>Ga0187875_10003784_pt1 | contig 10575 bp, 6 predicted proteins | sample June2016WEW_17_1_2_FD_132978 | JGI IMG/M metagenome (GOLD analysis project Ga0187875, IMG submission 132978) | Peatland microbial communities from SPRUCE experiment site at the Marcell Experimental Forest, Minnesota, USA - June2016WEW_17_10 | ecosystem: Environmental > Terrestrial > Soil >... | reverse complement strand
GCCAGTTTAGGCAGGTAGCGCTGCTTCTGCTCCTCGGTGCCGTACCAGACCAGCGGCAGCGTGCTGATGCCGACGTGGGAGCCAAAGGCCGTCGAGAAGCTGCCCAGTATCGACAGGTGGTCTGTGATGAGCGTGGAGGTGATCTTATCCATGCCCATGCCACCGTATTCCTCGGGAATATCGACCGAGGCAAAGCCTAGCTCGCCGGCCTTGCGCATCAGGGCCGCCATCACTCCCGGCTCCTTGGCCTCAATGGCCGCAGCGTTGGGCAGAATCTCGTCGCGGGCAAACTGAGAGGCGGTCGAAGCAACCTGCCGCTGCTCCTCATTAAGGTCTTCGGGGGTAAAAACTTCGGCGGGAGTGCGGGTTTCCAGCAGAAAGCTGCCGCCTGCGGCGGCGACGATAAAAGAAGGTGAAAGTGCGGACATAAAAGAACTTGCCTCCGTGCAAACCCACTTTATCCCGAAACCAAAGCGGAAGCAAGACAACAAAATCTTCATTTATTATCAAAAGAATGCATTCCGTCAAAGTAATCTGATACAAAATAGAAATAGGATCACGCCGTTGTAATGTAAATAACGTTTGGCTCTACAGGCCACTTAGCCTTGCTGGTTGAAACTGCCCGCGAGCTCGGGGATAGTTTATCTGCGCCAAAGCAACACCAGCGTGAACAGCTTTTCAGCGTCTAGCAGGGGACAGGCGCATGCCAGAAACTGGACGATCCAGCCTGGCAGAAGCGGATGTGGCAGACTGGAAGGAGGATGTCAGATTATGATACGTAAAATACGGCTTCGTTGGATCATTGGCATTCTGCTGGCCAATATATGTGCCGTCCCCTTCCAGGGTCAGTATCACGTGATACCGGGTAAAACGAATCCGGCTAGTTCTGCTGAATGCCTTCCAGAAACGCCCGCTCGCATCTGTCAGGGCACTACCGAAGTAGACCATTGCTACGCGCCCCCAAGCGACAAGGACATTATTTTCGGCCTCGAGCCCAGGGCCACACCGGTGGGGCAACTCGATGGCATCGAACTCACATTGTTTACCGCGATGTATTCGAGCTGCGGCAGCGGCACATTGACCAAATATTCCTTGCTAATGGTCAGAGGTGGTGAGTTGGTGAATTTGCTGCCCAGCGTGGAGCTTAGCAACCAGAGCGACTACAAGTTCTGGAACCTGCCAGAGTTTTCCAGCCTGCCTGTTCTGGTGACCGCTGATTTCATTTGGGACTACACGACTATAAAAAAGTCAAACTATATCGAGGAGACACATTCCGCGCCTCATCGTTATCGCATGAATGCGTATGTATACGATACCAAGAGCGGCCGGTATCTTCAGAAAGTTCGCTTCGATACCACGAAGATGTATTCTGGCCAGCAAGACGCAGAAGAAATTAATATAGTGGACGCCGAAAAGGCCGTAATCATGGCCAAGTTACGGCAGAATCGCACCTATTGACGCCTGTTCGAAATGGCTATATGTCACAGAGGATGATGGCATCGGCCTTTTGCAACTACGCACCACGGAACGCTTCTGCTTCCACGCCTATTCTCGTGCCGATGGCATCCATTCACTTCTTTGCCAGCCAGCTCAGGTACACCGGCAGGGAGTGAAGCTGGTCCACATGATCGGGCGCCGAGTTGCCGGCAAAACCGATGACCAGCAATCCGCCTGATTTTACCTCACTCAGCATCTGTGTCTTCATCGGCCCCCATTTGATCACAGGATGCGCGGCCAGCCCCCACTCCCTCAGAAGGTAATCCGCAGTTTCGGTGGTGCTGGCGAAGGTGCCGGGAAAAATCTCTGAGTGGGTGAGGATGAAGCGTTTCTTCCCGGCCATGGCGTCACGCCCCAGGTGAAGCCAAGCCTGCAGATTGTCCGTTTCGATCTCGGATTCTTCCGGGCCCGGCTTGCCCTTCACATAGCCTGTGTGGACGCCGTCGATGCACAGCACGCCGCTAACGCGATCGTATGATGCCTGGTCGCTCAAGATTTGCCGAAGAGCGCCGCAGCCAGCGCTCCAGCCTCCCAAATCGACCTCGCCAAAGGTCAGGCCGCTTTTGGTTTCGGCTTCTGCGATCAGGCGTGAAAAGCGCGCAGCGTCGGTAAAAAGCTTCACATAGCTGCCGGAACCTGCGCCGGCCTGAATGGCGATCACAGCCATATTTCTCTGTTGCGCTGCGGCAAATTCGGGGAGCCAGTCGCCGCCATGAAAAAACAGAAGCAGCTTAACATGGTGTTTTTGTGTTGCCTGTTCAGGGACGAACAAGCTGCCCAACTCAAGCGGCAGCCTGCGGCCCGGGGGCACGGTTTTCGTCAGCCGGGGATGTTCCCTGGTGTGCTCCACCATGGGCGATGGATTCTGCTGTGCCGGCGCCGCGAAACAGGCGGCGAGAAACAAAGAAATCAGTGCCATTAAACGGCGTATCTTATAGATTTTCAAAGGCGCTCCCGCAACATAATCGGTATGGCTTGACTGCAATTGTTTCTGGATTAGACCACGAAAAAGAGTAGCATATACGTGGCCACCCAGGCTCGACCGGCCGAATGATAACGCCTGACAGCCTCGACGCCCGCTAGCCTCTATCGACTACAATTCCGGTATCCCGACCGTGGAGGATCGCCCTGCTTAGCGTATTTCTGAGTTCACTGAATTCTGTTGCCCACCTGCTACCTGTGCGGTTCTCCGCATTACTGCTCTTCGCTCCGCAATTCAGCATACGGCACCAGATACGGATGCTGTTTTACGATCCGTTCTCCACGGTGACCCATCACTGGAACTGGTTCGATCTGACGATGCTCATCCCCTATTTTGCGGTGATGATCATCTTGTCGTTCTATGGCATTCATCGCTACACAATGTGCTACCTCTATTTCAAATACAAGAAAAACTACAATCCCGACCCGCCCCGCCACTTCAAGGAGTTGCCACGGGTGACCGTGCAACTACCTATCTTCAACGAGCAGTTCGTCATCGACCGGCTGATTGAGGCCGTCTGCGCCATGGAGTATCCGCGCGAAAAGTTGGAGATCCAAGTGCTGGACGACTCTACCGACGAGACCCAGCAGGTGGCGTCCGATATTGTTGCCCGCTATGCGGCGCTTGGACACCCCATCGTCTACATTCACCGGACAAATCGTTACGGCTACAAGGCCGGAGCGCTGGACGCGGGCTTGAAGGTGGCTAAAGGCGAGTTTGTGGCCATCTTTGATGCAGACTTTGTGCCTCCGCCGGACTGGCTGATGAAGGTGATTCACCACTTTGCTGAGCCGGAGATCGGCATGGTGCAGACCCGCTGGTCGCACATGAATCGCAACTACAGCATGTTGACCCGGATCGAAGCCATCCTGCTCGACGGACACTTCATCATCGAGCATGGCGCGCGGGTCCGCTCCGGCGACTACTTCAACTTCAACGGCACGGCCGGCATGTGGCGCATCAAGGCCATCTCCGACGGTGGCGGCTGGCAGCACGACACCCTCACCGAAGACACTGACCTCAGCTACCGTTCACAGTTGGCCGGATGGAAATTCAAGTACCTGCCCGATGTGGAGTGCCCCTCCGAACTGCCTATCGAGATGACCGCGTTTAAAACTCAACAGGCTCGCTGGGCCAAGGGGCTCATACAGACCAGCATCAAGGTGCTGCCCCTGATGTTCAAGTCGAACGTCCCGCGAAAGATCAAGGTCGAGGCTGTCTATCATCTGACAGCCAATTTGAGTTATCCGTTGATGGTCATCATGACGGCGTTCCTGATGCCAGCAATGATCGTGCGCTTCTACCAGGGCTGGTTTCAGATGCTGCTCTTCGACGTACCGCTGTTTACCGCCTCCACCTTGTCCATCGCTGTCTTTTACCTGATGGCGGAGCGCGAACTCTTCCCCAAATCGTGGTGGAAGACCTTTCTCTATTTGCCTTTTCTGATGGCCCTGGGCATTGGCCTCACAGTCACCAACACCAAGGCTGTGATGGAGGCCTTGTTCGGCATCAAGAGCGCCTTTGTGCGCACGCCCAAGTACCGCGTGGCCAAGAAGGGCGAAAAATCCCAGGCCACCAAGTATCGCAAGCGGCTGAAACTGACTCCGTGGATCGAACTACTGGTAGGCTGCTATTTCTTCGTAGCGATTCTCTACACCTTCACCAACCAGAACTACTTCACTGCGCCGTTTTTGATCTTGTTTGTCATTGGCTATTGGTATACAGGCCTGATGAGCCTGCTGCAAGGCCGCTTTGAGCGCTGGCGCACCGGCACCGAAGCCAACCTCGACGAATCCAGCCCCAAGCCGTTCCCGGTGGGGGTGTGAGGAAAAGTGCATGGTGATATCGATGCCATAAGTTGAGGTCCTGGCTGTCGATTCCATAGGAAAAGAAGAAACAATCGCCCTATCTTCGCTACTTCCAACGGCTACTATCCAGCAATCCGCCGTCGGCCATGAGGCTTTGCACACCGCGGCCGGCGGCAGATAGAAGCTCAGAAATCCGTTCCCTTGATGTAGTTCGGATTTTCCACGTACGAGTATTTGCCGGATTTCACCATCGCGTCCGCGGCGGAGTTCCAGTTCGTAGTGTGGGCGCCCGTGCTGTTATTCTGCACCACCGACTGATCAAGCAGGTAGTTGCTGAAGCCGGCCGACTGCTGTGCGTTCGTATTCTGCTGCGCCCAGTAACCGGCGTGTTGAGCGTCGTTAACGGCCTGGCGGTCGGCAAAGTTCTTCTGCGCCGCCTCACCCTGCGCGCGAATCCGGTCAGATTGCTGCTGTCCCCAGGCCCGCCATTGCTGGTCAGACTGCTGCTTCTGCTGGAGCTTCTGCTGCATCTGCTGGTTTATCACTTGCTGGTTAACCTTGACGCTCATGTACATCGCCATCACCGTGCTTTGCTCCCGCTCGGACTGGGCGTCGGTCATAATATTGAAAGTGCGTGTGATTGTGTACGCTCCCCACTGGGCCGGCGGCCATTCGCATATATCATCTATCAGCTTCTTCATGCCCTGCCCATCCGCGTCGATGTGCCCCGTGACAAGGACGCAGTTGCCAGTTCCTCCTTTCATCGGCTCAATCTTGTCCACCTGCAGCTTCGCCGGAGGCAGGTTGTTGGCGCGCCGCCAAGCCTGCAGTAGCTCCGGATAGGCCTTTCCCAGATCTGGATGGTAGGGGTAGAGCATCGTTCCCGTCCCGTTGTAGATTCCGTACCGCACCGCTTGCACCTGTTGCGGGTTGTTGGGGTCCACCGCTGACTTCATTGCACTGTAGACTGCCTGTTCGCCGTTCGGCCCGATCATACTCATCGTACCGCTGGCGCTCTGCGGATCGAGCCGCCAGCCGTCGGCAATGCCGATGCTGGACGAGTTGTCTGGCGCGGTAACCATGTGCAGCCTTGCAGATGTGGCAGAGTGCCCATTGCCGGCCGAAGCCGATTGCTCGCCAGCCGAGGAGCCGGAGGCCGCTTGCGCTTCGCCGGGATGCCACACGCCAAACAGTTGCTGCAGCATCGGGTTCACCGTTTTGCCAAAGCGCGAAGCCTGGTCATAGATCATTGCCGCTTCCACTTGGTCGGGTCCGGTTGCGGTGGCTATCACCAGGCCTCCCAGGGGTATGTTCCCTTCCGGATGGTCAGTGACCGAAAAGAATACCCCGACGGAATTCGTTCCCTTAAACTGGAAGACTCTTCCAATCTGTGGTTTCTCGCCGCAGTTGGTATGCACAGTGCTCAGCATTTTGCTCATGGCTGCAGCCTGGGTTGTGGCCCCACTCACAGAGCCATAGACAATCTTGCCCCCTTGCGAACCATTGAGGCTTGTCATCGGGGTAGGCGCTTGCGTCCCCGCCTTGCAGGCGCAGAGGTAAACGATGAACAACAAGAGAATTGCGGAAAATCGCCTCAAGGTACTCATGTCGGCCAAACCTTTCCTGAATCGTGTTCGCATCTTATCTTTAGGCAGCGAAGAATGGGCGTAAAATGCGACAGAAGAATGATATATCAGAATTCGCTGGTGTTTGAACCGCAAACAGTGGCTTTCTGGCTCGTCCTTACCTCCTCCGCTACAATAGTCTTCAAGCGTCTGCCGCGCCGGGGACTCGCATCCCGGCCCGCCAGGCGCATTGGAGCATTATGCTTGCCAGAAACTTGACTGAAGCACTCACCTTTGATGACGTGTTGCTGGTGCCCGCCTACAGCGACGTGGTGCCCGTGCAGGTCAGCACGCAGACCCTGCTGACCCGCTCCATCACGCTGAATACCCCGCTGATCTCCTCGGCCATGGACACGGTGACCGAGTCGCGTATGGCCATCGCTATGGCGCAGCAGGGCGGCATCGGTATTGTGCACCGCAATCTCTCCATCCCCGACCACGCCGGCGAAATCGACAAGGTGAAACGCTCAGAGAGCGGCATGATCGTGGACCCGGTGACCATCGGCCCGGACCAGATGATCGGCGACGCGCTGGAAGTGATGCGGCGTTACAAGATCTCCGGAGTGCCGGTGACGCTTGGGAAGCGGTTGGTTGGCATTCTTACTAATCGCGATTTGAGGTTTGAAACTCGTACAGACATTCCCGTTGGTGAGGTGATGACCAAGGAGAATCTGATTACAGTTCCGGTGGGCACCACGCTTGAGGAGGCTGAGCAGATTCTGCATAAGCATCGCGTGGAAAAGCTGCTGGTGGTCAACGATCAGTTTGAGTTGAAGGGGCTGATCACGGTCAAGGACATCCAGAAGAAGCTGAAATATCCAAACGCCAGCAAGGACGAGAAGGGCCGGCTGCGGGTGGGCGGCGCCATCGGGGCGACGGGTGATTTTCTGGAGAGGGCGGCGGAGCTGGTACGGGCGCGCGTGGATGTGCTGGCCATCGACTCCGCGCACGGACACTCGTCGCGCGTGCTGGAAGCGGTGCGCGAGGTGAAAAAGGCCTTCCCGAATGTGGGCCTGCTGGCCGGCAACGTGGCAACCTACGAGGGCGCGCTGGCGCTGATTGATGCCGGCGCAGACGCGATTAAGGTCGGTATCGGGCCGGGTTCGATTTGCACCACGCGCATGGTCACCGGCGCCGGCATGCCGCAGATTACGGCCATCTCCGAAGCGACGCGCGCCGCACACGAGCGCGGAATTCCGGTGATTGCCGATGGCGGCATCAAATATTCCGGCGAGATCACCAAGGCTATAGCCGCCGGGGCCAGCTCTGTAATGATCGGGTCGCTCTTCGCGGGCGTGGACGAGAGCCCCGGCGAAACCATCCTCTACCAGGGGCGCAGCTTCAAGAGCTATCGCGGCATGGGCTCGCTGACAGCCATGAGCCAGGGTTCGGGCGAGCGCTACTTCCAGAGCACAGACGATCTGGCGAGCGCGGAGTTGGGTAGCGAGGGCGTGGTGCAGCGCGAGCGCGCCAGTCAGAACCGATTGGCCAAGTATGTTCCCGAGGGCATTGAAGGGCGCGTGCCGTACCGTGGGCCGCTGGAGAGTATGGTTTTCCAACTGGTGGGCGGATTACGCTCCGGCATGGGCTACCTGGGATGCGCAACCATCCGCGAACTACAAGAAAAGGCGCAGTTTGTGCGCATTAGCGGCGCTGGATTGCGCGAAAGCCACGTGCATGACGTGATCATCACGAGGGAAGCTCCCAACTATCACGTAGAGTGAGGGGCACGTTGAATAAGGCGGAAAACAGGCATAACAAAACCCCGCCCGGGTGGGACGGGGTTCGTAAGTGCTTTATTTTGCGATTGATACAGACCCAGCGCCGGGTTCAGGCCTTGGCGACTTTGCCTTCCTTGATGCAACTGGCGCAGACCCTGATCCGCTTGGGTTGGCCGTTCACCAGCGCCTTGACAGACTGCAGATTTACGCTCCAGCGCCGCCGCGTGATGTTGTGGGCGTGAGAGATATTGTTGCCGAACTGCGGGCCTTTCCCGCAGATATCGCATACTTGTGCCATGACTTAGCTCCAAACTCAGGTGACTTGCGCCAGCGGGTGCCTCTGTATAGACAGGCCTCCGGCAACTGGGCGAATCTTCATTATACCCGGAATCGGAGGCGATGACCAAATGGAACCACAGCCCTGCATGGCAGCCAGATAAATGACGCTATGAGGCCACGGAGCAGATTTTTTTACACCAAAAGTATTGCATTTCACGCAAATAACGTGCGCATATAAGCACATGAAAAACTGTCATTTTGGTGCGATTTCCTGCTCAAAAGGCGCTGTTTCTACCAACTTTCACCATTTTTGCGATACATAAACTAACATATTTTTTATGAACAGGTTAAGGAAAATAAGCTGGCCCTCTTTGCAGATAATTACGACGAGTTGACCTAGTCATGACCCAGGTCAATTCGAGGGGACTGGCCGTCCAGGCAGTCACCTTCGGCCACCTACGGTGTGACCAGCGATCCGTTTGACCGGTTTTTGATTGCGCAGGCCATGAGCGAGCCACTGCATTTGATTACGGCGGATGAGCGGTTGAAGGAAGATAGCGGGTTGGTGGTGCTGGTGTGAGGGGGCTATTGGCGGCGGCTATAGTGTAATTCGAGGGATACTGGCCGATTTGCATATACAAATAAATTAGAAATGCTATTATTGCTACGATCTAAAAATCGATCTTTGAAAGAAGGATTATCGATGACAAAGACACAGCGAGTCTCAACGTTCGTGTTTTATACAGTCCTTCTCTTTATCGTATTCAAACTAACCACAGGGATGGTATTCCCAAACTCGGATCAATTAGTAGTTCTCTTTACTGCACTGTTGATGGTATCTTTTGTCTCGCTATTTATCGAAAAGTTTTACACTGCACCAAGCAATGTTCTCCTCTCAAATGTCTCAATACTTCTTCTAATTGCACCACTGCATTCACAACTTTCTCGATTTGGAATCTGGTATTGGCTCTTCTTTTCTTATAACCTAATCCTTTCGGTCTGTTCATTAACAGCACTTCTTCTTCTGGATTCTGACAAATCGTCTGAGGGCTTGCAAAATCGAATCTCTAGATACCTGAAGACATTCGCTATATTCTTCGGAAATGGTAAGTTCCTATATTGCACTCTTTTCCTACTTACATTGTTGTTCTACGTCGATTCTCAGTCTTACGAATTCATTATGCTGACATGCTATGCAGCATTCGTTATTCTTGTCGACCCGAAGCAGTTCATCATGGCAGTCCTGGAGATGCGGAAGGCTACGCCTACAGCAATCGGTGAGATTATCGGGGTCCAATCTAAAAACATATTTCTCGCAAAATTATATGGCCATAACGCCGTATCAATTCAATGTTTCGACCTCGTCCAATTCCGCCATCGGATGGAAGAGACTCGCTTTGTATGTAGGGGAATGGTTGTAGATGACTACATTCTGAACGAGCAGCGGTGGATTAAGATTCTCGCAACAGACGAGATACAACGCGCATTAGACGATGAGCCATGCGGAGAACCGGGCCAACAGAACATCGTCTACATATTCTGCCCATCCAAACGCCCTGACCTGCTTGCAAGGTTTGTTGGAGTCATCCTAGAGCGATCAAATATTGCAAAGATACGCTTTGACTTTGCAGGATGCGCTTCTGTCTCAGAAGGAAGCCTCGTCGAGTTAGAGATTGAAGGTAAGAAGGTTCTTTACCAGGTGGTGCAAGGAATCACTGAGGTAGAGGCCCTGGAAGGGAAAGACGAGGCTGGGCTAAGGGTTGGGGAGGCCCTACAACTTGGAATTTGGAACCCGAAGAGTTTTTCTTTCGAGAAGTTCGGCTGGGTTCCGGAGGTCAATACACCGATATTCCTGTCTGCGAATATTGATGATACGGATCTTTCAGTAGAGGAAGTGAAGATCGGTACAATCCCAGGAACCAATTACCCGGTATTATTTAATCTTCAAGATGCCGTTTCACACCACACAGCAATTCTCGGAGTCACAGGCTCAGGCAAGTCCGTCTTTTGTCGAGATCTAATCAGAAGAATCGTGGCAACAGGAACCAAAGTTATCTGCGTCGATTTCACGAATGAATATCGGGGAAAATTCCCTGATATTCTGCCACAAAACATTGTGCAAGATCAAACAAGACAAGAAATTAATGTTGCACTTGAAAAACTCACCAATGAACTCGACGAATTCGCAAACAAGCAGAACAAAGATTTGATCAAAGTTCAATCAGCAATCTTGCTGGAGAAATGCTCGACCTGTGTTAGGGACTTTCTCAAATCCGACTCTCAAATGGTACTTTTCGACCTACCAGACATTTCGAACACGGCTGGCATTCTTGAGTACACAAAATGGTTCTTCAGAGGCATATTCAAGATTGCGCGCGAAGAGAACAACCTCGGGAAGCAAGTTTGCGTGGTCATAGAGGAAGCTCATACCGTAATACCAGAGTGGAATTTTATCGGCGCCGAGGAAAAGAAAGCGACAGCCGTTGTCAACAGTATCAGCCAAATCGCACTTCAAGGAAGAAAGTACAATGTTGGATTCTTAGTTGTTGCACAACGCACGGCCAACGTATCCAAGACAGTTCTTACGCAATGCAATTCCATCATTGCATTCCAACAGTTCGATAAAACGAGTACCGATTTTTTAACCAACTACATGGGTGCGG
>Ga0187875_10003783_pt1 | contig 10578 bp, 5 predicted proteins | sample June2016WEW_17_1_2_FD_132978 | JGI IMG/M metagenome (GOLD analysis project Ga0187875, IMG submission 132978) | Peatland microbial communities from SPRUCE experiment site at the Marcell Experimental Forest, Minnesota, USA - June2016WEW_17_10 | ecosystem: Environmental > Terrestrial > Soil >... | reverse complement strand
TCTTTCTTTGCTTTGTCGTCGTTTGTCTACTCCGCCACCGTCGCGCAAAAGTTTCAAACCTCGGCGGGAGACGTGACGATCACTCCGCTGAATCATGCCAGCACCAGGATTGAGGCGGGAGGAAAAACCATTTACCTCGACCCGGCCAAACCCGTGAAGTTTGCCGGTTCCCCGAAAGCGGACCTGATTTTGATCACCGATATTCATGGCGACCACATGGATCCAGCCTCCATCGCAGACCTGAGCAAGGCTGGAATGGAGATCCTGGCGCCTCCGGCTGTGGTGGCCACGGTTACGAGTGCCAAGCCCATCGCCAATGGCGAAAGCACAACGTGGCAGGGATGGACCATTGAGGCGATCCCCGCCTATAACCTCAAGCGTGGGCCGGCCGAGGGCAAACTCTATCACGACAAGGGACGCGGCAACGGATATGTGCTCACCTACGGCGGCGTGCGCTTTTACTTTTCCGGCGACACCGAGGGTATCCCGGAGATGCGCGCCCTGAAGAACATCGACGTGGCCTTCGTCTGCATGAATCTGCCCTACACCATGCCGCCCGAAGAAGCGGCCGATGCGGTGAAGGCATTCCACCCGAAGATCGTGATTCCGTATCACTACCGCGGCTCCGATCTCGCGGTGTTCAAGAAAGGGCTGGAAGGAACCGGAATCGAAGTGCGGTTGCTGGAGTGGTACCCGCAATAGGATTGGCGCGCGACGCAACCGCGAAGGGTAAGAGAAAGGGGCAAACCTCCGAGTCTTCCAGAGATTTGCCCCTTCGACGTAGTCTTATTCCGTTAGCTCTTACTCCTCGGTTCCGAATCGCTTCAGATCCTCGGGGCCATCGGCTACCGCCACTGTCTCTTTGCCCTGGACCAGTTCCCGGACCTTTTCCACGACGTCGGGATTGGCCAAGGTGGTGATATCTCCAGTCTTCATGTTGTTGGAGATAGCTGCGAGAATACGGCGCATGAGTTTGCCAGACCGGGTCTTGGGCATATCCGGAACGATGTGGACGTGCTTCGGACGCGCGATCTTGCCGATCATGGTTTCAATCACCTTGTTGACCTTGTCGATGATCTCCTGACTGGGTTGAATACCCGGTTGGAGAGCGATGTAGACCTCAGGCACGCGGCCCTTGATCTCATCGACCACGGGCACGACCGCCGCTTCCGCGACCTCGGGAACCGTCAGGCACGCCGACTCAATTTCCTTTGTGCCTAAGCGGTGACCGGCCACGTTGATGACGTCATCGACGCGGCCGAGGATGCGGAAATAGCCATCCGCCGCGAGCACGGCTCCATCGGCAGCGAAATACGGCCAGTCCTGCCATCTCTTGCTGTTGCGATCCTTACAGTACTTCGCATAATACTGGGTAACAAAGCGATCGCGATCGCCCCAAATGGTTTGCATGATTCCAGGCCACGGATTCTTGATGCAGATGTTGCCCGCCTTGTTGGAACCCGCTGAGACCTCCTGCCCGTTTTCGTCAATAATCACCGGATAGATTCCAGGCATGCCCGGGCCTGCGCTGCCCGGCTTCATGGGATCGATGGCGGGCTTGGTGCTGCACAGGAAGCCTCCGTTCTCGGTTTGCCACCAGGTGTCGACAATCACGGCCTCGCCTTTACCGACAACGTCGTGATACCAGCGCCAGACCTCGGGTTCGATGGGTTCGCCGACCGTGGTCATGTGCTTGAAATGGTATTTGTACTTGGTGGGCTCGTCGTGACCCGATTTGCGCAGCATGCGAATCGCCGTGGGCGAGGTGTGGAAGATGTTGACATCGAGGCGCTCGGCGATTCTCCATACCCTACCGGCGTCGGGATAGGTCGGCACACCTTCGTAGAGCACACTGGTGGCCGCTAACGCCAGCGGACCATAAACGATGTAAGAGTGGCCCGTGATCCAGCCGATGTCGGCCATGCACCAGTAAACATCCGTGGGATGAATGTCCTGGATATATTTTGAGGTGCCAGCTACATAGGAGAGATATCCGCCGGTGCGATGTTGGCAGCCCTTCGGCTTTCCGGTGCTGCCGCTGGTGTACATGAGAAACAACGGCGCTTCGGCATCCATCGGAACCGGAGGCACGATTGTTCCCGCGTATTTGGGAAGGATCTCGTCTACCCAGACATCGCGGTCCTTCACAAAAGGAGTAGCGGACGCATTCTTGCCCTGGTGCCGCCGCCAGACGAGGACCTTGTTCACCACATGGCCTTCCTTCTTGGCAGTTTCCAGCGCGATATCTGCGCCCGCTTTGTGGTCCAGCATTTTACCGTTGCGATAGTAGCCATCCATGGTGATCAGGACGTGGCTTTGCGAATCGGCGGCGCGCATGCCGCACGCCTCGCCGCTAAAACCGCCAAAGACCACCGAGTGGATCACGCCCAAGCGGGCGCAAGCCAACATGGTGATGGGCAACTCGGGGACCATCGGCATGTGAATGGTGACGCGATCTCCGGCCTTGAGACCGCAGTAATCTCGCAGCAAGGCCGCGAATTCATTGACTCGCACATAGAGTTCGCGGTAGGTGACGGATATAGTGCCTTCCGACTCCGGTTCCGGAACAAAGATCAGGGCCGCTTTGTTCTTGTACTTGTCGAGATGCCGATCCACGCAGTTGTAGGAGGCGTTGATCTTGCCGCCCACGAACCACTTCCAGAACGGCGGATCGCTGGTGTCGAGGGTTTTGTCCCAGTACTTGTCCCAAGTCAGCAGGTCGGCGTATTCGCGGAAGCATTCCGGGTAATTCTTTTCGCTAAAGCGTTCGATGATGCTGGGATCGGTCAGATTCGCCTGGCCGACAAACTTCGCGTGAGGATAGTAATACTCTTCCTCGCGCCAGTGAACTGCAATCTGAGCTTCGGTGGCTTCGCTCACCGCTTGTGGTTTCGGACGTATTTCCGCCATATCGATTACCCCTTATATTGCTGAATTTGTGATCTGGTCAAACTCTATTCCCAAGAAAACCGCTGACTGCGTCCCCAGGCGCCTGCGCGGCGCCTGGGTAGGATGAAACGCACTCTCGCCTCAGCCGCAACAATTTCTGCAATCTAGGCTGCGGCTCTTCCTGCTACTCCTCCGGGCACGGCTGGGCGTTTGGCTAAGAATTCGCATACCAGCGCCGCCGCCGCCAATACCGCCGCAGTATAGAACGCCATCTGGTAGTTATGGTACCTGTCGTAGAGTTTGCCTCCGATGCGGCCACCCAGCAGGCCAGCCACTCCCCAGGCGGTGAATAGCATGCCGTAGTTGATGCCCAGGTTCTTGGTGCCCCAGAAATCGGCTGCCGTTGCTCCGTTCACCGAAAGCTGCGTGCCGTAGCACCAGTAAACGATGAATAGCATCACGAACAACCCCACCACATTTCCGCCCACAAAATACAGAATAGGCATGGCAACCATGGAGATGCCAATCATCAGCCGCAATACGTTGATGCGGCCCAAGTGGTCCGACATCCAGGCGGAAAGAATGCGCCCCGATGCATTGCCCACCGCTCCCACCACCAACCCATACGCTGCCAGCGTCGTGCTCGGGATGCCCACGCTTTTCGCGAACGGCACCAATTGGCTGATGACCATCAGACCGGCCGCGCAGCCCAGCGCATATGCCACCCACATAAAATAGAACGTTGATGTGCGCAGCACTTCGCCAGGACTGAAGTCATAGGTGGTTGCCGCAGCTTTGGAAGCCGGCGCCGGCGTCCAGCCCGCAGGCTTGTAGCCGACGGGTGGGTTCTTCAGCAGGAACGCGCCGAATACCGTCATCACAAAGAAAATCCCGCCTAGGATCTGGAAGGTCGTCCGCCAGCCATAGGTTGGAATCAGCCAGTTTGCCGCCAGCGGCCCGAAGATCGCCGATCCTGCGCCGTATCCGCCCACCGCGAGACCTACCGCCAGGCCACGCTTGTCCGGAAACCACTTGGACATGACGGGTATCGGAGTCGCGTAACCAAAACCGTTGCCCAACCCTCCAAGGACGCCGAAGAAGATGAAGAATTTGTTGAGGCTGTCGGCCTGAGAGCAGAGGAAAAAGCCCAGGCTCACCAGGATCGCGCCAACGATAGAAATCTTGAAAGGCCCAAGCTTGTCCTGTAGCCGGCCAGCGACAATGAATGTCAGCGCGAAGACCACCACAGCGATGATGAACACATTGGAAGTATCCGCCCGCTTCCAGTGGAATTCTTTTTCCAGCGGAGCCACAAACACGCTCCAGGCGTATAGCGAGCCCAGCGCCAGGTTCATGGAGACTCCGCCGACCACGTGCCACCACCGATTCAGGTGGGTGGATGCAACATTTTCGTTCGCCACAGTTTTTCTCCTTTGCCAGAATGGAATAAGAACCGGGAGCCCCGGTCTTGCTTCACAGCACCGTGGCACCCATACGGCACATGCGTGTTAACTCACCAAACACCGACAGCTTTCGCGCGACATCATACGCCGGTCTAGCTCCAGGCGGAAGCGCAAACTTATTCTGCACCAGCAATCCGGCTACGGCTGCGTCTTCTGCAGGTTCGCCGCGACATTCACGGCCGAATCCGAAGTGACCGTCAGCTCCCGCTTCCACTCGCCAAAGCCCACCAGGGCAATTTGAACGACGTGCCTGCCGGTGGTTAGGCTGATTTCGGATGGCGTGTTCCCCACATAGCTGCCGTCGATGGTGATATCCGCACCCGGCGGGGTCGAAGTGAAATTGCACCGCACTTTTTCCAGCGTGTTCTGCGCCAGACCGCTCTGCGCACGAACTGGCGGCGGAGCAGCAGTGGGGGCTGGTGAATTTTGCACCGGTGCTGCGGTTTGCGGAACCGGCGCGGGAGTCGGTGAACTCTTCGGCGAGATCTGCGGCGGCGGAGAAGCGGCCGTGGCTGGCTGAACTGCAAGTGCGGGCGCAGTCGGCGGCGGAGTGATCCTTCCGCCTGCATCTACCAGCGTGTAGAACTGTTTTCGCTCCTTGCCGTTGTCATCGACGTAGTAGATGGTCAGGCCGCGCTTATCTCTTTTGGCGTCGAAGCTTTCGCCCTTGGGCAGGGGTTCGCAACGGGAGTTTCTTGACTCAATCTTGCATCTGACGCGGAACGGCGCCTGGTTGCCTTCCTGCACCAGTAAAGTGCTTGTCATTTGCGGGGTCCCGCTGGAACGGCAATATGCGTCGAAAGTGGCCTGGTCGCAATTGCTGGGAACGCCGTTGTTGTCCGATCCCAGTGATCGAGTTTCAGAATCCAGAACCGTGATCCGCATCGTGTTGTTTCGCGACCCGGCGCTGGCGAACATCGCCACCGTCAGAAGACCTGTCCCGAGGATCGCAATTCCGCGCGTACTCATGAAGCCGACTCCTCCAAACCCTGCGGATGCATTCGCCGCATACCCGGTTTTCCCGAACCATTCTGGACGCCGGTCTCGCAGATTTGGAACATTGTGCTCCCTTGTCGTGTCCCGCACAATAGCTTTCCACGTTGGAGAAGGTTGGGGAGGACAGACTCACCTCCGGGCGATGACCCGAATGTAGCCCGTCCCCATTCATGGGTAGCCAGTACCCTCAATCCGCACCGGCCATTTCAGTTCCTCGTCCGAGACCACAAGCGGGCCGGTTTGGCCCGCTTGCGGTGTAGGTCGGTCTAGAACGTAAAGATCGGCCCGAACTCCGTCCGGTGATCCTGCCATTCGTTGGATGGATTTCCAGCAATTTCGTATATGTTGAGGTGGTCCTCCATACGGGTGGCATAGATCGACTGCTCGAAGCTGAACCCGCACCAGTTGTTGAATTTGTAGTTCAGAGTGGCTATGGCCGACTTGCCCATCGACATCGGCAATGTGCCACTGAAGCCAGGATTGTTCAGGTCACGATCCACCATCTGATCCTTGCCGACGAGGAGCTGAAGCTGCCAGCCCGCGTTGTGTCCATGCGGATCGGCATTGAACCACCGCGAAAGCGGCAGCCCGAGCTGCATGAATCCACCAAACGACCGGACGGGCCGCTGCGGAGCAACCACGACCTGCCCAGACGCGTTCGTTCCGAGGACGGCGGCACCGGAAGCAGCCAGTGGACCGCCATCGGCAGTGACAAAGGGACCTGTGACGCCGGTCAGACCGCCCGTATCGGTGGCGTAACTGTTGATTTGGCCGCCGAAGTAGAAGCGCAAGTCGCCCCCCTTATAGGCCGTCGCCACCAAGGTAAACCAGCGCGTGGGCAATTGTGCCACGATTTGGCCGCCCCACAATTTGCTCGAGGCTTGAAAGCCGTTCGGGAAGGCAGCCGCGTAGCTCTGTGGAATAGCGGTTTCGTTTGCGGGGAGTTCGGCGCCGGTGCAAGTGTCCGTTAGGGTTATAACGCAGTACGACGAGTTTGGAACGATCGACGTGCGGGAGGAACGGAATCCGGCAAAAGCGATTTGCGCCGGAGCCACACCCTTCGCCTTGTCGAGTTGGAAACTCAACGCCACTCTACCTTCCCATTCGGGACGGTCGGAATCGGCGCCTTCGCGCTCGCCTTGTCCTTGCTGCGCCTCAAAGCCAGCCAGGCAGGTGTTATTGCCGCCTGTGGCGCCATAGCCGCAGAGCTTCTCGATTTGACCTGTGCTCGGCATCATGATCCCAAATTGACCCTCGAGATTAACGTGATTCTCCTTGCTCAGCGTCTGTATAAAGCCGCCCCGCAGTTGTGGCGAACGGGTGTAGATGTTGCCCCAATATGCGCCGTTGAAGGTAGTTTCCACGATATTCATCAGCGCGCCTGATCCGAAAAGCGTCCAGTCTTGTCCACCGACGAAGAAGATGTCAGTGTTCTCGCCGGCGTGCCAATCCATGCGGGCATAGGCCAAACGTATTCTCGGTGCGCTGTTGCGAATCGAGGAAACGTCGGCGTTGTCGACGGAGGTGAAGTTGCCTTCGAAGTCGCCCTCGATCTTGCCGGTGAACGTCAGGTTCTTCGACACGTCCGGCCATTCCAGGTTGAGCCCAAAGCGCGTGGACCGCGCCTTGATGTGGACCTCGGGATCCTGCGTTGGGCCGGTATTCAAGGTCGTGTTAGGCCCAGCATTCAGCCATATACCCGGAAACGGGAAGTCATCGCCATCGGGGTCGCTGCTGTCATGGACGACCGTCGCTTTGATGAAGCCATAAGGCGCAATCGTGAGCGCGCCCACCTTGATACCATTTAGACCGCCGGTCTTGGGAGGGTCCACTGGGAACACCCGGACCGGAGCAATCGCCGGAATCATCCCCGGCGGGGGCGGCGGGGGCGGAGCCATCGGCGCAGCCGAAGCTTGCGGCGCGGGTTCCGCATTGCCGAGCGACGACGAGACAACTGCCGAAGCCGCAACCGGAGCGGCGACGGTCGATGGCTGGGCGGCAGCCAAATCCGCCGCGCTCAATACACCTTTACGACTGAGCGTTTCCACCAGAAGCTGGAATTGGACTCCAGGGGCTGCGTTTTGGATGGCGTTCGCCTCGGTCGGCACCAGAACACCTTTTTTTATCAGGGTCCCGAGCAATGCCGCGAAGTTGGTATCGCTGCCGCTCGAGGCTGGGCTCAGGCTCGGGCTGGGACTTGGGCTTGGGTTTGCCGCAGCGGGAGCGACTGCTGCACTGCTGGTGTTGGCCGCATTTTCATTGGCGGGTTTTGTGTCGTTGTTTGCTGCCATCACGGGCACGGCTGCGATGGCCAAGATGATCAGGTGCGACAGCCATTTTTTCCGCGTGAACATAAATTTCGCCTTCAACATAAGATGGTGTCTCCTTCCGGTCGGGCATTTTAGCATGTATCAGCACATGGTTGGCAATCCTGTGAGTTTTTCAGAAACCACGCTGTGATGCCAGTCACGCTTTCGCGTGATTTGCGGTGTAATCTGAAAATCAAACAGCACGCTGTGATGTGATCCCCATCACTGACGAGGATTTTCTCGCGTAGCAAAATCCACGCGTCCTATAAGTAATGTGCCGCACCCCTGTGGAGGTTCCGAAATGAGCGCTCTCACCACACCGAAGACCGAAGACATCTCAAACCTGCTGGTCATGGATCAGGAGTACCCCGCGCCCGCGATCGTGACCCGTAACGTTATCGAGAAAGACTGGCAGGGAGAATGTGCCCGCGCCTTGAAGGATCCCGACCGATTTTGGGGGGATTACGCGGCCAGCTTTTCGTGGTCGCGAAAATGGGACAAGGTGCTGGAGTGGGATGGCGTGCATCACAAGTGGTTCACCGGGGCCAAAACCAACATCACGATCAATGCCCTGGATCGTCATGCCAACTCCGACCGCTGCAACCGCGCCGCTTTCATTTGGCTGGGCGAAGACGGCAGCGAGCGCATCGTCACCTATGGCCAGCTCTATCGCATGGTGTGCCGGTTCTCCAACGGTCTGAAATCGCTGGGCGTGGTGAAAGGCGACCGGGTAATCATCTATATGCCCCTGACCATCGAAGGCGTGGTCGCCATGCTGGCCTGCGCCCGTATCGGCGCGATTCACTCCGTCGTCTATGCCGGCCTGGGCCACACGGCGCTGCGCGACCGCATCACCGACGCCGAGGCCAAGGTTGTGATTGTGGGAGACGTGGGCTTCCGGCGCGGCAAGACAGTCGCGCTCAAGGCCATCGTCGATGAAGCCGTGGACAACCTGGAATGCGTCGAGAAGATCGTGGTGTATTCGCGCGGCAAAACCGAACTGACTGGCCCGCGCGAAATCGACTTCAACGATCTGCTCAAGTTTCCTCCGGAGTGCCCCGCGGAGGAAATGGACGCGGAAGATCCGCTCTTCCTGCTTTACACCTCGGGTTCCACCGGCAAGCCGAAAGGAGTAGTACACGTACATGGCGGGTACATGGTGGGAACGACCTACCATTTGGCGAGTTACTTCGATGTGGGCGAGCGCGACATCTTCTGGTGCACATCCGATATTGGCTGGGTCGTTGGCCATTCCTACATCACGTATGCTCCACTGTGCGCGGGGGTGACTACGCTGTTCCGCGAAGGGGCAATCGACTATCCGAATCCGGGAATCGCCTGGGAAATCGTGGAAAAGTACGGCGTGACCAAGATGTTCACGGCACCGACCGCATTGCGAATGTTCATGCGATTTGGCGAGAGTTATCCGGCGGCGCACGACCTAACCAGCTTGCGCGTGATCGCCTGCGCGGGAGAGCCGCTGAATCCTGAGGCCTGGCGCTGGGCGCAAACCCACCTTGCCGGCGATGGCAAGTGGGGCTACGTCATCGACAATTGGTGGCAGACCGAACTGGGAGGCCCCGCGCTCGGCACTCCGCCGTCAATGGCGATGCGTCCGGGAAGAGTGGGCGTAGCCGTACCCGGAGCTGAAGCCGATGTGCTCGACGAAAACGGCAAATCCGCTCCTGCGGGAGTTGGAGGCCGACTGGTGCTGAAGCGGCCGTTCCCCCACATGCTGCGCACGGTCTGGGGCGATCCGGCACGCTATGAACGCGACTGGCAAACGATTCCGGGCTGCTATGTGACGGGCGACGTCGCGACCAAAGATAAAGACGGATACATCGCCGTACTCGGCCGCTACGATGACGTGCTCAACGTCGCCGGACACCGCATAGGCACCGCCGAGGTCGAAAGTGCGCTCGTGTCGCATCCTGCCGTGGCGGAAGCGGCGGCGATCGGTGTGCCCGATGCGATGAAGGGTGAGAGCATTAAGGTCTTTGTGCAAGTGCGTTCCGATCATGTGGCTTCCCAGGCATTGTCGGCGGCATTGATCGAACACGTTCGCCGGGAACTTGGACCAATCGCGACTCCCTCTTCGTTGGAATTTGTAGCATCATTGCCGAAGACCAGGTCCGGAAAAATCCTGCGGCGCTTCTTGAAAGCCAAAGAAGCGGGCGTTGACGCGGGAGATGTCTCCACGATGGAAGGCTGAGAGTCCTACGTTGGTCAAGCTGAAGGCTGAACACAAGAACGCGCGGATTATTCCACGACGAGCGCGCCTTTCCGCCTGCTTCTCGTTTTACGGCTGATGGTCGCAGAGCGGTTGCGTCCCTGCCCGCCAGGTTTGCGGCCGCGTCCTTTGCTTGAGGCAAAACGCCGATTTGGGCTAGAATCAGAGCGCTTGCTGGGTTCAGGCACAGTTGGATACTCCCCTCCGCGAACCCGCGCACCCAACTGTTCGATAGGAGTGCTGCAGTGAACGACCGTGTCTTGCACCGCGCGGCCCACCGAAAAGCCCCCAAGATGCGAACCTGGTATCGGCGCAGGCTGCGTCTGGAGCGTGCCGTATTGGCCGCAGCCGCTGTGGCGCTCTTAGTCGTGATCTACTTCCTAGCCGTGATCGGCTACCAAATGGTGACTGCTCCCCCTGCGCCTCAGCCTCCACCGGAACAAGACCTAGGAAAGATGTTCGAGCCCATCCCGTTGCGGACCGTTGGCTCTTCATACACCTTTCAAATTTCTTGAATTGAAATAGTGAAAGAATGGCGGGGACGACGAGACTCGAACTCGCGACCTCTGCCGTGACAGGGCAGCGTTCTAACCAACTGAACTACGTCCCCACTCGCCAAATCAACAAGATGCGCAATCGCCAGTGTTTATGAGGCATTGCGCGATTTGCATACTGTGCATGGAATTGCTTC
>Ga0187875_10003779_pt1 | contig 10588 bp, 10 predicted proteins | sample June2016WEW_17_1_2_FD_132978 | JGI IMG/M metagenome (GOLD analysis project Ga0187875, IMG submission 132978) | Peatland microbial communities from SPRUCE experiment site at the Marcell Experimental Forest, Minnesota, USA - June2016WEW_17_10 | ecosystem: Environmental > Terrestrial > Soil >... | reverse complement strand
GGGGGCTTGAGCATGCTGGCGATCGCCGTGCCCGGCGCCCGTGCCGGCGCCCGCTCCGCGCGGAGGGTGCTGCGGCGCCCGTCGACCGCGACCCTCTGCTTCCTCGGCTGCTTCGCGCTCTACATGGCCGCTGGCGCCTTCGTCGCGTTCAGCGGGGGCACCGACGTGCTCGGAGGGGATGGGGTCTCGCGGGTCGAGATCGCCGACCGGATCCTCTTCAGCCGGGATCCCCACCTGGCCGCCATCGGCTTCGTCTGGAGCCCGCTGCCGATCCTCTCCCTGCTGCCCCTGGTGGCGCTCAAGCCGATCTTCCCCTTCCTGGTGACCGGGGCCCTCGCCGGCAACATCGTCTCGGCCCTCTTCATGGCCGGGGCGGTGGTCCAGATGCGCGGCCTGCTGGCGGATCTCGGGGTCAGCCCGCGGAGTGGCTGGGCGCTGACCGCCTGCTTCGCCCTGCACCCCATGATCATCCTGTACGCCGCCAACGCGATGAGCGAGGCGCCGTTCATCTTCTTCCTGCTGCTGGTCGGCCGACGGCTCCACCAATGGCTGCAATCGCGAGACGTCCGGCCCCTGGTGGCCACCGGATTCTTCCTCGCCCTCGGCTACCTGACCCGCTACGAGGCGGCCGCCGCCGCCGTCGCGGTGATCGTGGTCGTGGTCGTGGCCACGCTGCGCGCGACCCGGGGAGGACTCGGGGAGCGGGTGCGGCAGGCCCTCGTCGACGTGATCGTGGTCGTCGCCCCGCTGGTGGCGGCGGTGGTGTGCTGGGCGGTCATCAGCTGGGTGATCACCGGATCGCTCTTCGAGCAGTTCACCTCCACCTACGGCAACCAGGTGCAGCTGCAGACCCGCGGCCTGGGGGGCGCGGCGAGCCTGACCCAGATCGTTGCCGGGGTGGTCAAGGCCGCCCGCTGGATGATCGGGGTCGAGCCCTTCCTGCCCCTGGTGCTGATCGGGTGCCTCGCCGTGGTGGTGCGCCGGCGGAGCTGGTCAGACCTCGGCGTGGTGGCGATGCTCGGCGGTGTGGTCGCCTTCATGACCTACGCCTTCGTGACCGGGAAAGTCGACGAGGAGCTCCGCTACTTCATCGTGGCGATCCCGCTGGTGATCGTGATGGTCGGGATCGCCGTGGCCCGCTCCGGAACCGCGACCAGGGTGCCGGCCGCGGACCAGGCCCAGGCGATCACCGTGACGGCGAGGCCGGCGTCGCGATGGCGTCGCGCTGCTGCCGGGCCGGGGCCGGGCCGGCTGTCCAGCGTCGTCGCGGTCGCCGCCATGGTGGCCACGATCCCGCTCGGCTACCTAGGGATCAGCGATCCCGCCCTCGACGCCCACGAGGCGGTGGCGGTGCAGGCGGTCGTCAATCGCGGGACGCTCACGCCGGCCCAGAGCGCTGCGATGAGCCGCGACCGGGTCGACGTCGCCGTCAGCCGCTACGTCGATGCCCTCAACCTCGGCCCCGGCCGCGTGCTGCTCGACGACTTCCTGGGCTACGTCATCGTGATGAAGTCGGCGCACCAGGACCAGTACGTGATCACCTCCGACACCGACTTCCAGCAGATCCTCTCCGACCCGAGCGCCAACGGGGTCGAGTACGTGCTGGTTCCATCGGACCGTGGGATGGGGACGCTGGACGCGGTCAACCGCGCCTACCCCGGCGTCTACGCCACCGGGCGTGGCATCGGGACCCTGGTGACCACCTTCCACGACAGCAGCGACAACCACACCGATTGGCGCCTCTACCGGGTCTCGAGCTCGGGGTGACCCGGGAACGGACTGATCAGCGGGGCATCCGCCGCCGGATCACCAGGCGGCGATATCGGCGATGAGGGGGTCGCCCGGACCGATGTCGTACGAGCAGGTGTTGCCGCCCCCGGGGTTGCTGGGCACCGAGTCCCAGGGGAGGAAGCCGCTGATGCCCGCCGCGAACTGCGCCGACATCTTGGCGCTCATCTCGGTGGCCCGGGTGGCGTACGAGGTGCAGCCCGCGAGATCGTTCTGGGCCTCGATGCCGACCTCACCGACGATCAGCGGCTTGCCGGAGGCGGCGGCCGCCGAGAGGGTGGTGGCGAGGTCGGTGGGGACCGGCGACGAGTCCGAGCCGTAGTCGTGGTAGCTGGCGACGTCGACGCCCGCGCTGTCCATGACGTAGCTGTAGTCGCTGCCCTGGGTGCCGCACTGCCCCACCCCCTGCAAACCGGACTCGATCAGGTGGTTGGGATCGAGGCTGTGGGCCTCCACGCCCTCGGTGTCGAAGAAGGAGCGCAGCGCCTGGGCGGCCGCGGCCTCGTTGACGCAGACGTAGCCCGACTCGGTGGGCGACGGCTCGCTGACCAGCTCGATCATCGCGATCGTCGGGTTGTCCTTGTACCGGGCCAGGAATGCCTGCATGTAGGCCGAGTAGGAGAGAGGGGTGCTGTTCGGCCACGCGCTGCTGTCGTAGACGTCGTTGTAGCCGCCGTCGTACCAGCCGGCGTCCTTCCACTCGTTGTCGTCGCAGCCGCCGCTCTCGCCGGTGAGCGCGGGGATCACCTTGATCCCGTACTCGGAGGCGGCGTTGATGACCCGGTCGATGCCGGTCCAGTCGAGCTGCTTGGTGGTGTAGTTGGTGGCCAGGGCCTGGAAGGCCCAGAACCGGACCACGTCATTGGGGGCCAGCGAGGCGAAGAGTGCATCCAGCTGGCTGTCCGTGAGCTCGGTCCCGCAGCCGGCGTTGACGCCCCAATCGGTGGCCGCCTCGTAGGCGTTGACCCCGGTGAACGTCCAGGGGCTGCCGTCCAGGCAGAGCTGGTTGCCGCAGCGGGTGACGAACCCCGAGGAACCACCGCCCGGGGGCCGGCTCGTCGGCGTGGGCGTGGGGGTCGGCGTCGGGGTCGGGGTGGAGCTGGGGGTGGGCGGGTCGGTCGGCGCGGGACTGGCGCTTCCGAGCGCGGGCGGTGAGGACGTGAAGCTGCCGCCGCCGACGGTGCGTGCCGTGCCGCTGCCGGCCCCGGTGATCCGGGGACTGCCGGCCGCGGTGGAGGTCGAGCTCCCCGAGGGGGCCCCGAGGGTGGCGCCCACGGCGCGGGCGGCGCGGGAACCGGTTCGGGTGAGCAGGGCCTGCTCCGACCTGGGGACGCCGCTGGCTCCGGCCACCAGGCCCGAGGCGGCGGTGAGCCCCATGGCCGCCAGGAGGACGGCCACGCCGAGAGCTCGGGATGGATGCAAGACGGCCCGCCAGCGCATCGGACTCCTCCACCGAGCGCCCTGGGTAGGTCGGCGGGACTCCGTCGGCAAACCGGTCGGCGGCCCGGCTGACTGGTGTTACCAGCCCCGTGGCTTTGCGCCCCCGCCTCGCAGCGGGTTTGCCCTTGACGACACACCGATGCTATGCGCGCGGCGCATGGGCTCCTCAGACATCGGCGTGACGTGGTGGTGACGGTCGAGTGGTCTCAGCCTACATGGCGCCCGGCGTGATGGAAAGCCCCTGGCCGTCCAGGCCCGGCGCCGGGTGCGCCCAGAGCCGCGATCGTGTCAGCAGCTCCGGACCGCGGACGTCTGCAGCCGCCGCGGAGGGCTCACGACGGTGACCGGAAGCACTGCGCCGCCTGTCATCGAGGGCTCCGGAGCGTGGCCGGAAGCACTACGCTCCGTGTCGTCGACGCGGGGGGCTGCGCGGCGGAGCTCGCGGATCCTCATGAACACGGCCAACCTGATCCGGCGGCCCAGCCCGGACCGGCCATCCAGCCGGGGCGGGCGGGGGACGTTGTGGTCGCCCAGCCGGCTCGGACGTCTCGCCATCGGAGCCGGCGCGCTGCTGCTCAGCGCCTGCGGGGCCGCGACGTCGGCGGGCACGCCGATTCCGGGGTCGGCCCCCCTGCTGCCCGCCACCGCCCCGGTGGCAACCCCCTCCCTGGCTCCCACCCCCGCGCCGTCGCCGGTGCCCCTGCCGGCCTACCAGGCGGGCGTCGACCTCCTCTTCTACGCCGACGCCGGCTACAAGTCGGGGCTCTCCCAGCTGCTCGGCGAGCTGCGCAGGGACGGGGTCAACAGCGTCGCCATCACCTTCCCCTTCTACCAGGCGAGCCTCACCGCGAACTCGGTGGGCAGCGGCTCCGGCACCCCCCCGGACAGCCAGCTGGAGGGCCTCATCGACAGCGTCGAGGCGGCCGGCTTCAGCGTGATGCTGCGACCCCTGGAGGACCAGACGTCGCTCGCACCCGAGTGGCGGGGGGCGATCGCGCCGGCATCGGTCAGCGCGTGGTTCTCCAGCTACACGACCCTGATCTCCCACTACGCCACGATCGCCGCGAACACCCACGTCCAGGTCTTGGACGTGGGATCCGAGCTGTACTCCCTGGAGGGGTACACCACCGACTGGCAGAACCTGATCAGCGCCGTGCGGCTGGCCTACGGGGGGGCTGTGACCTACTCGGTCAACGGCACCTCCGAGACCTCGGGCTCGCTCCGCGACGGCTTCTGGAAGGCGCTGGACTTCGTGAGCGTCGACGCCTACTGGGACCTCGGGGTGGCCAACGGGACCGGCGTGGCCGGCATGGCCCAGGCGTGGCAGCCGTACCTTGCGGCCATCGACCAGGCCGCCGCGGGAGCGCGGGTGGTGATCAGCGAGGTCGGGGTGGCCCCGCAGCAGGGGGAGCAGGACCACCCCTGGGACAGCCAGGCGCCCGGCCCGACCGACGAGGCCTTCCAGGCCCAGTACTACCAGGCGGCCTGCCAGGCCGCCACCGCGGCGTCGGTCAGCGGCATCTACTGGTGGGAGGTCAACCTGGGGACCAAGGGGGACTTCGACCCGCTGGGCAATCCGGCGGAGGTGTCGATGGCCGCCTGCTTCCTGACCGCGGCCGAGCCCGCCGCCTGAGCCGGGCCTCAGACCTCGGTGACCACGGGGAGGATCAGCGGTCTGCGGTGGGTCCGCTTGAAGAGGACCCGGCCGAGGGCCTCGTGCACGGCCCCCTCCCAGACCGCCCACTCGGCGTCCGGGGAGAGGTGGACGATGATCAGGCCGTCCTCGGCGAGCTGGCGCCGGTGGCTGATCGCCTCGGCCATCGAGCGGCGTCAGCCGGGTCCGGGCTCGCACCCCAGAGGGAGGCTCGCCACGCACCTGATGGATGCCGGCCCGGTGGTGGCCGAACCCACCGCCGGGCCAGGCATCGATGGTTCAGCTCGCGTTGAACTCCACTGCCGGGATGTACCAGGGCGCCTCATCGGAGGTGCTCACGCCCCAGCACGGGTCGCCCGGTGAATCGAGGCGGAAGACGCCCGTGCCACCGGTGCCGCCATCGCAGTACTCGCCGGTGAGCGGCGAGTTCTGGAAGATGGTGCCGGGGTTGGGGTCGCTTCCCCGGCTCACGTTGGTCGGGTCCTGAGAGAGGCCGATGTTCAACGAGTCATACGGGCAGCCCTCGGCCGTGCTGTGGCACGCCGTGCTGTCGCCGTATGGCGCGTAGCCGTAGTCGCTCGTGTTGTAGGCGATCCCGAAGACGAGGTTCTTGGGGAGGCTGAGGCGGAGCGAGGTGAGGTTGAAGGTGATGTTGGTGGCGAGCCCGTTGAAGCAGGAGCCGAGAGAGCTGTCATACCACGCACCGGCGCTCGAGCCCGTGCACTTGGTGGCGTTCGCCGACGGCCGATAGGGAATGGAGAAGGTCTTGGTGACCGAAAGGATGCGGGCACCGGGGACCACGGTGGGCGGGGTCGTGGACGTTGGCGCGTCGTAGACGTTGAGGGTGATCGGCTCCGTGAACTTCGCACCCGCCGCGGTGACGCAGTCGTCGCTGAACCAGGTCCCCGCCTGGCACCCCCACGAGCTGAGGGTGATGACGACGGTGCCGGCCCTGGCCGAGCGGGTCAGCGTGATCTGATTGCCGAACTCGGCGAACGCGTAGGCCTCGCCGCCGACGCTCGGCAGGTTGCCCACCCGGCTGACGGTGACCGTGCTGTTGTACAGGACGCTCGCCGCCGCCGGCGCGGCGCCCCCTGAAGCAACTGGTGCAGCCGCCACCGTCGCAACCGGCACGACAGCAGCCAACGTTGCAATCAGCACTGCGAGTGGTCTTCCAAATGTGCTCATGCAGCCCGTTCCTCCACAGCCTTCTAGACCAATTGGAGGATAGGCTGTCGGGCCCGGCATAACAAACGCCGCAATTGGCGCCGGCGGCCTCAGACCTCGGTGACCACCGGGAGGATCAGCGGCCTGCGGTTGGTCCGCTTGAAGAGGAACCGGCTGAGGGCCTCGTGCACGGCCCCCTTCCAGACCGCCCAACCGGCGTCCGGGGAGAGGTGCTCCAGGGTCTGGCGGACCCGCTGCTGGGCCTCCTCGAAGAGGGCGGCGCCGTCGCCGTCCTCGACGAACCCCCGCGCGATCAGCTCGGGCCCCCCCACCACCGCCCCGGTGGAGCGTTCGACCGCCAGGTGGACGATGATCAGGCCGTCCTCGGCGAGCTGGCGCCGGTCCCGGAAGACCACGTCGGTGGCGTTCTCCAGGCTCAGCCCGTCGACGTAGACGTAGCCGGCCGGGACCCGGGCGTCGAGCACGCGGAGGCCGTCGGCGTCGATCTCCACCACCTTCCCGTTGTCGACCGCCGCGACGTTGGCGGGGGTCACCCCGGAGGCGATCGCCAGCCCGCGATGGGCGGCCAGGTGGCGGTACTCACCGTGGACCGGCAGGAAGTACCGGGGCCGGCAGAGGGTGAGCAGCAGGAGCAGCTCCTCGCGGGCCGCGTGCCCCGAGGCGTGAAGGCCGTGGGCGCTGCCCCGGTAGGTGTGGGCCCCGAGCCGGTCGAGGTTGTTGACGGTGAGATGGACGGCCTCCTCGTTGCCCGGGATCGGGTTGGCGCTCAGCACCACGGTGTCACCGGGGTGGAGGGAGACCAGCGGGTGCTCGCCGCCGGCGATCCGGCTCAGCGCCGAGAGCGGCTCGCCCTGGGCGCCGGTGCAGAGGACGCAGAGGTCCCGGTCGGGGAGGCGGTCGGCCTGGCGGGGGGAGACCACGGTGCCCCGGGCGACCTCGAGGAAGCCGAGCTCCTGGGCCACCCTCACGTTGTTGAGCATCGAGCGTCCGATGAAGAGGCAGTGACGGCCGGCGTCCTCGGCCGCCCGGATCACCTGCTGGAGCCGTGAGATGTTGGAGGCGAAGGTGGCGACCAGGACCCGCCCCTCCGCTCCGCTGATCAGGGTGGCGAGCGCCGGCCCCACCGAGCTCTCGCTGGGGGTCATCCCCTCCACCTCGGCGTTGGTGCTGTCACTGAGCAGGAGGAGGACGCCGGCGTCACCCAGGCGGGCCAGGCGGGCCAGGTCGGGTGGCTCCCCGTGGACCGGGGATTGATCCACCTTGAAGTCACCGGTGTGGACGATCACCCCGAGCGGGGTGTGGATCGCCAGCGCGCAGGAGTCGGGCACCGAGTGGGTGGTGTGGATCCACTCGACGCTGAGCGCGCCCAGCTGCACCGTGTCCCCGGGCGTGACCGTGGTCAGCCGGGTGCTGCTGAGCAGCCGGTGCTCGCGCAGCTTGTTGCGCAGGATCCCGAGGGTGAGCGCGGTGCCGAAGACGGGAACGTCGAGACGGGGAAGGACGTAGGGAAGGGCGCCGATGTGGTCCTCGTGGCCGTGGGTCAGCACGATCCCGCGCACCCGGTCGCGGCGCTCCACCAGCCAGCCGACGTCGGGGATGACCAGGTCGACCCCGAGCATCTCGGTCTCCGGGAACATCAGCCCGGAGTCGACGACCACGATGTCGTCGCCGCATTCGATCGCCAGGAGGTTCCGGCCGATCTCGCCGAGCCCGCCCAGGGCCACCAGGCGGAGGCGGTCGACCCCGGCCGGCATGGGGGTCGCGGGTGGGAGGGGTGCGCTCGAGAGTGTCAAAACAGGCTGAGCTGGTCGCGGGCCGGGGGCTCCGCCGGGGGCCCCGGTTCCGAGGGCTCGGGTGAGGCGGCGGCGGGGACCTGGCGGCGGTGCGCCTCCGCCTCGTCCAGGTAACCGCGCACCTTGAGCATGTCCTCCTCCAGGGTGCGCATCAGCGAGGCCTGATAGAGGGCGGCGGCGGGATGGTAGAGGGGGACGTAGAGGCGGTCGCCCCGGACCACTCTCCGCCCGTGCAGGCCGGTGATGCCCGCCGAGCCCGGGAGCAGCCGGGCCAGGGCGTGGCGGCCCAGGATCAGGATGACGTCGGGCCGGATGATCTCGATCTGGGCGTCGAGGAAGGCGGAGCACGCCTCCATCTCGGCGGGTTCCGGGTCCCGGTTGCCGGGCGGCCGGCACTTGACGACGTTGGTGATGTAGATCTCGTCCCGGCGCAGCCCGATGCTCTCCAGGAGCTTGGTCAGCACGTTCCCGGCGGCGCCCACGAAGGGCTTGCCGACCCGGTCCTCGTTCTCCCCGGGCCCCTCCCCCACCGCCATGATCCTGGCGGTGGCCGGTCCGACCCCGGGGACGGCCTGGGTGCGGCGGGCGTGGAGCGGGCACGCGGTGCAGACCAGGATGTGCTCGTGAACGACGGCCAGGGCATCCGCGGCGCCACTCTGCATCGTTCGCGATTGTACGTTCGGAGCGTCCCGGGGCATTCTGGGACGGCCCGCCGGGGGGCAGTGGATCTCCGGGCGGCGGATCGCGAACCCCGGAACTGTCCGGCTGCTCGCCGGGAGCTATCGAGGGGCCTGGTCCGGCCGGCGCCCCTCGTCCAGGTACGACTCCAGGGCCTCGACGATCAGCCGGTGGTCCTCGGCGGAGGGCAGTCCGGAGACGGTGATGGCCCCGACCACGGGACCGTCGGGGCTGAGGCGGATCGGGAACGACCCTCCGTGGGCCGCGTAGTGGTCGGGGTCGAGCCGCGACGATTCCTCGAAGGCGGTGCCGCGCCCTCGAAACCGCGCCCCGACCAGGTAGGAGCTGGCGCCGTAGCGCTCGACCACGCGCCGCTTGCGGTCGATCCAGGCGTCGTTGTCGGCGCTCGAGCCCGGCAGCGCGCAGTGGAACAGCTGCTGGGCTCCCAGGCGGATGTCGATCGCCACCGGCGCCTGGCGCTCGCGGGCCAGGTCGACCAGGCGGGTGCCGAGACGCCACGCATCGCCGTAGCCGAAGCTCGGGAAGATCAGCCGGCGCTCCTGCTCCTCGAGGTCGCCCAGCTCGTCCGGGCTCTGCGACTCCGTCACCCGGCCCCCCCGTCGGGCCCGACCGGGGCCGCGACACGTGGCTCCGCGAACCAGGTCGCCGTCTCCACCCTCCGCTGCGGGGTGACGCCGTTCACCGGATTCCGCTTCACCGGCCAACTATATGGCGGCGGTTGGAGAGGATGATCGCTCGGCTGGTCAGGGGTTCGGGAGGTGGAGCCGGTGAGCAAGGAGTGGGACGCCCGCGCGGATCAATGGCGGGCCTGGGCGCGCGGCCCCGACCTGGAGGTCTACCGGTGGTACCGGGATCACTTCTTCGACCGGATCGTCCCGGCCCCGGGGCGGGCGACGCTCGAGATCGGGTGCGGCGAGGGCCGGGTCGCCCGGGACCTGGTGGCCCGCGGCCACGCGGTGACCGCGGTCGACGTCTCCCCCGCACTGGTGGCGGCTGCGGCTGACGCCGACCCGGCGAGTCGCTATCTGACCGCGGCCGCCGAGGCCCTCCCCTTCGAGGCCGGCGCCTTCGATCTGGCGGTCGCCTACAACTCGCTGATGGACGTCGACGACATGCCGGCAGCGGTCCGCGAGGCGGCGCGGGTGCTGGAGCCAGGCGGACGGCTCGCGGTCTGCGTGACCCATCCCCTCGAGAACGCCGGACGCTTCGCGGCGGATGAGGACGGCGCGCCCTTCGTCATCGAGGGTTCGTATCTCGGCACGCGGCGGTTCGAGGTGGTCGCAGAGCGGGATGGGCTGTCGATGGAGTTCGGTGGCCGTGCGTACGACCTCGAGACGTACTTCTCCGCCCTCGAGGCGGCCGGGTTCGTCGTAGAGAGGCTGGTCGAGCCCGCCCCCTCCTCGCCACGGGAGACGCGCTGGAACCGGGTGCCGATGTTCCTGATGCTGCGCTGCCGCCTGCCGGCCTGAGATCGTCGGAGGCAGTCCGAGCCGCCCCGCTCCCCCTCGGGGGATGCGCCAGACGAGCCGGTTCGCGTCGGGCGGCCGCCCCGCGTCAGGGTCACGGGACCCCGCTCCGGCCGGCGGCCCAGGCCTGAGGGAGGGCCCGGCGGTCGGCGCGGGCACCTGCCCGCGTATTCAGGGCGGCCCCGCGGAGGTCGATCAAGGGACCATGGGAGAGGTGAACCACTGCGCCATCGACCCCACGCCGGGGCGGAACCGGCTCCCGGATGGCCGCGGCAGGGTGCGGTCCGCGAGCCGGCGGGCCCGCGGGCGAATCGCGGTCGTCATCCCCCCGCTCCTCCTGCTCCTGGCGTCCTGCGGCCAGGGCTCACCGCCGGGGGCCACCTCGGATGGGCCGTCGGCGACATCCAGAGCCGCGGCTCGAGAGATCGGGACGGCCGTTCCCGCGACCGCCACGCCGTTGCCGACACCGACATCCACGCCGACGCCGAGCCCGACGGTTCAGCTCGCCGTCAGGCTCGTCCTGGAACCGAACGACTATGCGCATCGCAACTACTGCGCCG
>Ga0187875_10003777_pt1 | contig 10589 bp, 10 predicted proteins | sample June2016WEW_17_1_2_FD_132978 | JGI IMG/M metagenome (GOLD analysis project Ga0187875, IMG submission 132978) | Peatland microbial communities from SPRUCE experiment site at the Marcell Experimental Forest, Minnesota, USA - June2016WEW_17_10 | ecosystem: Environmental > Terrestrial > Soil >... | reverse complement strand
TTCGTCTATCTTTACCGGATCGATTACCTGCGGGATGTAATCCTTTTCTTCGAGCAGTTGAAAAATCCTCTCTGCCGAGGTCATCGCCGACTGCACTATCGTGTATTTTTGAGAAAACTCGCGAATGGGCTGGAAAAAGAGCCGCATGTAGGAAATGAAGGCGGTGATGACCCCTATCGTCATGTAGTGCCCCAGGACCCGGCCCCCGCCGTACCATATTATCAGCGCGAGCGTAAGCGAACTCATGGCGTCGATCAGCGGCACAAAAACACTGAATACCCGAATCTGGTACATCGTTGCGTCAAAATATTTTCCGTTCAAGCGGGAGAAACGCTCCCGCACCTCTTTTTCGCGCAGAAAAATCTGAACAACCGACATGCCCGAGATCGCTTCCTGCAAAAACGCGTTAATTCCAGCGAGGTTAGAACGTATTTTGCGGAAAGCCTTCCGGCTCAGCCTGCCGAAAGTCAGCGTTATAAGAAGCATCAGCGGAAAACTGAGAGCAAGAAGGAGCGAAAGTCTCCAATCCATCCAGAACAGGACCACAAGGATGCCGACAAGCCTTACTCCTTCGTTGAAAAGAGTAATGATGACCGATGTGAACATCTCATACATGTTCTGGATATCGTTCGTGTGCCGGGTAACCAGCCTGCCTACCCTCTGGGCGCTGAAAAATGAGAGGTTCAGGCGGATGACATGGTTGAACAGACGCTGGCGCAAAGAGTGCATGATTCTTTGGCCGGTCCATTCGAGGGCGATAACCTGGAAAAAATTCGCCACAAACCCGACTGCGATAACAGCCACGAAAAGCAAAGCTATCCGGGTCACCCCGTTCATCCTCTCGTCGACGGGCAGGGAATTGTTGAGGATATACTTATCGATGGCCACTTGGACGAGTCTCGGCCATATAAGACTTGCGCCGGTAATGATAAAGGCGAGACCAACGGCCGTAAGGGCCCACTTCCACTGGGGAACTATGAATTTGAGCAGTCGCCCCCACAGTTTAAAGTCGCCAAGATAGCGTCCTTGCTCGTCGTCCAGAATTTCCTGATCGTGATTCATTGTTCACCGCCGGTGACACTGTCCTCAGCATACCCACTCAAAGTTTGGTGCCTGTAGATGCTCGAATAGAAGGCGTTTCGCTCGACTAACTCATTGTGCGGCCCCTGGTCCACAACCTGCCCTTTTTCCATTACCACGATTTCGTTGGCGTCTGCCAGAGGCGCTATTCGGTGGGACACGACTATGCAGGTGCGCCCTTCGAGGTAGGAAGCAATAGAACGAATTATCGCGTGCTCGGTTTCCATGTCCACTGCTGAAAGACCATCGTCAATCATAATTACCGGCCGGTTTAAAAGCAGTGCCCGTGCTATCGCAATTCTCTGCCGCTGGCCGCCGGAAAGTTTTATTCCTTTCTCCCCTATTCTCGTTTCATATCCTTGTGGCATGGCGGCTATCTCGTCATGAATGGCGGCGGCCCTGGCCACTTTTTCGATCTCCCCGATGGAAGCTTCCGGCGTACCGAAAGCGATATTGAAAGCTATGGTATCGGAAAAGAGAACCACATCCTGAGGCACGTATGCGATTGCGCTTCTCACCGAATTAATCGAAATGGAATTTACATCGAAACCATCGAAAAAGAGGCTCCCGTCCGGGACCGCAAAAAGCCGCGCCAGCAGATTGCATAATGTGGTTTTCCCTGCCCCGGTTCTGCCCACAATCCCGAGGAACATCCCCCTGGGAATATGGAGGTCTATTCCCTCGAGACTCGGCCCGTCTTGACCGTGGTACCTGAAGGAGAGATCCCTCACCCGGATCTCGCCTCGGCCGATCGACACGGAAGGCGCCGCGTCGCGTTCGCAAAGAGAAGGTTTAACGCTCATAACCTCCTCGATCCGGGAAAGCGACGTAACTCCGCGTTGAAACAGGTCCGCCACCCAGCCCATAGCCATCATCGGCCAGGTCATTATAAAAAGATAACTTATGAAGGCGACTAAATCCCCCGCCGTAATAGTCCCGGATATCGTCAGGCGTCCCCCGAAAACAAGCACCAGCAGCATGCAGAAGTTCCCAATGAAGCCGGATATCGGGAAAAGCGTTCCGTAGACAAACGCCAGCTTGAGATTATTTCTCACATAAGTTTCACCCATTTGGGCAAAGCGCAGGGTTTGATGCTCCTCCTGGTTGTATGCTTTTACCAGACGAATGGAAGAGAGCGTCGAGCGGACAAATTCGGTCAGGACCGAAAACTGTTCCTGGACTTTCTTGAACCTTCCGTGCAGGCGGGATGACAGTGTCCTTGTCAAAAAAGCGAGCACAGGCATCGGCCCAATGGCTATAACGGTCAGAAGCGGGTTAATGTAGAGCATGAAACCAAACGCTGCCAGCCCCATGAAAACCGCATCCACAAAAGCGACGACCCCCATCCCGGTTGCAAGCTGCACGGAGGCAAGATCGTTGGTTGCAAGGGCCATCACCTCACCCGTTGTGGTTTTCTGGAAGAAAGCCTTATCGAGGGTAAGCAGATGGGAGAACATCCGGTTTCTCAGGTCTATTTCAACAATGCGTGAAAACCCAAGGATAAGCTGACGCCAAATAAATCGAAAGCCTGCAATCCCAATCGCGAGCAAAACGATATACAGGCCATACTTCGAGAGGCCACTCGGGGTCGCAACGCCCTTTTGAAGCGAATCCACCGCATACTTGACAACTCGGGGAATAAAAAGCTGAAGCAGGTCAACCAGCACAAGGGCCAAAAAACCCCCCGCAAGCCTCCAAAGATGATCTCTGAAGTAAGGCTTGAGCAGTCTGATCGAGCGCCACGAACCCCCTTCATCAGAATCTTTCGAGACCGTGCTCAGACTTCTTTTTAAGAAACCGCCTCTCACCGAATATTTTTCCCGCCCGGATTGGTTTCAAATCATAAGTGACGCAACGCCCAGACGCGACACCAAATTCTTTATTATAACTCTAATTTAATTATATTGCCGCAGATCTGTTCATTGCCCTCTCTCGCCTCGCCCCGCCCCTTTGCGTAGTCCTGCATCTGAATTAGCTTTAGAACGTTAGGAAGGGCTGCTCTGATGAACTCGGACGACGGCATCTACGATCTCATTATACCTGGTGGAGGGCCTGGAGCGCTTACCGCCGGACTTTACGCCATGAGTGCCTTGGGTAAAGAGCATGAAAGCGGAGCCTGCCAATCTGCACTGTCTCGCTTTGAGAACAACATCCCGGCAACGAGTGCTGGTCTCAAAGCTCTTGAAGAAAGCCTCAGCCGTTCCGCTGGAACCCTGCTTCGGCGCAGAAACAGACGACGGCTCATAATCGATGTAGATTCCAGATCATTCTGGAAGTTTCTGAGAAGAAGGCAAACGCCGCTGCCGCCATTTTACGGGAGACCATGATCGAAGCAGGCAAATCTTATCTTTCTAAAGTTCCGGTTGAAGTGGAAGTTACGATTGGTGAGACATGGGCAGAGAAGTAGGCAAAGCCGGCCTCAGCTTCATGACGGCGTCGGTTGTAAAAAGTGGTCGTTTCGATTCGATCTTACGCGCTTCACACCCCAGTTTCCGATCTCATCGCATATGTTGCCGGTTCAGGGAAATTCACACATTAAGATCATAAGGCGTAATGCGTGGTCCGTTCTGTGGATTCAATGGATTGGCAGGACACCCCAACTTTTTCATGGTGCGGGCTGCTTGATCAAAGTTCTCAATGGTCCACTTAACCGATCCTATCTCGTGACCCTCAGTTGGATGTTGGATTTCACCATTTTCCACCCACGAATATGCACTTTCTCCGAGTATCAGTAGCTGTGTAATAACATACTCTTTACCGATCCATGGCTTAACCACTGCATCCTCCTTTCCAGCCCGAAGCTTTATAGAAATCGGGATTGCAATGAAACCGGCAGCCGGAACTCGCCCGGGCATTGCGTACCTTTACAGCTTGGATACAGTACCGTTACCTCAATTTGCCACCCAGGTGTTTGCCCCGTCGAAGACAATACCAAGCGGAAGCCTATTTCTCCTTCTCACGCTCCCTGGACACGCAATAGACCCCCATACCTTCAAGAGCCGGTTTGAGACATAGGTTGTCCGATATACACTCCGCCTTCCGATGGTCCCCGGCTTTCCATCGGTTGATCAAATCCGGCTCCCTGATAAGAGGCCGGCACAAAGAAACATAATCGGCCAGTTCGTCATCAATGATTTTTTCGGCGACTTCAAAAGACCTTATGCCGCCCACCAAGATGAGGGGGATCGATACAGCCTTTCTGAAGGCGCGGATCTCCTCTTTGAAGTAGGCTTCCCTTTCCACTGAGTTAATTCCGGTTCGAATGGGAGCGAGCGCACCGCTTGTCGGAAGACCGCCGCTCACTTCAATTGCATCCAAGCCGGCGTCGGCGAGCAGGCTTGCAGCTTGTACGGAATCATCCAGGGTGAGTCCATTCTCGTCAAAGTCCCGACAGTTCATTTTCATCAGTATAGGGTAATCGCTTCCCACGACACGGCGGATGGCGCGGTATATCTCCAGATGAATGCGGGCGCGATTCGATATGCTTCCTCCATATTCATCTGTGCGCTTATTGAACTTCGGGGAAAGAAACTCGCTCAGAAAGTAGCCGTGGGCGGAGTGGATCTGAACCCCGTCAAAGCCCGCCGACTTGGCTCTACCGGCCGCATCCCCGAAGGCCGAAACGACCTCCTGGATATCCTGAATCGTTGCCTCTCTTCGCGGCGATTTGGCGAGGCTCTCAAAATCCGAGACAACGAGAGGGGGGTGTCCGGTCAGGTTTTCCGCCGCATAATAGCCTGCATGGGTCAGTTGCATCACAATCCTGCCGCCCCGCTCATGGACGGAAGCGGTCATTTCCCGAAGCCCCGGAATGAGTTCGTCTTTATATACGCCAAGCTGTCCAGGGCCGCCCTGCCCATACGGGTGCACGTAGCTCGATCCGCTGATGATCAATCCCACGCCGCCTTCGGCCAGAGCATTGAACGTCTCCATAAGTCTTGGAGTTACAGCTCCGTTGTCGGCGGCCATACCTTCCCTGGTTGCGGACCTGACGAACCGGTTCGACAACTGCATTCCATTCAATGTATTCTTTTCAAACAGTTTGCTCAATTTACTTCCCTTTCCTTATAGGTATTAACCGGAATAATGCATCAACTTCTGCGCTATGCATCCAAACTGCGTGTTGAGATCGGATTCTACTCCGAAAAACTTCTGGAACAACCCCAAAGCCCGCAAAACCATACGATTCTCCAATCGAACATGCAAGTGATATGTCAGTGGGCTGGTCTGGGCAGTTTCAGGAAGCACCACCATTTCCGGCAGTTGATTGTCTTGTTTGTGCCTGCTGGCTGGCATCAGGGGAAATTTTTGTGTTGATGCTGATCTGGGCTGCTGAAAAGCTGAGAGGACATGATGCTCGGGTTGCTAATGCATAATGAGAGCATAGTTGAGGCAAAAAAGGCGGCTTGGCTGGATAAAAGGGAACCAAGCCGCTTTTTGAAAGGGAGAAAGGTCAAAAATCAACGGATAAACCGGGTTTTTTCCAATGCATCCTTTCGATACACCTGCAACGGTTCACCGCTGGGTTTGCCGAGGCACACCATCGCCAGAGGTACTTTCCCAGATTCCACGCCCAGTATATTTCGCATAACTTCAGCTTCAAACAAAGTGAACCATAGGCTTCCAAGTCCCAGAGCATGGGCCGCAAGAAGCATGTTCTGAACTGCCGCTGCACAGGCGTACTGGTAAGCAATCCCGCCACCTTCAATAAACTTATCTGCCCCTGTTTTGTCTGGATCTCCCACTACAGCCACTATTACAGGAGCAGAGAGCAGAAAATCAACATTGTAGCGTCCCAACCATTTCCAGCCGCTCTTTTGAAACAAATCCTGCTTTAGTGTTTCGGCCTCCGAGAAAATCGTTTTCTTGGTTTCCTGGCTGGTGATCACGATGAATTCCCAAGGTTGTGCATTCATTGGCGAAGGAGCCCATACTGCGGCTTCCAGGATCATCGCAATCGTTTCTTTTGGTATAGGCTCTGGTAGAAAGGCGCGGCAACTTCGCCTTCCTTTGATGATGGAGAAAATGTCCACAGCTAGTCTCCTTCGGTCTTAATAGGAATATTGCATCAAGTTGGGCGCCATGTATCAAAACCGCATTCTTGGACCGGATTCTGCCGAAAAACTTCTGGAACAACTCCAAACCCAGCAAGAACATAAGATTTCCCAATCGGACATGCAACCGAGAGGTCAACGAGGCTGGTTTTGCAGTTTCAGGACCCACTCTACAACACGCCGGTTCAAGGGACAGCCGCAGATATCACAAAGAAGGCGCTGGCATTACTCCCCCAGAGATTGGCGGATACCGGAGCTCAGATTATCGGAACGGTCCACGACGAAATCATTTTCGAAGTTCCGGATAAGATGGCAGATGATGCGGCCGTCATTTTACGAAAGACCATGATTCTGGCAAGGGAAGCTTATCTTTTCAAAGTTCCGGTTGAAGTGGAAGTTACCATTGGGGATACATGGGCAGAGAAGCAGACAACGCCGGCCTCAGCTTCATGACGGCGTCGGTTGTAAAATGTGGTCGCTTCAATTCGAGCTTACGCGATTCACACCCCCAGTTTCCGATCTCATCGCACATGTGTCCGCCTCAGGGGAATTCACACATTAAGATCATAAGGCGTTATGCGTGGTCCGTTCTGTTAGTTCAATGGATTGGCAAGGAAGGTTTAGGTAAAGGAAATGAGTTTTTCGCGTGAACAATATTTGCTGCTAGTCTCGCCATGCTAGTCTCGCCATTGACAGCCCATGGTTCCACAAGGTATGGTTGTGAAGCGGAAGGGCTTAGAATCCACACTGTCGGATCATGCCGTGGCCAAGTTTGGACTTCAATGACGTTAGGACCAGTCCAAAAGCGGTCTAAAACGTCTCACGATTGAAAATTGCTTAATTTTCTATGAAAACTATCACTGAACTCAGCCAGTACATTCGTTTCCAACTGTCTCAGCTCCGCATTCAGAACCAGCATCACGAGTTCGAACATCTCACCAGACAATTCGCAAGACTCCGAATCTGTGAGAACATCCTACCTGCAACTGGCCCTGTTGGTGTGGGCGGTGACCAAGGGAGGGATTTTGAAAGCTACCGCACTTATATTCAATCAACGCCCATTGCTGTTTCCACATTTTTTGGTACGGCATCAACGAAGAAAATCGTGTTCGCTTGCTCGCTCAAACAGAACATAATCCCAAAAATCAAGTCAGACGTTTCCACAATTTGCAGCGGCCCGAAACAGGTGGATGCCATCTACTACTTCTGCGAGCCGGATGTCCCTGTAGCGAAACGGCACATTATTCAGTCATGGTGCCAAAAAACCTTCGGGATTGAGCTTGTCGAGATTTTCGATGGCCAAGCTCTATCAGAACAATTGACCGACCTAGACGTTTTTTGGATTGCCGAGGAGTATTTAGACGTTCCATCGGAGCTCTATCCGCGCTCAAAATCTCCAGGAAGTCGGTACGAAAAATATAGAGAGCGGTGGCTCACCAGTGGTGATAGTCCTCGTTCATTCGCAGACTTCTTTCAGGTAAAGTTCGGGCTGCGCCGAGCGACTTTCAATAAAGGGGCAAAACCTGATCTTCGGAATTGGATGAAGATTATGGAAGCATACTTGGAGGAGGGACATCCCCAAACTCTGCAGCGCCGAGCATCATATGAGATCTGCGTGGCCGCCCTTCGAGGACTGAATAACCTAACAGAAAAAAAGGAACTTATCGAGAAATACTTTTCTGATATTGAGATACTAAAGGATATATCGGATTTTCAGGACGCAACAGTTTTGCTGAGTTACTGTTCATCAGCCTACGTGTATGGACATTTCACATTTGAGGTTGGAAGGCTTTCTTCTTGGACTAAATCTCTGATCACCAAGATAGAGGATGCACTTGAAAATGCCATAGGTTATGGCACACGATGTCGATTATTACAAATCCGTGGCCAAGCATCACTTCTACAGTTTCGCATAAGCACTAGTCCGGAAATCAATTTAGAGGAGGCTTTTGACTGGTGGTTTAAATTACTCAAAGAGATTGAGAACGCTCCATTGTTTCCATTGGAAGATTTTGCTGATCTTCTGACAATAATAGCCAAAGTTGCTGGTGATAATGAACGCTTCTTAGAATTGACTCAAACAACCGATGAGCTCTTAACTAACCGATCAAGCGGCTATATAGCTGCAGAGAAATGTAGGGATCGGGCAATAGCATATTATGAAATTGGCCAATATCTCACAGCTATCAAGCAACTTCACCAATCCAAGATAAAGTGGTTTTCTGCAGAGACCCTGCGCGGTTCTTTAATGAGCATGCTTTTACTATCAAATTGTTACCAAAAGTTGGGCCTTGTGTACGCCGCAAAATATTATGCAGCCGGTGTTGCTTTCCTTGCACATCACGATGATGAAGACAATGTCAAGCGTTTGATACCAAAGGCTTTGTTCATGTTTGCTGAGTTGTGCTACTTTGGAGGTGAGTGGCTGACTTTCGGGCACGTATCTGAATTAGCCCTGGTGGCACATAACATTTATGATGAACACCCATTGGACTTTGACAGGCATACAAGCCTTCAAAACTTTTTTGCGTATACAGCTATAATACGTACAGTGACAAAGCGTTTTGCCGAAGACCTTTTCTTAGCTTTTGATGAGCTTTTCCAAAAATGGCCTATCGATTTGAGTACTCGGGAAGCAGTCGAAAGCCTCTGTGCGGGAGAATCTGGCTTTTGGCAGACAGTATCTCCCCAAGAATGTTGGAAAACCGCGCAAGAAGATCTTGCTGCTCGCCCATTCTGTGATGTTGGTCAGCGAAGGGGCGTTTACTGGAAGGCGCTTGGTATCAGTTGGGCGGTCGAGTTCGACAATGAGTACCTAGTTTCTTCAATTTCTGAAGAACTGGTATCAACGCTCCAGATTATATTGGCAGATCTTGCTCCGAGGGATCTTCTCCTGCTACCAACGCGAGTTTTAGTTAACACACTTATTTCTAAGGGATCTAAGTTCGAGATTCAGGAAATTCCCAGTAATGAAGTTGCCACTTGGCGAGTCAAAGTTCCTGAAGGGTGGATAAGGAATACTGATAAATTCGAAGAACTTAGGGGGAGAATTTTGGCATTAGCAGTTATTGTGCTGGCCAACTGCAGTATGTTGGACTACAAAAGTTTCAGAGAGAGAGAGATTGAACGGTCATTTTCTGAAGGGCTTTCAGCAAAAACGTTTAGTGTTCGTCCGTATGCCGAGTTATACTCGTGGCTATTACAAGAGAGCGAATCTCATTTTCCTGCTCGGAAACTTCTTTGTACATTGCTTCCTTCGTATATTTTTAACATTTCAGAACACGGACAGCTTGCATGGGTTCAAAAGGACGGCCAAGGATACTCAAGAGCGCGCTCAGAAGTTTTCTTGGAGAATCGATATAAACGAGCATCCAACACTATCAGACTTACTTTACCCAGGCTTCTCCGTAATGAGCAGTTTGCATCGCTTACACAAGAGTTACGCCAACAGGGGTACTTGGACTGGGAAGTCTTGGTCATTGTGGCGAATATCTGTATTGATTATCGAATCAAACAGATGGTGGGACCGGGAGCGCCATTAGAGACGCAAGCACGCATTCTGGCTGAATTGTATGATCGAGAGGAGCAGGAATATGATCCAGAGATTCCGCCAGCGATCTTTACTAAAGAGAGATTTGAAATCCAAAAACGGATCGTGGTCGCATCTATTGCCAAGACGTGGGGGCTGGAGATCCACCACCAAACCCCTGATTTTGAAGCAATTGCCCGATTACTGGATGTAAGATATCACAATTCGGAGGATGATATTCCTCACCAGCAGATGTTTAGGACAGAATAGTTTTCGCTCCAGCGGTCGATAAAAATGTCTTGCTTTTTTCCTATGGTCTTTTGGCAGGCCGTTGAATATCCGCATTTGAAGCCGCAATTCTGTATTGTTGTCAGAAATTGACCAAATTGGGTTTCATGGTGACCCTTGGTTTGATTGTTGTGAGCGACCGCTCTTTATTCAATCTTCCCGTCCTAACAAACCGCGCCGATGGTTTGAAACTTGCTCTGTGCCTCATTCCTAGTGGGCTGGAGGGGGTAGACGCACGTATTGTTAATACTTTACACGACGAGATAATTGTCGAAGCCAGAGATGGCACAGCGGATCAGGTGAGAGAGATAGTGAGGGAGTCTATGGCGGAGGCATTGGAGCAGATTATCCCAGAGGTCCCGTTTGTAGCGGAGACCAAAGATACTGAACTATTGTGATTCCGTCAAGTTGTCTAGTGGGAGTTGTCAAGTGTAGGGCCCCTTTTGGCTTTTGGCAAGGCTGAGTTCATTTGCTACCGAAAATAGCCCACAAAGATAAAATGAGTGAAGCAAGACCTAAAACGATGGTACCTACTACGCCCCAAAAAGCTAGTCTAGTGTCCATCCGGAAACCCCGGTTTTGATATTTGTGCGACTAGCTCAAGCGTTGACATTATGAGCAGATTATGACCGGATTGT
>Ga0187875_10003775_pt1 | contig 10593 bp, 13 predicted proteins | sample June2016WEW_17_1_2_FD_132978 | JGI IMG/M metagenome (GOLD analysis project Ga0187875, IMG submission 132978) | Peatland microbial communities from SPRUCE experiment site at the Marcell Experimental Forest, Minnesota, USA - June2016WEW_17_10 | ecosystem: Environmental > Terrestrial > Soil >... | reverse complement strand
TCAGCTTGCTTCACAACCAAAAGATCATCAAGTTCCGCTAATGAAGAATTGAGATAATATGTCAATTCTGAATTAGTAATAAACTGATTACTCTCAGTGTTAGTTACTTGACGACATTGCGTTATCAGATCTAATAAGCTGGTCATATAATTATTCCTTGTTATGCCAAGTGAATTGCCTCGCCCTAAAGGGCGAGGCTTCTGAAGCATCCTTCGATGCCGCAAGGCTCATTCCGAGCCTCATGATTAGTTATATGGGTCTATTCACATTATTCTTCTTCGTTGTCATTACTACCATCATGCTCAATTTCGGCATGTGGCATTTTTTCAAGTAATTCGAATATATCTCTGAATGTTTCTACAGCAGCTTCTGCATCTTCTTCATGTACATCTTTAATGAATTTCTCCATCATTGCACAAAGAACTTCTTCATGAGGAGATTTATCTTCATCATAGTCATCCTCATCTGATTTTGGCATGCCATCATCTTCTGGAGCTTTAGGCTTCAATAGAAGTGCCAATCCACCTGGAATAGAAGGCATATTATACGCTCACCGAATTAGAAACATTAATTATAAACTGTATTCCGCCACCACTGGAAGGATCGGTTGCGACTAAAGTGCTTGGAAGATAACAAACGAATTGGAATCCGCTTGTACTTTCAAGAATTACCTGTGCTTGTAAACCATCAAACGCATCAGCACCAATTACTTCTACATTGATTCTGGGAACTGTTGCCCAACTATCTGTAAGAACAACTGTATAATTACCAGCTGAATTGCGTGTGATTGATTTCATCCATATAGGAAGAGTCTGCCCGCCTGATGCTAATGTAGGAGATAATGCTCCTGTTGATCCAATTGAAACATATCCATCAAGGATCCATTTCTCTGGAATTATTGATTTTGTAAACTGAAATCCGAACCTGTCACTCATGATATTTTACCTTATTTGTTAGAAGTTTAGGAATAAAAGGTGGTCTTATTGACATTGCCACCAACCAATATTGTTAGGCAGCGTTCACTAGAATATTGATATTTTGGTGAGGCTCGTGGCAAACAAGATTGGAATAGCTCATGAAGCGAGCTTCGATACCTGAATCATTTCCTTGACGAAGAACAGTTCTTGCATCGAGATCCCAAAGGAAGATGGCTTTTTTATTGGAAATGAGTTCCCAAGTTGATAGATTTAGACCGAAGATGCTTGTCGAAGGGCATGCACGAGCAGGAATAATCTTTACTGGACCATCTGTACCCATGATTTCGATTGATTCGAAACCAACTGCTGGTGTTGCACGAAGGTCAGTAATTTGAACCTTGCTTGAAAGGCTTGAGGCAAGAGCGGCAAACTTTGGATAACTCATGAAGAAGTGAGTTATTTTACCACCTTGTTCTGAAACAAGTGCGGTTGCTTTGATGAGTGTTTCCTCGGTAGAATATGCTGTACCGTTGAACCATAGACCGGCAAGACGAACTGGATCCATTGAACGATCAATACCAGAATCAGTGAAGCTATCACCAGTTGAAGGAGGACCACCATAAGGAATCCATGACGGAACGCCAAGAATCTTTGCGGTTGAAGATGTTCCACCTGAATTGGTAGCATTGGCAACATCACCAAGACAAGCAAGGAAATAACCATTGGTAATATCAGTAAATCCACCAGTTGCTGAATTTAGAGTAGCTGACATAGTTAGTGTACCATTGATACGATCAACTTTAGCTACTTGTAGATATTGAAGACCAGAACTGGATGTTACAGTTGCGCCAGCAGGATTAGTTGATTGACCAGTACAAGGACCTGATAAAACTGCATTTGTATATGTAGAGAAAGGAACTACTGCCATACCAACTTCAAACTTGAGTGCATCTTTTGGACTGGTTAGAGTAATAGTTTTGCCTGACATAGTTGCGATTGTTGCACGATAACCTGAGCCATCACTGAATAGAGCAATTTCAAGATCAACTGCCATATTCTTTAATGCACCATCAATAACCTGTGTACCAGCTTTGAGGAATGCACCATCTGAACCTGAAGATGATAAAATTAGTTCAGAACCAATTGAAGCATCACCCCAGTTGCTGAGCAATGGAACCTGAAACTTAACTGAATTAGTACCAGAAGTTAGAGCAATTGTTTGAGCTGTTGAGAACGTGCTCGAACGACCTTGACCTTGCCCATAAATTAGAGGGAAAACATAATGTGCACCAGCTACTGATTCATTCTTTGGAAGCATTGCATATAGTGGGTTTTTATCATAGGTAGCATCACCTACGACATCTTCGGTGTAGTATTCTTTTAGAAGAGCAGCAAAACCACTTACGGTTGTATTACCTTGAGACATGTTTATATCCTTTTACAAAATTGTTTTAATGTTTCAACCTATTTGCAAGAAATTGATCAATATAGGCTTCTCTTTCTTCTTTACCATGTATAGGAGAAAGAATTTTACCAGTAGAATTACTGGCTTTACTTGAAACATTCATTTGGTTTGTAAGAGTTTTTGCCGGCTTATATGTGTTTTCTGTTGCCTGCGCTGATGTCTCTGAGCGGCTTTCGAGAATCTTACGGAAGCTCTCTGCCTTCGTATCATATTCGTTATTATTATTAGGTTTAGCAATATTTGTTTCTTCTTTATGAAAATATTTTGAAAACTTCTTTATACTGGAAGCCTTTTGAATACGATCTGATAATTCTTTTTCCCAATAGGCTTCCATGGCATCTGCCGCTTGTTTAGCGGTAAATGTAGTTCCTGACTTCTGAAACTCAGTATACATTTCTTTATATACTTCTGATATTGCATTTTCTTTTGAGCCATAAATATCAATTAGTATTTCATAATTTTCTGGGTTATTATTTATTACTGGAGCTACATGAGTATTGATGGCATTGATATGAGCAGCATTATCACGTTCATCTTGTAATTGTTTTTCCATTGCAGCTTGTTTTTCTGCATAGGATTGCAATTTCTTTTCTTGTTCATCAATTTTAATCTGCATTGGATCTTTTGGTTCTTCAGGTTTAGCCAATGCTTTATCAGTCATCTTGCGATAGATTTCTTGTGGAGATAGACCAAGTTTAGTTAGTGCCTCAAAAATATCTTCTGTATCAAATGCACCTTTCATTTGTTCTGCACGTTTAATAACAGCTTCTGCTTCCGACTTCTGTTTCTGCAATCTACGTTCTGCTTTAGCTAATTGAGAAACTCTATCAAGACTTTCTTTTACTGGATCCTTAGTAGTAGAAGTAGATTCAGTTGTTTGTTCATTAGTAGGAGGAGGAGGAGGAGGAGGAGGAGGAGGAGTAGGATCTGGAACTTCATATTGAGAAATACGAGGAGTATTTTTAAATGCATCTTCAGTCTTTACAGGCTGCATTTGTTGGGGCGCATCCTTGATTGATGCTGTATTAGTTGTAGATTGAATGAAAGAGTTACCTGCATTTGAATTTGTCGTGTCGGTCATTTAGTTATTATCCTTTTGATTACTGTTGAGGTGATTGTGGAACGCCTGGAACTTGCTGAGAAGCTTGTGGTGGTACGCCTGGAGCTTGCGGTGGTTGGGGCGCAGGAGGAGGAGGAGGAGGAGGAGGAGTAGTTTTAGTAATTAGATCATTCACTTCATCAATAAAATCTCTAATTAGCTGCAATTTATCTTCATCAACACCATCTAATTGAGCACGAACAACTTCTAATGTAGCTAATTGCAAACAAAGATTTAGATTCATATATTGATTTGGTGGAGTATATTCACCATCATTAATCATCTTTGATAGAATCTTGCGAGTTAATTCTAATGGAGCTGTTTCAAGATTTACATATTCATCAAGGTCTGGGAAATTGATTAGCTGCATTGCGAAATCTTTATCTATCCAACCAGCTTGAACATAATCCATTAGTTGATCCATCTTACCAGCGGGCGTTGAAGGAAGACCTGAAATAGGAAATACTCGTATTCCAAAATCATCCTCATCTAATGCTACATCTTTCCATGGAATCTCAGAAAGAAACTTCTTATCTTTCACCTTTACTGATAGTTTTTTATCTTCTTTATATAGATCAGCAGATAAAGAAACAATTATTTTAGCGCCAGTAATGAATAAACGTTCCCATTGCTGACCAACAAGCTCAAATCTACCTGATGCAATATCCGCAACTTCTCTAATTGCTGCTCCAGATTTGACTTCTGGCGGCTTATTACCACCAGCATTAGCCTGCGATATACCTGAAATTTGATATGCTGACTGAATCAACCATTCAACATGTGTATATAGTTCTGGAGAAACTGCCTGCGGTGATAGAATAATAGGCGGCTGCGATCCAGTATAATGAATTAGTCTTGCAATTTTGTTTGTCGCAACATGATCATCCTGCACCATTGAACCATCTTCAATAAATATAATTGGTACAGCAATCAATTCCTGTGATATCTGAATAACGCGAAGAATATCATTGATTCGCATTTGAAGCCCAGCAAGCTCCTCTCCAATTCCTCTTCCCCAAAAACCAAGCGGTCTCTGTGCCCAACGAAAAAATATAATTGGATAAAATGGCTTATCATATACTTCAGAAAATAGTGTGCAATTCTCAATAGTTATAGAATGCTTACCATCTGTTGCATCTTTACCAGATTTCATATGCCAGGATTCGATGACTTCAATAAGGTCTGATACGGTATTAGTGACAGCCATATTTTGGATGATACCGCATGTTAGTATTTGTTCTTCGAACTCTGGAAATTGGTATTTGACTATATCACGAGGAAGGAACTTACGTCTATGTATTTGGGTAGGATTTTCTCTCATACCTTCAATATTATCGATAACTAATTCATCTGGAAAAACCCATTCGACCTTTATTTTGCCTTCATCTGTATAAAACTTTATGGCGCCCGTTCCAGTAATAGCGGCATCAAGAAATACTTTGCGCATAACTCCATAGATATCATCGCCATTATCCGTACATGTATCAAATACGCCGGCAACATAATTAGTTAGAAGTTTTGCTTTTTGTTGTTCATAATAATTATCTTCGCCTAATGTTAGGAATTGAGGTTTTGGTTGATTCTTTGCGATCATTGAGGCAGCGGTATCAACGCAAGATTGAACGACGTTATATTGAGCTTTACGTCCAACGTTATTAGAATTAGCTCCGGCTTGTCTCGCTTGAGGAGCTGAAGGAGTAAACCAGGCTTCGGGATTAGAATACAAATGACGATACATTCTACATTGAAAACGGAATGTTTGTAATTCTGTTTCTATTGTATTTACTGTGGCGAATACAGAACGAAATAGATTGTCATCAGTTTCTTTCCACCATTGAACATTGTTAGGATTTAGTGATCTATCATGATTTGCTGTATTAATCTTTTCAGATTTACTAATCTTGCTCGATAAAAACTCTTTGCTCATTACTTAGCTCCAAATGGATCTTTTAGAAGATCTTCTACAGCAACTTCATTCGCCCATGCTGGCACATTATCACCAAAAATTGATCTAATGGCTTCTTTTCTCTCATCTGCTTGTGACTTCTGTTCAATGATATGTTTCTTCTTTACAATATGAATAGCATCAACTGTCAATTCATCAATAGTATATTCCTTCATTAACTTCATTAGTTTTTCAATAAACATTAATTGTGTGTCAGGCATTTCATTAGTCATAGAAGTTTCACCTTATTAGTATATGTGTTTATTATTATTTTTATAATCAGAAACAATATCAGCGATTGTTGGTTGTTCAAATATTGAGCTACCAATTACCGTTTCTGAATGTGATTGTTGTCCGAATTGTTGTTTGATTAGTAATGGAATATCTTGTGGATTATCAAATGATAATGGTTTCTCTTGTGGATGAAACCAATAATGACGCGAAAATACATGTCCATATTGCAGCGCGTCACAAAGATCATTATGCATAGATTGGTCTTCGATATATTTACCTTGTTTGAGAAGTTGTTCATCCCAAATAAGTGTTTCGAGTTCTTTAATTAGTTCAATATTATCTGCGGAATATATTTTTATATTTTGAGTAATGAAATCTGAGTTCATTATACCGATATGACCTTCTTTACCATATTTCTTTGCAGCAACAAGCGGAAGATGATGAATACGTTTTAGCTCTTCTGTTATCTGTTTACCTTGCGCCCCAGCATCTATAACCATATTTATAAAATGATATTGCTGGTTTAAGTTCTTGACTATGGTTGCGATTTCTGAGATTGTTATTTCAATTTTTTTGAATGATCTAATAACATACAGTACATTATTGAATCTTGGATTATAGGCAGAGATGACGAAGGTAGTACCATCATTCCAGCCTAAGTCCATTGATAGGATGTATCTTGTTTCTTTTGAGGTTAATTCAGGAGGAAGTTGATTTATATAGTTGAGTGGTGAAACTTGATATACTTTTACGTTATCATTGATCACCCATTCACCGAGTACTTCTTGTCTAAACTTAGGAGTATTGATGATTAGTGGATCTCGTTTTACATCTTTATCGATTTCATCTTTGATGGCATCGCAAACTCTTCTGCCGGTTTTAGGTTCAATTGATGTATTATTTTTCCAGTCGAAGCGGAATTGTGTCCATTGAATTAGTTTGGAATTAGGTTGCCAGATACGATACCAATAGTGATCACCTAACTTATTACCTGGAGTACCACCCATACAGATAGTGGCGCCTGTTTGAGCTAATGACATTTTTAGAACGCCATCAATTAGGTTATCAATATCTTGTGTAAAATCTTGTGCCTCATCAATAACAGCAATATCAAACTTCTGACCGCGCAATCTATTCATTTGATGAGGTGTTGCATCAAGTCCTCGTAGGAAGATAGTAGAACCATTACTAAAATTGATTTCATACTTTGAAGAACATTCGGCTTGTATATGATATTTATCGAAAATTACTTCAAGAATATCTGACCACATAATTTGCTTACAACTCTCATTAGTCAAGCCCATATAAATACATTTTGATTTAGGAACAGTTATAGCTTGATTAATTAGAGATAGTGCAAATGTATATGATTTTGTTGCACGTCTATTTCCAAGAAGTGCTTTATATTGTGCTGGATTCTTAATGAATTCTAATTGATGAGGCAAGCACTCATCAAGAACAGAAATAGGTTTCTGCCTTTTGAGAAGTTCAAGCTTTAACAATTCAATTTTATTCATTATTTCTTTGGTTTATAGTTTTCGAAGATAATTTGTAGAACATTGTGCATAGGCACGAAGGTATTAGCTAATAGTCCACCTACTGAATAGGTGAATACTATTCCGCCTGAGTCCATTGTAATACCCATACCAGGTTCTACTTCAATAGATTTTAGTTCAGGATGTTTATAGTCTACGAACAAGCATTGTTCTATGAGTCTAACTCGTTTGATTTTTAGATTTGGATTCATTGCGCCTCAATTAGATTATTAATTACATATGGATTATAAACAACATTCTTATATTTCTTTTTGATTGCCAGAAGTGATTTCGATATTTGCGTTGCTACGATTAGTTTGTCTTTGTAAAGTGGATCTGCTTGTTTGATTAATTGATTAGCAACATTCATTTTTCTATATGAAGTTTTGACATATATCATATTTACTATTAGATCTTCTTGTGGAATGAATGACATATATCCACAAATAATATCATGTTCACCTTGTAAGCAAGCAATAATAGTATTTGAGATATTTAGGATCTTTTCAATTTCTTTAGCTTTATTGAGAAAATATATTTTTGAAGGAATCATAGATTCTGGTAGGGCATCTTTGCAGGTTAGGAGCCAAGAATTATAGATGAACGGAAGATCGTTTTCTACTGCTGGTCTGATAGCAATTGGAAAAATAACAATAGAAGAGTTCATTGTATACTTTCTTGTTTTAGCATTTCTTCAATTTGTTGATCAGTGAGGTTAGCGATTTTATTGGCTTCCTCTTCTGCTTCTGCATTAGAATCTTTTTTGAATTGTAGTAAAGTTCTAACGAAGTCATTGAGTAATTTGATTTGTTGGATATCGAGTCGTTTAGCTTTTTCTAATTTGCCGAGTTCTCTATCAATAATAGATAGAATACGGTCTAACAAAGTATTAGGTGTGGGAGAAGGAGATAGTTTAGGCATTAGTAGGATCTATCTTTTGTAGGATACGAGTTAGTAATGCAATCACTAATTGATTATTCATAGTTTTAGTAATATTATTAATACGAGAATTAAGATGAGCTGGCTTTTCCCAAGATTCTATTACGATTTTAGCAAACTTGATATACATTAGATCAAGAGTATCTTCTGGAAGATCAAATGTATTAATTGGTGCTGGCGGTAGTGGAATTGGTTTTAGTGCATTTAGTTCTTTTCTAAGTGCAAGCAATTCTAATTCGATGGGTGATAATTCACCCACCACCACGGGCTTTGTAGCAATATTAGTCTTGATCTGATGGCATCCTTTGCACAACATCTGAAGATTACTTGCAGGACAGAATAATCGCTCAACAAATGTATTCCAATCTATAAACTTACCAATGTCCATAATATGATCACATTGCACTTCTTTTATTTTGAATAGCTTTTTACACTCGTTACATTGGTATAATCCTCGGGATTTTCGTGCCGCTTTGACGCATTCCTGTCGAGGCTCACTGTATAGCCAGACTTTTCGTAATGCAGCACGTATTCTTCCGCAATTTATTGGGTCCATTATTTATTTCTCCTTTTGGGATTTTTCTTTGTTAGCCATAGCATAAAGGATTTATCTGAACTAAAGAATCCTCGTATTAGATGCGGAAGTATGCCGAATTTATGTTCATTTAGTTCTTTCACCATTGGTTTTAGTTCTTCACTATTGAGTATAGCTTGGATTGATTTTCTTTTTATGCCGCCGGCTCTTGTTTTCTTGTTCCATGCTAAATGTCCTCTTACAGCAGAAATAACAGCTGCATTACAGGTATAACCTACTTCACGAGCAATTTCTTTTTGAGTCTTTCCTTCCAATATTAGTTTTAGAATTAATTTATTTCTTTTGTTTAGTGAATTAGTAATTAGATTGATAATTAATTGAATTGCTTGTTCGTTTAGGATATGTAGGTGATCAATTTCTTCAGTATAGGTGATAGAATCATCTATGAAGAATTTCTTTGAGAAATCTATAGAAATTTCATTAAAAATATCTTGATAATGGGATGATCTACAACTATCTTTGAGCATAATTTTCTCCTTTGGTGATATAGATTTGTGAGATTATGCGTAGAAAAATTGAAAAATCGACATGAGGAGTGAAAAAAGTTCATGGGCTTGACAGGTGGTTGCGGCATGCTTAAGATATAGGTATTTCATCAATATTAGAAATTAGATCAGAGTAATATACTGCATATTTTTCACCGATGAATCTTGTACAATGCGGATTTTTAAAACATTCATTTTTCAGTAAATATTCATGTGATACTATCGCTTTAATGATCGCAAGGCGTTTTTCTAAATCAATTGTGCAGAATGCCTCGTATAGCGGCTTATTGGTTTTGACGGTGTAATCTACGTCTTTGCATTGAAACAGCCATGAAGGCTCAAAAGAATTTGAGCGGCAGGCTTTCACTTGGATATCGAAGGTAGAGAACGATAAATCAGGTCCAAAGGTTTTTTGATTAGCTTGGTAGATTTGGAAATCAGGTTTACTAATGGCAGGAAAATCTTTTTTGAGTTGTTGAAAGACAAGCATTTCTGCGATTTTTCCGATGAGGATATCTTCTTTGATTTTGGAAGAATTAGATTGACCACGGTTGAAGTAGTAATAGTCTGTACTGGTAGTATACGAATTGATTGCGAATTGTTCGCACTTGGTATAAACTGTTTCTGGAATAAGTTTTCTTGCATTATAATTAGTGAAAATTGTCATTTGTTGTTTCTCCTCACAGATTATACAAAAGAAGTAGTATAAATCTTCACATAGAAGAAACAAAATTGCAAAACTTAGTTTTAGTGTGAAAATGGAAAAGTGAAATGGTGAAATAGGTGATATATAGTGGAATGTGAGGCGTTGAGAATTAGCTCGATGGTCTTGCCGCATGTTTCCCATATGTAACATGCGACTGTTTTCCTTTTTGTCGAAAGAAGCGTCCAGGTCCAGAAATGGTCTTGGACGTTTTTTTATGTCTTGTGCCTGAGTTTTGATCTGAGTGCCTCTACACTGCCGCACTTTGCCTCAGAAAATGACAGTGCGCCAAAATCAATTTGTAAAATTGGTGGCTGGCGCGGAACATATATTGAGCCGTAAACTATATGAAAGTTATTTTTAAGTATCATTCTGTTTGAGTAGTGAGCTAATTAGATTAATTGCTACCATGACCTTTCTAGTAAAATCAAGTAGGTAGGCGGCTAAGCTTTCCAATTGCTACCATAACCTTTCCAGATAGTGTCTCGGTTTGAAAAAAATATTCTTTCTATTTAAATCAAGTAGGTAGGCGGCTAAGCTTTCCAATTGCTACCATAACCTTTCCAGATAGTGTCTCGGTTTGAAAAGAATATTTTTTGTATTTTCTTAGGTTTGCCTCGCCTTCGCTTGCGAAGCGAGGCTTTACAAGAAGCAAACCGTGGCAGTAGTATTTAGT
>Ga0187875_10003771_pt1 | contig 10598 bp, 6 predicted proteins | sample June2016WEW_17_1_2_FD_132978 | JGI IMG/M metagenome (GOLD analysis project Ga0187875, IMG submission 132978) | Peatland microbial communities from SPRUCE experiment site at the Marcell Experimental Forest, Minnesota, USA - June2016WEW_17_10 | ecosystem: Environmental > Terrestrial > Soil >... | reverse complement strand
TTCACGAGTGTAGACGACGACCTTCTGTTTCTTTCCTTTTTGATCAAGGACCGTCAACGGGCCGCCATCCGGCGCAACCAATTGGACCTTGACCTTGCGGTATTTACCGTCGGCAGCATGATTGGTGGGTGAGTAGGTGATGGTGTACTGGTGGCGCAGGAAATCGGCTACGGTGCGCATCACGCCCGGGATTTCGCCGGTGAACTGCGGAAACCAAGCCATACCTCCGGTCATTTGCGCCACTGTCTTCAACTGGTTTTCGGCCTGCAGGTATTCAATTTCTTTCATGCCTCCGAGCGCCCGGTGCATCTGGAGCTCGTTGGTAATTGGCTTGTCCACGCCCACGGCAAAGATGGTGACGTCTGTCTGATGGAGCTGTTTGAGGGTCTGATCCAGCGTATGTTTGGAGAAGGTGTCCCTGCCACTCGCTAGGACCAGGATGGACTTCTTGCCTTTGACGTCTTTGAGGCGGTCAGTGGTGTCCAGAAGAGCGTCGAAGAGGTTGGATTCGCTGAAGCCGGGAAAATAGAGGTGATAGACGGCGTTGAGAACCTCATCCTTATTTTGAGTGAAGTCCACTTCCATATGCGGCTTCATGTCAAAGGTGACCAGTGCGACCCAGTCTTTCTGGTTCAGATTCGGGAATAAGCCTGCTGCCCAATACTTGGCATAGATAGAAAACCAACCATTAGCAACGTTGCTCCACTCCACCAAAACGACCATGGTGATGGCGGCATCGCCGGTGCCAAAGTTGGTGATGGTTTGAGGCTGGCCATCTTCCAGGACGACGAAATTCTCTTTTTTCAGGCCGGGAATCAGGTCGCCATTGGATGTGGTTGCGACTACGTCCAATGTGACAACAGGAACTTCGACGGCAATCGTGACGCCGCCTTCTTTGGGTTTTTCCTGAGGCGGGGCGGGGTTCGGATTAGGCGGAGTGGGATTAGCTTGGACTGGCGGGGAGGTCTGAGGCCCTTCAGGGGCTTGTGCCGCCAAGCCGGAGCCTAACAGGATCACCACAGTGCCGATTACGGTAAGTTTGACGATCTTGGAATGCCAACTGGTCATACGTATCCCCCTGCCCTCAGTTCTATGATGCGGCCGAGCAGCCCGGCGTGGTTTCACGCGAAAGCCCAAGGAAAGGTGCAACTTAGGCAACGCCAACCCGAGACCACTGCCGAAGGCTACCGTTTCGCATGTTAGTATGTTTTTTACTTGTTGCCTAACAGATTCAAACTGGGGGTGTAGTCGTGAGTTGGAAGCGAGTCAGCTTCTCCATTGCGGTTGTGCTAGCCCTGTTGGTGGGGGATGGCGCCATTCTTCGCGCTCAAGTCAGGCAGGGACCGCCTCCGTATGGGATACCCGTTGCCCCATCCCTGGTGGGAGACACATCTGGGCTGGCCCGCGAGGCGCAAGACTGGCTTGTGGAACTGGTCAAAATCAACACAACCAATCCGCCCGGGAATGAGCAGGTTGCCGCGAAGTACCTGGCCGGGATACTGACCAAAGAAGGCATCACGCCGGAGATATTGGACGTGGCGCCGGGACGCAGCGCGCTGGTGGCAAGGTTGCAGAGCAGCGCGGTGGCCGATCCGTCCAAGGCGCTCCTGTTGGTTGCGCATATGGATGTGGTGGGAGTGGACCGCAGCAAGTGGACGGTTGATCCATTCGGTGGAGTTATCAAGGATGGATATCTGTACGGGCGCGGGTCGAACGATGATAAGGGCATGCTGGCCGCGAACCTGGCTGCGTTCATCGCACTGAAGCGTTCCAACGTACACCTGAATCGAGACGTCATCTTTTTGGCAACGACCGATGAAGAGCAGTTTGGCGATGCCAGCCTGAAAACGCTGATCGCCAAATACTGGGATAAATTTGCGGCGGGATATGCCATCAACGAAGGCGGCAAGGTGGTGGCGGGAAAAGACGGTAAAGTGCAGTATGTGGCGGTGCAAGCGGACGAAAAAGTGCCGGTGAACGTGACGGTAATTGCGAAGGGCACAGCCGGACACGCGTCCATACCAACAAAAGATAACCCCGTGGTGCATCTGGCCGCGGCTGTGGCCAAGATCGGAGGGTATTCGGCTCCGGTTCATCTTACTTCTATAACAAGGCGATATTTTGAAGGGCTGGCTCCCATCGAGGACGAAGAAATCGGAAAGTGGATGCGCGTGGTGGATACGCCGGATCGCGGCGAGCACGCGCAACGATTTCTCTCGGATGCCAATCCGCTATGGAACTCGATGATGCGCGATTCGATTGCGCCAACGATTCTGCAGGCGGGGGTGCGTGCCAACGTGATTCCTTCGGAAGCGCGTGCGAATTTGAATATACGACTGCTGCCGGGCGATACGGTAAATGCGCTGCTGAACGAACTGACGAAGCTGGTCGATGACCCGCTGGTGAGCTTCGAAGTGCAAGCCGATGCCGGGCTTGCCGCCCCCAATTCGTCGATTGAGACAGATTTCTACGCGACACTCACCAAGGTATGCGCCAGGGAGTTTGGTGGTGCACCAGTTTTGCCGTTTATGTCGACTGGAGCAACCGATTCGGCACAACTCCGGTTGCACAGTGTTCAAGCTTACGGCCTGAGGCCTTTTCCACTCACCGACGAGGATGATCGCCGCATGCACGGCGACGATGAGCGCCTTCCCCTGACCGCCTTTGCAAAAGGTGTGGACCTGATGACGCGGATTGTTGCGGAGTTTTGCGTCACGAAATAGTAATATTTGCGATGTGTAGACAGGCGAGAGGGAGCGAATGAATTCCCGCCATTCCAAAATTGTGTGCACCATAGGCCCCGCGACGCGGTCTCCGCGCATGATACGCAAGCTGCTGGAAGCGGGCATGGACGTGGCGCGCTTGAATTTTTCCCATGGAACCCATGCCGAGCATGCGCAGAGCTTTGCAATGTTGCGCGAAGCGGCAATGGAATGCGAGAAACCCATCGCAATCCTGGCGGATCTTCAGGGCCCAAAGATCCGGACGGGAGCCCTGGCCGGTGGCGGGACGGTGACGTTGCGCGCGGGACAGAAATTCGTGATTACGACGGCGAAGATTCTGGGAGATTCGACCCGGGTCTGCACGACATTTCATCCGCTACCGCACGAGGTAAAATCCGGGGACCGCATCTTGCTTTCGGACGGGCTGATCGAACTGCGTGTGGAAAGCATTCGCAAGAAAGAAGTGATCTGCCAGGTGGTCAACGGAGGGGTGCTGGGCGAACACAAGGGTATCAATCTTCCTGGAGTGAAGTTGCGCGTGCCGGCCTTGACGGCGAAGGACCGGAAGGACCTGCGATTTGCGTTGACGCATGGTGCGGATTACATCGCGGTGAGTTTTGTGCGGCGACCCGAGGATGTGTTGCTTGCGAGGAACTTGATCCGGCGGGCGAAGAAAAGCACGCCGGTAATCGCGAAGCTCGAAAAACCCGAAGCCATTGAGAACTTGGAAGCAATTCTGAGTGCGTCCGAGGGAGTGATGGTGGCTCGCGGGGACCTCGGTGTGGAGATGAACCCGGAGCGCGTGCCGGTGGTGCAGAAGAACATCATCGCGCGAGCGCGCGAATTCCGCCGCCCAGTGATCACGGCCACGCAGATGCTGGAGTCCATGACGGAGAATCCCCGGCCAACCCGTGCGGAGGCTTCGGACGTGGCCAACGCCATATTCGATGGATCGGATGCGGTTATGCTGTCCGCGGAAACCGCAACAGGGAAGTATCCAGTGGAAACCGTGGAGATGATGGCGCGAATCATCGAAGAAGCGGAAGCAAGCATTCATGAATATCCGCGGCCGGTGCAGCAGGAGCAGCTGAAAGTGCCGGAAACTGTTGCAGAGCTGGTGTGCCACGCATCGCGCGAGCTGCACATGAAACTGATCGCGGTGTTCACGCACAGCGGGTTTACGGCGCGACTGATATCGCGGTACCGGCCGCTGGTGCCCATCGTGGCATTTTCTCCGGATGCGCACACGCGTCGGCGCATGGCGCTGCTTTGGGGTGTGACGTCGCGTCAAATCGCGGACATCAACAAGATTGATGGATTGGCGACGATTGCGGAGAAACGACTTGTGGAAGAGCGGTTCGTGCGCAAGGGAGATGTGATTGGAATCGTGGCGGGCACACCGATGGGGATTCGTGGCACCACGAACTTCATGAAATTCCATGTGATTGGCAGCCCAACGTAGGGCAAGGGAAGAACAGAGAAAACCAGGAGCGCGGCAGGATTGCGGAACTCACCACAGGCAGGAATATTCCTTCAGGGAAAACTAATTGACCCAGTGATCGGGTTGCGAAGGAGGTTCGTTCTTGTGTTTCTTCACAAAAACCTCGAAGCGCTTGCGATTGCGGCGATATTGCCAGTCCGAAACGGAGTTGCGGACGCTGTAAAGAAAAGAGCCGCGGCGAAGGTAAAGCCAGCCCACCAGCAAGCCGCCGAGATGGCAGAGATGACTAACCTTGTCATCGCCGAACCCAAACGTTCCGAGAAACGTCAGGACCACCATCACGGTGACAATGGTGCGCATGCGGAGCCGAATGGGGATGGGGAGTAGCATGACCTGGCGATCGGGGAACAGGATCGCGCAGGCGATCAACACTCCGAAAATCGCACCGGAAGCTCCAATTGTCGGGACATAGGAAAAACCGCGACCGAACAAGGCGGGAACGGTCTTGACCAGAACGTTGATGATTCCCGCACCGACTCCCGTAATGAAATAGTATTTCAGGAAGCGATTTTTTCCCCACACCAGCTCCAGTTCGCGGCCAAACATCCACAGAACGAACATGTTTGTGAGAATGTGCCAAATCGTGGAGGGGTCGTGCAGGAATAGGTAGGTAAAAGGCTGCCAGATCCGCAAGCCAGGGATCACACCGGCAGGGACAAGCCCAAACCAGAAAAGGAGTTTTTGATGGGCGAGTACGCCGCTGAATTGGCGATAGAGCACCTGGAAGAAAAAGACCGCGAAGTTCGCGATGATTAATGCTTGCACACCCGGAGTAATGAAGAAGTTGAAATGAAACTCGTAGTTCTTCATGCCAGGACGCGTGCCCATGTTTCTCAGTGTACGGTGGGGAACTGCGGGCGTCAAAGTGCTGTTTCCGCAATGGCCAAGGCGCCCGTGGGAATGCTGCGCAAAGTCCTACGACGGACTCCATATCCCCCGTTGTCAAGAATGAAGCTCCGCGGAGATGGCCAAAATGGGGCAGATTGCGCGCGTTTGAAACTGCTGGAATGCTTCCCGGGCAAAGGGAAATACGAAGAATCACTCAGTTCTTCAGATAAGCCAGGGCGGAACCGTTGGCGCAGAAATTGCACGATTTCTGCGAGGCGTATCGCGGCGCGAAATTATGGATTCTCTAATTAATGAATTCCTGCAAGAGTGTACCGAAAATTTAAACCGGCTGGACCACGATTTCGTGTGCCTGGAGAAGGATCCGAAAAACGCGGAACTCCTGGGCAGCATCTTCCGGGCGATTCATACGATCAAGGGAACCTGTGGCTTTCTGGACTTTGGGAAGTTGGAAATGCTCACGCATGCCGGGGAAAACCTGCTGGCCATGTTGCGGGCCGGCGAAATAGAACTGAGCCCGGGGATCGCGGATGGATTGCTGGAAATGGTGGATGCTGTCCGCGTGATCCTGAAGAACATCGAAGATTCGGGCGCGGAAGGAAGCGCAGAATACCCGGAACTCATCGAGAAATTAAAACAACTGCAGAAAGCGCGTAAAGGGGCGGCGCCCGAAGTGGAGAAGAAGGTGGCCACAGCGGCAGGGCTGGGCGAGGCAGATGAAAAAACGGAAAAGACCAAAGCAAAAGAGCTAAGAGATGAAGGGGAAAAAGGCGAGGAAAAGAAACCGGGCCCGGCAGGGGAACATAGTTCTCGGCCAGCACGCGCACAGGAGTCCATTGAGCCACATCTGGAAGGGCCAACAAAAGGCTCCACAAGCAAACGCAAAAAGCATGAGGTGATTGCCGGGCGAATCGGCGGAGCGCTGGTAAGCCGTGGACGAGTGCGCGCCGAAGATGTTTTCCTTGCTTTGGAAATGCAGGAAGGCGGCGACCGGCGACGCCTGGGGGAAATTCTGGTGGCGCTTGGGAAGATGACGGAGCGGGATATCGAGGAGGCGCTTGCAGCCAAGCCAGTGATCGAAAAACAGGAGGGCAGCATCCGCGTGGATGTGCATCTGTTGGAAAAACAGATGAATCTGGTGAGCGAACTGGTGCTGCTGCGAAACCGATTACTGCAGATTGCCGCCAATTCCAATGAGCGAAACCTGAATGCTTCGGTGCACGGGTTGAACTACATCACTTCCGAACTGCGGAAGAACGTGATGAAGACACGCATGCAGCCCGTGAGCCAATTGTTCGATAAATTGCCGAGAATCGTCCGGGATGTCTCGAAGGATCTCGGGAAAAAAGTGAGGCTGGAGACCCACGGTGGAGAGACGGAACTCGACAAAACCCTCCTGGAGGCGATTAAGGACCCGGTGACACACATCCTGCGCAATTCGCTGGATCACGGTATTGAGGGTCCGGAAGACAGAAAGAAGTGCGGAAAATCCGAAGAGGGCACGGTACGTGTACGCGCGTTTCATGAAGGTGGCAATTTCCATCTGGAGATTGCGGACGATGGCGCGGGAATTAACGCGGAACGCGTGAAGCAGAAGGCACTGGGGAAGGGGCTGATCAATCCCGGGCAAGCGGAGAAGATGACGCAGAGGGAGATTCTGAGTCTGGTGTTCCAGCCCGGGCTGTCCACGGCGGAGAAAGTGACGAACGTCTCCGGGCGGGGCGTGGGAATGGATGTGGTGAAGACCAACATCGAGCGCATCGGGGGAACCGCGAAAATCGAAAGTACGGAGAGCAAAGGCACGATCGTATGGCTGGAAATTCCGCTGACACTGGCGACGATTCCGGCGCTGACGGTGGTGAGCGGAGAATCGGTTTTTGCAATTCCGCAGGCCGCGCTGGTCGAAATGATCGCCATCGACGAAGCGGAGTCCTCGAAGTACATCGAATGCATCGACAAGGTATCGGTGTTCCGATTCCGCGGAACGGTTTTGCCCCTGATGAGCTTGCGCGAAGAATTGAAACTGAACAACGTGCCGGCGGACGGCGCGGCGATCGTGAAACTGGTGGTGGTGCGCACGGAAGGCCGGCAGATCGCCTTGCGTGTGGATGACATCCGGAATACCGAAGAGATTGTGATTAAGCCTCTGGACAAAAGATTCAAAAGCATTGCGTTGTATTCCGGTGCGGCCGTGCTTGGCGACGGAAGAGTGGCATTAATTCTGGACGTTCCAGCATTGGCGCGACGGGCTGGCGTGGTTGCAAACCAGCAATTGCAGAACGAAGCGGCCGTAGAGGGGCGTAGGCGGGAGAAGCTGACACTCCTATTGCTAGGAGGAGCGGACGGCGAACGGATGGCGATGCCGCTGGATTGTGTACAGCGACTGGAGGAGTTTGAAGCGAGCGCAGTGGAGCGAATGGGTGGACAAGATGTGGTGCAATATCGCAGGGACATCCTGCGCCTGGTGCATCTCCACGACTTGCTGGAGGAAAGGCGCGCCGTGCCGCGCACCGAAAAGGGGAGGCAAGCGGCGGAAGGGCCGGGAAAGTTCAGCGCCGTGGTGGTGCGTTCGAGCAATGCCGAGCACATGATCCTGGAAGTGCAGCAAATACTCGGCATTGTGAAAGTGGAGATCGATAAGCTCACACCGCCGACGCGAGACGGAGTACGAGGATCGCTGGTGGTACAGGAAAGAGTGACGGAATTGTTGAATCTGGAAACCTTGTTGGCGAAAGTGCCCAAGTTGATAAACGAGCCGGAAGGCCTAGTTGGGGCTGGATTGGGAAGCTGACATGGCGGTGACGCAGAGATACGCGACGTTTTACCTGAACGGGATCTGTTTTGGCGTGCCGATTGGGAAGGTGCAGGAGGTGCTGGAGTACCAGCACATTACGCCGATACCGCTGTCGTCCTTGGTGCTACCAGGAATTATCAATTTACGGGGACAAATCCTGACGACCATCGATTTGAAAACGCGGCTGGAGCTATCGGCGGGGGAAGCTAGCGGGCAGCACATGATGGTGGTGGTACGCACGAGCGAAGGCCCTATCAATCTGCTTGTGGACAAGATCGGAGGAGTGCTGGACGTGGATGCGGATCTTTTCGAGAGGCCGACGGAAACGCTGAAGGCGGCAGTGCGAGCGGTGACCTCGCATGTCTGCAAGTTGGAAGAGCATTTGCTTCTAGTGCTGGACACGGAGAGGGTCATACAACTGCCGGAAGAAATTGTTCTCGCCGGCAAGCCTAGTCCAGCAGAACAGCAGGAGAAGGCGCTCTCCCCGTAAGGGAAAGATCTTAACCACGAGGTTCCGAAGGCAGAGGAGAAGGAAATATGAAGCTGAAAGTGGGAGCGAAACTAGGGTTAGGTTTTGGCGCATTACTACTGCTTATCGTGATCAGTACGTTGCTGGCCTACCAGAAAGCCGCGGAAGTACAGGTGGTGCAGGAGCGCATCGCGAGCATGCGCACCCCAACCATCATCGCTTCGAAGGAATTGCAAAGAGAGCTGAATCAGACGGGCAGCAAGGCTCGCCAGGCAGTGCTGTCTGCGAGCAATAAAGAAAAATTCAAGTCCGCACAGGGTCTGTATTTCGAGCAAGCCGAACTCGTCAAGAAGGACCTTGCACAGTTGGATGGGCTTGCTCCTCGATGGTCGCTCCAGGAGAACCGTGACCGGTTGGCCCGGATCAAAGAACTCGTCCCCGGACTGTTGCAGGATTTTGAAGAAGGGATGAATGTGGCGGAAAGCGGTGGAAAGGACGGCATGGAGAAAGGTGGCGCCGTCATTGATCAGAAGGCGATACAAGAAAACAACGCGATCATAAATCAACTGGAAGAGATGGTTTCCTCACAGGAGAAATTGCTGAAGAACGACGAGGAGCAGTTGAAGTCCGATACAAATGGCATGGTTTTGACGATGCTGGTTACCACCGTGCTTGCACTCGCGATCGGCGTAACCGTCGCGATATTTCTAAGCCGCAAGATTTCCAGCACGACGAAATCGGTACTGCACCAGGCGGAAGCGATTGCTTCAGGAGATTTGACGGTGGATGAGGGGAAAGTGACGAGCCAGGATGAACTGGGTGATTTGACGGGTGCAATCAACCGGATGCAGACGAGTCTGCGAGGCTTGATTCAATCGATTTCCGAAAATGCGCAGAATGTGGCGAGCGCGAGCGAGGAGTTTTCCGCGGTAAGCCAGCAGATCAGCGCGAATTCGGAGGAGACATCGGCGCAGGCGAATACCGTATCGGCGGCCACGGAAGAGGTGAATCGCGGACTGCAGACAGTGGCCAGCGCCACGGAAGAGATGAGCGCGAGCATCCAGGAGATCGCCAAGAATGCCACGGAGGCGGCGAGGGTTGCGGAAAACGCGATGAAGACAGCGACAGAGACGAATGCGATCGTGGCCAAGCTTGGCGAGTCCAGCGCGGAGATCGGTCAGGTGATCAAGGTGATTACCTCGATTGCGCAAAAGACAGACCTGCTGGCACTAAACGCCACAGTGGAAGCAGCGCGCGCCGGAGAAGTAGGAGCGGGCTTCGCGGTCGTAGCGAATGAAGTGAAGGAACTGGCGAAACAGACGGCAACGGCGACCGAGGATATAAGCCGGAGAATTGAGACCATCCAGGCGGATGCGAAGAGTGCGGTGAGAGCCATCGTCTCCATCAGAGAGGTGATCGGGCACGTGAACGACATATTCGGGACGATTGCGACGGCAGTCGAAGAGCAATCGGCGACGACCAGCGAGATGTCCCGGAACGTGTCTGAAGCGGCGAAGGGATCCAGCGACGTGGCGCAGAATATCCATGGGGTGGCCCAAGCGGCGCAGAGCACGTCGCAGGGAGCAACTGATTCACTGAAGGCCGCGGCGCAACTGGCGCAAATGTCCACGAAGCTTCAGGAACTCGTTCTGCATTTCAAAGTGACGAAAAACGGGCATGCGCACCGGGTGAACGCGTAACGCGAACACGTTGTGGCAGGTCAAAATACAACGGCCGTCGCCAGGAAAACGCAAGTTCCAGAAGCGCTGCCTACAAAGTTTCTAGCGCGAGTTTAAGAAACTTCCAGAAACTTCCCACGGTGGAGATCTGTACCTTCTCGTTAGGACTGTGCGGATTCACAATCGTCGGGCCGAACGAGATCAATTGCATGCCGGGATATTTCTCGCCGATGACGCCACACTCAAGGCCAGCGTGCATGGCAATCAGTTCCGCGGGCTTGCCAAAGACTTTCTTATGCACTTCCTGGAGCGTGCGCACAAGTTCATTGTTGGGCTCGGGTTTCCAGCCGGGGTAGCTGCCGCTGTGTTCGGCGTCAAAGCCCGCCAGCCGCGAGATTGTCGCCACCATGCGGGCGGCCGCCTGTTTGCTGGTGACAATGGGGCTGCGCTGACTGGTCATCATCTCGACCATGTCACCCTTGGTTTTGACGGTCGCCAGATTCGTGGAAGTTTGGACCAGGCCGGGAACATCGGGACTCATGGCCAGAATTCCGTGTGGCATGCTGGCGAGAAGCGCCACAGTGTT
>Ga0187875_10003765_pt1 | contig 10611 bp, 8 predicted proteins | sample June2016WEW_17_1_2_FD_132978 | JGI IMG/M metagenome (GOLD analysis project Ga0187875, IMG submission 132978) | Peatland microbial communities from SPRUCE experiment site at the Marcell Experimental Forest, Minnesota, USA - June2016WEW_17_10 | ecosystem: Environmental > Terrestrial > Soil >... | reverse complement strand
AGACCTGGCCCTCTCGGGTCTCATCAGCGACCAAGTTCCACATGTGGCAGACCTCGGTCTGACCGATGCGGTGCACCCGTCCGAACCGTTGTTCGATCCGGTTTGGATTCCAGGGCAAGTCATAGTTGATCAGGAGGTGCGCCCGCTGGAGGTTGATGCCCTCTCCCGCCGCGTCGGTCGCGACGAGGATCAAGCAGTCCTTGTCCTGAGTGAACCGTTCTTGAATAACCCGGCGCTCTTCGCGAGCCACTCCACCGTGAATGGCGACAACAGTTTCTGGACGGCCCAGATAGGCGCGCAGCTTGTCGACGAGGTATTGGAGGGTGTCACGGTGCTCGGTAAACACGATGAGCTTTCGGCGTGATCCTCCCGGCTCCATCATCTCAGGAGCCTCCGCGAGGAGTCCCACGAGTTCAGTCCACTTCTTGTCAACTTGAGACTTTCGTACCTGGTCCGCGAGAGCTTCGAGACGACCCAGCGTGGCGATCTCGTGCTGCAACTCTGCGAGCGTACGCGCACTAGTCGCCTGGTCGACGAGTTGCTCTTCCAGTTCCTCGACCTCAGCGCCTTCGAGGTCGTCGATGTCATCCAAATCTTCGTCTGGGTCATCGAGCTGAATCCGCAGTGGTTCACTCTCGGCGAGCAACGAGTGCGCGCGCTGCTGAACCTTGACCTCGCTCGCCTTGTCTTCGAGTCGCCTGCGGCGTCGGGCGAGCGACTGGAAGATCGCCTCCGGACTTGAAGCAAGTCGCCGCTGCAACACCGTGACGGCAAAACCGACGCGGTTTCCTCGGCGACCCTCACCTTCAGCGGCCAGTCGTTCGGCCCGCCCCATCTCCTGGGCGACATAGTCCGTGACCTCGGCATAGAGGACCATCTCTTGGTCGGACAACTGGTAAGGGACGGTGTAGGCGCGGCGTTCGGGGAAAAGGGGTCGCCCATCGAAGCGCAGAAGGTTCTCCTTCACCATCCGTCGCATGAGATCGGATACGTCGGCTGTGTGGACTCCTTCGCGGACCTTGCCTTCAAAGCGGTCAGAATCGAGGAGCGCCATGAAGAGCTGGAAGTCCTCCTCCTTGCCAGCATGGGGTGTCGCAGTCATGAGCAAGAGGTGACGTGTCGTGCCGCCGAGCAGTTTGCCAAGCCGGTACCTCTTCGTCTCCTTGACCTCATTGCCGAAGTAGTGAGCCGCCATGCGATGCGCCTCGTCAACGACAACAAGGTCCCACTCTGTGGCTCCGAGACGTTCGAGCAAGTCATCGTTGCGGGACAGGTGATCCAGTCGGGCGATCATCAAGTTGCGCTCGCCGAAGGGATCACCCGTCCGGGCGGCCTCAATCAGCTCTCGGGTAAGGATTGAGAAGTCGAGTCCGAACTTGTCGTGCATCTCGTCCTGCCACTGTCCGACGAGGCCGCCGGGAGCCACGATCAGGACTCGGCGGACATCTCCACGAAGCATCAGCTCTTTGATGTACAGCCCGGCCATTATCGTCTTGCCGGAGCCGGGATCGTCCGCCAGGCAGAAGCGCAGGGGTTGCCTAGGGAGCATCTCACCGTAGACAGCGACGATCTGGTGAGGTAGTGGTTCGATCAGACTGAGATGCACCGCGAGGCGGGGATCGAACAGGTAGGCGAGACGGATTCTGCGGGCCTCGGCTACGAGCCGGAAAAGTGTGCCGTCGCCGTCGAAGGACCAGGCTCGCCCCTGCCCATCGAGGGTCAGCTCAGCTTCTTGCGTGCGGTAAACGATCTGTTCATCGACCCTGCCAGCGTCAGTTCGGAACGTGAGCACGACGCTTCGCGAACCTGCCCAGCGCGTCGCTACGACAGTGACCGACTCGCCAGGGACGATGCCGCGCACGACTGCGCCCGGTGTCAGCTCCTCGAGTGTTGCCACGCTTGGCTCCTCATGCCTCTGCCTGTTCTACACCCGGCGTGTTGCAGGAACCGTGGACAATCGAGCCGCGGCGAGTCCTCCCGCTGATGGTCATTCGACGAGTCGAGCTGGCCGCCTTCATCCAGGGGTAGCCGCGACCTACGTCATCATCGAGGACCTCGCCGCGGTGCTGTCGGAGGCCGCTGACCCCGTCCTCGGACAGCTCCGAATCGGCGCGAAATGAGGTCGTCGTCTTCACGCCGACCACCGAACAATGAAGGTGGGAACTCGACTCGCTGTGCGAGCTGTGAGACGGAAGAGCGTGTCGCTCGCCGATGACGCCGTCGCCGCGCTCGAGCGGCGCGCTCGCGAGTACGCCGCCAATGTCTCGTGCGTCATCGAAGCGGCCGCGGCAGTCATCGACGGAGGTGGAGCGCCTGCCCGTGCCGTGGCAAGACACCTTGTCCCTGATCGTCGCGGCGGACGCCGGAGCGGTTCCGGCCGACCCCGTCGCGACGTCACCTAGCGATGCGCCGCGAGCCATGTATCGGACGCGCTAGCGCTTTCGCTGACCGTCTTACGACCCTACGCGCTGTGGCCGATCTGTTCGCGCTGGCGCGGCTAAGCGCCGACCAGGCTCCCGAAAATCGCGTCAATTTCCGTCATCCATCGATTGAGCGGTTGCTCATCCCAGCCGAGAAGTGCGACAAAGTTCTCGACGGCCCAGGCGTAGCTCTCCGCGGCGACGAGGGACGCTACGTCGACCCAACCTTGTTCGACGGCGAACTCCGACGACAAGCGGCCATCGGCGGTGTCCTTGGCGCTGAAGAAGACGGTAACCCCCCAATGGGTGCCGTGGGTGACCGCCGAGAAGAGCCTGTAGATGCGCTTCGAGTCCGTCTCGATGTGGCGGCCAGCGAAGGTGTCCATCGTCGTCGAGATCGCCGGCCGCTCGTGGCCGTCGACACGGTCGCCGGCCGAGCTCCGCTCACCGACCTTGACTGCCAGACCGAGGGCCTCGATCTTCTTCGCCGTCTCTTCGAGGCTGGCATGGTTGCCGAGCTCGGCGCGGGTCATCCCGGTCTCGGTGAGCAACTTGTCAAGCTCCCGCGCGCTGTTCAGTCGATCGAGCGAGAGGCGCGCGACGCGGGTACGCGCATCGATCGCCGGGTCCGTGAGGCGCCACGCGCCCGCGCCGAGCTCCATGGCAACTCGCGCTAGCGCGGTAAGGGAGTAGATGGGCGGAACGTCGGCGCCAAGAAGGATTGCGATCGACTCGAGGTGCTGCACCGTGGCAAACAGGAGGATCCCGGCGTTGTTCACCGCGGCCTGAACCTCGTCACGGAACTCCTTTCCGTCGGTCCGTTCGACATGGGAGAGCTCCTTCCCGAGCTGGGATCCCGGGCGGCCCGCCCAGTCGGGATCGATGGTCAGGTATTCGCTGACGAGGGAACGGGCCGTCCAGAGGAAGCCAGCGATCCGTCGGCAGCGCTCTGGCTCAGGGCACCGATCCGTCCATCGACCGTCATGCTTGTCCGCCACGTTCGCTCACCGTTCCCTTCTCGGCTCCCCGTACGTACTCGTGCACGGGGGTCAGTTTTCACCCGGTGCCGACACACTCGTCGGCTGCCGCCCTTTGAAGGCGTCGCCGGCGCCCTGGGGACGTTGGATCTGTACTTTCCCCCCAGATCGCCACATTGTGCGCTACCCCATTCCGCGGCAAAGGGCTGCTGCGGGACGCCTAGACCCCGAGGACGAAACTCGTACGCTTGCGCACGGTACTGATACCGCGGCGGCCGCAAGGAATCGCCGTGGACCAGCCTGACGCTTTCGGACGCCGGCCAAAGGTGGGCGAACTGACCTACGCCGCGACCGCAGTCGCGAGCAGATCCATTGCGTGAGCTGGCAGCATTCTTCGAGCCATGGCACCGTCGTCCGAGTCGAGGAGGTCCCGTAGCGTCCAAGGTTGCTCGGGCTCGCCAAGCGGCAGGGGTTCGACTCTTCGCCATCCTCGGGCCGATGCGGTCTTCACAGCGGCGATGTAGTTCGCCTCGCTCATACGTCCGACGGTGCGGGCGCGCATCAGGAGCGCTGCGAGCGAGACCTGCCAGCGCATCTTCAACTCGAAGAGCGTCGGCCAGTCCGCGCACGACGGAAGAGCCTTGTAGATGTCCGCTTCTGGCATGAGGAAGGCGGCTGCGAACTCGTGAGCCTGTTTCTCTACGATCGGCAGCCCCCACACCCGCTCACCGTGCATTGCCAGGTGTCCAAGCTCGTGCGCAGCATCGAACCTCGAGCGTGCCTTGTCACCCTTGTCAGTGCCAAGCACAACCACGGGACGATCCGCGAAGGGTAACGAGAAAGCGTCGACGTCCGCCGTGCCGAGGGGAAGGCGCATGACAACGACTCCGTGGCTTTCCAGCAGCCTGACCACGTCTGGGGCAGGGCCCTTGGGGAGCCCCCAGTGTCTACGCACTTCAGCTGCGAGTCCCTCGATCAACTCTCTGTCCTCGATGAGCGGAGGCATCTTGAGCTCCGGCACGGAAGACTGCGGTAACCGCCGACCGAGCTCTGTCAAGGTGACGAGATCGTGAGCGAGCTGAGCGAGCGCTCTCGCCCGTCGACGATCGATGACCGATGTCCGGCGCAACGACCTGAAGAAGCCCTCGTGGGTGTCGACGAGCGGCAGGTCGAGAAAGCCAGGCGGCACTTCCAGGACCGCGGCTAGTCGCTGACGGGTGTCTGCGCTCGGTCGACTCGCGCCGGCCTCGAACTGGCTTATGGCGGCAGCTGTGATTGCCAGCGACCGGGCGAGATCTGCCTGGGTCCATCCCTTGAGTTCGCGGGCGAGTCGGATCCGTCCGGGTTCGAAGGCCGGCTCAGTCATGTTCCAGTCACCCGGTGACACAGGTCGATCGCCCAGGACACACCCGGTGCATCACTCGATCCGCCGTTGGGTCACGAATACAGAGTAGCTGAGCCGCGCGAACGGGACGCGGATATCTGTGCGCTAGACTTAAGTGATTCGACCTCTTCGGCGCAGGGAGCAGACACGATGAGCCTCCATTCTCTCTCTTGGAGAGAGCCTGGCGCTGGCGCGTGCCTGGCCAGGCCCGCCATGTGCTCCAGCCGTGTCTGGCTGCGAGGAGTCGACATGGCACAGATGAGGGCGACCCTGGCAACGGCGGTGGTGGGCTGATGCCGGCCAACCACGGCGATCACGCCGTCCTCGCGGCCTATGCAGCCTCGAAGGTGAATATCCCGTCGGATGAGGCGGCCCGGCGGCGCAGCCAGGTCAACCACCTTCGGTCCCGGTTGGAGTCGTACATCGATGCTCACCCAGACTACGACCTCGTCAAGTTGCGGGCCTCCGGCAGCACAGCCAAGCACACCGCGATCCAGCGCCGCCGCGGCGAGGGGTCGGATGCCGACGTGGCTGCCTACGTCCGCGCCGCCAGCGTCGGTGGCGTCAACGCCGACGAGAGCGGCCTGCTCGACTGGCTGCGCGATCGGTGCATGGAGGTGTACGGCGACACCAAAGTGGCGGACGACTTCGTCATCTCCGACCACGCTGTCGGCATCACCATGCACGGCTCGGGGCTCAAGATCGACGTCGCACCCGTGCTCTACACCGGCGAACCGGACGACCAGGGTTACCTCATCACCCGCCAGGGCGATCGGGTGCTCACCTCGGTGACGCTGCACCTTCGCTTCATGCAGACGCGGCGGGACGCCGCCGGACAGGAGTACCGCGAGTTGATCCGATTGCTCAAATCGTGGGTGCGAGAGGCCAAGCGGGTCGATGGCCAGTTTCGCTGCAAAAGCTTCCTCGTCGAGTTGATCGTGGCGCACCTCTGGGACCAGGGCTGGAACGGGGAGGCGCTGGCGGTCCACGACTATCCGCGAGCGATCGAGCAGGTGCTCTCGTACATCTCGCGGACCGAGTTGCGCAGCCCGATCGTGTTTACCGACTTCTACGCCGTCGGTGACGTGACGGCGTCGAATGACCCGATCCAGGTGTGGGATCCGGTCAATTCCGAGAACAACGTCGTCCGCAGCTACACCGATGGCGACCGGCAGCGGCTCGTGAAGGCGGCGACGACAGCCATGGAGGAGGTCGCCTGGGGCGCGCAGGCGCCGACCAAGGGCGACGCCAACGCTGCCTGGCGGACCATCTTCGGACCGGGATTCGAGGCGGCGTGATGTCGACCACCGTCACCCGGACGGCAGCCTTCACCATCACCGAGGCGCGCTATGTCGGGGCCAAGATCGGGACCGATCTTCGTCTGCTCCACAACCTCTACGGCGCGCCCGCGCACGCTCGGATCGACGCCTTCGTTGAGGAGGCGGCGCTGTTGCTACGTGACGGCTACCTCGGGACCGTCTCCTACGGATTCCGAAACCCGTCGAGCAACGACTGGAAGCTCCGCCTCCGCTACACGGCCACCGTCGGCGGTCAGCTTGTCGACACCCGCCCGGGCTCACTGCCGACCAGCGTCGCCGTGGCCGGCTGCAGCTTCTATAGCCACCTGAGCTAGAGCCCGGAGTTCCTCAACCTCAGTTCTGCCGATCAGACGAGGGTCGAGGCCGCCCTGCCTGTCTCGCGCAGCTTCGGGGAGGAGCCGGCGACGCGTTCGGGCAACATTGGCTCCGGCAACGGCTACTCGCGCAACGGCGTCGGGGTGACCCGTGACGTCTTCACCGCTTTCTGAGCAGCCCACGAGGACACCATGACCGTCGAGGACCTCTTCCACCCGATCATCGAGCTGCCCGAGCGGGTGCGGTCGGCTCGCTACCGTCGGCTCGTCGGTCTCGACGATGTGAAGGATCGGCTACGTCGAGAGGCGTACCTCCTCGCCGATCCCCGCCGACTTCATGCCTGGGCCAGCGAGCATCACGGCGGTGAGTTGCCGGCACTGGAACTCTTCCGCGATCGCCCTCCCCTCTTCGTCTTTGCCGGCGACGTCGGATCGGGCAAGAGCGCACTCGCCGAATCGTTCGGCTGCGAGATGGCCGACACCCTCAACCTGACCGTCTACCTGTACCGGCTCAAGCTGAGCGCCCGCGGCAGCGGCCTGGTCGGCGAGATGACGACGCTCATCGGTAACGCCTTCGCCTACATCCTCGCCGAGGGCCGCAAAGCGGCTCGGAGTGCCAAGGGACCGTCCTCAGCACTCGTCGTCGTGGTCGACGAGGCCGACGCCCTGGCGCAGTCGCGGGCTGCCGAGCAGATGCACCACGAGGACCGAGCCGGGGTCGATGCCCTGCTCGCCGGCGTCGACAGCCTTGCCGGTGAGGATGTCCCCGTCATCGTCGTCATGTGCACCAACCGCGAGCGCGCTCTCGACCCGGCAGTGCTCCGTCGCGCCGCCGGCATCTTCCACTTCAACCGTCCGGGGGACGAGGAGCGGCGGGCGGTGCTCGTCGCCGCACTCGAGGGCACCGGTGTCGACGACCGAACCCTCGCCGAGCTGGTAGCACTGACGGGACCGCGGGGCGAGGAGCCGAGCTTCACCTATTCCGACCTGACCCAGCGGCTGGTGCCGTCGGCGATCATGGCAGCCTTCCCTGACAAGCCGCTGAGTGCCGAAGTCCTCCTCCATGTCGCCGCCGGCATGAGCGCCACCCCCGAGTTCCGTGCGCACGTGTCGTGACCGAGCCACTCCCCACTCCGGGCCCGACGGGCGTTCGCACCGCCGGGGACCGCTTCCAGTGGCTCGTAGCCTGGTCCGCCTGCATGGCGGCGTTGCTGGACTCAGCCAACGGTGTGGAGAACCCGATCGTGAGCGTCGGCGTCGAGGTGGACGGTGCCGGAAACCTCGACGACGTGGTGCTGTACCGGATGCAGCCGCCGAACACCTACACGCAGGTCAAGTACACCGTCGACAGCAGCACCCCCACCAACCTCGCCTATCTCAGCGCACCGAGCAGCTCGGGTGGCCGATCGATCCTCGCCAAGGTGGCCGACACCTGGCGCCAGCTCACCTCGTCGGGTGAGCCGGTACAGCTCGCCATCGTCAGCAACCGCCAGACCGATCCGAGCGACGCGCTGTTGGCGGCACGGGACTCCCGTACCCGCCGGCTGCTTCCTCGGGCTGCCGGGACGAGCGGCCGCGTGAAGCATGCCCGGGCGGCGTGGGCGACGGCAGCCGGCCTCAGCGAAGAGGAGCTGCTGCGCCTGCTCGCCGTGCTCGATCTCGACCTAGGTCGCGACGTCGGACACCTGTCCGACGAGGCGAGGTACGCCATGGCGGCAGTGGGGCTGCGGGGTGATGAGTCCGGCCTCAACGCCGGCATCGATTGGGTTGCGCGCCAGGTGGTGGCGGGTCGACGCAGACTTGATCTCGCCGACATTCAGGAGGAGATCACGACCGCGGCACTGCGTATCGAGGACACGAGGACGATCGTGTCAATCGCCACGCTGTTGCCCGACCCGCTCGCTGACCATGCCGCACACGCCATCGACTGGGTCGACCGATTCGACGGCGACAGTCCATATGTGAAACGGCACCCGAAGCCTCCCGCCACGTGGGCTGAATTGCAGCGCGACATCGAGGCCATCCCGTCTCATCTCCGCGGCGCCACGAAGGTGACAGTCACGGGGAGCATCCGGCTCGCCCCCGCCTTCGCCGTCGGGGCGGCACTTCGGATGGTCACGGGTTTCGACGTCGCTACCGTGCAGCGAGGCGTCCTCTGGCCGTCCGACGCACCATCGCCACCGCCGATCGTTCCCAGCGTGATCGAGCATGCGGTTGGCCTGGGCGACGACCTCGCCGTCGCCGTCGAGATCGCGACCCCGATGGTGGATGACGTCCTCGCCTGGATCCGATCCCAGAGCCCCCCAGTGGCGCGCCTGCTCGTCCTGCGCCCCGCTGACGGCCCGAGCAACAGTGCCGTGGATGGCCCGGCAGCCGCCTGCGCCTGGGCGGAGGGCATCCGGGACACGGTGCGCCAGGCGGTCGCGGGACATCCCCGGGTCCACCTCTTCCTCGCGACTCCGATGGGGCTGGCTCTCCTGATCGGCCATCGCTGGAACCGGGTCGCACCGACGGTCGTGTACGAGGACCTCGGTCACCTCAGCTACGAGCCGACCTTCAGTGCGGTGGCGTGACGTGAGCGACCCACTCGGCGGCACCGACGGGGACTCACCGCTCGCCGGAGGCGCCACCACCACCGCGAGCGACGCCGTGGCGGCGGCGTTCGTCGTCGGTTGGAGACTGGCGGAGTTGTACGACCGGGAGGCGCTCCCGCCGCCGACGACAGCCGATCCGGACGCTCCGTTGCCCCGCCATCTGCCGGGCGCCAGCGAGATGAGCGAGTACGAGAAGGCGCGGGTCAACCTCGACCAGGCACAGGCAGCGCTGCGTCAGCTCACCGCGCCGCTCGGCGCCAAGCTGCCGGCGCTCGAAGCCGTGGGGCGGGTGTTGGGCCAAGACGGGCATCCGCGGGACGACGTTCGTCGCGAGATTCTGTCGGCCTACGTCGCGATCCGCGATCGCGTCGCTGGGCTCTCACCGCTGGCGGCGAGCAGTTGCGGGCTCGGGCGCATGCTCGCTGACACGACCCTGCTGCCCCATGCTGCCGACCCGACGATCTTGCTCGAACGCTTCGCTCCGTACCGGCTGGCAAATGCGTATCGCTGGCTCGACGACCTCTCGACCTCGTTCCCACCCAAGACGTCGGCTGCGATCGCGGCGTCCCTGCGAACGTGGGAGACCTGGGTCGCCGGGTTGAAGCGGCAGGGCGACAGCCTCCAGCCGAGTGCGCTCACCGCCAGCCATATCCGGCGCCTGCGGGCGCAGGGAGAGATGTGGCGCCGCCTGGTCGCTGGCGAGGTGGTGCCCAAAAGCCTGCTCGGTTCCGACGATTATGTGGCTGCCGGCGAGCGGCTGCTGGGTCGCAGCCGTCAGATCGCCGCACGCTTTCTGCGCCGGTGGTGGTTCCCGGCCGCAGTACTTCTCGGTTCAACTGGTGCCGCCGTGTGGGCGGCGGTGACCTATGCGCCGGCCGGGAGCACCCGGGTTGCCGCCGTGCTCGTGTCGCTAGCGGGTGCGCTCGGCGTGTCTTGGAAGACGGTCAGTGCCACCCTGGGCCGGGCGCTCTCACAGGCCGAATCGGCTCTGTGGGAGAGCGAGGTAGTCACCGCCATCGGAGAAGCCGCGACCGTCCATCCGACGACAGGCACGGGGGTCTCGGCAACGGGGCCAACGGCCACCACAGTTCCTCATGAGACGTCGCCTTGACGAGGACCTGGCCTTCATCAGCTCCCACAACCCGAGCCGATTCAATGCGTCGGCGGTGCCGGTCATCGAGAACTCGCCCAAGCGATTTGAGCACAGTCCCCCACTACCCCGCCGCGGTGCCTCGCTCATGAGATGTCTTGGTCCCTGTTCGGGTGCACCTCCTGCTTGGCATCCGACCAGCGCTCGAAGACGCCGATGTCGGCGACAAAGCGCACCGAGTCGTCGGGGGCCCACCGGTGCCCAGCCTCCTGGAGGCAATCGTCGAGGAGCCGGGCAACGGCGTCGATGTGCTCGATTGGGACATGGACGAGCAACTCGTCGTGGAGGCACAGCACGATCCGTGCGGCTACACGCTCGCCGCGGGCTCGCACCGTCACTGCCCAGAGCTTGAACAACTCGGCGGCCGCACCTTGGACGAGAGCATTACGGCCGTAGCGGCCCCTGGCTGCGGCCGCCCCACGGGCCTCGCGCGTCCCCACCTCGGCGCCATTT
>Ga0187875_10003764_pt1 | contig 10613 bp, 10 predicted proteins | sample June2016WEW_17_1_2_FD_132978 | JGI IMG/M metagenome (GOLD analysis project Ga0187875, IMG submission 132978) | Peatland microbial communities from SPRUCE experiment site at the Marcell Experimental Forest, Minnesota, USA - June2016WEW_17_10 | ecosystem: Environmental > Terrestrial > Soil >... | reverse complement strand
GAGTACGCTCGCCAGATTGTTCGAGCGGGATGGCTGGGTGCGGCGGCCCGCCGCTGCCATGCTGTGGTCGTTCTGCCTGGTCTTCCTGTGCGGCGGGGATCCAGACGCGCCCTCGGTGCGGCGCATGTTTGCCGAACTCGGGCGGCCTGCCGGTCGCCTGCGGTTGCCGCCGGACCCTTCCGATCTGCTGACCGCTGGAGACCACCAGATCGTCGGCTATGGAGTGGCGCCGCACCGCGCGGCGAACGTAATCGGCCTGGCCCGCGCGTTCGCCGCGGAGCCGGACAGATATGACGAGGTCACGCTGCGGGCGCTGCCCGGTGACGAGGCCATCGCGCGGGTGGCGGAACTGCCGCACATCGGGCCGACGCGAGCCCGGGCGATCTCGTCCACGGCCCTCGGCCACGACGACGTGCTTCCCGACCTCGCACGCCAGGATGAGGAACTGCGCAGCCGCCTGGGTCTGGGCTGGCCCCAGATACGGGCGGCCGCGCGGCACGCCGTGCCGTACCGCAGCATTCTGGGTGACACGCTGCTTGAGCTTCTGTCGGACTAGTCCAGGACTAGTCCAGCCATCCCCGCACCGGCGAAGCCTCCAACCGTCAGGTTGCTGACCCACGTATTGGAGGAAACTTGCCACGAGAAGCGATTACAGCATGGTTGAATTTTGGTGTAACCTAGGATCATGGCGCTCAACATCAAGAACGAGGAAGTCGAACGCCTCGCTACCGAAGTAGCACGCATAACCGGGGAGTCCAAGACTGAGGCCATTCGCCGCGCCCTCGCTGAGCGGCGCCAGCGCCTTGCCTACCGGGTCAACCCCGGGGATCGCCGGACACGTGCTCTGAGGTTCCTTGAGGACGAGGTCTGGCCGCGGATACCCGCGGACCAGCTCGGCCGGAGCCTGACCCGGGACGAAGAAGACGAAATCCTCGGCTTTGGCCCGGAGGGAACGTGATCGTCGACACCTCGGCGCTGGTCGCCATCACCTTCCGGGAGCCGGGCCACGAGCAGCTCATCGAGAAGGTAACTGGTACGGCGTCGGCTGGCATCGGCACCCCGACGCTGGCTGAGACGGGGCTAGTGCTCGGATGGCGGCTCAGGCGGGATCCTCGTGACCTGGTGGTCCGCCTGCTCGACGAGCTTGGCATCGACGAGGTCCCGTTCGGAGAAGCCCACTGGAGAGAAGCCGTGGCCGCGTACCTGCGGTTCGGCAAAGGACGGCACAAGGCGCAGCTGAACTTCGGCGACTGCCTGGCCTATGCCGTGGCGCGGCTAGCCGACGAGCCCCTGCTGTTCACGGGCAGCGACTTCACGGAGACCGACCTCGAACTGGCCTGACCAGGCGGCTACTGACCAAGCGGCTACTGACCAGGCGGCTACGTGACGGTCTGGCCCTGGGCGGGACGCGGCCCGATGAGCGCTACGTGACGGGCGGGCGCGCGGCCGCCGGGACGTGGCGGCGCAGGTCCCCGGTGCCGGGGACGAAGCCGCGCCGGGTCAGCCACTCGGTGATCCAGTCCGGGGCCGGGTGGCCGGCCGGGACCACGTTGTAGATGTAGTTCAGTCCGCGGGCCGCGGCCTCCTCCTCCAGATGGTCCAGGATGAAGTCGCCGATGCCCCCGCCCCGCCGCGCAGGGTCCACCCAGAACGTGATCTGGGCGTCGCCCCACTCGGAGTCCAGCCATCCGTAGCCGGCGATCTGCCCGTCGTCGCCGGTGACCTGCCACCACTCGTCGGCGACCGCGGCACCGGGTGCGGGCGGGTCGAGGTCGACCGCGGCCAGTTCGCCCGACCCGAACAGCCGCTGCTTGGCGGCGTCCCAGCGCGGATCGTCTTCCTTGGTCCAGTGCAGCGTCATCGCTCTCCTTCCGCGCCCTGCTTAAGTCAGGCTGGCAGCTTGAGGTTGTAGACCCGCAACGCGTTGCCGGCCAGCACCAGCCTGGCGGTCTCCTCGTCCGGGCAGAGCGCGGCCACGGCCCGGGCGTTCCTGGCGATACCGGGGACACCTGGCCAGTCGGTACCGAAGATCATCTTCCTGGTGAGGCGGTTCCAGCTGTGCTGGGCGTAGTACTGCGGCAGCCGTGAGGGCGGCAGCCCGGAAAGCTCGATCCAGACATGCTCGTTAGACAGGGCCAGGAACGCCGCCGCGTCGTACCACCAGCCCCGCCCGCCGTGGGCGAGCACGACGTCGAGGCGGCGGAAGTCACGCAGGACCGAGTCGAGCAGCACCGGGTCGGCCAGCGCGTTGGACGACCCCGGGAACGAACTGGTGCCGCAGTGCACCACGACCGGGATCCCGCTGGACTGGCAGATCTCGTACGCCGGGTACAGCGCCCGGTCGTTGACCGCGGCCCCCGCATGCACCGGGTGGATCTTCAGCGCGACCGCGCCCAGGCCGAGCTGGCGTTCCAGCTCCTCGTCCACCGGGTAGTGCAGGTGCGGGTTGAGGTTGGCGATGATCTTGAGCCGGTCCGGGCCATACGAGGTCACCGGGAGCAGGTCCTCGATCGGCTGAATGCCGGTGGCCTTGGGGCTGTACTCGCATAGCAGCAACGCGATGTCCACGCCCTGCCCGGCCAGGTAGGCGGCGAATTCGGCCGGCACGATGGTGCCCTCGGTGTCGTAGACCCGGTCCAGCACCTCACGGTCACCGAAGTCATGCGCCCATACCCGCCACGAGGGCTTGAGCGTGGGCAGCCGGGCCGGATGCAGGTGCACATCGACGAGCGGGCGTCCGTCCAGCATCAGGCGCTCTCCCCCGGGACCAGTATCGTGGCCGCCATCCGGCGCAGCTCGACCCGGCGGATCTTCCCGGTGGCCGTGGTCGGGTAGCCCACCACGAACACCACCTTGCGCGGCCGCTTGAACGACGGCAGCGCCTGGCGGCAGAACTCGATGAGCCCGTCCTCGGTAGCCGCCTGGCCGGGCTCGAGGATCACGTAGGCGACCGGCTTCTCCAGCCCCTCGGAGTCAGGCGCCGCGACCACGACGGCCTGGGCGACCGCCGGGTGGGCCAGCAGCTGGGCCTCGACCTCGGCCGGGGACACCCAGATGCCGCCGGCCTTGAGCATGTCGCCGGTGCGCCCGAGGCAGGTGTAGTAGCCGTCGGCGTCACGCACGTAGGTGTCGCCGGTGCGCAGCCATTCGCCCTGGAAGACCCGGCGTGACGCGTCGTACCGGGACCAGTACCCGGTGGCGGTGGAGTCGCCGCGGACGAACAGCGTGCCCGGAGTGCCCGCCGGGACCTCGTTCCCCGTCTCGTCCTGCACGCGCAGGTCGTAGCCGGGCACGGCCATCCCCGTGGTGCCCGCCCGGACCTGGCCCGGGCGGTTGGACAGGAAGATGTGCAGCACCTCGGTCATGCCGATACCGTCCAGGATGTCCACGCCGAAGTGCGAGGTCCACCGACCGTAGAGCGACGCGGGGAGGGCCTCACCGGCGGAGGCGGCCAGCCGCACGCCGGCCAGAGCGTCGGCGGCCAGGCCGGTCCGGAGCATGGCGGCGAAGAACGTCGGCCCGGCGAAGAACAGGGTGGCACCGTATTTCCGGGCCGCGTCGGCGATGAGGTCCGGGCGGGACGGGGCGGGCTCCAGCACGGCGGTCGCGCCGACCGACAACGGGAACAGCAGCGAGTTGCCCAGGCCGTAGGCGAAGAACGCCTTGGCGGCGGACAGGCAGTGGTCGTCGCGGCGGATCCCGAGCACCTGGGTACCGTACGTCTCGCACACCGCCTGGATCGAGGCGTGCCGGTGCATGGCCGCCTTGGGCCGCCCCGTGGTCCCCGAGGTATAGAGCCAGAACGCGGGCGAGTCGGCGGTCGTCGGGTAAATCGTGTCGTCGGCCGGCCCGGCGGCCAGCTCTCCGAGCAGGTGCACCGGGACAGGGCTGCGCGCCCGCGCCTCGCCCGCCCGCGCCTCGCCGGTCAGTGCCTCGCCGGTCAGTGCCTCATCGGTCAGGGGCTCCTCGGCGAGCATCCCGGCGAGCTCGGGCGCCTCGGCCGCCGCCGCGACGGCGGTGGCCGCGAACTCGCGGGTCACGGCCAGGAAGCGGGCCCGCGAATCCTGCAGCAGCTCGGCCACGCCGCCGGCGCGGCTCATCGTGGACACCGGCACCGGGATCGCGCCCATCCGCATGGCGGCCAGGTACAAGACCACGAATTGCGGCGAGTCGGCCATCAGCATCAGCACCCGCTGCTCGGGCTGCAGCCCTATTTTCCGCAACGACGTCGCGGTCCTGCGCACCTGGTCATGCAGGGCGGCGTAACTCACATCGCCCGCCGCGCCGGTCAGCGCGGTGCGTGGCCCGTCCCCCGCGGCCAGCCGGCGGTCCAGCAGGTACTCACAGGCGTTGAACAGCTGCGGCATTGCTGCTGCCCTCCGTTTCTGGTCGGGCGGTTTCCTGGTGGCGGTTTCCGGTCGGGCGGTGACGTGCGGCGCCGGCGACCTGAACGAGGTGACCTGACGTAGCTGACCTAGGCGAGGTGGACGTAGTCGTAATCGAACGGCTGGCCGTTGATCCCGTTGCGCGGCGGCGCGATCCACGCGGCGATCTTGCCGCGCTCATGGACCGGCTGCATCAGCGACCGGACGTGGGTCTTGTCCACGTCGGTGGGCAGCCACCGCCCCTTCCGCTCCGCCCACTCCTGCGCCGTCAGCAGCTCGCCGTCCGGGCTCACCTCCACGCTAGCGAACGCGCCGACCCGGCGGTTGAACGCCACATGCGGCAGCTTGACGCGGTGTGGCAGGCCCGCGCTGTCGAGGATCCGGTTCCACCGGGTGACGCCGCTCTGGCAGTCCGAGATGTACTCGCGGCGCAGGTCGGTGTTGAGACCGACCAGCGCGGCCACCTCGGTCTGGCCGATCTGCCCGTCGGTGAGCGCGTCCACCATGTACCCGTCGTCGGTCAGCCGGTGGTCGTCCTTGCGACGTTCCTCCAGCCAGCGGCCCTTGAGGCCGGCGGTGTAGTAGTTGGCCACGTTCGTGGACGTCTCCCCGCCGAACAGGTCCAGCGACACGCTGTAGTGGAAGTTCAGGTACTTCTGGATAACGTCCAGGCCGATCGCGCCGTACGGCCCGGCGTCATCGGTCTCGTGTTCCACCATCAGCTGCGCGGTCCGCTCGACGACCCGGTCGATCCCGGTGGTGCCGACCATCATGTGGTGGGCCTCTTCCTTGAGCATGAACTCGCAGGTCCGCGACAGCGGGTCGAACGCCGATTCCTTGAGCGTGCCCAGCTGGTACTTGCCGTCCCGGTCGGTGAAGTACGTGAACATGAAAAACGACAGCCAGTCCGGGGTCTCCTCGTTGAACGCGCCGAGGATGCGGGGCGACTCCTCGCTGCCGGAATTGCGATGCAGCAGCTCCTCCGCCTCTTCCCGCCCTTCGCGACCGAAGTGCGCGTGGAGCAGGTAGACCATGGCCCACAGGTGGCGGCCCTCCTCCACGTTGACCTGGAACAGGTTGCGCAGGTCATACAGGCTGGGGGCGGTGGCCCCGAGGTTGCGCTGCTGCTCCACGGAGGCCGGCTCGGTGTCGCCCTGGATGACGATCAGCCGCTGCAGGTCCGCGCGGTACTCCCCCGGCACCTTCTGCCAGGCGGGCTCGCCCTTGTGCTGGCCGAACGCGATCTGGCGCTCGGCGTTCCGTTCGGCCAGGAAGATGCCCCATCGGTAGTCCTTCATCGGCACATGGCCAAAGTGCGCCCAGCCCTCACGGCCCACGTTGACCGCGGTGCGCAGGTAGACGTCCTGGGTGGGCAGGGTCGGGCCCATGGACTCCCACCAGTTCAGGAAGTTGGGCTGCCAGGACTCCAGCGCCCGCTGCAGGCGCCGGTCATCGCGCAGGTCAACGTTGTTGGGAATCTTCTCGCTGTAGTCGGGCGGCGTGGCCATGAGGGTCAGACTCGCTTTCGGTCGAAGTCGGCGCGCTGCCCGGTGCCGTATTTGCGCAGCGCGCCGCCGGGGCCCGAGGCGTTCGGGCGGTAGAAGATCCAGTTCTGCCAGGCGGTCAGCCGGCCGAAGATCTTGGTTTCCAGGGTCTCGGGACCGGGGAAGCGGTAGTTCGCCTCCAGCCCGGTCAGCGCGTCGGGGCTGAAGCTGGCCCGCTCCTCGATCGCGATGCGGACCTCCTCGTCCCAGTCGATGTCGTCGGGAGCGAAGGTGATCAGGCCGAGCCCGTCGGCGTCGCCGGCCCCCAGCGCGTCGCCGGACCGCTTGTCGGCCGCCGCCAGCGCGTCGGGATCGCCGAGGAACCGGGTCTGCAGCCGGGTCAGGCCGTTGCTCATCGGCAGCGGGCCGAGATTGGCCGGGCCGACCGTGACGGTAGCCGGGGTGGCGTCCGGGTCGATCTCCTCGAACACGCCGGACAGCATGTACGAGCGGTCCGCGGCCAGCGCCAGCTCGAGCAGTGAGCCCGCGAAGCAGCTGCCCGGCTCGATCAGCGCGAGCAGGCTTCTGCTCGTCACGTCCAGGCGCTTCAGGGTGCGCTTCAGGTACAGCACGATCTCGTTCGCCAGCCAGTCATCGTGGTTGTCCAGCAGGAACTGGTCATACGCCAGCACGGCGGCCGGGTCGCCCTGGGTGCGCAGCACCCAGGTGCCCAGCTCGAGCTCGTTGGTGCGCAGGTCCAGGATCAGGTCGTCCAGTTCCCGGGCGACGGCGAGAGTCCAGAACCCGGCGCCCTGCTCGTGCAGCCCTTCCAGGCTGGCCGGGGGCGCGCCCCCCTCGGCCAGCGGAGTCGGGCCGGTCACGGTGATCTCGGCCACCCCTCGTGAGCGGTCCAGCCGGGCCGTCACGTATTCGTAGGAGATCTCCTCGCCGGTGGCGGTCTTGGCCAGCGGGGTCAGCTCGATGCCTGTCGCGCCCGCGGGGCGGCCGGAGCGGCCAGCCAGTTCCTCGGCCCGCTGGCGGACGACCTCGTCCCACTGGGCCCGGGGCACGGCCTCGTCGACGAGCCGCCAGGCCACGGCCTTCTTGCCGCTGAGCCCCTCGGACTTGGTGGAGAAGTAGTCCGCGCGGTCGCGGCGCACGTGCCGCTTGTCCACCACGCGGGTCAGTCCGCCGGTGCCGGGCAGCACCCCGAGCAGGGGCAGTTCCGGCAGCGACACCGCTGACGAGCGGTCGTCGATGAGCATGATGTGCTCGCAGGCCAGGGCGAGCTCGTAGCCCCCACCCGAGGCGGTCCCATTCAGGGCGGCCAGGTACGTCTGACCCGAGTTCGCGCTGGCGTCCTCGATACCGTTGCGGGTTTCGTTAGTGAACTTGCAGAAGTTGACCTTCCATGGGTGTGGTGACGCGGCGAGCATGCGGATGTTGGCGCCCGCGCAGAAGATCTTTTCCTTGCCGCTGGTCACGACGACCGTGCGGACCTCGGGATGCTCGAAGCGGAGCCGCTGCACCACGTCGTACAGCTCGATGTCCACGCCCAGGTCGTAGGAGTTCAGCTTGAGCTCGTAGCCGGGGACCAGGCCGCCCTGCTCGTCCACGTCCATGGTCAGCGTGGCGACCGGGCCGTCGAAGGCCAGCCGCCAGTGCCGGTACTGCCGGGGGTGCGTGCGGAAGTCCACTCTGGGCTCGCCGGTCATGATCATCCCTCCGCTGGGCCGCAGATAGTTCTATGTTCTACGTTCGATGGCTGGCACGTCAATCATTCGTAGCATATTTTTCGGCCGCCGCCCGCCCGCCCGGGTGCGGGTCAGCCGAGGTCGTTGAGGCGCTTCCACTCCAGGCGCGCATCGCCGGACCAGCGCTGATGCCGGTCGGCGAATAGCCAGGCCGCTTCCAGCCCGCTCCAGCGGGCCGGCAGCAGCTCGCGGGGCAGCGCCGGGTCGATCGACGGGAAGCGCCGCCAGGCGTGCACCAGCTCGACCTGGCGGGCCAGCGCGTCGGCCGGTGCTGGGTCGCGGAACTCCTCAATGAACTGCTCGTACTGCTCCTCGACCGCGGCCAGGTCCCAGGCGGCCGCCACCATGGTCCGGAGGTCACCGAGGCCGGACCGGGTGGCCACGAACACGTGGGCGTCCCCGTCCAGGCCGGCCGCGCGGAGCACCTCGACGGCCTCGGATTCGCGGTCCGGGTGCGGGCTGATCCACAGGCCGGCGCCGAGCGACCCGAACCCGGCCCAGCTGAGCCTGCTCCGCACGACGTGCCGCGCGCGGCGGTCGCTCTCCGGGACGCGTGCGTAGACCAGCAGCCAGCGTCCGTCCCAGTCCTCGGCGGGCCCGGTGAAGGAGTAGATCCGCTCCGCGCCGTCGGTGAGCAGCCGCCGCGCGCTGCCGGTCAGCCGCCACCGGGTGCGGCGCCCCAGCTTCTCCGCGTCGAGCCAGCCCGCCGCGGCAGTGCGCATCAGCGCCTGGCGGGTGGCCTTTTCCTCGATGCCGAGGCGCCCGAACGCAGCCAGGACGGCCGACGTCCAGGCGGTCCCGTCGGTGGTGAGCACAAACTCGCCGAGCAGCGTGAACAGCAGCCCGCGGGCGCTGGGGGCCCCCGCCGCGTGCCTCCGGGACAGGGCCGCCGCGGGGGGAGCTGATGCCGCAGCCCGCGACGATCTCCTGGCCGGCATGGCCACCTTCCCGGGGTAGCGCCGACGGCGGCGCGCCGCCGGGTGTCGATGCAGGTTACCAACCCGGCGGCCACGGCCCGCGGGGACGACTGGCTATTTCCAGGCAAACAGGGGCTGCTCGAAGTGCGCCACCCTGATCATGTTCCCGTGCAGGCCCGCCTGGCAGAACTGGTAGATGATCGCGGCGGTGGGCGCGTGCACGTAGCGCCCGAGCATCGGCAGCTGGATCACGGGCGCCTCGGACTCGGGGATCCGCAGCAGCCGCGGCATGACGTCGAAATCGGCCAGCGGGATGACGTGGATCTGGGCCACCTCGGACTCCGGGCCCTTCATGTCCGGGCTGACCGGGCCGCCCCAGACCACCACCGGGGTCATCAGGTACCCGGAGCGGGTGACGTAGTCGTCAAGCATGCCGAGCACGGCGTCCGGGGTGACCTCGACACCCGTCTCCTCGCGCAACTCCCGCAGCGCCGCGTCCCGGGCGGACTCCCCCTGGTCGCGGCGCCCGCCAGGCAGGGCCCACTGGCCCGCGTGGTTGCGCAGGGTCGGCGCCCTTCTGGTGATCAGCAGCGCGGGCACATCCTGCTGGGTCACGACGCAGACGGCGACGGCCGCGGCCTTGAGGCCCCCGGCGGGCTCCTCGACCCGGCGGAAGCGGCCCAGGTTCGCCGCGATCTCGTCCCTGAGCTCCGCCTCCATAGGCTGCACCTTAACGTGCGCCTTCCGCATGCCTGGCCCGCAACGGCCGGGCCGCAACGGCCGGGCCGCAACGGCCGGTCCGCCGCCGCCGGTCCGCCGCGGCCGGTCCGCCGCGCGTCAGGCCTGTTCCACGGAACACCACCAGGTGCTGCGGCCACCCACGGTCCCGTGTCTCATCTCCGCGCCGTCGCGCGGGCAGCGGGCGCCGTCGTGCCGGAACGGGATCACCTCGCCGGTGTGCGTCCCGCCGTGGGCGGCGGCCGATTTCAGCGCGGCCTGCAGGGCTCGGTAGAGCCGGTCGACATCCTCGGGCCGGAGGCTGTTGACGGGCGCCGCAGGGTTGATCCTGGCCTGCCAGAGCGCCTCGTCAGCCAGCAGATTACCGACCCCGGCGATCTTGGACTGATCCAGCAGCCGGGCCTTGACCGCGATCGTTCCCTTGCTGAGCAGACGGCGGAACTGCTCCGCGGTGATCTCCTCGGCATCCGGCCCGAGCGCGCTGACGTCGGGGTTGAGCCGGACGCGCCCCAGCCGGCGCTTGTCGAACAGGGCCAGGCGGCCGCCGTCGGCGAACTCGAGGGTGAAGCGGTCCCACTCGGGTTTGCGTGGCTGCGCGTCCCGGCGCCGGGGCCCGCCGCCCTCGGTAGCCTCCCCGCCCGGGGCGGTGACCACGATGCGCCCGCTCATGCCCAGGTGGATGCCGAGCTCGGGCCCGGGTGCGGGATCCCCCTCCGCCCCGGAAGTCTCGACCCAGATGGTCTTGCCGCGCCGTTTGGCGGCCGTGAGCCTGCGGCCCGCCAGCGCGTCGCGCAGCTGGCCCGGCGAGTGCGGACGGGTGACGTAGGTGTCCGCGTCGTCGACCGCCGCGATCGTCCGGTGCAGCGCCTGGCCTTCGATCAGGCTGCGGGCGGTTTCGACCTCGGGAAGCTCCGGCATTAACCCGTTCTACCCGATCATCGGGCCGCGGACCGTACCACCCCACCCAGCGCGCCGTCCCCCAGGCTCGAAGCCCTGGGGGACGGCGCGGGCCTGGCCGCCGCAGGTCAGTGGACGATGACCTGCTTCACGGGCTTGACCACGTTGTAGAACCGGTTGCCATGCAGCGTTGCATGCACCACGGGCCCGACTCCCTCAAGGAAGATCCCGAAGTGGTTGCGGGCGATGTGGTTGCCGCTGATCTCGACCTGGATGGGGCTGGCCGAGCCGACCAGGATGCCGGTGGTGCGGGTGTCCGGCACGGCCACGCTCTTCTTGGACGTGGGCGAGGTAGCCAGCATGATCGGGTCGCCCAAGGTGTTGTTCGTCCCGATGATGTTGCCGGTGATCTGGTTCCCGTTCAGGTCCTGGCCGGGG
>Ga0187875_10003763_pt1 | contig 10613 bp, 8 predicted proteins | sample June2016WEW_17_1_2_FD_132978 | JGI IMG/M metagenome (GOLD analysis project Ga0187875, IMG submission 132978) | Peatland microbial communities from SPRUCE experiment site at the Marcell Experimental Forest, Minnesota, USA - June2016WEW_17_10 | ecosystem: Environmental > Terrestrial > Soil >... | reverse complement strand
TACCGTCCACGTGAGTTGCCTTCAATCGAGGGAAAACCGATTTCATTTCTGGTTGCAGGGCCTCTCAGGCAAATTCCCGAAACAGCCGCTGTTGGCCGCGAGCTAAATTTATGCAGGAATTAACCTGGCAGCAGTAAGTCTGGCGACGATGTATAGATACAGGAAGCCTTCAACAAAATCTCGTCAACATTGGTTAAAATAGGTAAAGTTTTGTGAAGGAATATCGGAGCCTGAATAATTCTTCCAGCAGGAAAATCTTATTATCCCGATTCCCCCCAACCGGTAAATTGACTTTATAAAGTAGTTTTTTGTACAAGATTAACGCCAAAATAGGTATTTTGATTTCCGGCTCGGTTTTGGGACAGACTCATCTCTCTCTGCCGCAAGCTCACTTCTCCCTATCCGTAGCTCAAATTTCTTAGTATGTACACCGCGTTCAAACACGACGATGCTATCATAAAAGTGCATCGATAGGGTGGTCTTCGAAAAATCTGTTGAAGGCAGCATACCACGAGAATGATCGGCGTTGAGCTCGTCAATGAGATCCTTAGACAATTCAATGAATGTATCTCTCTTTCGGAACCCACCTCCATATTCGCTCCAGTAAGCCGTATGCAAATCCTCGACCATATAAATACCGCTCTTTGTAAGTCGTGGATACAAGAAATGGAATGCTGCAGAAATATGGTCCATGACATGGCTTCCGTCATCGAGAACAATATCCGGCGAGCCAAATTCATCGATCACACTTTCAAGGAATGCCCTGTTCTGTTGCTCACCGATGCGGATCTCGATCTGATCCTCCTCAAAACGCTTGCAGTCCTCGATGATATCAATCCCGATGATTCTGGCATGGGGACCAAAATAGCGCTTCCACATTTGAAGCGAACCACCTTCTCCACAGCCTATCTCAATAAATGTAACAGGTTTATATCTCCAATCCTTGAAATGACGTTCATAAACAGGAAAGTAATGCTTCCACTTATAGATCTTGCGTTGGTTGTTCGTTAGGAAGTCCGCCCAAAGATTCATAATCCCATCTTCTCCAATGGACAAAAAGTTTCCTGCCAGAGTTCAAAATGTAGCGTGCAACACCGAGCACAGCGCGGCGGTGATTTTAGCTAAGACAATACGTGATATCATGTCAAAGTTCGGGGGAAAACACAAAACTCTTATGATCGCACACCGAGCAATGCGACGACCAAAGTGCTTCTCATGTCGCTATGATTGTGAGTGCGACATGCTTGGCGGAGAACTCTAACAGAATGTGAGGGTGAGTTCAATGCTGTTTGCCTGCAGGTTTACTTTCCCTCGGGGTTTTCCGAACGGTCACAATAAAAAAGGGCTTGATAAATTAACAGAAAGGAGTAAGTCGGATTCCTGAAGATTTCCACCCCCGATCAAAGGCGCTGCCCTGTCGATCAATGCGGCCGGCCGAAATCCAGGGGGAACAGCTAATTCACTAGCCGACTTACGAGGAATGGCTTATATGCAGTCTCCGGCTACGAATGAACGATATCGTCAGGGAGTATGTATCTGGTTTACCGGATTGAGCGCTGCAGGGAAATCCACGACTGCCGAAGCGCTGGAACGGTTAGTCCTTGTGCAGGGCCGCCGGGTGACAATGCTGGATGGTGATGTGGTTCGCACTCATTTGTCCAAAGGACTGGGATTCAGCAAAGAGGACCGTGACGTGAACATACGGCGCATCGGCTTCGTCGCCTCTGAGATCGTGCGTCATGGCGGCGTTGTCGTGTGCGCGGCAATCAGTCCCTATCGGGCGATCCGCGATGAGGTGCGCAGCATGATGGAAGAAGGCCACTTCATCGAGGTGTATGTAGATACTCCTATAGATGTCTGCGAGGAGCGTGACCCCAAGGGATTGTATGCTAAAGCGCGCCAGGGGCTCCTGAAGGGTTTTACCGGGATTGACGATCCCTATGAACCCCCGCTCAAAGCGGAGATCGCGCTGGATACCGTCGTGAACTCTGAAGAGGGAAACGCACGCCTGATCCTGGATTATTTGATTCAACGAGGTCTTGTGGACGGTGTTCAACGGGTGGGGGCCTGCGAGGAGATTCATTGACACCCGCCGGAATAAAAGCAGAATTATGATATAAGCGAAAACAGGGCTGCCTGCGAGCATGCTGCAAACAGTGAAGCAGTGCGAAGCACGCGCAGCGAGGCTTACACTCCTTTGCATTTCGCTTATTAATGTGTTCGACGGTGGGCTTGCCTTCAACCGCACTCCACTCGCTTTAAGGGCATCGCGGATGGCTCCGCCGATAGCAGCGGTCACAAAGTAGCCATCTTATAGGCGGCTTCGCACTTGCCTTTGTACTTTAAAAATATTGGAAGTACCCGTTTGACGGATGAACCTTTATAATAATGTCATCACGACTGGCGAGCGCACAGAATAGCGATATGCACATGTAACACTATCTGGTATTTATTTTTGCATGATGCGCGTTTTTAATTAAATGATATATGTAAGTCTATCATACGAGGTTTTAGCTTCTATTCTATCCGACCCTTTGTTTTCTGATCTCCTTTTCGTTTCAGGAATGCCCTAGGGCCATTGCCCGGTCATCTTTGGAGAATTGGGAGAACTGCAACTGATATAGCCTGCGGTATTCACTGTCAAGCATCATCAACTCGGAGTGGCGGCCCTGTTCTACAATCTTTCCATTTGCCAGGGTTATTATGAAATCGGCATTCTGCACAGTGGAGAGGCGGTGGGCTATTACGATCGTAGTTCTGCCCCTCATAAGGTTTTCGAGGGCTTTCTGCACCTCGAGTTCGGAATCGCTGTCAAGCGAGGAGGTGGCTTCATCGAGTATGAGGATCGGAGCATCCTTGAGCAGAGCGCGTGCGATGCAAATTCGCTGGCGTTCTCCTCCCGAGAGCCTGGTTCCCTGCTCACCGACGGTGGTTTCGAATTGCCTGGGCAGTTTCATTATGAAATCATATGCGTTAGCCGCCTTGGCCGCCGCGATTATTTCCTCATCGCTTTTGCGGATGTCGCCGTAAGCGATATTATTCTTGAAGGTGTCATTAAAGAGGATGGACTGTTGGGTGACAATGGCGATCTGAGAACGCAGGGATGCAAGGGTTACCTCCCGGATGTCGGTTCCGTCAATGAGAATGGCGCCTTCGGCAACCTCATAGAACCTGGGGATCAGGTTTATCAGGGTGGTCTTACCCGCCCCGCTCATGCCGACCACTGCTACAACCTGTCCCGCGTCGACCCTGAAGCTGATCCCCGACAGGACGGGTTTTGTCCCGTAGCTGAAGAAGACGTTTTTGAATTCTATATATTTCCCGGCAGGCTCAAGAGTCATCGCATGGGGTCGGTCGACTATTTCTGTGGGCTGGTCTAAAAGCTCATAAACCCTGTCCGCGGCCGCCAACCCTTGCTGGATGGAATTATGGATGTTCGCCAGGCGCTTAACCGGATCATAGAGGCTGATAAGGGCGGCGAGAAACGATAGAAGGTTTCCGGCCGTCATTTTTTCGCTAATAATCTGATAGCCTCCATATAACATAATCGAAACAATGCCGACCCCGCCGAGGAATTCCATTGCCGCGCTGTTTACGGAGCGAACGAGCACCGCTTTCATGGTGTAGTTCAAGAGCCTTTCATTTTCGTGGCGAAAGCGGTTCTTCTCATGGGCTTCCATGCCGAAAGCCTTTACTATCCGGTTTCCGCCTATTGTCTCGTGCATTATGACCGAGAGCTCGGCCATAGTTTGCTGAACCTTGGCGCTGGTCTTTCGCAATATCTTCCCGACTTTGAAAACCGGCAGAAAGGCCACCGGCACAATAAGTATAGCTCCAATTGCAAGCCGCCAATCCATGTAGAACATTATGCCTACACAGCCGATTACGCTGAACGACTCTTTTATTACTCCCGTCACCGACTCGGAAAGCGTGTACTGGACGGCGCCCACGTCATTGAGTATGCGTGACATCAGGTTCCCGGTTTTCATCTTATCCAAATAGGGAACGGGCAGGCACTGTATGTGATTGTAGACGTCCTCCCTGAGCTTCGTTATTATCCGCTGACTCACGTAGCTCATAAGATAGGCGTTGCCGCATAAAGAGACGCCTTTGACGGCAAAGATGACGAGCACGGCCGTGCATAACAGGTCCAGCATCTGCTTGTTTTTCTTGACAATCAGGTCGTCGAACGTCGGCTTGATAAGATAGAGGCATGCCGTGCCACAGCCAGCCACCAGGGCCATGCAAAGCATGGCAAGCGCAATCCTGCGCCAGTAGGGGGCAACCAGTCTGAGTTGCCGCTCATAGACGCCCATCAATTCGAATCCTTTTGATTATATTTTTAGGGTCTACTTCTAAAATTTTCCGTTGGAGTATAAAATGAGATCGGAGTAGTGGGAAGGGAAAAATCTCGGGAGCTTCGAGATCGAGGTCGGTACCGGGAAGGCGTACAGGTCGGAAAACCTGAAAAACCCTTTGTGCACGGAATAGGCGATTAAAACTTGACTGCCAATGTTTTTTTTTGTAATTAAAAGTGGTTTGAGTTGCGGTTCCGCCCGGATCTCGCGTGAGACCGGGACAATATCGAATTGTGAGTGCGGTGTGAGCGGCCGTTCGGGTGCGGGCCTGGAGGCCGGCGGTTTTGAAAAGGGAAAAAAATTATGCGCATCATCGAGGAGTTTGACGAGATGCAGCTGGCGCAAAAAAGGTTAAAAAAAAGCTCAATGGCGATCCTCATGGCAAGAGGCTCCCACGTGCCGGGCATCTGGCTTTGCTGCTAAGTCTGCTTCTGAATCTCAAATTGCTCCAGTTGACTTGACATTGAACGATGTCTGCCGGGAGGAGAGTCATGCAAAGGACCCTGCTTAAGTCCAAAATCCATCGCGTCCGTGTAACGGACGCCAATCTCGACTATGAAGGCAGCCTGATGATAGACTCCGATCTGATGGAGGCCGCCGATATTGTGCCTTACGAACAGATAAAGATTTACAATATTTACAATGGCGCGAGATTCGACACCTACGCGATTGCCGGTCCGGCAGGGGAAGGGGATATCTGCCTCAACGGGGCGGCTGCTCGAATGGGGGCTCCGGGCGACCTGATAATAATTGCGACCTATGCAAATTATAACGAAGCTGAAGCCTTAGCGCATCAACCTATTGTAGTGCTCGTGGACTCACAAAACAGAAAATGCGCCGACAAGGCCATAATCGATCTGGCAGTCGTTAAATAGCTCGATTTTTTGACTGGTGGCGATCCAGAAACACCGGATAAGTCCCGCCGAAGGCGGGATTCCTATTTAGAAAGACCGGGTTTTTTGTCTTAGTTGAATCGTTTTTCATGAAAGAGGAGAGTTTTCCAGATGTCAATGAGGAGTTTTTTGTTTACGTCCGAATCCGTGACGGAAGGCCATCCCGACAAGGTAGCCGACCAAATCTCGGATGCCGTTCTTGACGCGATCATAGCGGAAGACAAAACAGCGCGTGTAGCCTGTGAAACCCTTGTAACTACCGGGCTTGCTTTTGTTGCAGGCGAGATTACGACCTCCACCTATGTCGATATTCCCCATATAGTCAGAGATACTATAAAAGATATCGGGTACAACGATTCTTCTATGGGTTTCGACTGGGAAACTTGCGCCGTGATCACCAGCATCGACAAACAGTCCCCTGATATCGCAATAGGCGTCAACGCCGGCGAAGGACTCTTCGAAGAGCAGGGCGCCGGAGACCAGGGGTTGATGTTCGGCTATGCCTGTAACGAAACGCCTGTGCTCATGCCCATGCCGATCTACTATGCTCATCGGATTTCCCGAAAACTCGCCGAAGTCCGGAAAAACGGAGTGGTCGATTTTCTTCGGCCTGACGGGAAAAGCCAGGTAACGGTTGAATATCTCGATCACAAACCAAGGAGAGTGGACACAGTAGTTGTCGCCGCCCAGCACACGCCACAGGTGAGTTACTCTACGTTGCGGGAGGCAATCATAGAAGAGGTCATAAAGAAAGTAATCCCGGAGGGATTGCTCGACTCGAAAACCAAATACTATATCAATACCACCGGGCGGTTTGTGGTCGGCGGCCCGATGGGGGATTGCGGTCTCACTGGAAGAAAAATCATCGCCGATACATATGGAGGCCAAGGCAGTCACGGCGGCGGCGGCTTCTCGGGCAAGGACCCCTCGAAGGTCGACCGAACTGCCTCCTATATGGCGAGGTATGTTGCCAAAAACATTGTTGCGGCGGATCTTGCGGATCGGGTCGAAGTTCAGGTTGCATACAGCATTGGAATGGCTGAACCGATCTCGTTGATGATTGATACCTTCGGCACAGGACGCATTTCCGACGAGAAGATTCAGGAAATTGTCCTGGGTCTGTTCAGTTTCAAACCGGCGAACATGATAAAGTACCTGAGGCTTACCAGGCCAATATTCAGGAAGACTGCCTGCGGCGGCCATTTCGGAAGGACCGATCCCGACTTTACCTGGGAGAAAACCGATATGATGGAGACCCTGAGAGATAGAGCGGACCTCAACGCGGTCGGCAAGCAATGCTAAGGGTTTCTGATTTGCCGCTGGCTGTCTGAGGTGACACGCCCAGCGGCTTTTTTTATGCTCTTTTTCCGAACCTGTTGGTGAATTTAGACCTGATGAATAAGGAGTATGAATGGATTTTGATATCAAGGACAAGGGGCTTGTTGACAAGGGGCGTTTAAGGGTGGAATGGGCTGCGCAATCCATGCCCGTGCTGCGGTCGATCCAGAGAAGGTTCGCTTCCGAAAAGCCTTTGGCGGGAATACGGATGGCTGCCTGCCTTCACGTTACCACCGAAACTGCTGCTCTTGCACAGACGCTCCAAGCCGGGGGCGCCGACTTACGCATTTGTGCATCGAACCCGTTGAGCACCCAGGACGATGTGGCAGCCTTTCTCGCCATCTCAGAGCGAATCCCCGTTTTTGCTATAAAGGGCGAGGACAAGGAAACTTACTATCGCCACATTCACAATGCGCTTGAACATTCCCCGCAGCTTACGATGGACGACGGCGCCGACCTTGTGGGCATTCTTCATTCCGAGCGCAAAGAGCTTCTTGCCGGCGTAATCGGCGGTACCGAAGAGACGACTACCGGCGTAATCCGGCTTCGGAGCATGGCCGAAAAAGGGGTCCTTCAGTACCCAATTGTGGCGGTCAACGATGCGGATTCCAAACACCTTTTCGATAACCGCTACGGGACGGGCCAAAGCACGGTGGACGGAATAATCCGGGCTACCAACCGGCTGCTCGCCGGGGCCAATTTCGTAGTGAGCGGATATGGGTGGTGCGGCCGCGGATTGTCGTTGCGCGCCTCGGGAATGGGGGCCAAGGTCATTGTGACCGAAATAGACCCGCTGCGGGCCCTGGAGGCCGTTATGGACGGCTATCAGGTTATGTCCATGGAAAAGGCCGCGCCGATTGGCGATTTTTTCTGCACGCTGACCGGCGACATCCACGTGCTGCGCAAAGAACACTTCGAAATGATGAAAGACGGCGCTATTGTTAGCAACTCGGGCCACTTCAACGTGGAGATCAATCTGGATGATCTGCGTGAAATGTCCTCATCGAAGAGGACGATGCGTGATTTTGTTGAAGAATTCAGGCTGAAAAACGGCAAGAGAATATACGTGCTCGCCGAGGGCCGCCTTATCAATCTGGCTGCAGCGGAGGGCCATCCTTCGAGTGTTATGGACATGAGCTTCGCAAACCAGGCGTTATGTTCGGAATATATCGTAAAAAATCACGTCTCCCTGAAAAAACAGGTCTACCGGGTGCCGATGGATATCGACCGTGAAATAGCCCGCCTCAAACTTGCGAGCATGGGAATCGAGATCGACTCGCTCACTCCGGAGCAGGACGCCTACCTGCATTCGTGGGAGATGGGCACTTAGCAGGGTGATGAAAAAGGATTGGAATTCCCACATCAAGGCGAAAGACCCTATAGACGTCACCCCTTACCGGCTTCCGCCGGAATGACGATATCATCAGCGATTTTCAGGCGTTTCTCTCACCAGAGAACCCTTTTTCATCATCCTGTTAGGCAAACATGTTTTCAGGCGGGAATTGAGTGCGTATAAGCATCGAAAGAAGATCCCAGGCTTTCTGGCTCATATGTATTTTTCTCCTGACGGGCTGTCCCTCGAAGCCTTCTCCCACACCTTTGCAACCTGCTGAGCGGCCCCTTCTGGAACGGCTTTCCCCAGCCCAGCTACCCGACTTCCAAGACGATGAGCCGACCGATTCTCTTCGGTCGGCCATTGAGAAAAGCCTTTCGTGGTATGCCGGGATTCCTGGCGACAGGCAGGTTTGTCTGGGCCGCTTAAGGGTGCCGGCAGAGGTTATTCGAGAGTCCCTCAATCATTTTTCCTCTCTTGTGGATTCGGGCCGTATTAGCGCTGATAGGCTTTCGCAGGATTTCGATGTTTTTAGGGTGATCCCTCCGGACAACTCAGGCAGGATTATCGTTACGGGGTATTATGAACCGGTGCTGGAGGGAAGTCTTAAGCCGGGAGTTGAATTTTGCCGGCCGATTTATCCCGTTCCCTCAGATCTTCTCTTGATTGAGCTGGACCGTTTCGACGGCAATAAATTCCATGGTGAACGGCTGGTGGGCCGTTTGGAAAAAAACTCCGTAGTGCCATACTATTCACGCTCCGAAATAGACGGGGAAAAGGCCCTTGAAAAACACGGCGTGCAGCCGACCATGCCTCTGGTGTGGCTAAGGGACCCCGTTGACTGTTTCTTTCTTCACATCCAGGGGTCGGCAGTGATCAGAATCAATCCGGATGGGACCCAAATGCGGGTGGGGTACGCAGGAGCCAACGGACGGCCATATCACAGCATCGGGAAAGATCTTATCGATAGCGGGGCGGTTTCACCTGAGCAGATGTCTATGCAGGCGATAGGCGAGTACCTGCGCTCGCATCCGGACAGTCAGAACGCTATTATGTGGAAAAACGAGAGCTATGTCTTTTTCAAATGGGTTTCACAAGGCCCGCTGGGCAGCCTTGATGTTGTGCTCACGGCTGGCAGATCAATTGCTACAGACCCCAGGTTCCACCCAAGTGGTGCGCCGGCGTTCCTTGTAAGCGAGAAACCGGTGTATGATTCATCGGGTAAAATCCAGAGGTGGGAACGCTTTGGAAGGTGGGTCCTCAACCAGGACAGTGGCGGAGCCATTAAGGGACCGGGGCGCATCGATCTTTTCTGCGGGACGGGTGAGGCGGCGGAAAGGATTGCCGGGCCGATGAAGCAGCGGGGCGAGCTATACTATTTCATCAAAAAAGGCCTGATTTGCCAGGAGCCACAATAGGATTCGCAAAGTGTAGTCAGAGCTTATCCGCGTGCGAGTGGTTTTCAAATAGAAAATGGAAAAGTATGCGCATCTCATCGAAAGCACGACATAGTGCCTCCATGGCCTGTACAGCTGTTTGCCGTTCCTCTCCATCAAATAGTTCGGGCATCGAGAGCATAGCGGTCTGAGCGGAGCGAAAACGGTCTGTAGTGCGTTCGGCAAGCGCCCTCAACTGAGGTAGAATGATTTCCGGCTGAGTTTCGGAAATCAGTTTTTCCAGTTCTCGATATTTTTCATCGTATTCTCGGGCAAGTTGTCCTATAATCCGCAGGTGGGCGGAATGACCTTTCATGAAGGCTCCTTTTAGGGTATAAGTTAAATCGTTATAACACTTTCCATACGGGTTGCGATATAATTGAATTATCGAAACCTTTGGTGGATCTCACAGCTCTCAAACGTTGCACTTATTTATATAGAATATCTTACACTGGTTCTCAGTGAATTGGCGGCTGCGGAGCGTCGGGAGACTTACGCGGGCCGGGAGCTCTAGTGTGCTCTTTCTATCCAGACCGTTAGTCCGAAAGCAGTTGCTTTGGGCTCCACTCTGTCGGCGGAGGGTTTTGAAATGTTCGTCAAAAATGTCAACGTTTTGCTTTCCGAGTGGATCAAAGTCCCGGTTGACGGACTGCCCCCCATGCTCGAGAGAAAACTGCACGAACGCCTTATTTTTACAAATCCCGATTACGAGATGCGGCATAACCGCGGTGAATGGATAGGCAACATCCCGGCCCAGATTAGCTGTTTTAAACAGAAAGGCAGAAATTATCTCATCCCGAGAGGGTTCCTCGACCAGTTTATCGAACTGTGCAAAAGATACCAGACTCCTTACCGCATGATCGACAGGAGGCGATTGTTCTCCCCGATTTCGATGGAATTTCACGGCGAATTGAAGAGCTACCAGCAGGATGCGGCCGAAGCTGTACTTGAACACGATTGCGCTACCCTGGTCGGCGGTCACAAGAGCGGAAAAACAGTTATTGCCCTCTATACCATTTCCCAGAGGCGCCAGCCCGCGTTGATTGTAATTCCTAAAATAGACCTTCTTGATGGCTGGCTGAAGAAAATTTATAGCTTTCTCCAGATCCCGGCCTCAGAGGTCGGCATTTTTTCCGGCGGGACTCAGCAGGTCGGTAAGCAGATCACGATCGGCCATACCGGCGAAATAATGCGTTATTGGAGAAAAATCTATGACAAGGTCGGATACATAGTCTTCGACGAATCCCAGCGCTGT
>Ga0187875_10003760_pt1 | contig 10615 bp, 6 predicted proteins | sample June2016WEW_17_1_2_FD_132978 | JGI IMG/M metagenome (GOLD analysis project Ga0187875, IMG submission 132978) | Peatland microbial communities from SPRUCE experiment site at the Marcell Experimental Forest, Minnesota, USA - June2016WEW_17_10 | ecosystem: Environmental > Terrestrial > Soil >... | reverse complement strand
GCGGATTTCTCGGTAACTCGGCTCTGTCTTCCGTGGGAGTCCAACGCCGGGCCTGGGTATGTCTCCCCCATGGCCCCGCCTCTGACTCTACCGCGGGCTTGGCAAGTGTGCGCGCGCTGGGTTTCCCCGCCCTTGGGCCTCCGCTCCTCGTAGAGCTGCAGCGCACTCGCTCACCTGCACTATCGCTTCGATTGTGGATAACATCCGGCTTCTGACGCGGAGCCGGGCTATAGCTTCCCGGCGCATCTGCCGGTATTGAATCATGATCCTCTTTCTTACCTCATCCTCCAAACGAAAGTTATGAATCGCAACCATCCAAAGAATCTATTGGCCTTGGCCGATCCGGTCCCGCCCGCGCTCCCGAATGTTATGCATGCCCCAGTCTGCCTGTTTGCAACCCCAGCGCGCCTGTCGCTCATCCCATCCACCCGATCTCCCCCACGCCGTCCCATCCCTGTCCCTCGCAGGCCGCTGAATCGAGAATTGTGATCGGTCTCATAAAAGGTCCCGATTGTCATTCCGCTCGTCTTGCGCGCATACTGCAAGCACGCCGGTTAGTCCCCCCTGTCTGCGAGGCCGGATGCAGCGTTTCGCTCAAGTTCTGTGTAATGACCCGCCTCCTCCCCGTCCATGGAAGAGTTCAAGTTACTTGAAATTCCAATAAAAAGGCAGGTTTCTACCATGCGGTTATCTTTCGTTCTCGCCGTCCTAATCGCGACGTGCGCCTTGGCGCAGACTCCTTCGCCCGCCCCCGCTCAGCCTGAAGCCGCCGCGGCGCAAGCGGCCCCTGCCACGCCCCCGCCCGCGGCCCCGGCAGCGCTCTCCACGCCTGCCGTAACCGGCCCGCTGTCCAACCTGCCCCCAGCCATCTTCGACGCCGGACCTTTCGGCAACATCGCCGTCAACGGCATCCTCGACGGCCTAGGCATGTGGACCGGCAATCATGTAGCGGGCGATAAAAGCGCGCAGGCGGCTCTGAGTAACGGGCAGGTCTTCATTCAAAAGACAGATGGCTGGTTCCAGTTCTACCTACAGGCCGGTGCTTACAATATCCCGGATCTTGGTGTGCCGTTCCTCTCCACCGAGAAGACCATTAGCGATCTCTATGGCCCGGTGCCGGTTGCTTTTGTAAAGCTGCAGGCGGCAAAGAACACTTCCTTCCTGATCGGCGCGCTACCGACCCTGATCGGCGCGGAGTACACCTTCACCTTCGAGAATATGAACATATCTCGCGGCCTGTTGTGGAACCAGGAAAACGCCGTCAATAAGGGCATCCAGGTGAATCAGACCATGGGCAAATACACTGCCTCGCTGAGCTGGAACGACGGCTTCTATTCCAACCGCTATTCGTGGCTGACCGGGTCCCTCACCTATGCCAATGGGCCCCATAGTTTGTCGTTCGTAGGGGGCGGGAATTATGGTAAGACCGCGTTCCAGAACTATGCCACGCCGGTGCAGAACAACAGCAGCATTTACGAGGTCATTTACACCTACACCAAGGGTTCCTGGATCATCCAACCCTACTGGCAATACACCAATGTGCCCACCGATTTGAAAATCGGCATTCTTAAGGGTGCATCGACCGACGGCGGTGCGATCTTAGTGAGTCGTGCGTTCAAACACGGCTTCTCGCTCCCGGTCCGCTTTGAATACATAAAAAGCTCGGGAAACATCGCCGACCAAGCCGTCAATCTGATGTACGGAGCGGGCAGCTCGGGCACGTCGATTACGGTCACACCGACCTATCAGCACGGAGGCTTCTTCCTTCGCGGAGACTTTGCCTATGCTCATGCCGGCAATGTTACGCCGGGTGACGCCTTCGGCCTCACCGGCCTGAACCAGAACCAGTCCCGAGCCATGGCTGAAATGGGATTCATGTTTGGCAATAACATAGTTGAGAAGAAGCTCTAACTTCCGGCGCTGGCCCTGCCCCGGCGCAAGGCCAGCGGCTCAATTCAACAACACAAGGCCAGTCGGAAATCGCGAATCTAATCCTGCGTCAACATCTCAAAGTCCTCAAAAAATCGACGCGATTCTCGGCTGCATTTTCACCCTGCGCGCACCGCAAAAACGCCCCCAAACACCCTGAAAACACGGTGTTTCCCCTGCGCACACACGGTGTTTTCCCGGTGAAATCACGCGCGCCGCATGGTGAAATGCGCGCTGGATCCCCGCCGCGCCGCGCGCTCGTATCGATTTTCCCGCCACTCATTCCCGGTCCCGGCACCCGACCTGGTCCATTGCCTTTTTCATCTCTCGCAGGGACCCCATCGCGCCATTTGGCACGCCCGCCGCGCTCAGTTCATCCAGCGACCGGAAGAACCCGCGCGCATCCCGCGCCGCGATGATCCGCCTCGCCATCTGCAGGTCTACACCGGGTACCGTCATCAACTCCGCGACGCTCGCCGTGTTGATGTTGATCGTTAAAGGTTGTGTCCGCTGCGTATCCCAAACGGCTGACGCAATCTTGAACCCGGCATTGACCACCCACAGCTCCGGTCCCAGGTTGGCATCGATCATCCGCTTGCCACCCGCCACCTCGGCGATCAACGCATTCAACACTGGAAACGCACGCTCCTGCCGAAAGAGAGCGATGTCCCCGCGGTGCCCAATTGCGGCCGCGTGCTGCAAAGCCGCTGCCACCTCCTGCGATGCCGTTGCCCCCCAGGTGGTCTCAATGAACAACTCATATATCCGCTTCGCCTCGTCGGGGAAAAGCCCTGCATATTCGTTGACCAGCTCAATGATCGGCGGTCCAGTCGCAGTCCTGCCGCGGAGTTTGTCCATCGCCGCAAACAGCTTCAGATTCACGTTCTCGTAGGGCGTCACCGCCTCTTGCGGCGTCCCGACCGGCGCACCCACGAAGGCCTTGTAGAAGGCCGGTTCGCGATATGACTGCCCCAGGCGATGATCGTTCACCATGCGGTAAAACAACGTCGCATTGACCCCTTCGCTGGCCATCATCTCCGGGCCGTTCTTCAGTTCAGTTGGCAAGAATGTGGTCGATGTTTCGTCATCGACGAACAACCGATATAAGTCGGGGTTCGCATCCAGCGCTATCGCCGGTATCGGCTTGCGATGGATGAACCAGTTGCGTTTTACGCCGTCGCTGCGCAGTTGGCCGTCGGCCGCGCTCAGCCAGAACAACTCGAGATCCATCGCACCCGTGCCCGCGGACATCTGGCGAAGGTAGGCGTTCGTGGTGGCGTCGCGCGCCAGCGGCTGGAAGTGTTCTGCGTAGCCTTCGTAGAACGCGGTCGGGTAATCGGTCACAGTCATGCTCTGGTGCATCTTTTGAGATTGGCCGCACGGCACGCCGCCGATCAGTGTCTTTGTGATCAGGTGGCCCAGTTCATGCGAGAAGATCTCTTCGAAGCCCCCGCCATCTACGCTATCGGCGCGGACCACCAGGTCCACGTAGCCCGCCAGCACCAGCCTGCGTTTCCGAGTCGCATCTTCAAGCCAGAAGCCGAATCGCGCATACCCGCCTTCTTCGGTTGACATCAGCAGATACATCGGCGCGCTCAGCGCTTCCTCAATCGCGGCGCCGGTTGTCTCACGCCTCCGTACCGTCAGGTTGCGCGCATACCGATCCAGTTTCAGCACCTCCTGCGCGAAGCTCGTCGCCAATGCATGGTGCACCTGGTTCACAGTTTTTGACTCCGCCGCCACGCGAAATACGGGGTAGGACTTTCCCTCGGCCGTCGTCGCCGTGACAACGGATTGCTGCGAGTCGAGCACAGGAACCAACACTTCGCACGGCGTCGGCGGACGCTGCGGGGCTGCCCAGATAAGAACACTCCAAATCGGCACTACTGCCAGGCGATGAAGTTTCATGTGCCTCCTCCGTAAGCGAGTATACAAGCCCGGGCAAGCATCCTCAATCCTCATTATTTCTCGCCCTCTACCGAAGCTCGAACGCGCGCGCATTGGAGTCGCGGATCGATCGCTCAGCGGGGGGCAAAGCAGTAAGGGCTTACTGATTTTCGTCTGCAAATTTTTGATTCTAAGAGACCACCCCAGTAAGCCCTTACCGATTCCTTGTTTGGAGATAGCGCCGCCCGACCTGTTTTAGCCTCTGCCTCGGCGACACCGTACAATGGATCAAATGGCGCAGAGAATCTGCCGGGCTGCCGAATTCCGCGATCTATTGGAACGCCGCGCGCTGATCGCCGACGGCGCGATGGGCACGATGCTCTATGCCAAGGGCGTCTTCATCAACCGCTGCTTCGACGAACTCAACCTGTCGAATCCCGGAATGGTCGGCGAGATCCATCGCGAGTACGTTCGCAGCGGTGCGGAGATTCTGGAGACCAACACCTTCGGTGCCAACCGGCTCAAGCTGGCCAGCTTCGGCCTCGCCGATAAAACCGCCGAGATCAATCGCGCCGGCGTCCGGATCGCCCGCGAAGCCTCGCAGGAGCGCTCCGATGTCTTCGTCGCCGGCGCAGTGGGGCCGCTTGGCGTGCTGCTCGAACCGCTGGGCCCGACTTCGTTCGCCGAGGCCCGCGACGTCTTTCGCGAGCAACTCGAAGCGCTCGTGGAACAGGGCGTCGACCTGCTGGTATTCGAGACTTTTCTGCACGTCAACGAGCTGCGCGAAGCGCTGACGGCGGCGCGTGAAATCGCCGGGCGCGACACGGTCCTGGTCGCGCAAATGACCATCGACGACGACGGCAACCTGTTCGACGGCACGAGCACGGCAACGTTTACCGAGTTCCTGGATCAGTCGCCGGCCGACGTGATCGGCCTGAACTGCTCGGTCGGCCCCAAGGCCATGCTCGAAACGCTCGAGCGCATGCAGAGCTTGACCCGCAAGCCGCTCAGCGCCATGCCCAACGCCGGCCAGCCGGCCAAAGTCGAAGGACGCAATCTCTACTTGTGCTCTCCCGAGTACATGGCGCAATACGCGCGCCGCATGCTGTGGGCCGGCGTGCGCATCGTCGGCGGCTGCTGCGGCACTACGCCCGAGCACATCAAGGCCATCCGCAGCGAAGCGCGTTCGCTGCAGCCCGGCCACACCGCCGTCCAGGCCAGCGTCGAAGAACGCAAAGAGACCGCCCAGGCCCTCGCGAAAGTGCCCGTGGCCGAGAAATCGGCGCTCGGCGCGAGTCTCGCCGCCGGCCGCTTCGTCGCGTTTGTCGAAATCCTGCCGCCGCGCGGCGTCAATCCCAGCAAGGAAATCGAGGGCGCGCGGCTGTGCAAGCAGCACGGCATCGACGCCATTAATGTGCCCGACGGTCCGCGCGCCAGCGCCCGCATGAGCGCCCAGGTCACCTGCCAGTTGATCCAGCGCGAGGCCGGCATCGAAGCGGTGCTCCACTTCTGCTGCCGCGATCGCAACATCCTCGGCATTCAGAGTGAATTGCTCGGCGCGCACGCCGCCGGCATCCGCAACCTGATCTGCATCACCGGCGACCCGCCGCGCATGGGCAATTATCCGGAAGCAACCGCCGTGTTCGACGTCGACTCGATCGGCCTCACCAACATCGTGAACGGCCTCAACCAAGGGCTCGACATCGGCGGCAATCCGATCGGCTCGCAGACCGCCCTCCTGCTCGGCGTCGGCGCCAACCCCGGCGCATTGAACATCGACGAAGAAATCCGGCGCACCGAGTGGAAGGTGCAGGGCGGCGCCGAGTACATTGTCACCCAGCCGGTCTTCGACCTGGACCAGGTCGAAGCCTTCCTGAAACGCATTGCGGCATTCCGCATCCCGGTCATCGCCGGCCTGTGGCCGCTCACCAGTTACCGTAACGCCGAATTCATGGTCAACGAGCTGCGGGTGCCCGTGCCGGGCGAATTCATGGAGCGGATGCGGCTGGCCGATAGCCCCGAAAAGGCGCGCGCCGAGGGTGTCGCGATTGCCCAGGAGATGCTCGGGCGCATCCGCCATATGGTGGACGGCGTGCAGCTCAGCGCGCCGTTCGGGCGCTACAATCTAGCGATCGAAGTTGCCGCGGCGATAGGCCCGCGCTAGACTGGCTGATTGGCCTGCGCGCAGGACGCGGGATGCGCGCAAGACATCATCACGTGACAGCCACCGACCTCGTTGAAATCGACCAGCATGAGCCAGCCCCCGAGGCGATCGACCGGGCAGTCGCCATTATCCGGAAGGGCGGCGTCGTGGCCACGCCGACCGACGCGCTGTACGCGCTGGTCGCCGACCCGTTCAACCTCCAGGCCGTGAGAAATGTGTTTGCCGCAAAGGGCCGCGTGGCGCTGCGGTCGTTGCCCCTGCTGGTCACCGACTTCATGATGGCTGAGGACCTGGCCTCCGATCCGCCGGCCCGTTTCTACCTGCTGGCACGCCGTTTCTGGCCCGGCCCGCTGACCGTGATCGTACCGGCTTCGGCCAAGGTTCCGCTGCGAGTGACCGGCAATACGGGCCGGCTGGCGCTGCGCCAGTCGCGCTCGAAGGTCGCCCAAGCGCTGCTGGAAAAGATGGGCCAGCCGCTGGTTTCCACAAGCGCCAACGTAACCGGCGCACCGACGTGCGCGAAGGGCATCGACGTTTTCGGCATCATGGACGGGCTGATCGATCTGGTTCTGGACGGCGGACACTGCCCGGGCGCAGGCCCGACCACGGTGGACATCACGGAGCCGTACTGGCGCCTGATCAAGGAAGGCGCGATCCCCGAGCGCGAAATCGCCGAGTGCCTGAAAGGCGCCTGAGGGGCGCGGATTCGTTCCAGCGCAGCGGCAGGTTCGAGGTTACGGCGCCGCGGCGGGGAGCGGTTCGGCGTGCACTGTGACATCGGCGCCGGGCAGGATGCGCTGGATCGCGGTTTCGACTTCATCGGTCAAGGCGTGGGCGTGCGCGAGCGTCTGGGAGCCATCGACGAGCACGTGGGCATCGACAAAGAGCTGGGCGCCGGAATAGCGCGCGCGCACCTGGTGGCAGTCGAGGATGCCCGGGACGGTTTCGGCGGTGGCTTTGATCCGCTGTTCCAGTCCCCTGGGCGCAGCGTCCAGCAGGGACTGGACGGTACGCATGCCCAACTGGCCGCTGATGAAAAACACGATGCCCGCGACGATAATGGCGGCGAACGCGTCGGCGCTTCTGAGAAAAGCGAACGTCGGGCCGCGCTCGCTCAGCTTAACGCAGGCCAGGCCTACGATCACGACCGCGGAACTCCAGATATCGGTGCTGAAGTGCAGTGCGTCGGCTTCGAGCGCCTGGCTGTTGTGCTTCTTCGCGGTAGCCGACAGCATGCGCGAGCGCGAGTAATCGACGACCATCGAGAACGCCATGACGGCGAAGGACCACACGGTCACTTCGATTTCCGTGCGGCCGTGGATCAGGCGCGCCAAGGCGCTGTAAACAACCCAGACGCAGGTCGCAAGCAGAAGCAGCGTCTCGAGCAAAGCGGAGAGGTTCTCGACCTTGCCGTGGCCGTAGGGATGATTGCTATCGGGAGGCTTGCCTGAGATCCGGACGGCAAACCAGGTCATCAAGGCAGCCGCAAGATCGAGGGCCGAGTGCGCCGCCTCGGCCAAGATGCCGAGCGAGCCAGTGAGAAGGCCGACGACGATCTTGAGAGTGGTCAGGCCAATGGCCGCGACAACGGAACTAGCCGCCGCTTTGTTCTTCTCCTGGTAGGCTACGGTGTGCGTCACGCCGAGGCGTCCTTGTCTGCCATGATGGCACGCGCAGCAAAACGAAACGGCACGGCACTAACGCGCCTTTCTGGCAGGAAGGAAGCGGTCGTCCTCAACCGGGGGCGAATGCACGAGTGACACACGGCTCACTGGTATGAAAACCGAGGGACAGACGGCTGAAGTCCACACGGCGCAGCAAAGACAGAGGGTGAATCCGGAGAGTCGTACGAGCCTAGGACAAAGACGTGAGTCCCCGGTTTTCGCGCGCGCGGCTCAGTGGCGGTTGGGGAGCAGCGTGACGACCGCTCCCTCACAGTCGCGCCTCAGTAACAGCGGCTCAGTAACAATAGTGGCTCAGCAACGTCGCATTCGCATCAGGCCATTAGCCGGTCAGAGGATGGCGAGGACGCGCGCGCCGAGGGAGTCGATGGGCTCGGTGCCCACGAGAACCAGGCCGGCGTGGGCTTCGGTTGGCAGCACGTGCAGGCGGGCCATCGGCTGGACGGTGGTTTCGAATTGCCAGCGCACGCTCTCGGGCGATCGACCGCGCTCGCGCACGTCGCGCGCCGTGCGGCGCTCGAGGCAGACCTCGGCGGGCGCGGTGACGAAGAGCCTGGTGCGCATCAATGCGCGCACCGCGGGCCAGTAGAGCGCGAAGAGGCCTTCGAGGATCATATAGTCGCCGGGCTCGACGAGCGCTTCGTCGCGGGCGCGCGTGTGCGTGGTGAACTCGTAGCGCGGCGCGCGAACCGGCTGCCCCGCGGCAAGCAATTGGACATGCTCCAAAATCAGAGGATAATCAAGCGCGGCGGGCTCGTCGAAATTGTGACGGGCACGCTCTGCGAGCGGCAGATCGCGCATGTCGACATAGTAGTGATCGAGATTGAGCACCGGCGCCTGAAGCCGCGCGGCGAGCCAGCGCGCGAGCTCCGTTTTGCCCGCGCAGGAAGGCCCGGCGATCCCGATCAGGTGCGGGCGCGCGGCCATGGCAGCGTCTCCCGGGGTCAAGCGCGCGGCGCCGTTTGCGAGGCGCCGGCGGGGACCGGGGGAGGTGGCGGCGCAGACAACCGGACGCTCACGAGTTTCGAGACGCCCTGTTCCTGCATGGTGACACCATACAGGCCTTCCGCAGCCTCCATCGTCTTCTTCGCATGTGTGATGACGATGAACTGTGTCTGCGCCGCCATATCCTTAATCAACTGCGTGAAGCGGCCGACATTGGCCTCATCGAGAGGCGCGTCGACCTCGTCCAGAACGCAGAAGGGGCTGGGCTGGTAGCGGAAGATGCCCATCAGCAGAGCGACCGCCGTGAGCGCTTTCTCGCCGCCGGAGAGCAGCAGCACATTCTGCAGCCGTTTGCCGGGAGGCTGTGCCACGATTTCGATGCCCTGTTCGAGGGTGTCGCCATCGCCGGTCAAACGCATCTCGCCCACGCCGCCGCCGAAAAGCTTCGTAAACATTTCCTTGAAGTTCTGGTTTATGACCTCAAAGGCCTGGTTGAAGCGCTTGCGGCTTTCGGTGTCGATTTCGTTGATCGCCTTTTCCGTGTCGCGAATGGAGTCGAGCAAATCCTGGCGCTGGGCGTTGAGGAAATCGTAGCGCTGGTGCGCTTCCTGGTATTCATGCCAGGCCTCGGGGTTGACTGGACCGAGGGCTTCGATGCGCTTGCGGATCTCGACGACCCGTTCCTCGGCCTCAACGACAGCGCACTCGTCCCTCTCCAATGCCGCTGCCGATACGGCCGCGGTGCTTGCGTCGATATCTTCAGACTCGGTTCGAGAAGCCTGATCACCCTCTTGGGCCTGGGCCGCCTCAGCGGCTGCGCGCGCCATTTCCGCCGCGAGATCGGCGACCGGAATATTGAGATCCTTGCGGCTGGTCTCGTCCAGGTACTTCAACTCGCTCTGGCGGCGGACGAGTTCGAGTTCAATCTGGCCGCGGCCTTCGAGAGCAGTTGCCGCGCTCTGGCGCAATCGCTTGAGATCCTCCTCGCCGGCCTGGAGCGAGGCGCGCTCCGAGGCTTCCCGTTCGGCGAGGCCGGCGACGGACATTTCGAAGTGCTGCTGCTCATCCTGCAAGGAGGTGGCGCGCTGGTCGAGCGCGAGGTTGTCCTCGAGCAGGCGGGTGCGGGAGACGCCGAGCCGCTCGAGCTCGCTGGAGAGATTGGCGCGACGGTTGAAAACTTCGCGGTTCTGCTGATCGAGGCGCGCCATGGCGCCTTCGAGGCCGCGGCGTCGCTCGTCGAGGCCGGCGAGCTCAACGCGCAACACGGAGTGCTCCTCGGAGAGAAGAGCCACGCGCAGACGAAGTTGTTCAAGTTCGGAGCGTCCTTCCTCGAGCGCTTTCTCGATGGCCGAACGATCCGCATCTTTTTCGACGACGAGCGCCTGCTTGCGTTCGCGCTCGGCGCGCGATTGGGCGGAGTCGCGGGCCAGCCGGTCGATCTCGAGCCGCGCCGAGGAGAGCTTCTGTGCGGCGCGCTTGGACTCCTCCGCGATCTTGCGCATCTCCTGGTCGAGCAGCAGGGTTTCCTTCTCCTGCTTTTGCAGCTCGGTGCGGACGATGTCCAGTTCTTCGGCGAGAAGCTGGCTGGCCTTTTCGAGCGAGTCGAGTAGTTCCCGCGCAGCGATTGCTTCGCGATTTTTTTTCTCGTACAACGCGGAGAGTTCACGCAACTCGCGTTTCATCGCCAGCGGACCGCTGGCCGACTTATTGCCTCCCGTCACGGCGTGGCCGTGGTAACAAGCTCCGTCGTCGAGGAGGAAAAACAAGTCGGGGTATTGAAACGCCAATTGCTCGGCACACGCGCGCGACTCGGCGAGATAGCAGCGCGCGAGGCGCGGCAGCAACTCGGCCGGGGCATTGGTGAGCCCGTTGGTGAATCGAATGCCTTCGCACAAGCGGCCGGCGATGCCGGTTTCAGGACCGATGGGCGGCTCGGGGACGGGCGCGAAGTGAACATCGGACTTATCGTTCGTAAAATCGGGTTCGACCAGGAAGGTGGCACGGCCGT
>Ga0187875_10003758_pt1 | contig 10617 bp, 9 predicted proteins | sample June2016WEW_17_1_2_FD_132978 | JGI IMG/M metagenome (GOLD analysis project Ga0187875, IMG submission 132978) | Peatland microbial communities from SPRUCE experiment site at the Marcell Experimental Forest, Minnesota, USA - June2016WEW_17_10 | ecosystem: Environmental > Terrestrial > Soil >... | reverse complement strand
GCGGCGATGAGCGCAGCCACGACGATTACCAGCGGCGCAGCAACGGCAGAGGAGACGAGACCAAGACGGCTCAGCTCAAGCGCCAGCCAGGCCCATAGAGGAAAGCGATTCCCGATGCCCCAAAGCTGGATCCACGGCGCCCAGAAACCCAGCACGGTGATGAGAATCATGATGACCATGCGCAGACGGAATTCGATTTTCGTTGCTCCCATGCACATCTCCCTTTGGCGGAGTGTACCATCCTGCCTGAGGGCCTGTACGACGCAAGGCTGGCACGAGTAGACGAGAGCAATCCGGAGGGAACCCATGTGGTAGGCTGACGCTTGGGGCGGTGTGCCGCCTCTCTGTGGAGGTTTCCCCATGTTCCTGCGTATTGCTGTTCTGTCTGCCGTGGCCAGCGCGGCCGCTGTTGCAATGCCGCTGGCCGCGCAAAGCCCCGCTGCACAAACCGATCTTGCCGTATCGGTTGAGCGGCAGTTGCCTGCCCTCACCGAAACCTACAAACATCTGCATCGCACGCCGGAGCTCTCGCGTCACGAGGAGCAGACCTCGGCCTTTGTGGCCGGAGAGCTGCGCAAGCTGGGCTATACGGTAACCGAGCACGTGGGCAAGTACGAGGACGGCACGCAGGGTTTTGGCATGGTGGCGGTGCTGGAGAATGGCGCGGGGCCTCGACTGATGATTCGTACCGATATGGATGCCCTGCCTGTGGAGGAGAAGACCGGCCTGGAATACGCCAGCACGGTGAAGACCACCAACGCGCAGGGGCAGCAGGTGGGCGTGATGCACGCATGCGGCCACGACCTGCATATGACCGTGCTGCTGGGCACGGCGCGCGAGATGGTGGAGCGTAAGAACCAATGGCATGGAACACTGATGCTGGTGGGCCAGCCCGCCGAAGAGGTAGTGCAGGGAGCGGCGGCGCTGCTGGCGGATCATCTGTACGAGCGCTTCGGGCGGCCCGACTTTGTGCTCGCTGAGCACGACACGAACGACACAGCGGCTGGATCGATTGCGCTGAAGGGCGGGCCGCTGCTGGCCAGTGACACCTCGTTCAACGTGGTCATCCGCGGTGTGGGCGGGCACGGCTCCGCGCCACAGTCGGGCAAGGATCCCATCGTGCTTGCCGCAGAGTTTGTACTGGTGGCACAGACCATCGTCAGCCGACAGATTGATCCGCAGCAGCCGGCCGTGCTGACCGTTGGCACCATTCACGGCGGAACGAAGAACAACATCATTCCCGACGAGGTGACGCTGGGCTTTACGCTGCGGACTTATTCGCCGGCGGTGCGCGACCAGATCTTAGCAGCTGTGCGCCGCACCGCAAAAGGGCTGGCGGAGGCCTACGGCATTCCAGCGGACCGCATGCCGACTCTCGAGATCATAGAGAGTACGCCGGCGACCTATAATGATGCGGCTCTTGCCGAGCGGCTGCGCGCCTCCGCGACGACGGTGATGGGAAAGGAGCACGTTTTGGAAGCGCACGCCATCATGGGCAGCGAGGATGTGGGGCTGTTTTCGTTGGACGGAAAGATTCCGGCGGTGATGTACTGGCTGGGCGCGGCCGATGCGGACAAGCTGGCGGAGAGCCGGAAATCCGGCGTGCCGATGCCCAGCCTACACTCGGCGCTGTTTGCGCCCGTCTACGCGCCGGCCATCAAAACCGGGGTGACGGCGATGACGGCAATGGCGCTGGATCTGCTGAAGTAGGCAAGCGGTACTATCTACAGAAATGATTGACCGGGAATCGAGTAACGATACCATCGCCGCTGTCTCCACGCCGTCGGGGCGCGGGGGCATCGGGATCGTGCGGCTGAGCGGGCCTGAGGCTGCGTCGATAGCCGCGCAACTGGTCCAACTGCGGCAGCCGCTGGAGCACGCGCGTGCGCGGCTAGCCGATGTGCTGGATGTGCCCGGCAAACAGGCTGCGCCTGACTCCGGCAGCGATGCAGGCCGCATTGACGAGGCGGTGGTCACCTATTTTGCTGCGCCCAATTCTTACACTGCCGAAGATCTTGTTGAAATTGCAGCGCACGGTTCGCCGGTAGTGCTGGAGCTTCTGCTGAGCCGCGCTGTAAAGCTGGGCGCGCGGCTCGCCGGACCGGGCGAATTTACGCAGCGCGCATTTTTGGCCGGCAAGCTGGATCTGACGCAGGCTGAGGCGGTCCGCGACCTGATTGAGGCGCAGACGCTGACCCAGGCGCGGCTGGCCGCCAGCCAGATGGGCGGCGCGCTCAGCCGACGCGTTGGACCTGTGAAGCAGGCACTGATTGAAATCATTGCACTGCTCGAAGCCGGCATTGATTTTGCCGAGGACGATGTGGAGCTGACGACACAAGCCGATATCGCCAGCCGCATCGCTACACTGATGCCGCCTCTCACTGCGCTGGAAGCGAGCTTCGCTCGAGGACGCATTGTTCACGACGGGCTGACGCTGGCCATTGTTGGCCGGCCCAACGTGGGCAAGAGTTCGCTCTTTAATTGTCTCGTGGAACGTGAGCGGGCTATTGTGACTGCAACTCCCGGCACCACACGTGACACAGTCAGCGAACGGATTTCGCTAGAGGGCATTCCGTTGGAGCTTGTGGATACTGCCGGGTTACGCGAGGGATTGCGCGAAGGCCTGGAGGAAGCAGAGCAGCTTGGCATCCGTCGCAGCCGTGAGGCGCTGGCCGACGCCGCACTGGTGGTGATCGTGCTAGACGCGACCGAGCCGATGAACGACGAGGAGCGACAGCTGCTGGCTGCTGTTGAGGGACGTCCGGCGCTGGTGGCGGTGAACAAATGCGATCTGATTCGGAATTTGCCTGAAGCGGACAGGCCGCTGCCCGATTGCGGCGACCTGCCCGCACTGGCCACATCGGCGCTCACCGGCGAAGGGATTGCCGCGCTACGCGAGCGCATTCTCGAATTGGCCACCGGCGGAGCCGCCGCCGAACCAGGAATGTTGACCAGCCTGCGCCACCAGCAGGCCATCGGCACAGCGCTGACGGCGCTGGCCGACGCTACGCAGGCCAACGCCGATGCGATTCCCCACGAGATGATTCTGCTGGATCTTTACCGTGCCCTCTGGGCGCTCGATTCACTTACCGGCCAGACCACTCCCGACGATATTCTGAATCTTATTTTTTCGACATTCTGCATCGGAAAATAAAGCGGCTTCCAAGGCTGTCAATAGAACGTAAAACGTAGAGAATAACCCTTGAACGCGCTTAACAAGGCGCTGGAGGGGCTGAGGTTCGAAATGGACCCGCTCACCATCCACGATCTGCGGAGAACGGACGCAACGTTGCTAACATAGCATGGCATTAATCGGGACTTGATCGAAAAGGCTCTGAGCCATGAGGCCGGGGGGATTCGGGCCGTGTACATCGTTGCCGAGTATGCGGAATCGCCGCTTCCCCCAGTTGCCGAACCGCGGATGACGGATGAACTCAGGCCGCATCCGGCGATGGTGCAGTGCAACCTGCTGCCGACCGCGGTTCAGCTTGAGCCGCTGTACAAAGCCGGGATTGCAAGCCAACCCGCCGAGGTGATCGCCGAGGCGTCGCAGGCCTTTTGCCAGGACGACATCACCATCATCATCCTCACCCGGCGGGGAGTTGGAAACGCATCGGCTGCGCGACGGAAGAATGCCGCAGTGCAGCTAGTCCAATATTTACTTGACAATTATCTCTAGTATGCATACTCTATGCTGATGCAGCAAAGCGGTTAGCTAATCGGTTAGTTTACATAGTGCTTACCGCCTTTGAACTAATTCAGGCTCCATTCATAGTGCGGCAAGAGGCATACGACGATCATGATTTCCCGAGAGACAGTTATCGTAAGCGGGGTGCGAACTGCAATTGGCACCATGGGCGGCAGTTTGAAGGATGTGCACCAGCACGATCTTGGCGGACTTGTGATTAAGGAAGCCGTGAGACGCGCTGGCATAGAAGGCAAGCTGGTAGATGAAGTCATTGTTGGAAACGTCGGCCAGATCGCGGAAAGCGGTTTTATTGGCAGAGTGTGCATGTTGAACGCAGGATTGCCATTGGAGACCACTGCGTACTCGGTGAACCGCCAATGCGGTTCAGCTCTACAAGCCATCAACTCGGCCGTACAGGCGATTCAGTCGGAAGAGGCGGAGATTGTAGTGGCTTGCGGCACTGAAAATATGAATATGCTGCCGCATTACATCAGGAAGCACCGTTTCGGTAATAAGTATGGCAATGAGACGCTCGAAGACGGGTTGCTCTCGATCCTTACCTGGCCGTTGGGACCTTATCACAATGGCATCACGGCGGAGAACGTCGCTGAAAAATTTTGCATTTCGCGGCAATCCCAGGACGAATTCGCACTTGCGAGCCAACTCAAAGCCGAATCTGCAATTAAAGCCGGAAAATTTATCGATGAAATTCTGCCTATTGAGGTTAGGGAGGGCAAGGAGATAAAGGTATTCAAGCAGGACGAACACCCCCGATTTGGCATAACTATCGAAGCGTTGAGCAAGATGAAGCCGGCATTCAAGGAAGGGGGCTCGGTGACAGCGGCAAACTCGTCAGGCATCAACGATGGCGCCAGCGCAGTGGTGGTGATGAGCCGGCAAAAGGCAGACACCCTTGGCATCAAGCCACTGCTCTCTATCAAGAGTCAGGCAGTGGTTGGAATTTCTCCGGACATCATGGGCTTCGCTCCCGCACCAGCGACAAAAAAGGCAGTTGCCAAAGCCGGTCTAAGCATTGCTGATATCGATTTGTTCGAAATCAATGAGGCGTTCGCCTCCCAAGCCTTGGCTGTGGTGCGCGATCTAAATATTCCACCTGAAAAAGTGAACGTCAACGGTGGAGCGATTGCTCTGGGACATCCTGTCGGCGCCACCGGTGCAATTCTTGTTGTCAAGCTGATGAACGAAATGAAGCGGCGCGGTTCCAGGTACGGAGTCGTCACTATGTGTATTGGTGGCGGCCAGGGAATCGCGACCGTTTTTGAAAACCTGCAGTTATAGGCGATATATGAAAGCCAATTTTGTTACTGCTGCTCAAGCCGCCGACCTTGTCCACGATAGTGCGACAATTTGCTCCATAGGGATGACGCTGAGCGGTGTGGCTGAAAGCGTTCTGAAGGCGCTCGAAGGGAAATTCCTGACCTGCGGCCGACCGAAGAATCTGACGCTGGTTCATGCCGCGGGCCAGTGCGATCGCGAGCGTGGCATCCAGCACCTGGCACATGAAGGGATGCTTAAGCGCATCATAGGGGGCCATTGGGGGCTTGCGCCCCGGATCATGGAATTGATCGGGTCCAACAAAGTGGAAGCATACAATCTGCCGCAAGGTCAATTGGCGCAGTTATATCGGTCCATGGCCTGTGGTCTTCCCGGCAAGATGAGCAAAATAGGGCTGGGGACCTATATCGATCCCAGGATCGAAGGCGGCAAGATGAACGTCCGCACTCAGTCACTGCCGGATATCATTGACATAATTCAATACGGCGGGGAAGAGTATCTCTTTTACAAAGCCATTCCGCTCGATTTCACCATCATCCGAGGCACTACCGCCGACGAGATGGGCAATATCAGCTTTGAAGACGAGGCAATGAAACTTGAAGTGATAAGCGGCGTGTTGGCAGCCAAACGCTTTGGCGGAAAGGTCATTGCACAAGTTAAACGCGTAGCCAGAACCGGTACACTTCATCCGCAGAAAGTTGTTGTTCCAGGTTTCTTCATTGATGCCATTGTAGTTTGTGAGAACCCGGAGTTAGATCATCGCCAATCCTCATCGTTTTTCTTTGACCCGTCTCTCAGCGGCGACCTGGTTCTGCCGGAAGCGGCTGCAGAACCGCTTCCACTGCCGCTTCGAAAAATGATTGGCCGCGGGGCCATGTTGGAGCTTAAGCGCGGCACGGCAATCAATGTCGGTACTGGGATTCCTACCGATGTGATCGGTTCGATTGCGGCAGAAGAGGACTTATTGCGCGAGATCCTGGTTACGGTCGAGTCTGGAATCTATGGCGGTATCCCGGAAGGCGGCGTCAATTTCGGCGTTTCCCATAATCCCTACGCGATCCTGGAACATACAGTGCAAATGGACTTCTACAACGGAATGGGAATTCCGTACACTTTCATGGGCGCCGGCGAAATGGATGCGGCCGGCAATGTAAATGCGACCAAGTTCGGAGGCCTCTGTACAGGCTGCGGCGGCTTCATCGACATCACCCAGAACGCAAATCACGTTATCTTCTGCTCGACTTTCACGGCTCGCGGGCTGGAGGTTGACTTCTCCAATGGTAAAGTGACCATCGTCAGGGAGGGCAGCGAAAAGAAACTTGTCGACAAAGTGAAGCAGATCTCCTTTAGCGGCGAGATGGCTCGCCGCAAATGCCAGAAGGTTCACTTTGTTACTGAGAGAGCAGTTTTTGAATTCAGGCCGGAAGGGCCGGTACTGGTTGAAATTGCGCCCGGTATTGACCTTCAGCGCGATATCCTCGGTCAAATGCAGTTTGCCCCGATCATTGCCGAGGACCTCAGGGTTACCGATTCGAGCCTATACAGCCCAGGGGCTTGTAACCTGAAGACCAGAATTCTTTAAAATTGCCGTTCATAAGGAGGAAAGCGGTCCATGCGACTAAGAGATAAGGTGGCTATTGTGACCGGTGCGGGACGCGGTCTGGGAAAGGGTATCGCGCTCAAGCTTGGGCGAGAGGGCGCCAACGTTGTGGTCAACGACGTAATCGAGGCGACTGCCCAGGAAGTGGCGGCGGAAATCGGCAAGGCGGGCGGAAGGGCCATAGGCGTGAAGGCTGACATTGCGAACAAGCGGGAGGTGGAAGCGATGTTTGCCAAAGCAGTCAGCGAGTTTGGCCCGATCGACATTCTGGTCAACAACGCGGGAATCAATCGTGATGGCATGCTGCATAAAATGAGCGATGAAAACTGGGACAAGGTCATCGCCGTAAATCTGACGGGCACATTTTATTGCCTGCGTCTGGCGGCGCAACAGATGCGTAAGCGCGGTTACGGACGGATTGTCAATGTGGCCTCAATGAGTTGGTTGGGCAACTTCGGCCAGGCAAACTATGCCGCGTCCAAGGCCGGCGTTGTCGGGCTCACGAAGACCGCAGCACGGGAATTGGCGAAGAAAGGGATTACTGTCAACGCCATATGTCCCGGCTTTATTGATACTGAAATGACCCGGGGCGTGCCGGAGAATGTGTGGGAGATTATGGTCGGCAAGATCTGGACAGGGAAGGTCGGCTTGCCAGAAGACGTTGGCAACGTGGTCGCATTTCTGGTTTCCGATGAGGCTTCCTACGTTACCGGAGAAGTAATTAACGTTAGCGGCGGCATGACACTCTAATCGCGCAACACACAGACAGGTAGCACACGACTGTTATATACGCCAGAAGCGCCACTTTTCTTAAGTTGATCTAGTTGGTACTTCTTAATAACCTTAGCTCTGTTATAAGAAAGAATCTTTCATGTGGAGGATAGATCATTGATTCTTACCAGAGAAGAAGAAGCGATGCTCCTGGGCGAGGAAGGCGAAGCCGTCAAACTCGCAATGGAGATTTTGGTGATGGAGGGTGATAAGTTTGGCGCCAAACGACTTGTGCCTGTAACAAGCGCCCACATTGTGCTTGCGATGTACAAGAGTATCTTTGAAGCCGGAGTGGAGGTCTGCGAGAAGTTTGCTGCGATGGGAGCGAAGTTCAGGGTGCCTACGACACTTGATCCGAGTGGTATGGACACGGAGAACTGGCGAGCTTTCAAAACGCCTGACGAATATGCAGAGAAACAATTACGGATACAGGCAGCATATGAAAAGATGGGGGCCATCATGAGCTGGACCTGCCTGCCCCACTTTATGGGCAGCATGCCACGCTTTGGAGAGCATGTCGGTTGGACTGAATCATCTGCTGTAGCATTCATCAATTCTGTGTTAGGCGCACGTTCTAATCGAGAGACAGCGGTAATCGATATATGTATCGGCTTGACGGGCCGCACGCCTGAATATGGTCTGCACCTTACGGAAAGTCGCTATGGGCAGGTTGCGGTAGTCATGGATATTGGCGACAGAGAGCTTAAATCCTGGGAATATCCGGTACTCGGCTATTTCCTGGGTAAAGAGCTTGGCAGTTTGATCGGCGTTGTTGACGGTCTAACCGGCAGCCCAAAAATGGATGAGCTCAAGTCAATGATGGCCGCGGCTGCGGCATCGGGTCCGCTCGCCTTGGTGCATCTGGTTGGTATCACACCGGAGGCAAGGGTGAGGCAGGACGCCTTTGGACCCAATAAGCCGATCCGTGTGATTACGGTAACGGAAGAAACCTTGAAAAAGACCCGCGCAGAAATGTGCACGGTAAAGGGCGGTAGGATTGATTTGGTCGCAGTAGGCTGTCCACACTACAGCATTGCAGAGATTCAAAATCTTAACAGGCTAGTGGCAGGACGGAAAGTGGCTGCCAACACTGAGTTTTGGGTGTATACGACAAAGCAGGTGAGGGATTTGGCCGAGCGCATGGGTTACTACCGGGCGTTGGCTGAAGTTGGCGTAAAGATTGCGACTGAAACCTGCATGTTGATTTCGCCAATCGAAACATGGGGTTTTAAAACGTTGATGACCGACTCAGGCAAATGTGCATATTACGCGCCGATGCAATGCGGGACTGACGTCATCTTCGGCAGCACCGAAGAGTGCGTCGAGGCCGCCATATCCGGCCGCGTATAGGGTGGGGAGTGATGAAACAGTTTCACGGTAAAGGGGTCACTAGCGGTAAAGGCGCCGGTCCGGCACTCGTCACAAAGCAGATGTTCGGGTTCTGGGGAGGCGTCAACCCAGGCACAGGCATAATTATCGATCAGCGCCACGAATTGTATGGAGAAAACATTAAGGGAAAGGTGTTTGTCTTCCCGGAAGGGCGTGGCTCAACGGTCGGCGCTGCAGTAATTCTGGAACTGGTGCGCTGCGGTAATGCTCCAGCCGCTATTATCAATAGCCGCACAGAAGGTATTTTGGCAGCAGGCGGCATTCTGGCTGATAAGCTCTACAATTGTCCGCTGCCCATTGTAGACTCGCTTGATGTCGATCCTATCACTTCTATTATGACAGGCGATTGGGTCGAGGTAGACGCTTCGACTGGAATTGTCACAGTCGACTGAGACGATCAGTGAGCGGAATGCCTAACTTCGTCGGCAATCTGCATTCTGCGGCCGTAGTAGCCATAGAGTGCCACCACGAAGTACGCTGCCAACAATACTGCATAGCCAAGAGCGTAACTCCCGGTGCGTTTCGCAACGAATCCGAGCAGCGGCGGGAACACGCCCCCACCCGCCACTGACATTACCAGAAACGAGCCGCCAAGCTTGGTATTTGGGCCAAGACCCTTGATTCCCATGGCAAAGATAGTTGGGAACATAATCGACATGAAAAAGCTCGAAGCGAGAATTGCCATCGCACCCACAAAACCCGGCAGCACGATGCTGTATGTGAGCAGCACAATATTAATCAGCGCATATGTGGCTGTCATTCGCGCTGGATCGAGCCAGCGCATTAGCCATGTGGATACGAAGCGTCCAAGAGTCATAGCCACCAGGTTGCCGGTAAGAAAGAGCGCGGCCGTGCGTTCGCCTACGCCGGTGTACTGCTTCATATAAAAGATATAGGCACTCCATGTTGCAAACTGTGCCCCGCAGTAGCAGAACTCAGCAAAGATCGCTGCCCATAAATGTGGATAACCGAAGAGTTCAGTGAAGCGGCCATGGTCGCCGCCGCCCTCATGCTCCCTCTGTATCGTGGGAAACCTGATAAGCCCAATCAGCATCGCATACAGCAGTATTACCGCGCTGATGACGATGTACGTAGGCACTACGCGCATAATCTCCATGTGAAGATATGCCGCGTAGGTGCCTGCTGCCTTCATCAGATCAACCTTCGCAGGGCTGTTCTCGATGCCGGAGAGGATGAAGTACGCACCGATGATGATGCCGGCGATGCTGCCCGGGGCATTGAAACACAGAGCAAAGTTGAGCCGCTGTTCTGATGTCTCCACTGGTCCACACTGCGCAATGAACGGGTGGGCGGCCGTCTCCAGAGTGGCCGAGGCACAGCCTACAAAGAAGAGTGCGATGAGGAAGGGTGAGTATTGACCGATGGCCGCCGCGGGCCAGAAAAGCAGCGTACCGGTACTGAAGATACAGAGACCAGCAATGATGCCTGCCTTGTATCCCCAACGTCGCATGAAAAGAGCCGCCGGAATTGGCATGCAGGCATAGCCGAAAAAGACAGCTGTCTTCACGAACTGAGCTTGCAGCGGAGAGAGCTCGAAGGACTTCTTGAACTGCTGCACCAAAATATCTGTCAGGTTGTTCGACATGCCCCAAATGAAGAAAAGAACAGTCACCAACACAAAGGGGAGAATATGCCCCACGGGGAAGACCGGCGTGCGGGGGGCATCCGAGCGTTTGTTTGGAGTGGCGTGTGTCTGCATGAACGCTCCTTGATTTCGGTGAGCTAGTTACACAGCGCGTCGATCTCCGCTCGGGTGGGCATGGAGGGTGCTGTACCCGGGCGCGTGATGGAGATGCCGGCCGTCACGCAGCCGAAGCGCGTGGCCTCCACCAGGTCCATGCCCTCTGACAGG
>Ga0187875_10003757_pt1 | contig 10619 bp, 9 predicted proteins | sample June2016WEW_17_1_2_FD_132978 | JGI IMG/M metagenome (GOLD analysis project Ga0187875, IMG submission 132978) | Peatland microbial communities from SPRUCE experiment site at the Marcell Experimental Forest, Minnesota, USA - June2016WEW_17_10 | ecosystem: Environmental > Terrestrial > Soil >... | reverse complement strand
GCTCCAACTGTCCCCCGTGCCGCACCCGCGCCTTCTTCCTGGCCCGCTCCACCAGGATGCGCCGCATGGCCTCGGCAGCCGCGCCAAAAAAATGCCCGCGGCTGTTCCAGTGTCCCTGGCCGGAGGCGGCGAGTCGCAGCCAGGCCTCATGCACCAGCGCGGTGGGTTGCAGGGTCTGGCCGGGCGCTTCGTTGGCCATCTTCTGCCCGGCGAGTCGGCGCAACTCCTGGTAAACCAGCGGCAATAGTTCTTCACCAGGCGGCGGTTCGCCCCCCTCCATGCGCTGCTGACTTTTGGGAACATCAATGCTCATGAAAAACCAAACACACGTTCGTTCGCTTCAAAGCTTGGACTGCGGCCGGGGCGTTGGCTGCGCTACGTCAGCGTCTCATGCCCGTACTGTTGGCCGCTTCTATCATATTGTCTAATATATGTCAATACAAAAAGTAGGCGTATTTCAAGAATTCTGCGTTTTTTCCCCCAGTCGGTTTTTTCCCCTCGTGAAAATGTGATCAACTCAGGCGCGTGAGCACGAATTTGCCCATCGCTCTGGCAGATCGCCGAGCCGAAACTGCTGCTTGTCCGCCAAAGCCTTGGCGACGGCGGATGATCAACTCAGGCGCGTGAAGGCACGGATTATGTCTGTCGCGTGGGACCCTTTCCCGCGCCCTTTGGCCAAGTCGGACCCTTGCCAGCCAACGGCGGCAACCGCCCAAGCCGCCCTGCCTGCCGCGCCCGTCCGCGCACCGGAGCCGTGTCTCGTCCCAAATAAATTAGAAACCCTTATTACCAGCAAACTATTAGATGTCCTATTAAACTATTAACACTAATTTTTTTATTCCCCTAATTCTATGAATGACAGAACAACCGCGAATTGCGCTTTGCTTCCGCAAAAAACCAAGTTTAATGATCGAATGAAAAATCGCCAGGCCACCCTCCGGCGCGCCACTCGCGAGACGCGCATCACGCTGACCCTCAACTTGGACGGCGCGGGACGCGCCTCCGTCCACACCGGCGTGCCGTTCTTCGATCACATGCTGCGCCTCTTCGCCAAACACGCCGTCATGGACCTCAAGCTCCGCTGCCACGGTGACCTCGAAGTCGATGCCCACCACACGGTCGAGGATTGCGGCCTGGCGCTGGGACAGGCCTTCCTTCAGGCGCTCGGCGACAAAAAAGGCATCCGGCGCTACGGCGCCGGCTTCGATCCACGCAATCCTTTCACCGGTGAGGCGTATATACCCATGGATGAATGTCTGGCTCGATGCGTCGTTGATTTCAGCGGCCGGCCCTGCCTGGTCTGGCGCGGGCTGGACTCCGCCGCGCACAAAAAGATCACCACAGACGAGAAAACCCAGGACGCCTCCTCGGCCTTCCGGTTCGGTTTGGCGCGGGAGTTCTTTCAGGCCTTTGCCAACGAGGGCCGATGCGCCCTGCACGTCGAATTGCTCTACGGCGATGAACCACACCACATTGTGGAGGCCATTTTCAAGGCCTTCGCCCGTGCGGCAGACGTTGCCTGTCAACGGGATACGCGCATGGCCGGCCGCCTGCCCAGCACCAAGGGCAAACTGTAACTTTGGCTGAATAGTTCGGCACCCGCCCCGTCAAACTCTATGTCAGCGGACCATGATTATTCGTCCTTGGCGGAAGCGGATTTGGTGCGGCTGGCCCAAAAGGGCGAGTTGGCCGCCTTTGAGGAATTGGTCGCGCGGCATCGGGACAAAATTTACGCCCGCGCCTACAGCATGGTGCGCCATGAAGATGAGGCGCTTGATCTTTCTCAGGACGCTTGGGTCAAAGGCTGGCAGCGCCTGGCTCAGTTCCAAGGCGATTCCAGCTTCGTCACGTGGATGACTCGTATCGTCATCAACCTTTGCCTGGACCAGATGCGCAAACAAAAACGGCAGCGAACCGAGTCGATCGAAGCCCTGGACGAGGATTCCGGCGGCGTGGAACGCAAATTGCCCGTCGTCGTGCCCAACCCGAGCGAGGGATTGGAACGGACCGAACTGAGGCAGCGCATCGACCGCGCGCTGGCGCAATTGTCCTACGAGCACCGTACCGCGTTGGTCTTGCATGAATTTGAGGAACTGGAGTATAAGGAAATCGCGAAACGAATGAAATGTTCGATCGGGACCGTGATGTCCCGTCTATTTTACGCGCGCCGCCGCATGGCGTCGCTGCTGGCAAGTTTAAAACGAGAGATTTTAGAATGAAGCACCATCTGGAATTGAAAATTCAGGCCTGGACCGACGGCGAATTGTCACATCGCCAGGCCCGCCGCGTCGCCCAATGGATCGGGCGCGAGGCCCAAGCCGCCGAACTGGCCGCCGAACTGGCTGGCGTCAAAAAAGCACTGGCCGCAAATGAGCCGGCCAGGACCGTCCCCGAATCACGTGACTTCTACTGGAGCAAAATTGAACGGCAAATCCAGCGCCAGGCCCAAAACCGGCCCGCCCCCTCTCCGTGGTACGCGCGCTGGCAAGGTTTGCTGGTGCCCTTGACCGGAGTCACTGCCTTGGTTTGCGCCCTGGCGGTCATCCATCAGCCACGACGCCCGACCTTCGACGAAATATCGGCCACCGATGACACCATGGAGGCGGTCACTTTCAACGATCAAACCGCCGGCATGTCCGTCGTCTGGCTGCAAGATAAGAACCCCCCTGTGGCGACGGAGCAGACCCCGCCAGCCGCCGGTGGCTCAACCGTGGAAGAGGGCGATCCCGACGCGGAAGTGGATTGAGGCCCGCTATACCAGCTTCTCATGCGCTCCTTTTTTAGAATCCTCCTGTCCATACTAATTTTGGGCCCCGGTTTTGCCGCCACGGCCGCCGACATCAAGCTGGAAGCCAAGTTGGTCTGGGGCACCAGCGACGACAAAGGCGATGCCAACTACAAGCCCATTGACGCGGCGCTGGCCGGCAAACTGCATGGGATGTTCAAGTGGAAGAGCTACTACGAGATCACCAATCGCACCGCCACTATTCCATTGAACACGATTGCCAGTCTGAAAATGAGCGACCAATGCACCCTGCGCGTCAAGTACCTCGGCGCTTCTCGCGTTGAGGTCGATTGCATCGGCCAGGGCAAGCAGGTGACCAAAGGGACCTCCACCCTGGAGCCGGCCAAATGGCTGGTCCTGGGCGGCAATTGCACCAACAACACCGCCTGGTTCATCGGCCTGCGGGCCATCGACTCCAAGGACGCCGCGCCGCAAAAAGCGATCAGCAAAAACTAGCCCTCGCCCCATCGTCCCTTTCCCGCTGGCGCCTTCAGGATCCGACGTTGGCCAGTTCCTCGTTCGTGGCGACGTTGACGATCTTGAATTGCTCCGCGTGAAAACCCGGCTCCGGCCGGAACGAGAGCTTGCCGAAATACCGCTTCTCCATTTCGATGATCAGTTTCTCGTCCTCGGTCCGCAGCCGCTCCAGCACCGTGGGATGGACGGCGATGCGGAGTTGGAAATCCGAATCGTCGCGCGGGCGCTTTTTGAGTATTTCGTTGAGCTTGCGCTGGATTTCCACGCTCATGGTGATCGCGCTCTTGACCTTGCCCCGGCCCTTGCAATAGGGGCAATCGTCATAGACCGCGGCTCGCACGCTCTCCGAATGCCGCTGGCGGGTCATTTCCATCAGCCCAAGCTGCGATATCGGCAGCACGTGCGTCTTGGCCTTGTCCCGCCTCAGTCCCTCCTTGATCCGCTGATACACGCTCTGCTGGTCGCGCCGCGATTTCATGTCAATAAAGTCAAGCACAATCAGCCCCCCCATGTTCCGCAGACGCAATTGACGGCAAATCTCCTCCGCCGCCTCCAAGTTCACTCGCAATATCGTCGATTCCTGGTCCCGGCTCCCTTTATGGCGTCCGGTGTTCACGTCGATGGCCACCAGCGCCTCGGTCTCATCGATCACGATGTAACCCCCGCTCTTGAGGTGGACTTGCCGCGAAAAGGCGTTCTCCAACTGCCGGGTGATGTTGAACCGGTCGAAGATCGGCTGGTGCTCGCTGTAGAGCTTGATCTTGCCGGCGGCGCGCGAGGAGATCCGCGCGGTCATGCCCCGCATCCGCTCGTAGGCCTGCGGATTATCGACTATGACCCGCGCTACGTCCTCGGTCAGAAAATCCCGCACGGCCCGTTCGATCAGGTCCGGCTCCTGGAACACGCACGAGGCCGGAGGCTGGGACTTGATCTTCTGCTGGATTTCGGCCCATTGCTCCAGAAGCAGGGCCAGGTCCCGGATGAAGTAGCGCTCCTGCTGCCCCTCCCCAGCCGTTCGCATAATCACGCCAATGCCCTCGGGAATGTTGATTTCGCGCAGTATCTTCTTCAGCCGCTGGCGCTCGTCCGGATTCTCGATCTTGCGCGAGATGCCGCTTTGATCCGAATTGGGCAACAGCACCAGGTAGCGCCCGGGCAGCACGATGTTGGTGGTGACCCGCGGGCCTTTGGTGCCAATCGGCCCCTTGGTCACTTGCACGATGATATCGCTGCCGGGCGGATACAGTCGCGGTATGTCCCGTTGGGTGATGCGGGGACGGTCCCGCCGCCGGCCCTCGCCCCGCTCCACAACTTCGACCCCGCTGTCAAAACTGGTCGGCACGATGTCCCAGTAGTGGAGAAACGCGTTTTTCTCGAAGCCGATATCGACAAACGCCGCCTTCAGTCCGTCCTCCAAATTGCGGACTTTGCCCTTGAAGATGCTGCCCACCAGCCGTTCCTCGGTCGTGCGTTCGATGGTGAACTCTTCCAGGCGGCCATTCTCCTGCACAGCCATGCGGGTTTCCAGCGATTCGGCGTTGATGATGAGTTCCTTGTGCGCTTTGTCCTCCGGTTTGATCAACCGCTGCACTTTCTTTATCACCTTGTTGGCGGCAAATTTGAGGCTGCCCATCAATCCCGCCGGCGGCGATTCCAGCGGCACCGGCTCATACTTCTCCTCTGCCTGGACTTCGGCGGGGGTGTCCAGCCGGGGCTTGCGAAAGGCGCCTCGTCTCTCTCGCGTTTCGCGCTGCCGGACGGCCTCTGCCGCGGGGGCGGGCGACCCTTCGGGCGGCAAGCCCGCGGCAACGTTTTCAGCCCGTTCGATTTCCTCGTCATGCCGGCTGCGTTCAAAGACAGCGTCCGGCTTCTTTTCACTTGTCGCTTCGGCGCGGGCTTCCAGCGCCGATCGATCCGGTTTCTGGCTCAAGCCGCCGCTGGGGCGAAAGCGCATGCCGCCGCGGCGGCGCCTGGAAAAATTACGATCACTCATAAGTTAGTAAGACCTCCGATAACTGTGGACGTTGTGCAAAATGCCGATGGCGATCAGGGAGCATACGACCGAGGACCCTCCATAACTGAGGAGGGGCAACGGGATGCCCGTCACGGGCATTAAGCGAATATTCATACCGATGTTGATAAAGACGTGGCAAAATAACAATGTCACCACGCCCACTGCCAGAAGTTGGCCCAGGTGATCGCGCGCCTGGGCCGCTATTCTGATCCCGCTAAACAGAAGCACCGTGTAGAGCGCCAGCACCAGCACGCTGCCCACAAAGCCTTCCTCCTCGGCTATCACCGAGAATATGAAATCATTGTGCGCTCCGGCCGAGGGCAGAAACCCCAGCGAATGCTGCGTTCCCTGCCTCCAGCCCTTTCCTGTCAATCCCCCGGAACCAATCGAAATGAGGGCCTGCTCGACGTTGTAGCTTCTGTCGCGTCCAAAGTAGGCCAGCAGTCGTGTCTTCTGATACGGTTCCACCACCTTGAGGCTGGCCGGCAAAATGAGCAGTGCCGCCACCATCAAGACCACCAGCAGACCCAAACCCGCCACCAGGCCGCCCAGCAGGCGGCTTGGCACGCCGGCCACAAACATCATGGCCAGGCAGATGGCAAGGAATACCAGGGCCGAACCAAGGTCCGGCTCCTTTAATATCAAAACAAACGGCAGCGCCGTGTAGCCCAGCGCCGCGTAAAACACCCGCGGCGCCCTCAGTTCCTCCCGCGGCCGGCTTAGGAAACTGGCCAGCCAGTAGATGAACGCGATCTTCGCAAACTCCGATGGTTGCAAATTCATCCCCGCAAAGCTGATCCACCGCCTGCCCCCGTGTCGCTCAACTCCCACCACATAGACGGCCAGCAGCATCACCATCATCGCCCAATAAAAGACCGCTGACCACCGGGCCTGCCGCCCATAATCAATCGCGCACAGCGCCATCGCCGCTCCCAACCCAAACGCATACCACACCATCTGCAGCACGTATGCCTGATGATGCCACGCCACAACTCGCCCGCCGACATCGGTCGCGCTGCAGATAAACGCCGTGCCTATGAGCATCAATCCCGCCGTGGCGCACCACAGCGGCCAATCGTATTCCCCCTTCTTTTCGTTGAGATGCGGTTCGTACATGCTAGTTGTGCGCCAACGCCCCGGTTCGCGCCGGGGCGGATTGCTCTTCCGCCACAATTGCCTGGTAGATCTTCCTCGCCACGGGCGCGCAGGTCAGGCCGCCCGATCCGCCGTCCTCGACCATCACCACCACCCCGTAGCGCGGGTCTTCATAAGGGCCGTAAGAGTCAAACCACGTGACCCTCCGGTAATTGCTCCCGGGCGATTTCACCTGCGCCGTCCCGGTTTTGCCGGCCACGCGAAACGTGCCCAAATACGGCGCCCCGCCAGGCTCGTGAAAAGCCGCGTAAGCCGTCCCCGCCTTGGTCGTGCTGTCCGCCGCGTGTTCGGTGTCGGCCAGCATCGCGCTACGGAGGATTTCCAGGTGTACCGGATTGATGGCGACGTGGTCGCGGACTCGTCCTTGCTCGGCCAGAGGCGTGACTTCCCCCGTTTCAGGCGAATAGGCGCGGCTCAGGTCCCGCGGCCAATAGAGTGTGCCGCCGTTGGCGATGACGGACAGGACGCAAGCCATTTGCAGCGGCGTCGTCGTGACCTCCTGTCCGATACACACATCGGCGGCGCTGCTCATGGGAAAAGAGCGTCCGACCTGGTCGGGCCGCGGCATGGTGCCGGCACTGGCTTCCTGGCCGCTTTGGAGGCGTGTCTTTTCACCAAGGTGGAAGCGGTGGGCCACTTCCAGGACGTTGCGCAATCCGGCCTTCAAGCCGTAGTGGATGAAGTACGTATTGCACGACCGAAAAAACGCGCGCTCAAAATCATACGGCCCCGGTTCGGCCAGGTCGGCGATGGGCCGGGCGTTGGGTGAGGCCCGGTATTCGCCCGGACTGTCGAAGATTTCCTTCGGATCCAGCCCGTTTTCCAGACAGGCGATGGACGTGATGATTTTGAAGGTCGAGCCGGGCGGATACGCTCCCGTCACAGCGCGATTGAGTTCCGGGCTGAGTTTGCCGTTGTTCAAACGCTCCAGTTCGCCCGGCGCCATGCCATGCCCCGGCACAAACTCATTGGGATCGAAGGCGGGCGCGGATACCAGCGCGAGAATATCGCCGTTGCGGGGGTCCATGACGACGACCGCCCCGCGCACACCTGCCTGGGCGGCCGCAAGGGCCTGCTCAGCCGCCCGCTGAACGGGCAGATCAATCGTCAAATACACACTCTGCCCCGCATGATTGGGCAACTCGACGTTCTCCCGCTGCCGGTAGTTCAGGTTATTGACAAGCACCAACTTCAGGCCGGCCTGGCCCCGCAACTCCTCGTCGCACACTCGTTCCACCCCGCTGGCCCCCTCGTAGTCCGGCAAGGTGAACGAAATGTCCGCCGCCTCCGATGGGTCCCGGCGCCGCACGAAGCCCAGTAGGTGAGCCGCCAGGGTGTGATGGGGATAGTACCGTGCGGGTTGCGTCTCCAACTCAAGGGCCGGTTGCCCGGACAACTGCTCGGCGAAAATGGCGACCTGTTTGGGGCCGAGGTCCGGCACAATCTGAAACGGCACGTAGGGGTAATTGTTGTAGTGGCGCACAAACGCGTTGCTGTTGAGCAGCCGCGGTTCCTGGAGCATCACGCTGACGCGATACGTAATGTTGCTGACCACATCGCAATACGACTGTATTTGCAGTCGCCGCCGCGTGTCGGAGCTGAGATTCATTCGGCCGTGGGGACGGATCACTTCCGGATGGCTGGCGCCATACTGTTTGGCTAGTACGTCGTATTGCTCCCTGAACTGCCCCTGTAAATCCTCCAGGTACAGGTTGGCGTTGTAACGCGGCAGATCGTCGGCCAGCACAAGGCCGTTGCGATCGAGAATCTTGCCACGGATCGACGGGATGCGCACGGTGCGAAAAGATTGCCTCCTGAGATTGTTCTCAAACTTCCGCGCACTGACGATCTGCACAAACCACAGGCCGCTCAGCAACACCATCATGCCCGCCGCCACGCTCATGGCGATGACCCGCAATCGCCCGCCTTCGTCCTTGAACATGTCGAATGCAAACATATTACGCGCGCCCCCGTTTGATCTCCCGGTCCGGCCGGAAGCTGCTCTGGCGCGATAAGGGATACTCGAAAGCGTGATGAATGCGGCCAAACAGCGCAAAACACACCGGCGTTGCCAGGCCGCCCCCCGCTGCCATCACCATCAGTTGCCAGAGCGTCCCCCAGTCCAGCAATGGCGCGGCGCCCGTGTTCAGCAGGATGAAGAGCGTGCCCATCGGTTGCAGCGCGCTGGCCACAACCCCCAATATAGCCTGTGCATGGGCCTGCTCGCGCAGGAGCAGGTCCCGGTTGCGGTAAATCACCAGCCCAATGACCATCAACGGCAGCACGCTCACTCCCAGCGGATTGAGTGACAACGAATCAAACCACAGCCCCCCGCAGACCGCCAGCAGCGCCATCGTCACAACTCCCGTCCTCAGGCTGGCATACACCATCAACGCCGGCAGCACGTCGATTTGCGCCCCCAGCCAACGGCCCGGAAGGTTCAGCCAGGCCTCCAGGAACACCGCCACAAAGGCCACTGCCAGAATGAAAATGGACTCAAGCCAGTTCATGGTGTCTCCACCCAAACCTCCTCCAACGCGCTCAGGTCGGCGGACAGCTTCACTCGCGCCTCGGTGGACAGCCCATAATCCTTGGTGCGCGTATCGACTATTCTCCCAATCGGGATTCCCGCCGGAAACACCCCGCCCGCCCCCCACGTCACCACGCCCTGGCCGGGGCTGACCGGGCTGTTGCCTGACAAATAATCCAAGTCAATCATCCCGTTTTCCTGCGGCGCCGACGAACTGACGGTGATGATTCCTGTATCGCCTGTGTTGGTGACCACCGCCGAAACGCGCAAATCCGGGTCGCCCAGCAGTATGACTTGCGAGCGGGTCGCCGCCACCGCCTGGACCCGGCCGACCAATCCATCGGATGTCAACACGGGAAAATTGGGGCCGATGCCGTCGCGCGCCCCCAGATCAATCTGCAAGGTGTGCCACCAATTGGCCGGGTCGCGGGCGATCACCCGCGCCAATTTGAGGTTGCGGCGCGATTGGCGCGACCACCCCGCGCCCGCGCGCAGCCGGGCGTTTTCGCTCCACAGGCTGGCATCCTGCTGGAGCCAGATTTGCTGTTCTTCGTTTTGGTGGCGCAGGCGCTCGATTTGCCGCAGCAATTCCCTCCGCGGCGTCAGTCCCTCGCGGGCCTCGCTAAACCATTCGTGCGTCGATGCCGTCAAGCCGAAGAGCGGCAGAAACAGGCCGCTGATGGCCAGCTTGACCTTCCCCGCCGTCTGGGCAGGCAGCTTGAGCAGAACTACCACCAGCAGAACCACTACGGCCAAAATTAAATAATGCGACTTTTTCAGCATCTCGCCCGCCCGCGCTTTGCCGGCGCGGACCATTGATCATTCAGGGCGAACGGGAATCAATTTCGCGAGGAAGCAACTCGTTTGAGGAAGGCCAACTCCTGGAGCACACGCCCGGTGCCTTCGGCTACGGCGCTGAGCGGATCATCGGCGATATGCACCGGCAATCCCGTCTCTTGCGCCACCAGCCGGTCGATCCCGCGCAAGAGCGAGCCGCCGCCGGCCATGACGATGCCCCGTTCGACCAGATCGGCCGACAATTCGGGCGGACACCGTTCCAGGGTGATACGAACACTTTCCAAAATGCTTGAGAGCGGTTCTTTCAAGGCTTCACGAATTTCTTCCGAACGTATGGATAACGTCTTGGGCAATCCGGCGCCTAAATCGCGCCCTTTGACTTCCATCGTTAATTCCTCCTCCAGCGGAAAGGCCGATCCGACACGAATCTTGATCTCCTCCGCGGTCCGTTCGCCAATCATTAGGTTGTAGGCCCGTTTCATGTGCGCCACCACCGTCTCGTCGAACTCATCGCCACCCACTCGCAAACTGCGGCTGAATACGATTCCCGCCAGCGAAATTATGGCGATCTCGCAGGTCCCTCCTCCAATATCGACGATCATGTTTCCCGCCGGTTCATGCACGGGAAGTCCGACCCCAATGGCCGAGGCCATCGGTTGTTCGATTAAATAGACTTCCCGCGCCCCGGCATGTGTCGCGGAATCTTTCACAGCCCGCTTTTCCACCTCGGTGATGCCGGAAGGAACGGCGACGACAACCCGGGGAGCAATCAATTTGCGGTGATGAACTCGTTGAATGAAATGCCGCAGCATCGCCTCGGTGATTTCAAAGTCGGCTATCACGCCGTCTTTCATCGGCCG
>Ga0187875_10003753_pt1 | contig 10626 bp, 9 predicted proteins | sample June2016WEW_17_1_2_FD_132978 | JGI IMG/M metagenome (GOLD analysis project Ga0187875, IMG submission 132978) | Peatland microbial communities from SPRUCE experiment site at the Marcell Experimental Forest, Minnesota, USA - June2016WEW_17_10 | ecosystem: Environmental > Terrestrial > Soil >... | reverse complement strand
TGGGGGCTCGACCGGATGCTGGACGACCAGGCGGGTTACTACTTGCTCGGGTATCATACGCCGGAAGGTACGTTGAACAGCAAGAATAGCAGGACCGACTTCCATCGCATCCAGGTGAAAGTGGCGCGCGCGGGATTGCACGTGCGCTCGCGGTCGGGATTTTTCGGAGAGACCGACGAGCAAACGCTTCCGAAGTTCACCTCGCCGATCGAACAATTGCACGCGGCCATGTTGTCGCCGTTCCAGTCCTCCGCGGTGGACGTGCGTTTGACGGCGCTCTATGCGGAGGTTCCCAAGCGAGGTCCGGTGGTCCGCAATCTGGTGAGAATCAACGCGGCCGACCTGACCTGGAAGCACGACGACCACGGCAACGACTGGGCGCAGATCCTATTGCTGGCGGTGGCCACTGGCGCGAGCGACCAGCCGCTGGCGAGGGTCAGCGGCGTCTTCGATATACGGGTGGCGCCCGGAAAGCTGGCCGAGGCGCTGCGGCATGGCGCATTGTACACACTGGACGTGCCGGTTCCGAAGCGCGGGGCGTACCAGGTTCGCGTGGCGGTGCGGGACCAGACGACGGCCAAGATCGGCTCGGCCACGCAGTTCCTCCAGATTCCGGATTTGAAGAAGCGGGGATTCGCGCTGGCCAGCGTCATCCTGCTGGATGCCGAACCATCGCCGGACAAATCCAACCTGCCAGGCATCGTGGCGGCGTTGCGGGAGTTCAAGCGCGGGGGCTCGGTCGAGTTTCTTTGCGCGGTCGAGAACGGCCGCAAGAAAGGGCCGGATGTGGATCTGGCCACGCGGGTGCGCGTTCTGCGCGACGGCAAGGAAGTGTACTCGGCGCCGGCCCGGCTGATCGACGTGCCAGGCAGCGGGCGAGTGGTGGTCGGTGCGCTGAAACTGGGGGATGCCATGACGCCCGGCGACTACGATTTGCAAGTGATCGCCGCGGAGCGAAACGGCGGCAAAGGAGCGGCGGCCGGCCAGTGGACGGATTTCACGGTGCTACCGTAGAGTTTGCGGAACGCTGGCCCGCCCGTGTCACCCCTCGGCGCGCATTGCATCTGAAATAATGAAGGAGGGTTACCGTGCCCGACTGGCTGCAAATCATCCTGGTGATGGCCGCGTACATCGTGCTGATGCGATGGGTGCTGCCGCGTCTGGGCATCGGCACTTGAATGGCAAACTCCTGCGACGCCGCGGCGCGGCGTGAGGCACGGCTAAAGGCGAAGCCGGGCGAATAAAGGGCTGCGGGTTACCTCGCGATGGGCATTGGCCGGGCTTGTGCCCGGCGTTGGCAGGTCGGGGACCTGCCCCACAAGGCTAGACAACCGTCTCCACGGTCTTGAACACGATTTCGATGGCCGGCTGGCTCAGCAGCGTGTGGTGAATGAGGCAGGCCTTGACGGCGCGCAGAATGCCGGCCTCGTGCGCGGCATCCAGGCCGGGAACGGTGACTTCGATGCGAAATTGGGCCAACCGGGCCGGCTGCAAAGCCTTGTCGGCAGCGACATGGATCTCGATGCCATCCGCGGGAAGCGAGCGAGCTTTCAGGTACTGCGCGGCGTAATAACCGGCACAGGTGCCCAGCGCCGAGAGCAGCAGTTCCGGCGGCGTCATGCCTCCATCCTCGCCGCCGTTCGCCGCCGGCTGGTCCGACATCACGCGATGCCCGCGCGCGACGGCTTCGAATCTGACATTACCCCGATACCGAATGCTGACTTCCATGTGACCTCTACCAGCGGAGATGCGTTTCCCGGCAAGAAGTGACAACCGGTCCCGGGTGCAGACTGATTTTAGCGCCCTGCGCGGGCCGGCTACTGCCTGGCTGCGCCGGCCGGAGTGCGGAAATGCGGCGCGGCGTGTTCGGTCACTTTGAATTCGGGCGGCACCTGAAACAGGGCGGGCGAAGGCTCGGAGCGGCTGACATTGGTCAACCGGGTGACGGTTTCGCCGCTGCGCGGATCGCTACGCCTGGTGAGGACCGCCATTTGCAGGTCGGCTGAATACCAGCGTTCGGTCACCACCTGAATCGGCGCTTCATTGCCGATGGCGCCGGCGGCTATGGTGACGGTGGTGCGGGTTCCCTGCGCCTGGAGACCTTCGATGGTCGCGGCGCCGAGAGCTTCGGTTTTCACGGACTGATTGGCGCCGCCTGCGCGCACTTCCTTCCTCTCTTCGATCACTGCGGAGGAACGCGCGCCGGGCGCGGTCCAGGCCGACTTGGTGGCGGTCTTATGCGCGGGATCCAGGGCGTAGCTTGCACCGGCCACCGGGTCATGGATGAAGACTACCTGCTGCGCGCCTCCACCGGCGGCCAGCGCGCCCAAGCCAGCCAGCGATTCCTCGCGGCGCGTCCGGCCTTCGCTGTCGCGGACCATGTGCGCGGTGCTGGTTTGACGGATGCGGTTGCCATCGGCCAGAGTCTCGGTACTCTCGGCAATCCAATCTCCCGAAAACGGAGCACCCTTGACCACGTGGCGCGGCACACCGGCCTCGGCGCCGAGGAAGCGCGGGCCGGCGCCGAAGCGGCCATGCCCGCCCGGCAGCGGATTCTGCGCCCAGGCGAGGGCGCCGGCCGCCAGTAGAAAAGCGAAACTGCTGCACATCTTCATCATTTGCTCCCGCGACCGGGATCGAGTCAATTCAGGAACCGGACGGCGCGCGCCATGCCATCCGGGCCCACCAGGACTTCGGCTTCCACGCCCTCCGCGTCGCTATCGTCGCCCGCCGGCATTCCCAGCGCGGTGACCGCGGAGCGCGGCAGCTCTACCCGCACCAGGTCGACATCGTCATCTTGCGGCGAGCCCGCGGCATTGGGCAGCGGAACGAACGCGGCATCTTCTTCCTCGCTCGCGGCGACGGCCGCAAGGCCGGAGTTAGCGGCACTCGGCGGAGGCTGGCGCACGCCGGTCCAAAGCGCGCCGGCAACCAATAACACCGCCGCGGCGGCGGCCCACCAACGGCGAGCCTCGCCCGCGGGCGGCACGCTCCGGGGGTACCGTTCCCGATACGCACGCACCAGATGCGCTTCCACGCGCGGCGGCGCCGATACGTTCTTCATCTCCGCCGCCAGCAGGCGGAGGCCTGCCGCCACAGGACGCCCGGCCGCCCAGCGCGCGGCGCACGAAGGGCACGCGGCCAGATGGGCGTCAAAATCCTCTTCGGGCTCCGGCCCGGCAATATCATTCCAGTATTCTTCGCAGTTCATATCGCACACCTCGCCGCCTTCCATGCTGGAATCGAAGCGCCCCCATGGCGTTCCTCCCGCAGTTTCCCGGCCAGCATCAGCCGCGCGCGGTGCAAACGCGAGCGGACCGTGCCGATGGGGCAGCCCAACGCCGCCGCGGTCTCCGCGTAATCCACTTCCTCCAGATCGCACAGCACCACGACCTCGCGGTAACGGCGCGGCAAGCTGCTCACCGCCCGGCGCAACGCTTCGACGCGCTCGCGGGCAGCCAGGTCCGCCAGCGGATCGGAAGCATCCACCGGTTCCGTAAACCGCCCTTCTTCGGCGCCTCCCGTGTCCACGGGCACGTCCAAGCGGCGCCGCTCGAACTGCCGCAGCAATAGCTTGCGCGCGATGCCAAACAGGTAAGCCACCAGGCTTCCGCGCTCCGGGTCATAGCCGCACTCCTCCCGCAGCAAGGCCAGGAACACTTCCTGAACGATATCCTCGGCGACCGGCGCCGAGCCGCTCATCTGAAGGGCGAACCGGTAGAGGGCCGGCTGGCGCCGATGGTAGAGAGCCACGAATGCCTGCTCTTGGCCAGCGCGGAGTCGCTCGAATAACTGGTGGTCCGGTTCCGGCGGCTTCATCTGCCCTCACTTAATTCTTTCATATTGCGGCATTAAAGTTCCACGATTGCCGGGCGTGGACAAATCCGCCACGCCGGCGGCTGGCCCGCTTCGTGCATTTTCCTCGGGTCCGGGTGACCCGGGTGACCCGGATGAGGTGTAAAACGGCCTAATCATGCTATGATGTGTCGGCGCTGGCGGAGCGCTCGCACCAGCCAACTCCAAATGAGCTCTCCCACTCTTTACAATGCTCGCCGCGAAAAACTACTGCTCCTCGCCTACTGGCTGATTCCACCGGCTTTCTGTCTGGTCATTTATTACTGGGGGCTGCGCGCCTGGTATCAGCAGGACGACTTCCTCTGGCTGGGTCAACGATTCAGAATCGGAACCTGGCACGATTTCCTGCGCGCGGTCTTTGGGCCGGCCGCTAATGGCACATTCCGGCCTTTCAGCGAGCGTTTATTCCTGCTGGCGGCCAGTATGTTCGGCACGGATGCTTTTCCCGCCCGCCTTTGGGTCTTCTTGACGGAAGTCGCCAATCTCGCGCTGATTTCGTCGCTGGCCCGGCGGATTTCAAATTCCCGCGTCGCCGGATTCGTCGCCCCTATTCTCTGGACGGCAAATGGAGCGCTGGCGTTTCCGATGGCCTGGACCTCGGCATACATGCACATCCTGTGCGGCACTTGCATTCTGATCGCACTCCACTTCCTGCTTCGATACATTGAGACCGGCAAACGGTCCGATTACGTTTTTCAGTGGTTGGTATTTCTACTCGGCTTCGGCGTGATGGAAAGCATGATCGTGTATCCGGCGATCGCCGCAGCTTACACGCTGCTGCGCGCCCGCAAGCGTTTCCTCAGCACGCTTCCGATGTTCGGCGCGTCGCTCCTGTTCTGGATTCTGCACTCCCGGTTTGTGCCGAAACAGCATGAGGGAACCTACTCCCTGCATTTCGACACATCCCTCCTTAGCACGCTGGCGACGTACTGGAAGTGGGCCCTGGTGCCACGGGATTGGATCGACTACCAACTCCTGAGGCCCCATTACATATTGTTGGCAAACGTCACGGTGATTCTGCTTACGGCGGCGATACTGATTTATGTCGCGTACGCCGCGCTGCGCAGGAATGTGGCGCCGGCTTTCGGATTGTTCTGCTTTCTCGTGCTGTTGGTCCCCGTCCTTCCGCTCAAAGAACATTTGTCCTATTACTACCTGGCTCTCCCGACGATGGGACTCGCGCTGGTGGGAGCGTTCGCGGCCGATTCCGCGGCCCGCACAGGCTGGTGGGCCAAGTTGATTGCCGGATCGCTGATTGGCTTGTTCCTGTTCGTGCAGGCGCCCTATACGGCGTGGGCGTGCAACTGGTGGTATCAACGCAGCCAGCGGGTGGAAGGTGTGGTTCTGGGCGCCGTGGCGGAACGGCAGGCCATGCCCGGAAAGACTCTCGTCATCACCGGCGTGGATGAGACCATTTTCGATGGGGCGTTTTGGAACGGAGGGTTTCGGGCCTTCGGCGTTTCGGGTGTCTATACCGATCCTGCCGAGCGATCGATGCTGACGGCCAATGCCGTCAAGGAGACTGACGATCCCGCATCGTTTTTCATTGACCCCGCCGATCTTCAGCGCGGCCTGATTCAGCACCAGGTGGTAGTGCTCTCTGCCGCCGCGCCGGTTCTTGTGGATGTCACCGCGCGTTTTGAGGCGGAGGCGCAATCCTCGCCTACACTATCGCCGCGCCGCGTGGATGTGGCTAGCCCGCTCGCCGCGGACTACTTGCGCGGAGAATGGTTCGAGCGTGAGGCCAACCATCGTTGGATGGGCAAGAAGGCGGGAGCGGTTATAGCCGGACCCGCATCGCCGAATCAGCAGTTGCATCTTGCGGGTTACTGCCCTGGCGCGCAAGTCGCGGCGGGGCCTCTGGTGGGCAGGGTCCTGGCCGACGGTGAAGAGATTGGACGCTTACGCCTCACAAAGGGCGATACGGACTTTGACCTTGCTTTTCCATTGCCGGCAAGGTTGGTGGGTAAGCCGGCGATCGAAGTTACGGTTCAGTTGGATCGCACCTTCCGGGCTCCTGGCGACCTGCGGGATCTAGGGCTGACGTTCGGGTCCTTCGAGGTTCGTTAGTTCTGCCTGCCCGGCGTTGACCACCGTTCGCGCGCCTGCCGCCACGTCGTAATCGACGTTACCCCGTAGTTCCACACCGCGCCGACGGCGAGGCCACACGCTCCCGCCAGATACCACGGCACTCTATTGTCCTTGAGGAATTGCGCAATCCGGACGCTGACCACGGCGCCTACGAAGCAGGCAGCATAAAACGTCAGCAGGCCCATCACCACGCGCCTTCCCCGCAACCGGCGGTCGCGGTAAGTCAGACTGTTGTTCAGAAAAAAGTTAGCGGTCATGGCAACGAACGTGGTGATCGCCTGCGCCATGGCGAAGTGCATCGCCAGAACCGAGAAGAGCAGGTAGAGTACGCAGATCGAAAGCAACATTCCCAGCGTGCCCACCATGCTGAAGATGAAGAACCGGGGAGGGATCAGCTTGCCGATGGTTTTATCGAGCAGCAATTGCAGGTATTCGATGCCGACCAGAATGTCCAGCTTGCTGGTTCCACGAATGCGTTTGCGGAATGTGTAAGGGACTTCCGCGAAGCGGACCGGGCGCCGCGACGATGCCACCAGGTCGAGCAGGATTTTGAAACCCGTGCCGGAGGCGGAATGAATCACTTCCTCGAGGAAATTCCGGTCGACCACGAAGAAGCCGCTCATGGGATCGCTGAGATCGGTGTGCGATACGATCCGGCTCAGCCGCCGGCCAAGATGGCTCAAGCGGACACGATGCCCGGCAAAGTCGCCCATCCCGCCGCCTTCCTTATTGCGAGTGGCAACCACCAGATCGAGGCTTCCCGCCTTGAGTTGGCTCAGCATGGCGGGCAGAATCCGCTCGTCGTGTTGCAGGTCGGCATCCATTACAGCGATGTAGGGCGCGGCCGTGGCCATCATGCCTTCCAGGCAGGCTGAAGAAAGGCCGCGGCGCCCGATGCGCTGAAGGACTCGCACGCGCGGGTTGGTCCGGGAAATCGCGCGGGTCGCGGCTGCCGTGCCGTCGGGCGAATCGTCGTCGACGAAGATGACTTCGTACTCGATTCCCCGAAGCGACAGCCGTAGACTCTCCAGCAAGGGCTCGATGTTATCCCGCTCCTTGAAGGTTGGAATAATAACAGCGAGTTCCACGGGAACCATTATCGCCCGACTTTGCGGGCTGCTTGCCTGCTCGGGAATTGCGCGGCTGTTTCTTGGGTCGGCCAATTGCGGGTTCCCTGCAATGATCTTCGGATATCCATCCCGACTCAGTAACAGCTAGTAACTGAGTGTGCCAGTGCGCGGTTGCTCGTCGGGATTGGGCAGATAGAGCGTCTGGCAGTGCTCGCAGCGGTAGATTTCGGCGTTAGCGCCGAACTTCTGTTTGACTTCGTCACCAAAGAAATACCAGCGCTTAAGGTGGCCGGCGCAGAGCTTGCCTTTTTCGTCCTTTTCGCCGCAGGCGCGCATGCGGGGCAGACGGCGCTTCACCTTGGTACCGTCGCTGAGCGTGTCCACCAACTCGGCCACCGGTACCGGCTTATCGGAAACGGCGTACTTCGGGTTTGCCATCGGAGAACGACCAATATAGCATTCGTACGCCGCGCACCCTCTCATAACCCTCTTTTATACCGACATAAAAAGTGTTGAAGGTCTATTTGACTGGATTTATAATGGCTGTGGACGCAGAGACACCTCTTCCGGGTGGTGTATAGTATGAATCGGCTATCTGATTATAAACAAAGGATTACCAGCGCTGAGTGCGCGGTCGAACTGGTTCACTCGGGCGATCGGGTCTGGGTGCAGCAGGGGTGTGGCATCCCGGTTACGCTGTTGGAAGCGCTGGTGGGACGGGCAGCCGAGCTGCGGGACGTCGAAATGTGCCAGATGTTGACACTGGGCACGCTGGCCTACTTGCGGCCGGAATACGCCGGCCACTTCCGGCACAACGGCCTGTTTTTGGGCGGCAACGTTCGCGAAGCGGTGGCGGAGGGCCGTGGCGATTACACGCCGATCTGTCTGAGCGAGATTGAAGGGCTTTTCGAGCGCGAGCTGCCGATTGACGTCGCGTTCGTGCAGGTGTGCCCGCCGGACGAGCACGGCTTCGTCAGCCTGGGCGTGGGCGCGGATTGCACGCTGACGGCGGCGCGGCGGGCGCGCATCGTGGTGGCGGAAATGAACGAACGCATGCCGCGCGCGATGGGAGACACGTTCCTGCATCTCAGCCAGATTACGGCCATTGTGCCCACCTGCCGGCCGCTGGTGGAACTCCATGCGGAACCGCCGACGGATGTGCACGCGCGCATCGCGGAGCATGTGGCCGCGCTGATTCCCGATGGCGCCACGCTGCAGGTGGGAATCGGCGGCATTCCCAACGCGGTGCTGGCTCGTCTTTCCAGCCACAAGGATCTGGGCGTGCACAGCGAAATGTGTCCCGATGGGGTGGTGCCGCTGATTGAAGCGGGCGTCATCAACGGCGCGCGCAAGACGCTCCATCCGGGCAAGGTGGTGGCGGGATTCATTTTTGGATCGCAGGTGCTGTTTGACTGCGTCGACAACAACCCGATGTTCGAGTTTCATCCCACCAGCTACGTCAACGATCCATTCGTGATTGCACAGAACGACAACATGGTCGCCATCAACTCGGCGATTCAGGTGGATCTGACCGGCCAGGTTTGCGCCGATTCCATCGGTACGCGGCCCTATAGCGGATTCGGCGGCCAACTCGATTTCGTGCGCGGCGCAGCCCGCTCGAAAGGCGGCAAACCGGTGATCGCGATGCCGGCGACGGCCTGCAAGGGCTCCGTTTCGCGCATCGTGCCGGTGCTCGATCCCGGCGCCGGCGTGGTGACTTCGCGCGCCGACGTGCATTACGTGGTGACTGAATTTGGCGCGGTGAATCTGCACGGCAAGACGCTGCGGCAGCGCGCCGAAGCGCTCATCGGCATTGCCGATCCCCGCTTCCGCAACGGCCTTTACGATTTCGCCGTGCGTTCAAACTATCTGGAACCGCGGCCGAAGATGGTCGCGTGAAAAAACAAGAAAAAGACGCCCGCAAGCGGGCGTTGGCAAGCTAAAGCGTGCCCCACCTAACGCGCCACACCGTGTTCGATCCGTCGTCGGTGACGATGAGCGATCCGTCTTGGGCCACCGTCACTCCCACCGGCCGGCCCCACACGTCGCCCGACGGCGTCACGAAGCCGGTCAGAAAATCCTCGTATTCTCCGGTGGCGCGGCCCTTCTCGAGCGGTACCCGAATCACTTCGTAACCGGTCCGCGTGGCCTTGTTCCACGACCCGTGCTCCGCGGCGAAAATATCGCCGCGATACTCGGCCGGAAACTCGGTCCCTTCGTAGAATGTCATCTCGAGCGAGGCGTTGTGCGGCTGCAGCAACACATCCGGCGTGAGCACCTTGGACTGCAACTCCGGATGCTTCCCCTGGTGACGCGGGTCCCAATGGGCGCCCATATAGAACCAGGGCCAGCCATAAAAGCCGCCGGCCTCGATATGCGTGATGTAGTCCGGCACCAGGTTATCGCCCAGATTGTCCCGCTCATTCACCGACGCCCACAATTGGCCGGTCTGGGGGTGAATCGCAATCCCCACCGCGTTGCGAATTCCCCAGGCGTAGACTTCGAGTCCGGATCCATCGGGCTTCGCCACCAGAATGTCGGCGCGGTGAAATTCTGCGGGGTTGTTGTCCGTATCGTCGACGTTGGAATGCGAGCCAACCGAGATGAACAGCCTGGCGCCGTCGCTCGAAAAGGCCAGGTCGCGCGTCCAGTGTCCGCCGCCGCGAAGTCGTCCGCCGCCCGGGATTTTCGCCACTACGGTTTCCGGCTTGCCGGCGGCCTGCAAGTCGCCGTTGTGATATGGGAAACGCACCACCGAGTTGGTGTTCGCCACGTACAGATACGCCGGATTGGGTCCGAGCGGATAGAAGGCGAGTCCGAACGGTTGCGCCAGTCCGGTGGCGTAAACCTCCATTTTCTCGGCGTGGCCATGGGCGTCCACGCCCCGCAGCACGCGGATCTGGCCGGGCTCGCTCTCCGCCACGAACAGATCGCCGTTCGGCGCGGTCCGCACCAGGCGCGGGTTCGTCAGGCCGGTGGCGTACTCGGTCACGGAGAAGCCCGGCAGCGCCTTCGGCCAGGCATCGGCGGGACGCGCAACCAAGTGTGCGCCATTATCGACTGCTTGGGTAGCGTACGGTTGCGGCAGATCGGCAACAGTAATTTTGCGCACGGTCCCCGGCTGTTGGCGGCGATAATCCGTGAACGCCGCCTGGCCCGTTTCGACTTTAACGCCGGTGGGCAGCGCGGCGTATAAGAGGCCGGCGCCGAGCGCGATGCCGCACAACGCCGGCACAAGAAACACTGATCGTTGAGACATCTTGTGGGGTCCTTCTGAGTAGTCGGTCACTTCACATGATGTCTTGCCGGGGTTCGGCGATTCACCGGTTATGAGTTGACGATGAGCGCAAGAGCCCGACCAGGGCGTCCGCCCCACTTTGGGGAAGCTACATTGCCGGCGTCACGCGCACACCATCGGCGAGCGGCACATCGGTGGGCATGGCAACGGCATCGCCCTCGGCCAGCCCCGCGGTCACTTGCACCTGGGTGACGGTGGAGTTGCCGGTCTTCACCGCGCGGCGCGCGACGTGGTCGCCCTCCAGGCGGAACACCCAGTCGCCCGCGGCATCGTGGTGCAGCACCTCCTTGGGAATCACCAGCGCGCCATCGG
>Ga0187875_10003747_pt1 | contig 10634 bp, 7 predicted proteins | sample June2016WEW_17_1_2_FD_132978 | JGI IMG/M metagenome (GOLD analysis project Ga0187875, IMG submission 132978) | Peatland microbial communities from SPRUCE experiment site at the Marcell Experimental Forest, Minnesota, USA - June2016WEW_17_10 | ecosystem: Environmental > Terrestrial > Soil >... | reverse complement strand
GTCTATTCCCTCAGATGCTTCCCCCCGAGAGGGCCAAAGCCGTGGTGGACGCCGTCGCGCGGCACCTTCTTACGCCCTATGGCCTGCGCACTCTGGCCCCTGGCGATCCGCGGTATCGCGGCCGGTACGAAGGCAGCCCGGTCAGCCGCGACAGCGCCTATCACCAAGGCACGGTGTGGCCCTGGTTGATGGGACCGTTTATCTCCGCATACCTCTATGTGCACGGCCACTCGCGCGAAGCCGGCGCGCAAGCCGCGCAGTGGCTGGCGGAACTGCGGCGGTACGCTGCGGACGAAGGTCTCGGCCAGCTTCCCGAAGTCTTCGATGGCGACGTGCCCCAGCGGCCCGGCGGTTGCATCGCGCAGGCGTGGAGCGTCGCCGAACTGCTGCGCGTAGTAGGCTTGGTGGGGCAGGCGTCCGCGCCTGCGGCGGGTCTCCAGACCCGCCTTTCTGGAATAAACCGGCCGCCGCGCGTCTTCTATAATTGACTATATGTTGGTAAAAAGAGGGACTGCCATCCGTTACTCAGAGGTAACACCCAAAGACGCTTACCTGAACCGCCGGCGATTCCTGGCCACCGTGCCCCTGGCGGGCGCGGCCTTCTTCGCCAGGCGAGCTTCGGCCGCCGCGAAACTGGCCGCCGTCAAAGGCCCGTTTAGCACCGACGAGAAGCCCACGCCGTTCGTGGACGTCGCCAGCTACAACAATTTTTACGAATTCGGCACCGGCAAAGACCAGCCATCCAAGAACGCCGGGAGACTGAAGACCTCGCCCTGGAGCATTGCCGTAGAGGGCGCGGTCTCGAAGCCCACCGTTTTCGATCTGGATGCCGTCATGAAAATCGCGCCGCTCGAAGAGCGCATCTACCGGCATCGTTGCGTGGAGGCGTGGTCCATCGTAGTCCCATGGATCGGGTTCCCACTGAACGCCCTCGTCAAAGCCGTCGAGCCTACCGCGAAAGCCAAATTCGTCGCGTTCCAAAGCTTGTACGACCCCAAGCGGATGCTCAGCTCGCGTGACGCCGGCATTGAGTTTCCGTACGTGGAAGGCTTACGCATGGACGAAGCCATGCACCCTCTCGCGCTTCTCTGCTTCGGCATGTATGGGCAGGTGCTGCCCAACCAGGACGGCGCGCCCGTGCGCCTGGTAGTGCCCTGGAAGTACGGTTTCAAAAGCATCAAGTCCATCGTGAAGATCAAGTTCGTCGAGAAGGAGCCGCCCACCACCTGGAACCTCTCCAGCGCGCGCGAGTACGGTTTCTATTCGAACGTGAACCCCACGGTCGATCATCCCCGCTGGAGCCAGTCGAGCGAGCGCCGCCTGGGAGAGTTCGGCAAGCGCAAGACGCTCATGTTCAACGGGTATGCCGATCAGGTCGCCGGCCTGTATACCGGGATGGATCTGCGCAAGTACTATTGAGCCGTGACATGCATTGGAAGCGCCTCCTCTCGCGACGCTGGATCAAGCTCCCTGTCTTCATCCTCTGTCTGGTCCCCGTGCTGCTGCTTGCCTGGAAGGCCTTCCAACAGGACTTGGGAGCCAATCCCATCGAGTTCATCACGCACGCGACCGGCGACTGGACGCTACGCTTTCTTGCCATCACGCTGGCGATCTCGCCACTGCGGCGCCTGCTGGGCGTGCCCGACCTGATTCGCTACCGGCGCATGCTGGGTCTGTTCGCATTCTTCTACGGATGCCTGCATTTCACCACCTATCTGTGGCTGGACAAGTTCTTCGATTTCCACGAAATCGCCAAGGACGTTTGGAAGCGGCCCTTCATTACCGCCGGCTTTCTCGCTTTCATTTCGATGGCGCCGCTGGCCGCAACTTCCACCGCCGGTTGGATCCGTCGCTTGGGCGGCCGGCGCTGGCAGATGCTCCACCGGTTGATCTACCTGAGCGCCATCGCGGGCGTCGTGCATTACTACTGGCTGGTGAAATCGGATGTTAGAAAGCCATTGCTCTATGGCGCCATCGTGCTGGTGTTGCTCGCCGAACGCGCCGTCGCTGCATTCAGGAAATCCAGAGCTAAGCTGGAAGCTTGGACATCGAACAAGCCTGGCGCCGCAAATACCGCGTCCATCTCGAAACCCCGCGCTTCCTCCTCCGCCCGCTGATCGTGGATGACGCGGATTGGCTCGCCGATCTTCTTGCCGATCCGGAGGTCAACCGCTTCTTATTGGATGACGCGCTGCCGGCGGAAGAGGCCCGCCAGACCGCCGAAGCGATCGTTTCCCTGGACCTCATGAAATCGCATTTTGGCCATTGGGCGATTCAGGACAAGAGCACCGGCGCGATTCACGGCTGGACCGAATTGAGCAAGCTCCGGCCCTGGGCCGGCCCCTCCGATGAAATCGCTCTCAGTTATGTTTTGCGCCGCGCGTCGTGGGGGCAAGGCATCGCGACCGAGGCCGCCCAACGGCTCCTGCGCTGCGCATTCGAAGTGCAGCGATTGGACCGCGTGATGGCAGTGATCATGGCCGGCAACAGGCCTTCCGAACGCGTGCTGGAGAAGCTGGGTATGCACTTCATCGAAGCCGCGCGGTCGGCCGACGGAAAGGATCTGCGATATTTTCGTATCGACGCGCGCGGATTGGCAAGGGCGGACGACGCTGCCCGCGGCGTCCCAGTGGCGCCCCCGAGGAAGGGCCCAAATAGGCGCTAACGTGGGCAACGCTCAGTGTTTTGCAGTTTCCTTTGTACTGGAAATTGGCGCTTCCCAGATGCGGACTTGGGGCCAGCGACCCGCGCCTTTGCCGATAAGGCCGTTTTCGTACTGGAACCAAGTGTAGATTAGGGTCTCACGCAATGACGCTCTGATAGGACCGACACTCTGGTTTATCTGAAAGAAATCGCTGCCCTCTCACTGCCGCTTGAATATACGTGGGTTTCGGATAGTGCTTTCGCCGGCCAGGACCTTCACCATCTCGATCACTTGGTTATAGTGCTCCAGCCCATCGGCCCCTTGAATCAACAGATCGCCATCGTCCACCACGGCCAGTTTGTATTCCCCAGGGACTACCGAATCGAATGAGTACCGGCCGCCGATATCAATGTCGGCGAACCTGGATGGTCCGTCATGACCTGGACTGACGGCGACTAGCGCCACCTTTAAGCCGGCCATAGCCACCGGGTCTCCTTGAACAGTCCCCGAAATTCGACCGAACCCCGAACTTAACAGGACTCTGAGCGTTGCCCCGCTCGGGCCCTCGCTCAGATCGAGGATATCCCCCTCGATTTGGGCAGACCCCAGCCACATCGATTTCACATACGCCGGGCGCCCGCAATCGCACATCACCTTATACCGTCCAGGGAGGAGGGGGTTGAGAGCAAAATGTCCGTCCGCACCAAGGCTGGCAGCGCCTCCCCCGTTGTTCTGGTCAAGAGCAGCAAGCCGGAGCCACCTTTCTGGCGCGTGAGGCTCGGCCGTGCCAGTTTCGTACTCGACTTGCCCGGAGATGTCGGAAGGTGGCCGAATGCGCAACTCGATATTATCGACATTGACGTCGGCCACCGTGATCTTCGTCAAAGCTGAGTTGGGCTGTCTCGCCCCATTGATCATCCGATCCAACGAGCCGATACCTTCCCAAACCCGAATAACGTACTCGCCAGGATCGAGACTCCACCACGCGAAGGTACCGTCGGCTTTGGCGATGTCGCTGAATCCCCCGAAGCGACTATTGACCGACAACGATATGTCGGTTCCTTGCGGAACACCGGTGACTCGGCCGCTGACTCGTACTACCGGCGTTCGCGCCAGACGAACTTCGATGCTGCCGGTTTCGCTTCCCGCCTGCACTTCGATGACGACTGGGTAACGAACGGGCCCCCAGCGGGTCGGCAATGGGCCATCGGAGGGGAACTCAGGCGGCTTAGACGGGTGGGTCCACGTCGGCGGCAACGCATCCAGCCGATAGCTTCCTGGCAACAGGCCAGCGATGCGAAAACGCCCTTGCTCATCCGTCTGCGAACTTTGCAGGACGCCCTTACCGCGAACGAATACGTTTATATCCTCTACCGGCTCGTCGTCGGGGCCCAATACGCGGCCTGCGATCGCGCCAAAAGGAACCATCGGCAGTTTGAGACCGCGCATGTGCTCTCCCGCGAGCAATGTCACGGAAGTGCAACAGGCGCGCGGTTTGGCAAAGCCTGCACGATTGATTCCGATTCCGTATGTGACCGGGGGCATGACCGTAACGGAAAATGTCCCATCGGGATTGGTCATCGCGCCGTAAACTCGATGGATGCCATCGTCAAAGTTCCACAGCGAAACGTGAACACGCGGCAGCGGCGCGCCGGTGACCTGGTTAATGACCATGCCCTCCACGCTGGCGGACTTCTGACCGGCCGGCGTCGAGGCGGCCAACGGACCAGCCGACTGGCGCAGCAGGCGAATCACAAGGGGGGAGGGATTGCCGAACGTTCCGGCTACCGCTAGCACTGCTGCGGCTTTGTTTACCGCACTCGGATAGTAGGTTGGTCCATAAGGGTCGCCAGAACTTCCGTCGGTATGGATTTCGGGTTGGTTGTCCATCCCGCCGATCGGACTTGCCACGACGTAATACTTGCCCGGTCCAAGGGTCAGCCTAAACTCACCGTGGTCATCTGTGAATGTGGGGAATCGCTGAGTAGGCAGCGGTCCATCCGACCACGCCGCTTCCACGCGAATCAGAACTCCTTGAACTGCATCGTCGCTCTCGTCCACCACGCGGCCACGAACCTTGAAGCGCTTCGCCTTTTCGGTTTTCGGGGTAACGGTCTGTGCAGTCACGACCTGTGCAGTCACGACACCAGCCAGGCCGACGAACAATACCCGAGCCGTGCGACCGATCATGCCCTGATTCTCTCACCCTTCTTGGCTGATCGGCCAGTACGAACATCGGAGACGTCGGAAGGGATTGATCCGTTGCGGAGAATCGGCATCGTGCCATGGAAGTGGGCCTGTCGTAAACTGGCCTGAAACGGCGTTCGAGGAAGTCTTGTCGAAACTGGATCGGAACCTGGTCCTAACGAGACCGTTTACAGTTAGCGCCTATGCAAGGTGCCGCTCACCAGCCTGTTGCAGGTCAAAGGTAGACGCGCTGATCCGCTCTCACCTCAGGGCACCGTGTCGCCTCAAAGTTCCGGCGATCTCCGCGTGCCCCATCTTCTCCGCCCAAGCCAACGGCGTAGCCCAAGCCTCCGCGTCCGGCTCATCAACCGGCGCGCCCCGCGCAATCAGTAACTCAGCTAGTTCCTTCCGGCCCCACCGGCACGCCCAACCAAGCGGTGTCGACTGCAACAACTCGTCGCGCAAATCGAGTCGGGCCCCATGGTCGAGCAGCATCCCGGCAAATCGCACCCGCTGCGCCTCCGTCGGATTGGCGCGCGCCGCCGTATAGTGCAACGCCGACTCGCCCCGTCGCGACAGGTTCGGATCGATCCCCCGGCGCAGCAGCACCGCCATGCAGGTGAAGAAATCTTCGTCGTCCTCGCGATCGCCCACGCTGCGAATCGGCTGGATCAAAACCCAATGCCATCGCGGATCGTTGGCCACCCACGCCAGTCGCGGCAACGCCATCTCGACGATGGCCGGGCATCCGTTGCAGGCTGCCGACCAGACCAGTTCGCGCGCCAATTCCTCGCTCGCATCCGCCTCCAGCATGCGCTGCGACTCGGCGGTATCGTGCGCCATGGCGATCGTCCAAGGCTGCGGCTTCGCGCCGCGCGCGAGCAACAACTGCTTCATGGCCTCGTCCCGTCGACGGTACGCGTGGTCGATCGGCCAGCCGGAGGCGTACACATTGGCGTTCGGGTCCGCGCCGCGGTCGAGCAGCAACTCCGCAATATCGCGCCGTCCGGCCAGCGACGCAAACCACAACGGACTGCCCCAACTCAGCGTCGGCTCCTCCAACTCGGCGAGCAGAATGCGCTCGTCCACATCGGCCCCCAGGTCGAGCAACAGCCTGACCATGTCGATGTGCCCGTGCTTCACCGCCAAGGTGAGCAGCCCTCCCGTCTGCCAGCGAGCCTCCCGCAGCACGCCGGGATCGGCCGTCACCAGTTCGCGCACCCGCTCCGCATCCGCCAGCGCTAAAGCCGCGCGAATCGTCATATCCGCGCCATGCGCCAGCAGCCGCCGCGCGACAGCGGGAAAAAGCGTCGCGTCCCCATGCCGAGGATCGGCGGCCAGCGCGGCGCGGTCTATCGGCGTCCAGCCTTTCAGATCTTGTTTGCGCGCGTTGGCGTGCTTGGCCAGCAGCCACGCCACCATCTCCTCGTTCATTTCCGCGGCGGCGGCGTGCAGCGGAGTCGCGCCATCGCGGTCGCACGCCCTTATCAACGATTCGTCCGCTTCCAGCAGGCGTATAGCTTCGCCATTGTCGCCGCTGCGTATGGCGCGGTTGATCTGGTCCTGCACCGGCGAAACCGTGACGTTGGGGCAACTCATCTCCTCGCGACGATGCTGCTCCTCCTCTTCTATCGCGGCCACAATGTCCCCATAGCCGCGATCCCGCGCGAGGGCCAATGCCGTGGTCGCATCGCGATGCGGGAAGATGCCCTTGCGCGCGTCCGCGCCGGCCGCCATCAGCAGACGCACCATCGCCGCGTCGCGCCGCAACACCGCGTAGTGCAGAGCCTGATGCTCATCGTCGCCAGCCATGTCCATCGCGGCTAATTCAGGGCGGGCACGCAGCAGCGCCCGCGCCTGTGCCACGTCGCCGGCTTTGACGGCCTCCGCCAGCCGGGCGATATTCGCGCCGTCCACGAATGCCTTCAGCTTGGCCCAACTTTCGTAACCGTAAGCGCGCGCCAAGACGCGCTGCGCATCGTGAAGCGCGAACACCGTCGGGTCGGGATGGCGCTCGAACTGGCGCACTTCCGCGACGGCCGCAGAATCGCCGGCGCGATATTCTTCCAGCAGATCTTTGGCCTGTTTGCGCAATTGTTCCAGCCTGGGCTGCCGCGGCAGGCGGCGCAATGGATGGGGATTTCCGGCAGTGGGCATGACGATTCTCCTTTTAGTCACTGCCCGGTGTCCGCGTGACGGGCGAAAAGAAGATTCGTCGCGAAGCTATAGCAACTCTGACAATCGGTGGGCTCAGCCCTTCCCGCGGACACGGCGGCGTCCGACGCGCTCAGTCCGCATGATATCACGTGACTAGGTGGGCAGAACTGTGGGGCAGGCCCTCGGCCTGCGGCGGCCTCCCAGGCCGCCTGGCTCGGCTCCAAAAGCTGCGGCGGGTTGTTGACCGCGTGCGGCCAGTCGCCGTCTGGCACGTCGGGATCCTGTCTTTTCCACTCGGCCCACTCGAAGAGATCCGCCTCGGACATCTGCCGCTCTTTTGCGCGATCGCGCTGAATCTCCGGCATGCCTCAACGGCCGAGTATCAATGTCCGGAATTCATCGACCAGCCGATCCTGCTGATTCGGATCGTCGTTGGCAAGATTCTCTTTCAATCTTCTTAAAGAAATCCCGCTGGCGGTCCTCCTGGCTTTCCAGGCCAATGCGAACGAGCGCAGCGATTGCCTTGCTCATAGTATCGACCGTCTTGGCGTAGCGCGCCACTTGATTGGCGAGATTGGGAGCCAGTCCGACGGTATACCGCGATTCGACTTTCTTCGGGTGGAGCATCAGCTACTGATCGGAGTGAGGCATATGTCATCAGCTTGCCTCACTCCGATTGCATTTTGGCAATCCGCCTAGCACAGCGATACGCAATTTGTGTGTGCCCGACGTGGACCACCGCATGCCTCGTCTCCGGTATGATTCCAGTCATGCTCTGCAAGCGGACGCCTTCACTACGTCTGGCACCTGAGCGCCGCGGCTACAACAGCGCCGATCACGATTCTCCGGACCCGTCCGGACCGCTGAAAACAAACAACCAACGCATATTGGTCGGCCGAATCTTAGACATCCCCGTGCTATACTCGCGTCGGTAGGCACGGGAAGATCCCAACGTCCTGACCTGTCCAACGCGAAATTCGAATCTAAGCCGGCTATCCTTCCCGAACTCGCCGGCGCGTCTGCACGGAACTACGGCTCGAGCCCTTCTTAGAATTGGTGCAAACCCATTGATTGCAAAAAGCTTATTGAAAATTGGTTTTGTTCGTACAAAAAGCTCAATGCAAATTTCGCGCACAAAAATGCCCAAATACGCACAACCCATGAAAACGACGAAACGAACCCAAAACGGAAATAGTGAGCCAAGCCAAACGAACGCCCCAGCCACGCCCGGCCCAGGGTCGCGTTACATTATTAGGCATGCATCGTAAGCTGATTCTGTTCTGCGTCGCCGCGGCCGTGTCGCCGGCTGCCGCGCCGGATATTGTCAAAGTAGACACCGGGCGCGTGAAGGGCACGGCGAACAATGGCATCACCGTGTTCAAAGGTATTCCGTTTGCCGCCCCGCCGGTGGGCGCGCTCCGCTGGAAGGCGCCCCAACCCGCGTCGCATTGGAACGACGTGCTCGAAGCCGTGAACTTCGGCCCGCGCTGCATGCAGGGCAATATCTATGGCGACATGGTTTTCCGCGACAAGGGTCCCAGCGAAGACTGCCTCTACCTCAACGTCTGGACGCCCGCCGTTTCCGCAAAGGCGCGCCTGCCGGTAATGGTATGGATTTATGGCGGCGGATTCGGGGCGGGTGCCGCCTCCGAGCCGCGGCAGGATGGCGAGAACCTGGCGCGCAAGGGCGTGGTGGTGGTCAGCATGAACTACCGCCTCAATGTATTTGGATTCTTCTCGCACGCCGAACTGGCCAAAGAGTCGGGCCATGATTCTTCAGGCAATTATGGTTTGCTCGACCAGGTGGCGGCCCTCAAATGGGTGCACAAAAACATTGCCGGTTTCGGCGGCGACCCAGCCAACGTGACCATCTTCGGCGAATCGGCCGGATCGTTTTCGGTCAGTGCGCTGATGGCATCGCCCCTGGCCCAGGGCCTGTTTCACCGCGCGATCGGCGAGAGCGGCGCCTTCTTCAGCACCATTCTCGACCTGAAGCCGCTGCCGGCCACTGAGGAGGCCGACGCGAAATTTGCGGAGTCCATCGGCGCGCATTCCCTCGCCGACTTGCGCGCCAAGCCCGCCGCCGAACTCCTCGACGCGGCTGTCAAGCAGAAAGAGATCTGGTTCGCGCCGAATATCGACGGCCATTTCCTGCCGAATACCGTACGTGAAATTTTTGCCAGCGGCAAACAGAGTCACGTGCCGCTCCTGGCCGGATGGAACCACGATGAAGGAGGTTATGGGGGCATCTTCGGGAAAGACGCCCCGACCGCGGCGAATTTCGTAGCCTACGCGCACAAGCATTTCGGCGACAAGACCGACGAGTTCCTGAAACTCTACCCGGCAGACACAGACGAGCAGGCCAAGCGATCCGCGCAGGACCTGGCGGGCGACCAGTTCATCGCCTTCTCCACCTGGGAATGGCTGGAGATGCAGGGCGCCACGGGCAAATCGCCGCTCTACCGTTATGAGTTCGACGATGCTCCGCCCGCGCCAACGAGTCCCGAGGCGGCTGGCGGAGAGAATGCTCCGCGCGGCGCGTACCACTCGGCGGAGATCGAGTTCGTGTTCGGCGCGTTGGCTTCGAAGAAATTGCCATGGCGACCGGAAGACAAGACGTTGTCGGACTTGATGTCCACCTATTGGTCTAACTTCGCGAAAAATGGCGATCCTAACGGCGCGGGTTTGCCGCAATGGCCCGTTTACAATAGCCAAGGAAGCTACCCGGTCATGCACCTGGATGCGACGTCCCATGCGGCTCCCGACGATCACCGCGGGCGCTACCAGTTCCTACAACACAAATGATCCCATTCAAGTGGGACAGGCCTCCTGGCCTGTCTTTTCTCCTCTCCCTACTCTTCTGCCATGCCGCGCTGGCGCTAGGCCAGCCCCGCTATGTGGAAACTACAGCCCGGCCAGGCAGCTTTCCCATCGCGCAAGCCAAAATGTGTGCTGCCATATATGTCGATGCCGGCGACTATCCGGGAGTCATCCGCGCCGCCGGCGATCTTCAGGCCGACATAGCCCGTGTCACTGGTTGCACGCCGGCCATCGCACACAACACCGGCGGCCTTGGAGCACACGCCATTATAATCGGCTCACTGGAACGAAGCCCGCTTGTCACTCGACTGACCGACACCACCGCCATCGCGGGTAAGTGGGAATCGTTCCTGATTCGGGCCGTCCCGAAGCCGCTGCCCGGCGTCGCCAGCGCCCTGGTAATTGCAGGCAGCGACAAGCGGGGAACCATTTACGGTATCTACGATCTCTCCGAACAGATTGGAGTCTCGCCGTGGTACTGGTGGGCCGACGTCCCCGTGGCCCATAAAGACGCCCTATTCGTGAAACCCGGCCGATTCGTCGAAGGCGAACCTGCCGTCAAATACCGCGGCATTTTTCTTAACGACGAAGCGCCCTCGCTATCCGGCTGGACTAAGGAGAAGTACGGAGGTTACAACCACAACTTCTATGTGAAAGTCTTCGAGCTGATCCTGCGGCTGAAGGGCAACTATCTCTGGCCCGCCATGTGGGGCAGCGCGTTCAACGAAGACGACCCGCTCAATCCCAAGCTCGCCGACGAATACGGCATCGTCATGGGGACCTCGCATCACGAGCCCATGCTGCGTGCCCAGCAGGAGTGGAAGCG
>Ga0187875_10003743_pt1 | contig 10642 bp, 8 predicted proteins | sample June2016WEW_17_1_2_FD_132978 | JGI IMG/M metagenome (GOLD analysis project Ga0187875, IMG submission 132978) | Peatland microbial communities from SPRUCE experiment site at the Marcell Experimental Forest, Minnesota, USA - June2016WEW_17_10 | ecosystem: Environmental > Terrestrial > Soil >... | reverse complement strand
AGGGGCCTTCGACGATCGCAGCCATCGTCCTGGAAACAATCCCCGGTACCGCCGGCATCATGCCCCCGCCTCCCGGCTATCTCGCCGGAGTGCGTGAGATCTGCGACCGCTACGGCATCGTGTTCATCGCGGATGAGGTCATGGCCGGGTTCGGCCGGACAGGGAAGTGGTTCGCGTTCGAGAACTACGGCGCCGTTCCCGACCTCGTGAGTTTCGCAAAGGGCGTGAACTCGGGCTATGTGCCCCTCGGCGGTGTCATCATCTCCGACCCGATCGCGGCGAGCTTCGCCGAGCGCGTCTACGCGGGCGGCCACACCTACTCGGGCCATCCGCTCGCGTGCGCGGCCGCGGTTGCGACCATCAATGCCATGAGAGAAGAGAGGATCGTCGAGAACGCCGCCTGGATCGGTGAGAACGTGCTCGGGCCGGGTCTCACCGCGCTCGCGAGCCACCACGCGTGCGTCGGCGAGGTGCGCGGCCTGGGCGTGTTCTGGGCACTCGACCTCGTGAGGGACAAGGCAACCCGCGAGCCGATCGCGCCCTACGGCGGCACGAGCGCAGCGATGACGGACCTCGTGCGAGCCTGCAAGGAGCGTGGCCTGCTGCCGTTCACGAACTTCAACCGGCTGCACGCCGTGCCGCCCTGCAACGTGACCGAAGCCGAGGCCCGCGAGGGGATCGAGATCCTGGACGAGGCGCTCTCGGCCGCGGACGCCTATTGCGGGGTCTAGGTTCGCCGCCGCGGGTCTTGCGGCTGGTCACGGGGGTGCGCCCGGTACTATTTATCAGTCGGCCTGACGCTTGGGGGGACCACGGATCTACGAGGAGCGTCCTCGATGCGAGCCTTGTTCAAAGCGCTCGCAGGTACGCGCGCGCCCGCCCGTGTTCGCGCCCGCGGCCCTTCCCGGACGCAGTTGCCGTGAGAGGCCTTCTCAATCTCGTAGCGATCGCCGTGCTTGCGCTCTCGGTTGCAGCCTGCACGAGCGGTTCGCCGTCAACCGCATCCGGCCAGGTGACGATCACGCTCTACAACGGCCAGCACGTGCAGACGACCGAGGCGCTCGTCGCGGCCTTCGAGAAGGCCACCGGGATCAACGTCGCGGTCCGCAACGACGACGAAGACGTCTTCGACGCCGAGATCGTCGCGGAGGGGCAGCGGTCACCCGCCGACGTGATCTTCTCGGAGAACTCCCCGGCACTCGAGTACCTCCAAGGCAGGGATCTCCTGGCGCCGGTCGATCGCTCGACGCTCGCGCGCACCCCGGGCAAGTACAACTCACCGGAGGGCGACTGGGTCGGGGTCTCGGCGCGCGTCAGCGTCCTCATCTACAACCCGGGCCTGATCTACAAGAGCGCGCTCCCGACCCGTGTCCTCGAGCTCGCCGATCCGCGATACAAGGGCGAGCTCGCGTTCGCCCCAGGCGAGACCGACTTCCAGCCCGTCGTCACCTCGGTGCTCCGCACCTACGGGAAGGCCACGGCGCTCAAGTGGCTGGACGGCATCAAGACCAACGCGGGGGGCCACGTCTACCCGGACAACGAGTCGATCTCGGCCGCGGTGAACCGTGGGATCGTCGCGTTCGGAGTCGTCAACCAGTACTACTGGTACCGGATGCGCGCGGAGATCGGCGCCGCCAACATCCATTCACGGATCGCCTACTTCGTACCGCGAGACCCTGGCTATGTCCTCGACATCTCCGGAGCAGGGATCTTGAAGTCGTCCAAGCACCAGGCGGCTGCGCAGAGATTCCTGGCCTTCCTCGTCTCCGAAAAGGGCCAGGAGATCATCGCCCACTCGATCAGCTTCGAATACCCGATCGCGTCCGGTGTCCAGACCGCGCAAAGCGAGACACCCTTTGACGAGCTCGAACCGGACCCGGTCGACGTCGGCGAGCTCGGCACCGGGGCCCAGGCGATCGCTCTGTTGCGCTACGTGCAGCTCCTTTGAGCGTGGGCGCTCGATCGGCCAGGCGGCCGAAGGTCCTGGTGGCCGTGACTCTCCTTGTCGTCGCCGTGCTCGCGCTCCCGCTCGCCTTCCTGCTCACCGAGGCGGCCGGTGCGGGTGCCTCCAACGTCTGGCACCTGATCTGGCGCTCGCTGACGGCGAGCCTTCTGTGGAACACGGTCCGCCTCACCGTCGTGGTCACCGTGCTCTGTGCTGTGATCGGGACCCTCACCGCGTACGGCGTCGAGCGGACCGACCTTCCCGGTCGAAGTGTCTGGGCGGTGCTCGTCGTCGTCCCCTTCGCGATCCCGGACTTTGTCGTGAGCTTCGGCTGGTCCTCGCTCTCGACCTGGGTGCAGGGCTTTAGAGGAGCTGTGCTGGTCATGACCCTCGCTGTCTACCCCCTCGTCTACCTGCCCGTGGCGGCGAGCCTGCGAGGTGCCGACCCGGGCCAGGAGGAGATCGCCCGCAGCCTCGGCGCGAGCCGGCTCTCGACCTTCTTCCGCATCACGCTCGGCCAGGCGCGCCGGGCGATCCTCGGCGGGTGCCTGCTCGTTGCCCTCGTCATCCTCGCCGAGTACGGCGCCTTCGAGATCCTCGGGTTCCAGACCTTCACCACCGAGATCTTCACCCAGTTCAATATCGCCGACACCTCGGTGGCTTGTGCGCTCTCGCTCGTGCTCATCGGGCTGAGCATTGTCGTGCTCGTAGGTGAGAGCGCCTCGCGTGGCGGCGGCCGGGTGAGCCGTACCGGCCCAGGGGCCCAGCGGGTGCTGGCGCGCAGGCGCCTCGGGCGCGCGCGCCTAGCTGTTCTCATCGGGTACGCGCTGCTCGTCCTGGCGGCGCTCGGGGTGCCGATCGGCTCGTCGGTCTACTGGATCTTCCAGGGCGGGGCGCATTCGCTCATGGGCGCGTCGCTCGGCTCAGCGGCGCTGCACACCGCCGGCTACAGCCTCGGCGCCGCGCTGGTGGCGACCGCGATGGCGCTGCCTGTCGCGCTCCTCGTGTCTCGCCACCCGGGTCGTGTGCACCGGCTGCTCGAGCGGACGACGTTCCTCGTTCTCGCAATGCCCGGGCTCGTCGTCGCGCTCGCGATCTCGTACTTCTCCACGAAGTACGCGAACAGCTTCGGCTATCAGACCGCGCCGCTCCTGGTCCTCGCCTACTCGATCATGTTCTTCCCGCTCGCCCTCGTGTGCGTGCGGGCCTCGGTGGCACAGTCACCCGTCTCCCTGGAGGAGGTGGCGGGCTCGCTCGGGGTGCGCCGGCTTCCTGCGCTCTTGCGGGTGACCCTGCCCCTCGTCGCGCCCGGGATCGGCGCGGCCTTCTGCCTGGTCTTCTTGTCCGCGGTGACCGAGCTCACCGCGACCCTGATCCTGATCCCGACCAACGCAGAGACACTCGCGACGCAATTCTGGGCCTATCAGCAGAATCTCTCGTACGGCCAGGCAGCCCCGTTCGCACTCGTCATCATCGCGATCGCGGCGGTCCCGAGCTACGTGCTCGGCCGTTTCTTCGACCGGCTGCCGCGCCGCGGGCTTGCCCAGGCACCGGGGGTCGTGACGTGATCGACCTCGAGGTCGTCGGCATCCACAAGTCATACGGTTGCCAGCCTGTGCTGCGCGGCCTCGACCTCTCGGTCGTCGCGGGATCGTTCACCTCCATCCTCGGGCCGTCGGGAAGCGGGAAGACGACGCTGCTGCGGGTGATCGCAGGCTTCGAACGTGCCGACCGCGGTGTGGTGCGGCTCGCCGGCGAGGTCGTCGACGACAGCGATCACTACGTGGCGCCCGATCGGCGACGTATCGGCTTCGTGCCCCAGGACGGGAGCCTGTTCCCGCACCTGGCGGTGGAACAGAACGTCGGCTTCGGCCTGCCCCGGCGTGAGCGGCGCGGGAAGCGGGTTGGCGAGCTGCTGGACATGGTCGGGCTGGGCGGGCTGGAACGGCGCTATCCCCACCAGCTCTCCGGTGGCCAGCAGCAGCGCGTCGCCCTCGCCCGGGCGCTTGCCATCGGACCCTCGCTCGTGCTGTTGGACGAGCCGTTCGCCTCCCTCGACGCGAGCCTGCGGGCGGTTCTGCGCCAAGACGTCCGGCGTGTGCTCAAAGAGGCGGGCACGACTGCGCTGCTCGTCACCCACGACCAGGACGAGGCGCTCTCGCTCGCCGATCGTGTCGCGATAATCCACGACGGGCAGATAGGCCAGTACGACACCCCGCAGGCTCTCTACGCGCACCCAGCGAGCCCCGAGCTCGCCCTCGGTCTCGGCGAGACGAACTTCCTGCGCGGCAAGGCGCGCGGCGATGCTGTCGAGACTTGCCTTGGGCTCCTCTTTCTCGAGAGTGCTCCGGCATCGGCTGCGGCGACAGCCGACGGGGCTCCGCTTCTCGTCCTCATCCGTCCCGAACAGATCGTGGTCTCGGGCGAGCCCCGCGATGACCGCCGGACCGCCCGTGTTCTCGGCGCCGAGTTCTACGGCCACGACGCCGTGGTCAGGCTGCGCGCCGACTGGGACGATTCGGAGATCCTCGTCGCCCGCACGTCGGACGCGGGGACTTTGCCGAAGGTGGGCGCCAGGGTTGCGCTCTCGGTTCGCGGGCGCGTCGTCGCGTGGTCCGGCAGTGCTCTGCCCGGCAGTGCTCTGCCCGGCGGTGCCGAGGCAGCAGGCGGCGCCAAGAGCGAGCAGTGACGGCTCGAGCCCGTCCTGGTCAGGTCCGCGAGAAGATGGGCGAGTGACACACCGCGTCTTGGCCCTCCGGTCACGCACATCTGATCGCCTCAGGTTCCAGCCTTGCGCCGGTGGGGCGATCGTGATCGCGCTCGTCGTTTCGTTCGTGTCCGGATGCGGGGGAACAGCCGCCTCGTCGGGCACGACCACCACGACGACCACGCCGCCGATCCCTGCGTCGACCGTCGCCTGCCCGAGCCCTGGCTCTATCGCCACTTGGAGCGTGCGGCGCCTCGCAGAGCAGACCGTTGTCGTCCCCGTCGACGAGAGCGACGTCGCGTCGGTGACCCCGGAGGTCGCGGCCGGCGTGGGCGGAGTTATCCTCCTTGGAGCGTCCGCTCCTTCGGATCTCGGCGTGGCTCTGCGAAGCCTTGTTTCATCGGCCCCCGACGGCATCGCGCCATTTGTGATGACCGACGAGGAGGGAGGCGTGATCCAGCGGATGGCGAACCTGGTCGGGTCGATCCCCTCGGCGAGGCAGATGGGCGCCACCATGACCCCGGCCCAGATCCGCAGGCTTGCCACGGGCCTCGCCCAGCGCATGCGAGCGGCCGGCGTGACCATGGACCTCGCTCCGGTGCTCGACGTGGACGGGGGGCAGGGACCCGACAACCAGGACCCGGACGGCACGAGGTCGTTCAGCGCGCACGAGAAGATCGCGTCCGTGGACGGGCTCGCGTTCGCCGCCGGCCTTCAGGCGGGTGGGGTCGTGCCGGTGGTCAAGCACTTCCCTGGGCTTGGTGGTGCGACAGGCAACACCGACGTCACGCCCGCTTCGACGCCACCTTGGAGCACGCTCAAGCGTGTCGGCCTCGTCCCGTTCGAGAATGCGCTCGACGCGAAGGTTCCCGCCGTGATGATCTCCAACGCCACGATCCCCGGCTTGACCGGGCTCCCCGCGAGCGTCTCTTCCGCCGTCATCACCGGGCTGCTCCGCGATCAGCTCGGCTACCAGGGACTGGTCATGACCGACTCGCTGTCTGCTGTCGCCCTCGGCGCGATCGGGTACTCGGTCGAAAAGGCGACGGTGGCGGCTCTGGGGGCCGGCGCGGACATGGTGCTCTTCGACGCTGATCCGGGAGCTGTGGCGTCTGTCACGAACGGCACCGTCTCTGCGGTGGTGTCCGCTGTGGGCGCCGGCAAGCTCGGACGCCGCCGGCTCGTGAGCGCCGTCACTCGCATCCTCGAGCTCAAGCACGTCAAGGTGTGCTCAGCCGGCTGAGGCGCGCTCTGGCCCTGTTTCTGATCCGGGCCGTGGTTCGGCCGGATTGGCGAGGTTCTAGACTCGGCACGGAGGTCCCCGTCATGGAAACGTCAGCAGTCCTCGCCGGTGCCGAGGATCGGGTCGTCGACGAAGCCGTTGCCGAGCTCGATCGACGCCGTACGAGCGACCAGGCCTCCAGCGCGGAGATGCGTCGCCGGCACCTGCGGGATCTGTTCGAGCTCGTCGTCAAGTGCGTGCACGATGGCGATGTCGAGCCGATCATCGCGTCGTCGCACCAGTTGGCTGCGGACCGCTTCGCGGCCGGCTTCGACATCGGCGAGGTTCAAGGAGAGTTCAACGTCTTGGAGGAGGTGCTCTGGCGCGAGGTGGCCGCCAGCTTGGCAGGCGACCAGCGGATAGAGGCGCTCGAGCTCATGAACACGATCTTGGGGGCGGGCAGGGACGCTCTTGCCCGGACCTACGTGGCGCTCGCCAGCGGTGGGAAGACCTCCCGTGACGAGCAGCTCGCGGCGTCGGGAGAAGGTGGCGAAGCGGGCAGCGGGGACGTCTCGGTCCCGGCCGGGGCCGAAGGCTTCGCGGGCGGTGCGTTGGCGACCGAGGTCTACGGAAGAGTTGGCGTCATCACCCTTGGCGACCAACATCGGCGCAACGCTATAAGTGCCGAGCTGGCGAACGGCATCGTCGCCGCTCTTGAGGCCTTGCGCGCCCAGGAAGTCCGCGCAGTCGTGCTTCGTGCAGCGGAGGGAATGCGCGTGTGGTCCTCGGGCCGTGACATCACCGAGCTTCCCCGGGGCCGGCGCGATCCGCTGGCCTACAACGACCCTCTCGAAGAGCTGATCCGCGCCGTGCGCAGCTTCCCGGCTCCGATCATCGCGATGGTGCACGGCGCGGTGTGGGGAGGGGCGTTCGACCTGGTTCTCAGCTGTGACGTGGTCATAGCCGACGAGACGGCGATGTTCGCCATCACCCCCGCGAACCTGGGGCTTCCTTACAACACCACCGGGCTGCTCCACTTCCTCGGACGGCTGCCGATCAACCTCATCAAGGAGCTGTTCTTTCTGGCCGCGCCCGTCGACGCCCAGAAGGCCAAGGAATGGCTGATCATAAACCGCTTGGTGGAGGCCGCCGAGCTCGAGGCGTTCACGCTGGACCTGGCCGCGACTATGGCGTCGAAATCGCCTCTGGCCATCACCGTGATCAAAGAACAGCTCCGCGTCCTCAACGACTACCAGCCCATCGCAGCGCAGGTGTACGAACGCATCCAGGGCCTGCGGCGGGAGGCTTACGACAGCAGCGACTATCTCGAGGGCCTGAACGCCTTCGCCGAGAAACGCCAGCCCGTCTTCCGGGGCACTTGAACCCGCGAAGCGGTGGTTTGACAACCAGTCACCGGTCCTCTGGACTGTCCCGGGCGGCTCTTAGCTGTCCGTACATGCTATGTGACTGGAGGTTCTGTGGACCCGTCGACGATCGCAGCTGGTGGCGGATTTCCTGACTTGGGCTTGGACGGGGCGGTCATCGTGGTGACGGGCGCCGGCAGCGGTATCGGTGCGGCCACAGCGCTGCGCCTCGGGGCGGCCGGAGCTCGTGTCGTGCTCGTAGGACGCAGGATCGAACTGCTCGAGCTGAGCGCGCGCGCCGTGCAGGATGCGGGGGGCGAAGCCCACTGCGTGGCTGCCGACTTGTCACAGGTCGAGAGCACGGGCCGGATCGTGAGCGAGGCGGTCGACCGCTTCGGGACCCTGGACGGACTGGTGAACAACGCTGCGATCGTCCGCCACGTGCCGCTCGGGGAGTGGAAGCTCGAGAGCTTCGACGAACACGTGGCCGTCAACGTCAGGGCTCCTTTCTTCCTCATGCGCGATGCGCTGCCGTTCCTGCAGGCGTCGCCGATCCGCTCGGTTGTCAACGTCAGCTCGTCGTCGGGCACATTGAGGCTCCAGGGCCAGTCGGTCTACGGGATGACGAAGGCGGCGCTGAACTACCTCACCCAGTCACTGGCGGGAGAGCTTGCGAGCAGCGGGGTCCGCGTCAACGTGGTGGCGCCCGGTCCGATCGACACCCCCATCCACCAGACGTGGGCGGACGACCTGGAAGAGGCCTACCGGTGGTTGGCCACCCAGGTACCGCTGCGGCGCATCGGAGAGGCGGACGAAGTCGCCCGCTGGGCAGCTCTGCTGCTCAGCCCGATCTCGTCATTTGTCACAGGTGCAGTCATCCCCGTCGACGGAGGCCAGGTCATCAAGCCCGAATAGTGCCCTGCGGAGCCGACGGAGCTGGGCGCTCTCGTCCCGGTGGTTCATCTTTAGGACATTCGGTATTCATCTATCGTTCATCGAGCGTTCATCGATCGTTCATCTGTAGCTGCCCTGGCAACTGCTAGCGGGATTATCGGGTCATCAGGACCCGGGCACTTCACGAGCAAGAATTCACACAGATTTTGCTTGTGCCGGCCCGGTCCATAGTTAGGATGCCCACCGTAAACCTAAGACATGAGAGGGGAAGGCGGCATGACTCAGCGGGATCAAGGCGAGGCCGTTAACGAATCTGGGGGACCGGTTTATGACCGACGGCGCTTCCTCCGTCAGGCGGGACTCGGCGTCGCCGGGATTGCAGGTGCTGCGCTGCTTGATGCGGGCACCAGCTCGGCGAGCCCGTACATCTCGAGAGCCATGCGGGGAGCGGCCACGTCGCCGCCGACGTTGCCGCCGGGTCTGCTGGCTGCCGCGAAGAAAGAGGGCACGCTCAACCTGATCGCCGATCCCTACAACTGGGCCAACTACGGCACCCAGTCGACTCCGAACACCGTCATCGGCGAGTTCTACAAGTTGTACGGGATCAACTGCCCTGTGGTGAACCCCGAGGGTTCCTCGGCGCAGGAGCTGACTGCCATCCTGTCCTTCAAGGGCACGCCGAAGGACCCCGACGCCGTCGACGTCTCACCCGAGATTGCCGAGCAAGGCGAGGCAGAAAAGGCTTTCGCGCCGTACAAGGTCCAGACCTGGAAGGACATCCCGAGCAACATGAAGGACCCGCATGGCGCCTGGTACGGCGACTACTACGGCGTCCAGTCCTTCGGCACGAACACCAAGGTTGTGAAGAACCCGCCGACTACCTGGAAGGACCTCCTCAAGCCGGAGTACAAGGGCCAGGTCGCGATCGTCAACAGCCCTGCCGTCGCGGGCGATGCGTTCGCCGCGGTCTGGAGCGCGGCCCTCGCGAACGGCGGGTCCCTCGACAACATCATGCCGGGCCTCAGGTTCTTCCAGAAGCTGAAGGACGTCGGGAACTTCAACCCGATCATCGCCAACCCGGCCCAGATCGCGAGTGGCGAGACGCCGATCGTGATCGAATGGGACTACCTCAACATCGCCTATAAGAAGCAATACCCCGACATCAAGGCTGTCGTGAGCGTTCCGGCCGATGGCAGGTTCGCCAACTTCTATTGCCAGGCGATCAGCGCGTACGCACCGCACCCGAACGCGGCCAAGCTCTGGATGGAGTACCTCTACTCAGACCTGGGACAGCTCGAGTATCTCGCCGGCTACGTCCACCCGGCGCGGTACGCGGCCATGGCGGCCGCCGGCAAGATCCCACCTGGTCTTGCGAAGGATCTGCCCCCTGCAAGCGAGTACGCCGGTGTGCACTTCCCCACCTTGGCGCAGATCAACAAGGCCAGCGCGATCGTCGTGGCGAACTGGGACAAGATGGTGGGCGGCGTCTAGATCGAGGCGCAGGCGTAGCCAGGAGGGCCCGTTGGCCCTCGCCGAGCCCGGAATCCGGTCAGCGGTCCTAGTCGGGAGCGCGCCGCGAAAGCGGTCGCGCTCCCGACGATGGGCCCTGCTCGGGGTGCTTCCCTTCTTCGCCTACATCAGCGTCTTCTTGCTGATACCGACCGGTGAGCTCATCGTCGGTGCTTTCCGGACCGCCAACGGGGCCTTCACGCTCTCCAATATCTCCGACATCTTCCGCGCGCCTTACCCGCAAGCGTTCGAGTTCTCGCTCGAGCTGTCGGGCCTGAGCGCGCTCATGGGAGGGGTGCTCGGCTTCCTCGTCGCCAACGCCGTCTTGCATCACGGCGTTCCCCGCTTTGTTCGCCCGGCGTTCGTGTCGTTCTCGGGCATGGCCGCGAACTTCGCGGGTGTGCCGCTCGGGTTCGCGTACATTGCGACGTTGGGCACGCTCGGCGTCGTCACTACCCTCTTGCAGCATCTGGGGCTGAACATCTACCCGTCGTTCAGCCTTCAGGGCCTGTTCGGTTGCGCACTCGTCTACATGTACTTCCAGCTCCCCCTCATGATCCTGCTCATGATCCCTGTGATCGAAGGTCTGCGCAAGGAATGGAGGGAGTCGGCGTCAAACCTTGGTGCAAGCTCCTTCGCATTCTGGCGGTACGTGGGCCTGCCGGTCGTGACGCCGTCGCTCCTTGGCCTGATGGTGCTGCTGTTCGGGAACGCCTTCTCCGCCTACGCGACGGCAGAGACCCTGGGCGTCTCGAATCTCGTCACCATCGACATCGCGAACCTCATCAACGGTGACATCTCCATCAATCCGCAGGACGCGTACGCACTCGCGCTCGCGATGATCGTAATTATCGTGATCACGATCGTCGTATACGCCCTCCTTCAGCGCCGAGCGAGCCGATGGCTCAGGTAGCCACTGTCGCGGAGACTCGCCCGAGTTCCCACCGCTTCCGGCGGGCACGGAACCGTGTGCCCGTTTGGCACTTGATATGGCTGGTGCT
>Ga0187875_10003737_pt1 | contig 10649 bp, 7 predicted proteins | sample June2016WEW_17_1_2_FD_132978 | JGI IMG/M metagenome (GOLD analysis project Ga0187875, IMG submission 132978) | Peatland microbial communities from SPRUCE experiment site at the Marcell Experimental Forest, Minnesota, USA - June2016WEW_17_10 | ecosystem: Environmental > Terrestrial > Soil >... | reverse complement strand
GTCCATCCGGAGACCAGGCTACGCTGTGATCGTCGAAGTAGCGCGGCCGCCGCAGTGTGGCGAGCGTGAATTCGCCGCTGCCGTCGGCGTTGCTCACGACCAAGGACGCCTCCCAACTGGAGGGATTCAGACGCACAAATGCGATGCGCCGCCCATCCGGCGAAAGCGTGGCGGAGCCGCTCACCTCTCCCATGACGCGTTGGGGCGCTCCGCCCTGTACCGGCACGCGGTAGAGATCGCCAGTATCCTCGGCGCCTCTTCGTCGATAGTAGAGGAAGGCATCGTTTGGCGAAAACGACACGCCCGAATGTTCGCCGGGCTCGGCCGGTACGGCGGCGATCTCGTTCGCGCCGGCGGAATCCCTGATCCACACGCTCTGGCCGGGACCTTCATTCACGACATAGGCAAGCAGCTTTCCGTCGGGCGATATGGCCGCATCCGTGGTTTCGCCGCGCGTGGGCAGGCGCGTGATATGCATCGCATTGAAGGGGGCTGCCGGCTCTTTCCGGCCCGTAAGAAAATAGGCGATGGCCAGCGCGGCCAGAACAGCGCAGGCGGCCGCGGCGATGCCCCATGGCTTCGCCGCCGGTCTGCGCATCCGCAGCGCGAGTTGTGTGAGCTCGTCTTTGAGCGCGTGGGCCGAGGCGTAACGCGCCGCCGAATCCTTCTGCAGGCAGCGCCGCACGATGCGCTCAAGCTGCGCCGGCACATCCCGCGAGTAGCGGGATAGAGGCGCGGGCTCCTCTCTAAGGATGGCCGCCAGAACATCCGACGCGGTTCCTCCGGTGAACGGCGCCGTGCCGGCCAGCAACTCATACAGCACTACGCCGAGGCTGAATATATCGCTGCGCCCGTCCACCGGCAGGCCGCGCGCCTGTTCGGGGGACATATATCGCGCCGTACCGAGGATGATCCCGGGCCGAGTCAACGTGGAATGGGCAGCGCCCAGGCTGCCGACTGCCGCAGCCTCGAGAAAGCGCGCCAGCCCGAAGTCGAGAACCTTCACCAGCCCGTCGGGCCGGATCATGATATTCTCCGGCTTGATATCCCGATGAACGATCCCGGCGCTGTGCGCCGCGTCCAGGGCCGCGGCAACCTGCGTCGCGATGTCCAACGCCGCTGTGACGATCATGGGAGCTTTGCGCAGCGCCTCCCGCACCGTCATTCCCGGAATGTATTCCTGGGCGATGAATTGCTGCCCTTCGAACTGACCGATGTCGAACACCGTTACCAGGTTCGGGTGGTTCAGCGCAGACGCCGCGCGCGCCTCCTGCCGGAACCTGCGCGCGTGTTCCGAATCGCCCGCCAGTTCCTGCGACAGGAGCTTCAGGGCCACTTCGCGCGCCAGTTCCCGGTCCTTCGCCAGCCAGACGTCTCCAATGCCCCCGGAACCGAGGTGCGATAAAATCAAGTACCGCCCGACCTCGCGTCCGGCCAGCGATCGTTTGGCACCCGAGGCCGCCACGTCGCGAGCCCCAGTTTCGAAGGCGGGCGCTTCCATGGAACCCGCCGAGGTCTGGTAACTCCGCACCAGTTCGCCGACCTGCGCGCGCAGGTCCGCATCGCTCCCGCACGCCCGTTGCAGAAAGTCGTCTCGCTGCGCGTCGCTGATGTTCAAAGCGGCTTCGGCCAGCGCATTGATTTGCCGATAGCGTTCGGGAGTCATTCGTCCAGCGACCCTGGCTTGCAGATGCGCTCGCCGAGAGGCGCGCCGCCCTCTCCGCGGTTGAACTGGGCATACGGCCATGCCTTGGCGGCCTTCGTGCTGGCGTCGAGTGCTACGAAATCGGCTGCCGGTGAGGCCGACAGCGCGGGCGCATCCTCAAGCGTTACGACCGGAGCGTCGGATCCGTGTTTCTGCCGCAGCCGCGAGCGTGCCGCGTACACCAGCGGAACCAGTTGGGCGCAGGCGGCTTCATCGCCGCCGCTCCAAGCTGCCGGCAGTTCAGTGATTTCTCTTGTGTCCGGAGCGCCCAGAAAATCCTCCCCGTTGCCGGAAGAAGAAACCATCCCCTTCCACAGATGATACCTTGCGCCCGCGCCGGCTACAATGTCACATCGCCGGTTACTACGACATGCGTCCTCTACAGCTAAGATGGCGCAGAACTGTCGGCTGAAGCCGACAGCGGCAAGCTGAAGCTCGCGCCACGAGGCAGCCAAAACTACGCGGCGCGCACGTCCACGATGCAGGAGGTCATAATGGTGCGGTGCTCCGGATGGCGAAATTCCAGGTGCATGCCGCGCCCGATGAAAGACGCCTTCAGCATCGATCCGCCCCAGTTGGACCCTTCGATATGCACCAGCACCGGTTCTGGACAAAACGTCGGATGCCCGGAAATCAGAGCCTTCCCGTTGCCGCGATTCACCAGCGTGTACGCGCGATTCTGGGTCTCGACGCGCAGCACCGTACCTTCCGGCAGCCGGTCGAGGAAGACGCCGCCCTCCACCTCGGACGCGATGAAGTTGTGGTTCACCGCGTCGCCCAGATTGGGGTGAGGCTGGAACAAGTTCGGCACGGGCATGCCAACTTCCGTATCCATAATTGGGTCCCGCTTATATTCTAATGCATAATCCGCGCAGGTTCGTTGTGCCTTTGTTAACGATTTAGCAGAGAATTGCGGCGGTACACTCTGGATAGGAGCGACTATGTCCAATCCCGATGGTACGCACGCGGCCGTGCGTCCGCGTACTGCTGTGCTGACGGCCGGTTTCGATCCGCACCTCTCGTTCGGATCCGCGCGGCCCGCCGTATTTCGCAGTTCCACGTATGTCTTCGCCAGCCCGGAGGAGGCCGAACGTGCCTTCTCTATCATGGCCGGCCGCGTCCAGGCCGAGGAAGGTGAGCGGCCCGATCTGATCTATTCGCGCTTCTCCCATCCGAATTCCGAGATCCTGGAAGACCAGATCGTGCACCTGGAGCCGGGTGCGCAAGCCGCGGGCGCGTTCAATTCGGGCATGGCGGCCATCATGACTGCCTTCGTGGCCGTGGCGCGGCCGGGCACCACGATCGTGTACACAACGCCGCTGTATGGAGGGACCACCGGGCTGATCCACAGCTTTCTGGAGCCTTTCGGCGTGCAAGGGATACCGGTCGCGGGCGGCGATACAGAAGCCATCGACCGCGCCATTCGGTCGGCCCGGAACTTGAGCATCGTGTGCGTGGAGACGCCCGCCAATCCAACCATGGTGATGACGGATATCCGGCGTGCATCGGATGCCGCCAAGGATCACCCGGACCGGCCGGTGGTGATGGTGGACAATACGTTTCTGGGCCCCGCCTTCCAGCATCCCTTGATGCTGGGCGCCGACCTGGTGCTCTATTCCGGCACAAAGTATCTGTCCGGCTTCAGCGACATGGTCGCGGGAGTGGCTCTGTCGAAGGACCCGGAACTGATGCGCAGGATTCTGCTGAAGCGCAGCATGTTCGGCAATATTCTGCAGCCCGACGAATGCTGGATGCTGGACAGCCGCCTGCCTACCGTGGCCCTGCGCATGAACCGGCAAAGCAAGAACGCGCAGCGGATAGCGGAGGCGTTGCAAGGCCGTCCCAAGATCCGGCGGGTGCTCTATCCGAGTCTGTTTGAAGATGCGGAACAGCGCCGGATTTACCAGGAACAGTGCGCGTATCCGGGCGGAATCTTTTCGCTGGATTTCGCGGGCGGGCGTCCGGCGGCGTTCGATTTTCTGCGCAGTCTGAGGATCGGCCGCAACGCTGTTTCGCTCGGTGGAGTGGAGACGCTGGTGTGCCATCCGAAATCCACGACGCACTCCGGCATGTCCGCGCAGGAGCTCGATGAGGCGGGTATCGGCGACGGCCTGGTACGCGTTTCGGTGGGTATCGAAGATTGGCGGGACCTGCTGGCGGACTTCGAGCAGGCGCTGGAGCGGGTGGCGTGAGATTCGCCGTCGCTCTGCTGTGCTCTTCGGCCGCACTGCTGGCGGCGTCCGGACCCGACGACCGCCCCCTCACCGACTCTAAGTCCATAACTTCCGCATCCAATCCCAGCGCCGCGCCGGCGCCCATCGAAGAACTGGTGTACACGCGGTCCACCAGCGGCCCCGCATGGTCGCCCGATGGCCGCGAGATCGTATTCACCACCAACCTCACGGGCCGCAACAACCTTTGGAAAGTCGCAGCCGCGGGAGGCTGGCCCATACAGTTGACGCAGTCCGACGATCGGCAGTCGGCGGCAGCCTGGTCGCCCGACGGCCAATGGATCGTTTACGAGCAGGATTATGCCGGCGGCGAGATCTACGACCTTTTCGCCATCCCGGCCGCAGGCGGACCGCCCGTCAACCTTACCCGGACGAGCGATATCTCCGAAACCGATCCCCACTGGTCGCCCGACGGCCGCACGCTGGCCATTTCCATCAAGCCGAAAACGTCGTCGATCTTCGACATCGCCCTGCTCGACTGGCGCACGCACGAAGTTCGCAACCTGACGCACGAGCAGTCCAAGAACCGCGGGTGGCGGGTCGCGGCGTGGAGTCCGGACGGGCGAAGCCTTTACGCCGATCGCGCCAATTCCGGGCATACCGATGCCGACGTCTATCGCATCGACCTGAAGAGTGGCACACTCGAAAACCTTACGCCGCACACCGGCGACACGATCTACCAGGCGTCCTCTGTTTCCGCCGACGGGCGCACGCTGCTCATCCGCTCGAACCAGAAAGGCGGTTATTCCAACGTCGCCCTGTTGGATATCGCCACTCGAAAGCTGGCCTGGGTGACGGATACGCAGTGGGATGCCGGATCGGGCGACTTCGCTCCTAAAGGCGAGCGGTTCACCTATCTCATCAACGAAGACGGCCGCACGAAGACTTACATCGGCGAGCGCGGCCCCACGCGCTCCGAACCGCTGAGTTTCCCGGAGGGATTGACCAGCCCCAGCGGGCATCCCACGGCATTTTCGCCGTCCGGCGACCGGCTGCTGATCTCGCATCAAACCTCCAATCGGCCGGCCGACCTGTGGGTCTACGATTTCGCGTCCCGGCGGGCCACGCAGATTACTTTCTCCGCGCTGGCCGGACTCCATTCCGAGAATCTGCCGCCATCGCAACTGGTCCACTACCGGTCGTTCGATGGCCGGATTATCAGCGCATTTCTTTGGATGCCGTTCAACCTGCGGCGCGATGGCGCGAGTCCGGGGATTGTGCTGCCGCATGGCGGACCTACGGGACAGACTCTCGATTCCTTCAACCGCACGGCCGAAGCGCTGGCATCGCGCGGCTACGTTGCGATCGCGCCGAATGTCCGCGGCTCGACCGGCTACGGGATGGCGTTCCAGAAGGCCAACTACCAAGACCTGGGCGGCGGCGACCTGCAGGATGAAGTCTACGCCGCGAAGTTTCTGGTGGCCACCGGGTACGTCAACGAAAAGAAAATCGGCATCGTCGGCGGATCGTATGGCGGTTATATGGCCATGATGGCCATTGGCAAAACGCCGGACGTTTGGGCAGCCGCCGTGGAACTGTTTGGCATCACGGACTGGCTCACCGAGCAGGCGCACGAGAGCCCGGAACTGCAGCAGTACGATCAATCGATTCTTGGCGATCCGGTGAAGGATCGCAAAGTGTACGAGGACGCTTCACCCATCAAGTATTTTCAGAATGCCAAGGCGCCTCTGCTGGTGCTGCAAGGCGAGAACGACATTCGCGATCCCAAGGAAGAGGCCGACCAGGTGGTCGACACGTTACGCAAGTATGGCAAGACCGTGGACGCGCATTATTATCCCGGCGAGGGGCACGGCTTTGCCAAGCGCGAGAACCAGGTGGATTCGCTGCGGCGCTCCATCGCTTGGTTCGACAAGTACTTGAAAGGCACGGCGAACTGAGTTCGCCGCGGCACGCTGAAGCGTGCGCCACAAGGGCTGCGTTATACTCCAGGCATGGGAACTTCCCTTCTCGTATCCGAGCAAGAATATTTGACCGGCAGCTACGAGCCGGACTGCGAGTACGACGACGGCGAACTGCTGGAGCGCAACGTGGGAGAACGTCCACACAGTATTTTACAGGGAGAATTTGTCGGACATTTCCGTAACCTGAGAAAACAGCGGCGCCTGGTCCGGGCCTTCGTTGAAATGCGCATTCGCATCGCGCCCCGCAAATATCGCATCCCCGATGTCTGCGTCTACAAAGAGCCGGCGCCGCGTGATCGCATCCCCTCCATTCCACCGTTTATCGCCATCGAGATCCTGTCACCGCCAGATCGCGTAAGCCGGGTACGCAAGAAGATCGATGAATACCTGGCCTTCGGTGTGTCCTACGTTTGGCTGATCGACACCGAAAGACGGCGCGCGGACGTTTATACGGCCTCGCTGATCTACGAAGCGAAAGACGGCGTGCTGCGCACTGAAGATCCGGCGATTGAAGTTCCCCTAGCCGACCTGTTCCAGGCGCTGGATGACTAGGCCGGACGACGCCGTATTGCTGGTTTCCTTCGGCGGTCCGGACCGGCCTGAAGAAGTAATGCCATTTCTGGAGAACGTTCTGCGCGGGCGCAACGTACCGCGCGAGCGGATGCTGGAAGTGGCGGAGCACTATCGTCACTTCGGCGGGCGAAGCCCCATCAACGATTGGAACCGCGCGCTGCTGGCATCCCTGCGGAAGGTGTTCGCGGCCGAAGGGCCGGATCTACCGGTCTACTGGGGCAACCGCAACTGGCATCCGCTGCTGGCCGACACGCTACGGCAAATGACGGCGGATGGCGTGCGCCGGGCCTTCGCTTTTGTGACGTCGGCATACAGTTCCTATTCCGGCTGCCGGCAATACCTGGAAGATCTGGCACGCGCGCGGGAGGCGGTGGGTCCCGGCGCGCCGGAGATTCTGAAGCTGCGGGTATTCTACAATCACCCGGGGTTCATTGAGCCGATGGCGGAGCGCGTGCGCGCGGCGCTCGACAGTATCCCGCAGGACCGGCGCACGGCGGCGGTGCTGGCGTTTACCGCGCACAGCGTGCCCGTCGCCATGGCGGAAACCAGCCGCTACGTGCCACAAGTGGAAGAGGCCTGCCGGCTGGTGGCCGAACGCGTGGGCCGTCCGCATTACCGGCTGGTCTACCAGAGCCGCAGCGGAGCGGCGGGCCAGCCCTGGCTGGGTCCGGATGTTCTGGAATATCTTCGCGAACTGGCCGCGCCCGGCGCGGCGCGCGATGTGGTCCTGGCGCCCATCGGATTTATTTCCGACCACATGGAAGTGGTGTACGACCTGGATACCGAAGCGCGCCAGTTGTCGAGCGAACTGGGGTTGCACATGGTGCGCGCGGAAACCGTGGGCGACGATCCGCGCTTTGCCGCCATGATCCGCGAACTGGTCCTGGAACGCGCGGGCGGCGTTCCCAAGCGCGCTCTGGGCGAGTTTGGGCCTAGCCACGATGTATGCGCGGAAGATTGCTGCCCCGCCCCCAGAATGGCGCGTCGCCCATAAGCGCACGTACGACGTTACCGAACCGCGCAACCCTCCCGTCGTTTGGCCGATAACGCCAGTATATGGTTTCAACGCGCTCCTCCATCCCTTCAATTAACGTACATGTACTCGACGACCAGCACGCTGTTCTGATCGAGAATATCGAACGGCTGGAGCAGGCTATCTCCAATGGGCAAGGCGCCGCCGACCTGCCGCAAATCATCCGCGAAGTGGCGGACTATGCAGCCTATCATTGTCCAACCGAAGAACGGCTCATGGCGTCATACGATTACCCGCTGCGAGACCTGCACGCCATGGAACATCGGAAATTCTTCGACCGGCTCGGCGAGATAGAACGGATGGTGAAGGAAGGGCATGCCACGGCGGCCGCCCAGACACTCAGCCGGCTTCGCGGATGGCTCGACAGGCACATTATGGATTGGGACGCCAGGCTGGGCGAGTTCCTGAATCGCTGCGGCGTAGACTAAGTGGCGCACGCTTTAGCGTGCTGCGGCGAACTTCAGTTCGCCGTGTGCGCCACAGACCTGGAGGTCGGCCCCACTGCTGCCGATATGTAAAGGTGATGCATCAGGACAGCCCAAGTCAAGCCGCGCGCGACGGCCACCCGGATATCGAATGGGCCGGGTTGATCGCAGCCGTCGAGCAATCCGCGGATGCCATCGTCATCTCCGATACTTCCGGGAAGATCCAGTATGTGAATCCCGCATTCACGGCGATGACTGAATACAGTCGCGAGGAAGCGCTCGGACAAAACCCGCGCATCCTCAAATCGGGCCGTCAATCCCCGGAATTCTACAAAGAAATCTGGGATACCATCGCGTCCGGGCAAGTCTGGCATGGCGAGCTGATTAATCGGCGGAAAGACGGAACCCTCTACACGGAGGAGATGAGGATCACTCCCGTCCGGAATTCCAATGGAGAAATTGTCAGCTACATCGCCATCAAACATGACGTGACCGAGCGGCGGGCGGGCGAGGAGGCCAAACGGTTTCTCGCCACGATTGTGGAAAGTTCCGAGGACGCTATCGTTGCCTACACGCCCGCAGGTATCATCCGCACCTGCAACCGCGGCGCGGAAGCGATTTTTGGCCACTCTGCCGAAGATGCGATCGGGAAGCCGGTTTCGATGCTGGTGCCACCCGAATGGCTGCCGGCTCTGGCGCATCTCACCGAACAGGTGTTACAGCGCAATTTCCTTCCCCATCAAGAGGGTTTGGGACTGCACAAGGACGGACGAAGGATTCACGTATCCCTTACCGCGGCCCCCGTCAGAGATTCCGCCGGTGAAGTGGCGGCCATCTCCATCATCCTCCGCGACATCACTGCGCGAAAGCAAGCGGAAGAGTCGCGTCAATTGCTGGCCTCGATCGTGGAATCCTCCGCCGATGCGATTGTTAGCGGAACGCTGGATGCGAAGATCGTCACTTGGAACAGTAGCGCCGAGGCACTGTTCGGGTACACGGCCGACGAAATCGTAGGGAGGGACTACGACGTTATGGTGCCGGCGGATCGCCGGGACGAAGTGAACCAGGCTCTTGAGCAGGTCCGAACCGGGGCCGTCAGCCACTGCGATTCCGTGCGGCTGGCAAAGGACGGCCGCCGGATCGATGTTGCGGTGACGATTTCGCCTATCAGGAATTCCGGCGGTGAGACTGCAGGCGTTTCCGTCGTGATGCGGGACATCGGCGAGCGCGTGCGGACCGAGCGGAAGCTCCGGGAAAGCGAAGAGCGTTTTCGCGAGGTTTTTGAATATGCGCCGTTCGGTATGTGCGTGAGCGGGCCGGACGGGCGTTTCATCCAGGTGAATGCGGCGTTCTGCCGGATGCTGGGGTATTCCGAACAGGACATGTTTGCGACTGACTGGTCGAAACTGACCCATCCCGACGACCTGCCGCCTTCCCTCGGGAGGATGGAGCAGTTGTTCAAAGATCCAGGCGCATGCGTGGAAGCGGAAAAACGCTACATTCACCGCACTGGAAATGTGGTGTGGGGACGCATGCGGATGTCGCTGGTACGAGACTCCGGCGGCAACCCGCGGTATTTTGTGGTCCACGTGGAAGACATCACGGAGCGCAAGCGGGCGGAGGAAGCGCTCTGCGAGAGCGAAGATCGGTTCCGCGTCATGGCCGACGCTTGCCCCACGATGATGTGGGTGACCGGCGCAGACGGTGGAACGCAGTTCGTCAATCAGTCATACCGGGAATTCTTCGGGACAACCTGCGAACAGGCGGCGGGAAGCCAGTGGCAGTCGCTGATTCATCCGGACGATGCGCCGGAGTATGTGGAAGCCTTCCTTCGCGCGGTGCGGGAACATACGCCTTTCAAGGCCGAGGTGCGCGTCCGGCATGCCGACGGCGGCTGGCGCTTGCTCGGCTCGTACGCCACGCCGCGCTTATCGCCAGGCGGCGCCTACATGGGGCACATCGGCCTCAGTTCGGACATCACCGCGCGCAGGCGCGAGCAGGAGGCGCTGCGCGAGAGTGAAGAACGCTTCCGCATAATGGCGGACGGTTGCCCGGCGGTGATATGGGTGACCCACGCAAATGGGGGGAATCAGTTCGTCAATCGGGCAGGCCGGAAGTTCTGCGGGAAAAACTTCGAACAGGTGCTCAAGGGCAATTGGCAGTTGCTGATGCACGCGGACGATATACCGCAATTTGTGGGAGCCTTCCGCCGCGCGGTGAAGGGACACGCGCCTTTCAGGGAGGAAGCGCGCGTGCGGCGGGCCGATGGCGAGTGGCGGTGGCTTACTGCCTACGCGGAGCCGCGCTTTTCGCCGGGTGGCGATTTCCTAGGGCACGTGGGCATCTGTACCGACATCACCGAGCGCAAGCAGGCCGAAGTGGCCTTGCGGTCGAGCGAAGAGAAATTTCGCCAGTTGGCGGAAAACGTTCATGAGATCTTTTGGATGATAAGCCCGGCGGACAACCAAATGCTCTACGTCAGCCCTGCCTATGAGCAGATTTGGGGCCGGACCTGCGAAAGTCTGTATCGGGACCCTATGTCCTGGATGGACGCGATCCACCCCGACGACCTAAAACAGGCCCACCTGCTGTTTTCGCCGGGATTGCAGGATCCTGTCGATTCGGAGTTCCGCATACGAACGCCTGACGGACTGGAGAAATGGATCCGAGGTAGAACCTTTCCGGTTCGCGACCGGGCAGGTGAGCTGATTCGAATCGTCGGAATTGCGGAGGAGATTACCGAACGGAAACGCCACGTGG
>Ga0187875_10003736_pt1 | contig 10651 bp, 6 predicted proteins | sample June2016WEW_17_1_2_FD_132978 | JGI IMG/M metagenome (GOLD analysis project Ga0187875, IMG submission 132978) | Peatland microbial communities from SPRUCE experiment site at the Marcell Experimental Forest, Minnesota, USA - June2016WEW_17_10 | ecosystem: Environmental > Terrestrial > Soil >... | reverse complement strand
CTGCTGCTGGGCGCGGTGCTGATGCTGGTGCACATCGATCAGCCGGAGGTGGCCGAGCGCGTTCACAACGCCTGGCTGCGCACCATCGAGGATGGCATTCACACCTACGATATCTTCACCGAGGGAGTGAGCACGCAAAAAGTCGGGACCAAGGAATTCGCCGCCGCCGTGATCGCGCGCGTCGGCCAAAAGCCGAACCGGCTGAAAGCGGTGACCTACGCGCAGCGTCCGGCAGCCAAGGCGGCACGTGCCGCGACGGACCTCTCGACCGCGGTGGAGCTGAAAGGCATCGACGTCTTCGTCTACTGGCCTTCGCGCGATCCCGAGGCGCTTGCCGCCGTGGTGGGCAAACTGGCGGGCGATGGGCTCAGCCTGCAGATGATCGACAACCGCGGCGTGAAGGTGTGGCCGGCGGGGCGGGCGGAGACTTTCTGCACCGATAGCTTCCGCTGCCGCTACATTGCCGAAGGCGGCACGGACCAGGCGAAGTGCGTCAGCCTGCTCGCGCGCGTCGCGCAGGCTGGAATCGAGATTGCCGCCACGCAGGCGCTGCACACTTTCGACGGCCAGCCGGGCTTTTCGCTCGCCCAGGGGCAGTAGAATATGGCCATGGTCGAGACCGCGCCGTGGGTCGCCGTCATCATGGGCAGCAAATCGGACTGGGAAGTCATGCGCCAGGCCGATGAGACGCTCGCCCGCTTTGACGTTCCACACGAGTGCCGCGTGCTTTCGGCGCACCGCACGCCCGCGCAAACCGCGGAGTATATGAGCCAGGCCGAATCGCGCGGCATCGAAGTGGTGATTGCCGCGGCGGGCGGCGCCGCGCACCTGGCCGGCGTCTGCGCCGCGCACACGCTGCTTCCCGTATTGGGCGTGCCGATGGAAAGCGCGTCGCTGAAGGGCCTGGATTCGCTGCTTTCCACGGTGCAGATGCCGGCCGGCATTCCCGTGGGGACGCTCGGCATCGGCTCCGCCGGTGCACGCAATGCCGCGCTGCTGGCCATCGCCATCCTGTCTGCCAGCCGCCCCGCTTTGCGCGAAAAACTCCGCCGCTTCCGCCAGGAACAAAGCGAAAAGGTGTTGCGCGAAACCCTGCCGTAGGTGGGCATGCTCTGGCGGTTCCGTCAGTTTCTCGCGCAGAGCCACTTTTTCCTTCCAGCAACGCCTTAGTGCTCGAAGGAGTACGACCGGTCGCGCCTCCATCTTGTTGTTCACACCTGTGGCTCGGCGGTCACAAGGCCGGCGTGCGGGGGGATGTGCGCGGCAGCACCGGGTTGAGGCAAAATAGTAGAGCGGCGTCGAAGGCAGGCGTTTGGCCGGACCCGTGCAGCGGGGTCTGGCGGCATCCGGATTCATCCTAAATCGGAACAAAGAGGAATACGTGAAGAAATCGGCCATGGTGTTGGTTTGTGTTTTGTTGTTGACGTGCTGGGCGCAGGCGCAGCCGTCGGACCCGGACGCTCCGGCAGGCGACACGAGCGCCACGCCGGCGAGCGCCACGAGCGCTGCGCCAGCGGAGCAACAGAGCGCGCCCGCAACCGCGCAACCGCCGGCCGATCAACAGAGCCCGCCGCCAGCCACGCAACCGGCGAGCCAGGCGCCGGCGCAGACCGGGCAGCCTAACATTTCAGCGCCGCCAGAGCTGCCCAAATACCCGGACGTGCGGATGCCCGGCGAAGCCGGGTTCTGGCTGGGCATCAGCGGATCCGAGCCCACCAATAGCCCGATTTTCGATAAGGGGCGGGCCTCCGGAATTACCACCAGTTCACTGATCACCTTCCAGGGCAGGCCGAAACTGGGAGAAAGCGCCGAAATCGGTTTCGCGATCGGTTTGCATAACGCGTTGGTGGTCTCCGGGTTTAACACGCGCGCCGCGGGCGATTTCACTTCGGCCACGACTCTTACCATGTGGAGCCAGGCCTATGACCCGGGCGTTCTGATTTCCACCAACTATCATTTGCAGGAGCTCAAGCTTTCGTTCGAATACCTGACGTGGCCGTATCCGGTGGAAAGCCGGCACTTCCGTTTGAAAACGCTATGGCAGGTGCAATATGTCAATGTCAACACCGGGTTTGATGCGCCGCTGTTGCCGGTCACCGGTCCCTCGGGCGGTCCCCTGATTGGCGCCAACGGCACGCCCGTGAGCTATCAGGTGAACGGGGCCCGCTGGTTTCTCACCCCCACCCTGGGCTTGGGAGCGACAGAGTATTTGTCGAAATTCGTGCGTCTGGAACTGAACGGTTCGGGCTTTGCGCTCCCACGGCGCTGGACGATCTGGGATACCGAGGGTTCCATCAACTTCCGTTTCGGACATTTCGAACTGGGCGGCGGCGCGCGCGCCTTCCATTTCAAGACTTCGACGAACGGCCCCTACTACATACGCGGGACCTTGATCGTGCCGCAGGTCTCGCTTCGCTGGTATTCGAAATAGTGGGTCCGGGCGGGCGTACGCGCCCTCCGAGCGCACCGACTTCCTCTTCCGTCAGGCGCCGCCACTTGCCGATCGCGAGGTCCGCGATGCGGACCGGGCCGATCGCGGTGCGGACAAGTTTCAGCACGCGGCTGCCGGCGGCTTCGACCATGCGCCGCACCTGCCGGTTACGGCCTTCGGTGAGGATGATTTCGATAAACGTGTGCCTCGCGCCGTCGCGCAGTCGGCGCACCTCGGCCGGGCGGGTTGGGCCGTCGTTCAGTTCGATGCCGCGGCGCAGGCGCTCGATTTGCTCCTCGCTGAGCAGTGTCGCGGTTTTCGCCTGGTAGGTTTTGGGCACCAGGTGCGCGGGGCTGGTGACGTGGTCGGCGAAGGCGGTGTCGTTGGTCATCAGCAGCAGGCCGCTCGAGTCCAGATCGAGGCGGCCTACCGGGGCCAGCCAGGCGTCCAGATCCGCGATCAGATCGTAAACCGTGGGGCGATTCTCCGGGTCGCGATAGGTGGTCAGATAGCCCTTCGGCTTGTATAACAGGATGTAGATTCCGCGCGTGGTGGTGATTGGTTTGCCATCCAGGGTGACCTTATCGCGCGCGAGGTCGATCCACTGGTCGGGGCTGCGCGCGGTGACGCCGTTGACCGAGACGCGCCCTTCGCCGATCCAGCGCCGGGCCTCGGTGCGAGATCCCCTTCCGGCTTTCGAAAACACGCGTTCCAGCGTTTTGAGAACGCGATTATTCGGCTGCTGTGCAGATACCTTCAAGACTGATCCTTAGTACATCATTACGCAATGGCGCCATTCCGGTCTTCTGTCTTCTGACTTCTGTCTTCTGACTCCTGTTTTCCGTCGGCTGCTACAGTGAAGTCTGGGGGCGAAAACAAACGCGGGCCATATTGATTCGGGGCGCGCGCCAGCTTCTTACCATGCGCGGCCCAGCGGAGGCCCGCCGCGGGTCTTTCCTGAAGGAGCCGGGACTGATACTCGACGGATCGGTGCTGATCCGCGATGGGCTGGTCGAGGAAGTAGGTCTGACGCGCCGGGTGGAGAACCTGAAGGCGGCGCGTGACGCGGTGGAGATCGGCGCGGCCGGGCGGGTGGTGATGCCGGGATTCGTGGACAGCCACACCCATTTGGCTTTTCCGCCGCCGGGCTGGGCGCACACTGATGCGGCGTCGGCGCTGAACGCGGTCAAGACATCGAGCGCCAGAAGCGTCGCCAACCAGATGCGGAAATATCTGCGGGCGATGGCGCGTCATGGCACCACCACGGTAGAGGTCAAGTCCGGGTGCGGGGGAGGGCCACGCGCCGAGCTGAAACTGTTGCGTGCGCTGTCCCTGGCTGGTCAGGACCCGATCGAGGTGGTAGCCACTTTCCTCCTGCGTCTGCCAGCGCCCGCGGAAGGGCCGGATCCGGCGGAGGCAGCCGTGGAGTGGGCGTGTGCGGAGTTCCTGCCGCTGCTCAATCGCCGGCGGCTGGCCCAGTTTGCCGATATCGTTTGGAGCCCCGTCGAGAGCCGGCAGCGGCTGATCCGGCGCTACCTGGAGACGGCTGCCCGGCTTGGCTTGGGCTGCCGGGTGCACGCCGATGGCGGTGGGTCGCGCGAAGCGGCGGCGCTGGCGTGCGATCTGCGGATCGCCGGCATCGACCATCTGGAGCAAATCGCGGTCGCGGAACTGGGAGGGCTGGCGGCATCGGGTCCGGTCATCACACTGCTGCCCGGTCTGGCCTTTCACACAGGCAGCCGCCCGGCCCCTGCGCGGGCTCTGCTCGAGGCTGGCGCCGCGGTGGCGCTGGGCAGCAATTTCAATCGTTCCGATAGTCCCATGCTCAACATGCAAACCGTCGTATCGCTGGCATGCCGGGAACTGGGAATGACACCGGCCGAAGCGCTGATTGCGGCCACCATCAATGGCGCGCATGCGCTGGGCCGCGCGGCCACCGCCGGGTCGATCGAACATGGCAAGCCGGCCGACCTGGTCGTTTTCAACGTCTCGGACTATCGGGAACTGGGATACCATTCCGGCATGAACCTGGTGCATCTCACCATGAAGCGCGGTGAATTCATTTACCAGGAAGGCGATGTGGCGCCGCTCGCGGCCGAACATCTGCGCCGCGCCTGGTAGATATCCCGGCGGGATGTGGAAGTCAGGAGTCAGAAGTCAGGAGTCAGAATTCTCATTGCAGCCCGCGTAACGGTCCAAAATCCCTTCATCAAAAGAAACCGGGCGGCTGGTTGGGCCGCCCGGCATGGTTAGCGCGATCGGGGTCGCGGGTTACCTGACGAACACCGATATGCTGACGCTGACGTTCTGGCCTCCAGGTCCGTAAGCGGTCAGGGTATAGGTTTCATTGGTAATCGGGTTGTCGGTGAAGGAGCCGTTGACCGGCAGTGTCATCGGCTGAATATCGGCGCCGGTGAGCACCACCGAGGTGGCGTTCGAGGTAGTCCACGACAGCGTTACCGGGGCTCCGGCGACGGGCGAACTCACCGGGCTGGCCTGGAACGAAAGGATCTGGACCAGACCGACGTTGACCGTCAAGTTGCCCTGCACCGTGCCCACCGCGTTGGTGGCGGTCAGGGTGTAAGTGGTGGTGGCGCTCGGCGTAACGGTGGCGCAAGCGTTGGCATTGAGGTTGGTGCCGATGCCGGGCGCGATCGAGATGCTGGTCGCTCCGGTGACCTGCCAGCAGATCTGCGTCGAACCGCCCGGCGCGATGCTCTGCGGGGTAGCGACGAAGGTCACGATCTGCGGAATGGCGGATCCGCTCACGGTCACGGTTGTCACGGCGGTGACGGTCTTGCCGTCCGCGCCGGTGGCGCTGAGTGTGTAACTGGTGGTGGTGGCCGGCGAGACGGTTGTACTCCCGTTGGCGGACACAGTGCCGACGGTCGGCGTGATGGAGAGGGAGGTTGCGCCGGAGGTGCTCCAGCTCAACGTGGTCGAGGCGCCGAGGCCGATGGTGCTCGGGCTCGCCGCGAAGCGGAGGATCTGAGCCGTCAGGGCGCCCACCGTGACCTGCACGGTAGCGGTGACGGTCTTGCCATCGGTGCCGGTGGCAGTGAGCGTGTAGACGGTGGTAGCGGCCGGCGAGACAGGTGCACTCCCGTTGGCGGCCACAGTGCCGATGCCCGGCGAGATAGACACGCTGGTGGCGTTGGACGTGCTCCAACTCAACGTGGTTGACGCGCCGGTGGCGATGCTGCTCGGGTTTGCCGCGAAGCGGACAATCTGAGCCGTGACAGCGCCCACCGTGACCTGGGCGACAGCGGTGACGGTCTTGCCATCGGTGCCGGTGGCGCTGATCGTGTAAGTGGTGGTAGTGGCCGGCGAGACGGTTGTGCTCCCGTTGGCCGACACCGTGCCGACGGTCGGCGAGATGGAGATGGTGGTGGCACCGGAAGTGCTCCAGCTCAACGTGCTTTGCCCGCCGGTGGCGATGCTGTTCGGGCTTGCCGAGAAGCGGAGAATCTGAGCCGATGTGGCACCCACCGTGATCTGCACGGTCTGCGTGGTGGAGCCGTTGGGACCGGTCGCCGTGAGGGTATAGGTGGTGGTGGCCGTGGGCGACACCGCAACCGAACCGGTGGTGGCGCTGACGGTGCCCACGCCCGGCGAGATGCTGGCCGACGTGGCGTTCTGGATCACCCAGCTCAGCGTCGAGGTCTGGCCGGATGTGATCGCCGCCGGCTGCGCGGTGAACTGCACGATCTGCGCCTGTACCGGCGCAGCCGTGGTAACCAGGGTAGTGGCCTGCGCCGAAATGCCGTCGGTGTTGGTGACCTTGAGCAGGAATGTATAGCTCTGGCCGGCGGCAGCGGTGAACGTAGCCACCGCCTGGTTGGCGTTGTTAATCGTCACCGTAGGCCCGGAGATCTCCGACCAGGCATACGTGAGAGCTTCGCCCAGAGGATCGTACGATCCGCTTCCGTTGAGCGTGATAGTTCCGGCGGGAACTCCGATCTGGTTGGGACCGGCGTTGGCAATAGGCGGGCTGGTGCCGACGCGCCGCGTGCCGAACTCGTAGCGGATGCGCGGGACGTCCATCGGCACTGGCGTCTTGATGCTGCCGTAATCCTTGGGATGGATGTAGGTGCCCATTTCCAGACCGACCATCACCTGGCCATTGCCGGTCGATCCGATGCCGGTCTGATTGTAGTCGAGGGCAGCCGTAAAGGCGACGCGCGAGCTCACTGGCTGCGTCAGCTTGATTTCACCGCCGACCGTCCGGCCGCCAGTCACCTGGCGCGTCAGCAGGCCGAGGTTGCCTTGCAGGTAGGCGTTGCCCCACACGCCGACCAAGGCATCGGCGCCGTACTGGTTGACCACCTTGGCGTAGGTCTGCAGGTAGGCGCCGGGCGCCAGGGTCACGCTGTTGACCACGGCGTAATTCTTGAAGCCCTGCGTGCCGAAGACGCCGATGCGGCCGCGGCCGAAGATATAATCGAGCAGGAAGGCTCCCTGGCCGAGCATCCCGCCGTTTTGATACTGCTTGTAGTCCAGATACTTGAAACTGCTGAATACGCCGGCCTGCACATTGCCCCAGCGGTTGACCAGGCCGATATCGAATTGGCCTTCCTGGGCCTGCGGGTTGTAAATGTACTCGCCTTGCGCCTGTACGGCGGCGGTGCCGTCACTGCCGAACGGCGAGAAGAAGCGGCCGTTGGCATCGAAGGTCGCATTGCCGCGGCTGGTCGAGCCGAAGGTCGGACCCACGTTGATCCCGAGCAGCGAAAACTTGTCGTTATGCTTCTTTGCCTGGTCGGGCGGGTTGACGGGCGGGGCCATCGGCGGTTCGATCACCGGCTTGGGCGGGTTCTCGATCCGGTCGCGCAGCGTGTTGATCTGGTTGCGCTGGTCGGCCAACTCGCCCTTGAGCGCCGCGTTTTCGCCCTGGAGGGCCTTGAGCGCCGCCAAAATGTCATCCAGTTTGTCGAGCCGTTTCAGAATTGCATCGCAGCATTCCTGCTGCTTCTTCCCCAACTGGTCCTGCATAGCCTGTATCACGTCCCGGATGCCGCCATCCTTCACCAGTCTGCCTTGTCCATCCGTCACCCGGAGGGAGACGCGGCGGTTTATGAAGCGGCCTTCCTTGGACTTGTTGTCGACTTCCGGCTGGCGCTTGCCTTCGCCGGCTACCGTCACCTGATCGGCATTGGCGCCGTACTTGGTGAGAAACTGCTTTACCGTATTGGCGCGCTCGAGCGCCAGCTTCTCGTTGTAAGTGGCGGAACCGACGTAATCGGTGTTTCCGGTGACCGCCACCTTGTAATCGCGATGCTGACCTAACAGATCGGCGAGACGAAGCAGGCTGGGGTAGCCATCCGAAAGAACGGAAGAGTTGAACTCGAAGTTGATCTCTTCCCAGTCCTCTTTGGTCTGATTTGCAGGCGCATTCAGGCCTTGAGCAAAGAGTGCGGAGGCGATGACCCCGAGCGCGCTCAACGCTACGATTCTCTTCATTGTTTTCTTGATCTCCTCAACAGAAACAGGCCGGGCATATAGACCGAGTATGGAAGTCTTTCTTCCTTCCTCCAACGGGGCGAGCCGATGCCTTCCAAGCAGCGTCCGAACGGCAAGGCCGATTGCGGTATTGACTCGTTCCCACTCACCTGGGCCGATTACGATATATTCTACACCTGAAATGCGGCATATTCGCAACAATTGGATCAAGTTACTTTGAGTCGCGCGCGCTTCCGCCCAAGATCTGCGTGACATGAGATAATCGGATGCGGGAGCTGCCGGATGGGCAGTCGCCTCCGGAAACGGAGGAGGAAAGTCCGGTCTCCATAGAGCAGCGTGCCGGCTAACGGCCGGGGTCCCTACCGGGATACGGAAAGTGCCACAGAAAATATACCGCCTTGAATGGTGGTGGCAGGCTTCAGCCTGCCACGCCGGGCAGGCCGAAAGGCCTGCCCCACCATCAGAGGTAAGGGTGAAATGGTGCGGTAAGAGCGCACCGCGGCTGGAGCAATCCCGCCGGCAGGGTAAACCCCACGTGGAGCAAGACCAAATAGGGGAGAAGGGGCGGCTCGCCCCGCTTGACTCCCGGGTAGGTCGCTTGAGCCTGTCAGTAATGGCAGGCCTAGAGGAATGACTGTCGCCCTGGCGGGTACAGAAACCGGCTTACAGTCCGGCAGCTCCCTTATCTGATTGTGCGTTTGAGTACTATTTAAGCTCCGTATAGATGCGCACATTGATTCTGCATAATTGAAGTTAGCCGTGACTTATGTTGGGTTTCGGACGCGCCTGCCCGCGCATACGCTAGAATCGTAACTTCGAGTCACCATGAAGATTGCACGATTTCTCATTGCCGCGCTGCTGCTGGCGCCCGCCTGGGCAGCCTCGCTCGACGAACCGACCCGCAGACTATCGCGTGAGATCCTCCAGGAGCTGATCGAGATCAACACCACCGATTCGGTGGGCAGCACCACCGTGGCCGCCGAAGCCATGCGCAAACGTCTGCTCGCGGCGGGCTTTGCGGCCGAAGACGTGACGGTGCTGGGACCCAACGAGCGCAAGGGCAACCTGGTGGCGCGGCTGCGCGGCGCGCACGCGGGTGGGCCGAAGCCCATCCTCATCATCGCGCACCTGGATGTGGTGGAAGCCCGGCGCTCCGACTGGACCACCGATCCATTCCGCCTGGTGGAGCAGGACGGGTTCTTCTACGGCCGCGGCACGCAGGACATGAAGGGCGCCGACGCCATCATGGTGACCACGCTGATGCGGTTCAAGCGCGAAGGGTACCGGCCCGACCGCGACATCATCCTGGCGCTGACCGCCGACGAAGAGGGTGGCACCTTCAACGGTGTCGATTGGCTGCTGAAGCAGCATCGCGACCTGGTGGACGCGGATTTCGCGCTCAATCCGGATTCGGGCGGTGTGACCACTCAGCATGGCAAGGCGCTTGCCGTGGAGGTGGCGTCCGCCGAAAAGCTCTACGCGGATTTCGAGCTGAAGGCCACCAATCCCGGCGGGCACAGTTCGCTGCCGGTGGCGGACAATGCCATCTACCACGTGGCCGATGCGCTGGTGCGCCTGGAGCGCGCGGTGTTTCCGTTCGAGCTCAACGCCGTGACGCGCGCTTATTTCGAGAACCTGGCGAAAGTGGAATCCGAGCAGAACGCGGCGGACATGCGCGGCATGCTGGCGCAACCTCCGGATCCGGCAGCCATCGCGCGGCTGGGGCGTGTAGCCCAGTTCAACGCCCTGGTACGGACCACATGCGTGGCCACCCGTCTGGACGCCGGGCACGCCAATAATGCGTTGCCGCAGAGCGCGCGGGCGATCGTGAACTGCCGCATTCTACCAGGCCACTCGGCCGAAGAGGTGCGGGTGGAGCTGGTGCGGATTTTGGCCGATCCAGCGGTTTCGGTTCGGCATATCAGCGACTTGACCGGCGAGATAGCGGACCGCGCACCGCTCGACAAGCCATCGGCGCCGGTGACGCTGCGGACGGACGTGCTGGCGCCGCTCGAACGGCTGGCGGCGCAGTTCTGGCCGGGCGCGCCGGTGGTGACGGACATGGAAACCGGCGCTTCGGATAGCAAATACACCAACGCCGCGGGCATCCCCAGCTTTGGCTTCTCGGCGCTCGCCATCGATCGCGACGACGTGCGCGCACACGGCAAGGACGAGCGCCTGCGCGTAAGTTCCTACTATGACGGCGTGGATTTCTACTACCAGTATCTGAAGGCGTTAACCGGAGCAACCGCAAACTAGCCAAAGCCCGACTAGCGGATTCGGTTCTCAGGCTGCTGCGCGGGTCCGTATTGCTGGCGGCGCAGCAGGCGGTCGGCATCGGCGTAGACGCGGACGTAGTCGACCACCAGGCGCTGCGGAAACTCGGTGGTTCGGTCGGGCGGACCAGGCCAGTCCCCGCCCACGGCGAGATTCAGCAACAAATAGAAGGGATGGTCGTACACCCAGTGAGCGCCGGCCGGCAGGTTCGACGGCGTGACATGGAAGTACGGTTCGCCATCGAGCAGGAACTGAATGCTGTCTTCCTCCCAGATGACGCCGAAAACGTGGAAGTCATCGGCGACCTGGCGGCCGGTGGTGAGAGTTGCCGTGGCGCCGATGCCGCCCGCGCCGGAGTAGCCGGGCCCATGCACGGTGCCGTGGATGCTGAACGGTTCCTTGCCGATGTTCTCCATGATGTCGATCTCGCCGCAGGCGGGCCAGCCTTTGTCGGCGAAATCGGCGCCCATCATCCAGAACGCG
>Ga0187875_10003732_pt1 | contig 10656 bp, 7 predicted proteins | sample June2016WEW_17_1_2_FD_132978 | JGI IMG/M metagenome (GOLD analysis project Ga0187875, IMG submission 132978) | Peatland microbial communities from SPRUCE experiment site at the Marcell Experimental Forest, Minnesota, USA - June2016WEW_17_10 | ecosystem: Environmental > Terrestrial > Soil >... | reverse complement strand
GTCACCCGCAGGTAGTAGAAGACCGACACCGCGCTGGTGCCGATCCCCCAGAGCGCGAGCGCGACGTTGTGCGCCTGGATGGCGGCCGCGAAGACCAGGAACTTGCCGATGAAGCCGGCGGTGAACGGAAAGCCCGCCAGCGAGAGCAGGAAGAATGCCAGTGCCGCGGCCACGTACGGCCGCCGGTGCCACAGCCCGCGCAGGTGGTCGTAGCTGTCCAGGTCCTCGCCCCGGCCGCTCATCACGGTGACCACGGCAAAGGCGCCGAGGTTGGTGAGCGCGTAGGCGGCGAGGTAGTAGAGGGCACCCTGGACGCCGAGCGGGGTCCCGACGCCGACCGCCACGCCGATCAGGATGTACCCGGCCTGGGCGATGCCCGAGTAGGCGAGCATCCGCTTGATGCTGTTCTGGGTGAGCGCGGCGAGGTTGCCGACGACCATGGAGATGATGGCGACGGCGATCACCACCGCGCTCCACCGGCTGTAGTAGGAGGCGAAGGTGTCGTCGAAGAGGCGGATGATCACGATGAAGGCGGCGACCTTGGTGGCGACGCTCATGAAGGTCGTGACCGAGGTGGGGGCCCCCTGGTAGACGTCGGGGGTCCAGGCGTGGAAGGGTGCCGCGCTCACCTTGAAGGCGAGGCCGACGAACATGAGGATGATCCCGCCGACCAGCAGCGGATCGATCGGCAGAGAGCGGCTCATCGCCTCGGCGATCTGGGCGAGCTGGGTGTGCCCGGTCTCGCCGTACACCAGGGCCATCCCGAAGAGGAGGAATGCAGAGGCGAAGGAGCCGAGCAGCAGATACTTGACCGCCGCCTCCTGGGAGCGCTCCTCCTGGCGGGAGAATCCGCTCAGGATGTAGAGGGAGATCGAGAGCAGCTCGACGGCGAGGAAGATGACCATCAGGCTGGTGGCGCCGGCGAGCAGCATCATCCCCACCGTCGCCGCCATCAGCAGCGAGTAGTACTCGCCGTGATGCAACCTCCGGCGGATGAGGTAGCCGGGGCTGATGGCGACGGTGAGCAGCGAGGTCACCAGGATCACGCAGTTGGCGAACTCGGCGAGGCGGTCGTAGGCGAAGGCACCGAAGAAGACGCTGCGGCCGGCTGAGCCGGCGTCGTACCAGCCCCAGACGCTGACCACAAGCGCCCCCACCAGCACCGCCCCGCTGAAGACGGCGAGCCAGGTGCGCCGCCCCGGCGGCACCACCAGGTCGAGCAGCATGAGGGTGAGGAAACCGCCCGCCACGATGACCTCGGGGAGGAGCCCGACCAGGTCGTGCCAACCCGGGGTGGCGGTGGCGAGCGGCAGGGCCGCCAGCGCGTTCACGGCGTCAACCCGGATTGCACGGCGACCGGCGGCACCGCGACCGAGGACTGGCTCACGTCGGCGAGCGCCACGTAGCCGGGCACCGCCTGGGCGGTCACATCCCCCACCGGATGGGGGAACACCCCGAGCACGACGATCAGCGCGGCCAGCGGGGCGAGCACCAGTCCCTCGCGGAAGCGCAGGTCCTGCACCTTCTCGGTGACCGCGCGAACCGGTCCGTGCATCATCCCCTGGTGCATGCGCAGCATGTACCAGCTGGCGACGACCACGGCGAGCCCGGCCAGCACGGCCAGCAGCCAGAAGTACTGGAAGGCGCCCAGCATGATGGCGAACTCGCCGACGAAGCCGTTGGTGCCGGGCAACCCGAGGGCACCCAGGGTGATCACCAGGAAGAAGACGTAGAGCCAGGGCATCCGCTTCTGGAGCCCGCCCAGCTCACGTATGTCGCGGGTCCCGGTGCGGGCCTCGACCACCCCGACGACCAGGAAGAGGGCGGCGATGATGATGCCGTGGTTGAGGATCTGGATCACCGCCCCGTCGATGCCGTTCTGGTCGAGGCTGAAGATGCCGAGCGCGATGAAGCCGAGGTGGGAGATGCTCGCATAGGCGACGATCCGCTTGAGGTCGGTCTGGCTCAGGGCCATCATCGCGCCGTAGAGGATGCTGAGAACCGCGAGCGCCACCAGGAGCGGCTGCAACTGGTGGACCGGCCCGCTGAAGAGGGTGATCCCGAAGCGGATGAAACCGTACGCGCCCATCTTGCTCACCACCCCGGCGAAGAAGACCAGCGCGGGGGTCGGCGCCGACTCGTAGAGGTCGGGCAGCCAGGTGTGGAAGGGGACGATCGGCAGCTTGATGGCGAAGGCGAGGGCGAAGGCGAGGAAGGCGAACATCGCCGGGGAGAGCGTCGGGGTGGAGGTGAAGGGAAGCGGCACCCCGGTCTGGACCGGCAGCGGGTTCTGGAGCAGCACCTCGAGGTCGAAGGTGTTGTGCCCGCCCGCCAGCGCCTGGAAGTGCAGGTAGAGGATCGCCAGCAGCATCAGCAGGCTGCCGGCCACGGTGTAGATGACGAACTTGAGGGTCGCCCGGCCCCGGTTCTCGTTGCCGTAGAAGGCGAGCAGGAAGTAGAGGGGGATCAGCATCCCCTCCCAGAAGACGTAGAAGAGGAGCAGGTCCAGGCTGATCAGGACGCCGGTGGTCGCCGCCTCGGTGAGCAGCATCAGCCCGCAGAAGAGCTTGAGCCGCTCGGTGGTGAGGCGCGGCACCACCAGGGCGCCGAGCAGGAAGACACCCGCGTTGAGGGCGAGGATCCAGGCCGACACCCCGTCCACCCCGAGGTGGTAGGAGGCCCCGATGGCGGGGATCCAGTTGGCCTGCTCGACGTAGTGCATCGGCAGCGGCCCCCCACCGATCGCGGTGGTGGTCGCCACCCCGTGGACCACGATCGCGACCAGCACCACCTCGGCGGCCGCCACCACCATGGTCACGCCCTTGACCAGGTCGGCGGCCTTGCCCGGGATCACCTGGAGGATGAGCGCCCCGGCGGCGGGGAGCAGGAGGATGGCGGTGAGCCACGGGAAGCCGTTGCTCATGGCGTCATCCCGAAACGAGCTTCGCGGTTCATTTCGCCATCCCGGCGGCGATCATCACGGCGACCGTGAAGACGACCACGAAGAGGACCATGTAGGACGCGTAGTCGCGGATCAGCCCGGTCTGGACGCTCCGGAAGGCCGAGCTGAAGTCGGTCGCGACGCCCGAGATGCCCTTGATCCAGCTGTCCATCACCGGGTCGCCGGCACGGCGGAGGCCGCGGGCCAGGGCGCGGGTGGGGCGGACCAGCAGGCTGTCGTAGAGCTCGTCGAAGTAGAGCTTGTTGAAGGAGAGCCGGGGCAGCACCCGGAGCCCCGGCCGCGCCAGCGCCCGCGAGGGGTCGAGGTCACGCCGCACCCAGATGCGCAGCGCGATGGCGATGCCGATCAGGCTGCAGGTGAGGCCGATCACGAAGCCGATCACCCCCAGCCCGAGACCCGGCTCCTTGGCGATGTGGCTGCCGGCGGGGCTGGTGAAGACCGGGTTGAGGAAGGCGTCGATGAGGTGGGGGCCGAAGGCGACCGGCCACTGCAGGATCCAGCCCGCCAGTGCCGAGAGCCCGGCCAGGATCACCACCGGCCAGAGCATCACCGCCTTCGACTCGTGGGCGTTGCGGGCCGCCTCGGAGCGCGGCTCGCCGCGGAAGGCGGTGCCGTAGAGGCGGAAGGCGTAGAGGCCGGTCAGGATGTTGACGACGATGCCGACGATGTAGAGGGCGGGCGCGCCGGGACCGTTGATCAGGCCGAAGCCGAGCAGGTCCTCCTTGGAGAACATCCCCGCGAAGAGGAAGCCGGCCAGCGCCAGCGAGCCGACCAGGAAGCACCAGGCCGTGACCCGCATCCGGGAGTCGAGGCCGCCCATCTCGCGGATGTCCTGCTCGTCGTGGACGGCGTGGATCACGTTGCCGGCGGCGAGGAAGAGGAGCGCCTTGAAGAAGGCGTGGAGCAGGAACTGATACATCCCGGCGGCGTAGGCGCCGATCCCGACCGCGAAGATCATCAGCCCGATCTGGGACATCGTCGAGTAGGCGATCACCCGCTTGATGTCCACCTGGGAGAGCGCGATGAAGCCGGCCATCACGGCGGTGCCCATGCCCACGCAGGCGACCATCCCCGACGCGATCGGGGCGAGGTCGAAGAGGGCGTGGAAGCGGGCGATCAGGTAGACGCCGGCGGTCACCATGGTCGCCGCGTGGATCAGCGCCGAGACCGGGGTGGGGCCCTCCATGGCGTCGGGAAGCCAGGTGTGGAGGGGGAACTGAGCGCTCTTGGCGAATGCCCCGACCGCGAGAAGGATGCAGATCAGGGTGATCAGCGGGCTGCCCGCGCCCAGCGAGCTCGCGTTGGCGAAGATCTGGGGCAGGCTCAGGGTGTACAGGTGCTGGGTGAAGTACGCCGGAAGGCCACAGACCACGTCGGGCGAGCAGGTGGGGAACACTTTGGTCAGGTTGACGAAGATCAGGAAGGCGGCGATCACCAGGGCGACGTCGCCGATGACCTGGGTGATCATCGCCTTGCGGGACGCCAGCACGGCGCTCTCGCGCTCGTACCAGAAGCCGATCAGCAGGTAGCTGGAGAGCGCCACCGCAGCCCAGCCGCTGATCAGGATGACCAGGTTGGCGGCCAGCACCAGGAGCGCCATCGAGAAGATGAAGAAGTTCATGTAGCTGAAGAAGCGCGCCACCCCGGGGTCGTGCTCCATGTAGCCGACCGAGTAGACGTGGATCAGCAGCCCGACCCCGGTGATGACCAGCAGCATCAGCACCGAGAGCTGGTCGACGGTGACGTCGACCGAGACGTTGAGGTTGCCGGGGCCGAGGTCCAGCCAGTTCCAGAGCGTGGCGGTGATGGACTGATGGCCCGAGGCCGCGCCCAGCACCTGGGCGAAGATGACCAGGGTGACGGCGAAGGCGGCTCCGATGGAGAGGGTGCCGGCCAGGTTGACGAAGCGGCGGCCGAGAACCGGGCCGAGCAGCCCGCAGAGCGCGCTGCCCAGAAGCGGGAAGAGCAGCACCAGGCCGGCGAGGAGGGCCGCGGTCGACGCGTTCACTGCTTCATCTCATCGAGGTCGTCGACGTCCAGCTCGCGGCCGATGCTGAACACCCGGGTGAGCAGGCCGAGGCCGACCACCACCTCGGCGGCGGCCACCACGATGACCATGAAGGCGAAGACCTGGCCCTCCTCGGAGTTGAGGTAGCTGGAGTAGCCGACCAGGGCGAGGTTGACCGCGTTGAGCATCAGCTCGATGCACATGAAGACGACCAGGGGATTGCGCCGGATCAGCACCCCCAGGGCGCCCAGGGTGAAGAGGAAGGAGGCGGTGAGCAGCAGCCACGGGAACATCGCTTGGGAGGGCACTAGTCAGGTCCCTCCACCAGGTCGTCCTTCCACCTCTGGTCGGCCTGCGGGTCGCGCTTGGGCCCGACCGCGGCGCGGCGGGTCAGGTAGACCGCGCCGATGGCCGCCACCAGGAGCAGCAGCGAGGTGATCTCGAAGGGGAGCACGTAGGTGTGGAAGAGCTGGTTGGCCACCGTCTGGACGTTGCCCGCCTGGTCGACCGCGTTCTGGGGGAATCCAAACGTGTGGAAGGGGTCGGCGGTGGTGTCGCCGGTGGCGGCCAGGCTGCCCACGGTGTAGCCGTGCATGCAGGTCACCGCCTGGCCGGTGCAGGAGGTGTCGTAGGTCACGTCGTTGCGAGCCGCGATGAAGACCGCGGTGCAGAGGCCGGCGACGGCCAGCACCCCGAGGATGAGCCGGAGGTCGAGGAGCCGCGGCCGGTCCTCGGCGGCCGGGTCGAGCAGGGCGATGATGAAGACGAAGAGCACCATCACCGCGCCGGCGTAGACGATCAGCTGGACCACGAAGAGGAACTGGGCGTTGAGCACCAGGAAGACGGCGGCCAGCAGGCCGACGGTCAGCACCAGCGAGAGCGCCGAGTAGATGGTCTGAGCGGAGAAGACGACGCCCAGGGCGGAGATCGCAGCCAGGATCAGAAGGATGACGAGGAGCACGTTCACGCCCCCTCTCCCCCATCGCCGCGGGCCGCGGGCTCGACGACGCTCGGCGGCCGGCTCATGATCCCGTGGGCGCCGGGGACCGGAGTGGCATCTCCCTTCGTGGCCTGCGCCGCGTCCCAGGCCACCCGCGGGCTGACCCCCGGGTCCTGCAGCTCGCGACCCCGCTGGTCGGAACCGGCCCCGCGCGCCGCCGATGGACCGCGCGCCTGCTCGAAGTGAGGCCACGCCTCGAGCAGATCGGCCTTGGTCAACACCGTCCGCTCGCGCCGGTAGTCGGCCAGGTCGAAGCGAGGTCCGAGGGTGATCGCCTCGGTGGGGCACGCCTCGGCGCAGTAGCCGCAGAAGATGCAGCGAATCATGTTGATCTCGTAGCGCTCGGCGTACCGCTCTCCGGGCGAGATGGGGTGGTCCTTGGGGTTCTCGGCGGGGCCGACGTAGATGCAGCCCACCGGGCACGCGGCCGCGCAGAGCTCGCAGCCGATGCACTTCTCCAGGCCGTTGTCGTAGCGGTGCAGGATGTGCCGGCCGCGGTGACGCGGGGTCGCGGGTTTCTGCTCCTCCGGCCACTGCACGGTGATCGGCTTCTTGAACATGTTGCGGAACGTCAGGGCCATCCCCTGCGCGATCTCGCGAAACATCAGCCGGCCCTCAGGGCGACGATGGTGCCGGTGATCATGATGTTGAGCAGACCGAGCGGCAGCAGCACCTTCCAGCCGAGGTTCATCAGCCGGTCGTAGCGAAGCCGGGGCAGCGTCCAGCGCACCCACATCATCACGAAGAGGAGCACCACGACCTTGGCCAGGTACCAGATCACGCCGGGGATCCAGCCGACGATCACCCAGCTGGTCGGCAGCGGCGAGAGCCAACCGCCCAGGAAGAGCGTGGTGGCGATGGAGGCGACGATCACCATGTTGATGTACTCGCCGAGGAAGTAGAAGGCGAAGCGCATCGACCCGTACTCGGTGTGGTATCCGCCGACCAGCTCGGTCTCCGCCTCGGGCAGGTCGAAGGGCGCACGGTTGGTCTCCGCGAGCGCGCCCGCGAAGTAGAGGAGGAAGGCGAGCGGCTGGAGAAAGACGTACCAGAGGTGCTGCTGGTTGCTGACCACCTGCTCCAGGTCGAGCGACCCGGCGAGGATCACCGGGCCGATCAGCGCGAAGGCCACGGCCATCTCGTAGGAGATGAGCTGGGCGGACGAGCGGAGCCCGCCGAGCAGCGAGTACTTGTTGTTCGCCGACCATCCGCCCAGGAAGATCGAGTAGACGCCGAGGGAGGTGATCGCCAGGACGAAGAGAAGGCCGACGTTGAGGTGGGCGACGTCCCAATGGAGGGCGTACCCGGACGGGCAGACCAGGCCTGCCTGACCGATCGACGGCCCGCCGACGCAGTTGACCGCGCTGATCGGGATGGCCGCGAAGGCGAACATCGCCGCCGCTCCGGCCAGGCCGGGCGCGATGAGGTAGAGCAGCTTGTCCCGGGCCGAGGGCGCGGTGTTCTCCTTGAAGAGAAGCTTGACCGCGTCGGCCGCGGGCTGGAGCAGACCGAAGGGGCCGACCCGGTTGGGCCCGATGCGCAGCTGGATGCGCGCCGCCACCTTGCGCTCGGCCAGGGTGAGGTAGGCGCCGGCAGTGATCAGGAAGCCGATGACGATGACGGCCTTGACCAGGATCACCCACCAGAAGTCGGGACCGATGAGGTAGGTCCAGAGATCGGCGATCATGGGGAGGGCTCCCCGAAGAGGGCGCGGCCGCCGTTGCCCGCGGCCCCGTAGGCGGGAACGGCGACGGCGAGCTCGCGCTGCACCCGGGCCGGCTCACCCGCCCATCCCTCGGCACCCAGCGCCGCGGCCAGCATGCCGAGCACCCTGGTCTCCGCGGGCGTGGCCGTGGCCGGCGGCAGCGCGGCCCGGATGCGCTGCACCCGGCCCTCGCAGTTGGTTATGGTGCCCGTCTTCTCCATGAGGCTGTGCCCGGGGATGACCACGGTGGCGTTCTGGCTCACCGGGCTGGGGACGCTCTCCAGCGCCACCACCGCCTCGGCCCGCGCCACCGCCCGGCGCAGCAGCTCGGTGTCCTCCCCGGCAGCACCGAGCGCGGCGGCGTTGACCAGCACCAGGGCCGCGATGCCGCCCTCGGCCGCAGCCTCCAGGATCTCGCGACCGCTGCGCCCGGCGGGCCTGGCGGGGCGATAGCCGGGCAGGAGACCGGGGAGGAGGCCGAGGTCCTTGGCCCCCCGCCCGTTGACCCCGCGGGTGATGGTCAGCCGCTTTACGGTCGCCCCGGTGACGGCGAGCGCTCGGGCGACCGCGGCCGCGGTGGCGCGCCCGCTCTCGTCGGCGATCACTCCGACCAGGCCCTCACCACCCGCGACCTTCACCGCCGCGGCGCGCCGGGCTCCCCCGTCCAGGCGGTGGACGGCGACGCCCTTCTTGGTCTGCGCCTTGAAGAGGCGGAGCGTCAGCACCGGGGCGAGGCGCTCCGGCTCGGGCCCGAGCACGACCACCGCTCTGCAGTCCTCGATCTCGGCGATGCCCAGGCTGTGCTCGGCCGCGTCGAGGCCGGGGAAGCTCTCCAGCTGGTGGTCGAGGTTGGGGGTGCCGAGCACCTCGCGGGCCAGCCGCTGGAGCAGCCACAGCTCCTCGTTGGTGCTCTCCGGGGACCCGATCACCCCGATGGCGCCGGCCCCGAGCCTCTCCTTGACGGCGCTCAGCTGGGCGGCCGCCGCAGCCACCGCGGCCTCGGTCGTCACCGGTGTCCCGGCGGGCTCGGCCCTGCTGCCCCTGACGAGCGGCCGGCGGATCCGATCGGTGGAGTTCCACCGCGGGAAGGAGTACCTGCCCTCGTCACAGAGCCACATGTCGTCGACCAGCGGGTTGTCCCGAGAGGTGAAGCGCTTGACCTCGAAGTCGCGGGAGTCGACGTTGACGTTGCACCCGTACGAGCAGCCGGGGCAGACCGACCTGGTCCGCTGCAGGTCCCAGGGCCGGGCGGTGAAGCGGTATTTGACGTGGGTCAGGGCGCCCACCGGGCAGACCTCGGGGAGGTTGCCCTGGAACTCGGACCGGAGCGGCTGCCCGTTGAAGGTGGCGACCATGGTGTTGACGCCACGCTGCTGGAGGACCAGCTCCTTCTCGCCCGTGATCTCCTCGTAGAAGCGGGTGCAGCGCCAGCAGAGGATGCAGCGCTCCTGGTCCAGCTCGATCCGGTCGGAGAGGGGCAGCGCCTTGTTGAAGTGGACCTTCTCGGTGATCGGGAAGCGGGACGTGGGCGGACCGTAGCGGACGGTGAAGTCCTGCAGGTCGCACTCGCCGCCGCGGTCGCAGACCGGGCAGTCGAGCGGGTGGTTGAGGAGGAGGAACTCGAGCACCCCCTCCCGCTCCTTGACGACCGGTGCGGACTGGGTATCGACCACCATCCCATCGGCCACGACGGTGGCGCAGGCGGGCTGGAGCTTGGGCATCTTCTCGACCTGCACCAGGCACATCCGGCAGACCGCCACCGGGTCCATCTTGGGATGGGCGCAGTAGATGGGGATGTGGACGCCCGCCAGGGTGGCGGCGTCGAGGACCAGCGTGCCGGGCGGCACCCGGAGCGCCCGGCCGTCGATGGTGACGGAGACGCGGCCGTCGTCGGGAGTCTCCGGGGTCTCGACCTTCGATTTCTCGTCAGCCATCTACGCCGTCACCAGCTCGGCGCTGCGCCGCTTGACCGGACATCCGCCCGCGCCGCAATGCTCCTCGAACTCCTCGCGGAACGCCTGGTAGGCCGACATCACGAACCAGGTCGCGGTGTCGCCCAGCGGGCAGAAGCACTTGCCATTCATGTTGTCGCAGATGTCGGTGAGCGTCGACAGCTCGGCCGGGGTCAGCACTCCCGCCTCCAGCCTGTGCATCAGGTCGGACTCGAAGTAGGTGCCCTCCCGGCAGGGGGCGCACTTGCCGCACGATTCGTGCTGGTAGAAGTCGACCAGGCGCATCGAGACGTCAACCATGCAGGTGGTCTCGTCCATGAAGACCATCGCCCCCGCCCCCAGGGCGGAGCCCGCCTTCTGGACGGCATCCATCTCCAGGGGCAGGTCGAGGTGCTCGGGGAGGAGGACCTGCATCGAGCCGCCTCCGGGCTGGAAGGCCTTGAGCGAGCGACCCTTCCAGATCCCGTGGCACTCGTCCTCGAGGAGCTCGCGGATCGGGGTGCCGAGCTGCATCTCGTAGGTGCCGGGGCGGTTGATGTGCCCGCTGCAGCAGAAGAGCCGCGTCCCCGTGCTCTTCTCGGCGCCGACGGAGGCGAACCAGGCGCCCCCGCGGAGGACGATGTGGGGCAGGTTGGAGAGGGTCTCCACGTTGTTGACGACGGTCGGCTGGCCATAGAGGCCCTTGACCGCGGGGAAGGGCGGCTTGAGGCGGGGCTGGCCCCGGAAGCCCTCCAGCGAGTCGATGAGCGCCGTCTCCTCGCCACAGATGTAGGCCCCGGCGCCGCCGTGGACGATGATGTCGCAGCTGAAGTCGGAGCCGAGGATGCCCCGACCGAGGTAGCCGGCGGCGCGCGCCTCCTCGACGCAGCGCTCCAGCAGCAGGCGCTGCTCGTGATACTCGCCCCGGATGTAGATGAAGGCGATCGGCGCCTGGATGGCATAGGCGGCGATCAGCGCCCCCTCGATGAGCTGGTGCGGGTTCTCGTCGATGAGCGCCCGATCCTTGAAGCAGCCCGGCTCCGACTCGTC
>Ga0187875_10003731_pt1 | contig 10657 bp, 9 predicted proteins | sample June2016WEW_17_1_2_FD_132978 | JGI IMG/M metagenome (GOLD analysis project Ga0187875, IMG submission 132978) | Peatland microbial communities from SPRUCE experiment site at the Marcell Experimental Forest, Minnesota, USA - June2016WEW_17_10 | ecosystem: Environmental > Terrestrial > Soil >... | reverse complement strand
GGAGTGTTAGCGCCGACGTCGTGAACGTAAAGCGCGGCGTTTAGCACGACTGCGAGCGCGAGTGCGAACTGCGCGCGTCGATTCCGCATCTGGCGGATACACCATGCCAGCAGTATGAAACACGGTGGAAACACATAGATGAGATAGCGCGTCGTGAAGACGGCCAGCGAGGTCGTGCGCTGTGCAACGAACATCACCAGAGGTCCCAGCAGCACCCACGCGACGAGCAGGATCAAGTCGTCGCCCGCCAGAGCGAACACATTTGCGAACCAATCGCGATGAAGCACAAAGCAAAGAAAGAGTCCGATCGTCACCGTGATGGCAACCTGCCACGGAAAAAGACTCAGGAAGGTGCCTGCCGTGGGTCTCACAGCCGATGTCCACTTGTCTGCCTGGCCTACAAGCGTCAACATCTGCTTCGCCAGCGGAACCGCGGCAACAACAATCGCGAATGCCACGGCCAGGATTCGCGCCCAGGAAAAGAGCCTTCCGGAGGAATGTGCCGCTATCAGATACACCGTTTGTACCAGGAATATGAGCACAAAGAGGTAATGAAAGTAGACGACCAACGCCGAAGAAGCGCAGTAAAGCGCGAGCCACGATCTTTTCCCGGTATGCACCCATTCGCGCAAGCTCCAGAAAGAAGCCAGGATGACCGCGAGTCCCAGCGCGTATGGGCGCGCGTTGGTGGCTGTCTCAACAATCGCGCCGGTGCAGGCAAACGGCACCACCGCGAGCCAGCCGGAGCCCGGTCCCGCTATCCGTTCGGTCAGCTTATACAGCAGCCAGGCCGCCAGAAGCACACCGGCGACGGAAGGAACCCGCAGCAGCGCCTCCTTATGCGCGCCATCCGACAGGAATGGTGACACGACGTACTGATACAGAAGAGACTGGCCGAACGGGAATGTCTCGAGCTTTGACCAGGCCTTCGCCAGGCCGCCCTGATCGATCCAATACGCCGTCGCCTCGTCGATCCAGAAGCCGCGTGAAATACGGGACATCCAATAGGCGAGGATCGCGCCCGCGAACAATGCCGGGAAGAGCCACGCAGGCACCGGCGGATCTGCGGCGGCGCCACTCGATCGAGGCGATTTGGTGGCGGAGACACCGATGCTGGCAGCCATGCTGACTGATTGGACCATCGGCCCCGCTGGAGGAGGACTTTAGCAGCGTGGTGCGCCGCCCCCGCTCCGAGCGCGCGCAGCCCTTTTGCAGGGGAGTTCGGGCAGCGTCCGATTGGACCACGGGAGCGCCTTAAAGCTGCGGGCCCACATGACCGATGGAACACAAGTAGGCGATCCATGGCCGCCTCGACTACAATTGCGCCCCAAGTCCTGCGACCCGTTCTGGTTAACGCCGCGTCGCGGGAACGGCTATGCAAACGCGTCTTGCTCGGGATCACGTTATTCGTGGCGTTCGGCCTTGCCGGACACCTGGCGGTCCTGCTGTGGTCGCGGCACGAATTCACGCCGGTGGAGGCGCTGGTGGCGATCCACTCGAACATGCTCACACATGGCCAGGGCCTTTATTACGATCTCAATCGCTACCCCTTCACCGTTTCGCCCTACGGCCCGATCTTCTACACAGCCTCGGGATATATGCACAAATGGGGAGCGGGCCCGTACTTCAGCGGGCGCATCCTCTCGTTTGCCGCACTGCTGACTTCGCTCTGGTTGTGCTGGAAAGCACTCGGATACCTGACCCGCGACCGCTCTGCGCGCGCGACAGGAGTACTGTTGGCGGCATCCACGTCGAACATCCTCTTCTGGGGAACGGTGGGGCAAGTGGACATGCTCGCCGCGTGCTTTTCGCTTGCGGCCTTCACCCTGTTTCTGCGGTATCGGGAGAGGCGCGAGATCAAACCGCTGGTCTGGTCGGCGATTCTCGTGATTCTGTCCGTGTTTACCAAGCAGACGTCCGTGGCCGCAGGGGCAGCCATCGGGCTCACCCTGCTGGCTGAGGATCGCAAGCGCGCCGCGTGGTGGATCGCCGGAGTGGGAGCTGTGGGCGCCAGCATTGCGCTGGCTCTGAACGCCATTACCCACGGCGGCTATTTCAGCGACGCCATAGTCGCCAATATCAACCCGTTCGCCTGGTTCAAACTCCTGCAACAGGCCCAGTATCTGATGCTGACCGGCGCCGGCGTCATTCTGACCGCCGCGGTGGGAGCGTGGCACGCGTCACGCCGCACCGCACCACTGTACGTTTACGCCGGACTCTCCACCGCTGTCTGGTTGCTGACTTCCCCCAAGATCGGCTCGGACCTCAACTATCAGATTGAGATGATGTTGGTGATGCCAATGTGCGCCGCGTGCGCCCTTGGCGAACTGCAATTCTTCCCCAACCTGTTTGCCGACCGGCGTACCTGGGTAACGCTGCTGCAGATCCCCCTGCTGCTGCACGTGACCCTCAACGTTCTGCTGACCGCGCGCGTGATCGCCGAACGGGCCCTGCTCGAACCGGCCCGCAGCGCGGAAACCGCTGCCCTGAAAAGGTACGTCGACCAGCCTGGACGCGTGCTTTCCGGCCACTACGACTCGTTAGTGCTGTATCGCGGCAGCATCGAAGTGGAACCGCTTATCTACACCCTCCTCGTCCAGGCTGGCCGCAGCGATCCGAGGCCGCTCTTGCGCGATTTATCCACGCGGCAATTCGCGACGATTCTGCTGCTGGATAACGTGTTCGCGCCTCAGCCCAAGGAAGAGAGCGCGGAATTGGTGCATCTGCCAACCGCACAACTGGATGCCATTCGCCGGAATTACCGTCTGGTCCAGCACGTGAAGGGTCCCTATGGTGTCTACGTCTATGAGCCCCGGCGTGATTGACGAAGCTCGCCGGAGCACCTTCGCGGGCGAATACCATCGCGTGCGATTGCCGTTCGATGCCGGTCGCGCCGGTGTGTGGCGGGCGCTATGCCGGTATCTCGCGCGATGGGTGGATTCACAGGCAGGCCTGCTCGACCTCGGCGCGGGCTACGGCGACTTCTCGCGTTTCTCCGCTGCCTCGGAAAAATGGGCGCTGGACATGAATCCGGAGTTGATCGGCCACTGGGCGTCAGAAGTGCGGCCGATCATCCAGTCTGCGCTCGATCCTCTGCCCATTGCCAGCCATTCGCTGGGTACGGTGTTTGCCTCGAACTTTTTCGAACACTTCACGGCGGAAGAAGGCGCGCGCATTCTCCTGGAGGTGCGGCGCGTACTGAGGCCGGGCGGCAGACTCATTGCCGTTCAGCCGAATTTCCGTCTCGAGCCCCGGCGCTATTTCGACGACTATACGCACAAGACCATATACACCGACGAAGGATTCAGCGGTCTGTTGCGAGCCTGCGGATTCGATGTCGTGCACGCGGAGTCTCGCTTTACGCCGTTCACTATGAAATCGCGATGGCCGAAGGCGGTCTGGATGGTGAATCTTTACCTGCGCCTGCCAGGCCGGCCATTCGCCGGACAATTTCTGGCGGTCGCCGAGCCTTCCGCGAGAGGCGAAGCGTAAGCCATGTGGCGCGGTCAAAAAGTTGCTGTGATTTTCCCGACCTATAACGAAAAGGACTCCATTCGCGCAACCGTGCTCAGTTATTTCGCCACTGGACTGGTGGACGAGATCATCGTGGTGAACAACAACGCGGCCCCCGGCACTTCCGAAGAAATCGCGGGCACCGGAGCGCGTGAGATCTTTGAAACCCGGCAGGGCTACGGCAACGCGCTGCTCTGCGGCCTCGATCATACCGATGCCGGGCTGGTGATTCTCTCGGAACCCGACGGCACTTTTCGCGGCCACGACGTCACCAAGCTGCTGGCGTACTCCGACGACGTTCCGGTGGTTTTCGGCACTCGCACTGCGCGCGAGTTCATCTGGCAAGGCGCGAACATGGGCAAGTTCCTTCGCTGGGGCAATTGGGCCGTGGCGAAGATGACCGAGCTGGTGTTCAACACCACGCTGCTGACGGACATGGGCTGCACCCAGCGCCTTCTGTCGCGAGAAGCAGTTCGCCTCATCCGGCCGCACCTGACCATCGGTGGGTCGCACTTCGGGCCGCAGGTGCTGCTCGAAGTGATTCGGCACCGTATTCCGTTTGTAGAAATCCCGATGAACTATTGCTCGCGAGTGGGGGAGTCTTCGGTCACCGGATCGTTTTGGAAAGCCTGGGTGCTGGGCTGGCGGATGATTGCTCTGGTTCTGACGTACCGGCTCGGACTCCACGGCCGTGGACGCGTCCACTGGAACCCAGCGCCGGGCGGCGCCGTGCTCGCGCGGCGGAATCAGATCCCGAGTGCCGAGGCGCTGACTGCGCTGGCTCGGGAACTGCATAATCAAACCGAAACAAGCGCTGAGCCTGCACGCCGATAGGGTTGTTCACTGCCGAGTATCACAAGGCGGTTCCTCGGCGTTCTCGACAACTTTCGTTCTGCACCTGTGGCGAACAGGTAGAATTGAATCTTCAGCCTCTATCCCCGTGACAACGGCATGAACCACGTACTGTCGACGCACCTTTTTGCCAATCACCGGCTGAGCACCGTTTGGTTCGACCGCATTCAGGACGCCGGCATCGGCGCGGTGGAGATCTATTGTGCCCGGCAGCACTTCGATTACACCAACCGCGCTCAGATTGCCGAGGTGGCCGCCTGGTTTCGCGATTCCGACATGCAGCTTCACTCCCTGCACTCGCCCATGTACACGGACGACTTGTGGGGACGCTCCGGGCCGCACGCGGTGATCACCATTACCGAAGTGGTGAAGGCGAAGCGCATCACCATGGTGGATGAAATCAAGCGGGCGCTCGAAGTGGCCGAGTCGATTCCGTTTCGCTACATGATCCAGCACATCGGCGTGGGTGAAGAGGAGTACGACGACCACAAGGTGGAAGCCGCCTTCAACGCGCTCGACGAACTGAGCAGCTTTGCGCGGCAGCGCGGGGTGGAGATCCTGTTGGAGAACATTCCCAACGCGCTGTCCAGCGCCCAGCGTCTGGTGGATTTTCTGGCGCAAACGCACTTAAAGCTGGGTTTCTGTTTCGACATCGGCCACGCGAACATGAACGAAGGAGTGGAGGCGGCGTGGAACATCATGGAGAGCCGCGTCCGGTCGACGCATCTTCACGACAACGACGGCAAGTCCGACCAGCATCTTTTCCCATTTCTCTCCGAGGGCGGCACCATAGACTGGAAGAAGGCCATGGGCCTTCTGCGCAGCCACCCCGAGGAGTATCCGCTGCTGCTGGAACTGAAAGAAGTTCCCGAATTCGGCCCGCATCCGTTCGACAAAGCGAAAGAGATCTTTGAAAGGCTCGAAAGCCTGTAATGCCGGAAACCGCAACCTCAATAGCCATCGCCGACGCGGGCAAGCACGCGGGAGAAACCGTGCAAATCCGCGGATGGCTGTACAATCTTCGCCGGTCGGGCAAGATCTGTTTTCCGCTGCTGCGCGACGGCACGGGCATTCTGCAGTGCGTCGCGGTGAAGAGCAATCTGCCGGAAGAGACCTTTGAAGCGCTGAAGAACCTGACGCAGGAATCGTCGCTGACAGTAACAGGAAAGCTGCGCGCCGAGCAGCGCGCGCCCGGTGGTTTCGAGCTCGACGTGGAGACCGCTGAGATCCTGCAGCGTGTTCCGGAGACCGATCCGTATCCGATCACGCCGAAAGACCACGGCACCGATTTTCTGATGGACCATCGCCATCTCTGGTTGCGCAGCCGCCGCCAGAACGCGATCATCCGCGTGCGCCACGCAATTATCAAAGCGATTCGCGATTTCTTCGACAACAACGGCTTCACGCTGGTGGACACGCCCATCTTCACGCCGTCGGCATGCGAAGGAACCACCACGCTGTTCGAGGTGAATTACTTCGACGACGAGAAAGTGTACCTGACGCAATCGGGCCAGCTTTACAACGAGGCGAACGCCATGGCCTTCGGCAAAGTGTACTGCTTCGGCCCGACGTTTCGCGCGGAGAAATCGAAGACGCGGCGCCATCTGACCGAGTTCTGGATGGTGGAACCAGAGATGGCCTGGGCGACGCTCGAAGACGTGAAGCAGCTTGCTGAAGAGTTGGTCGTCTACATTATGGAGCGCGTATTGGAGACCCGTCGGCCGGAGTTGCAGGCGCTGGAACGCGACGTCGGCAAGCTGGAGGCGGTGAAAGCGCCGTTTCCGCGCATGACCTACGACGACGCCGTGAAGAAGCTCCAGGAAAAGGGTAGTGAGATCCAGTGGGGCAGCGATTTTGGCGGCACCGACGAGACGATGATCGCCGAGGATTACGACCGGCCGCTGATGGTGGATCGTTATCCGTCGCAGGTGAAAGCTTTTTACTTCCAGCCGGATCAGCCGGAGATTTCGCTTGGTGTGGACGTGATCGCACCGGAAGGATATGGCGAGATTATAGGCGGCGGGCAGCGTATTCACGATCTCGATCTGCTGTTGAAACGTCTGGAACAGCACCATTTGCCGCGCGAAGCGTTCGAGTGGTACCTGGACCTGCGCAAGTACGGCACGGTTCCGCACGCCGGGTTTGGGATGGGCGTGGAGCGTGTAGTGGCGTGGATCTGCGGGCTGGAGCACATTCGCGAGACGATTCCGTATCCGCGCATGCTGTACCGGACGCGGCCGTGATGGGCACATGCGCGAATCGATAGCTATTATTGGCGCACCGCTCGATCTTGGCTCGGGCCGCCGTGGCGTCGATATGGGGCCCTCTGCCGTGCGCGTGGCCAACGTGTTCAGCCGCGTGGCGTCGCTCGGCTATGACGTGGTGGATCTCGGCAACGCGCCGGTCGTTCAGGCGGAGATGGTGGGCGAGGGACCGGCCAACGCAAAATACCTGCCGCAAATCGCCGAGACCTGCACGGCGCTCGCAAACATGGTGAAGATCGCCATGGAATCGGGCCGCGCGCCGATTATTCTGGGCGGCGATCACTCTATCGCGGCGGGAACGGTATCGGGCGGTTCTGGCTATTTTCGCGCGAAGAACGAGAAGATCGGGCTCATCTGGGTTGACGCGCACGCCGACATGAACACGCCCGATTCGTCCCCCAGCGGCAACGTGCATGGAATGCCACTGGCTTGCTGCATCGGCATCGGTCCTCGGGAACTGACGCATATCGGCGGGCACGCTCCGCAGGTGGAAGCGCGCAACGTCGCACTGGTTGGCATTCGTTCGGTGGACCAGCGCGAGCGCAACTACGTCCGCAACTCCGGTGTCACCGCCTTTACGATGCGCGACGTCGATGAGCGCGGCATGCGAACCGTAATGGAGGACGCTATCCGGATTGCTTCGGCCGGAACCAGCGCATTTCACGTCTCATTCGACATGGACGTGGTGGACCCCAGGGAAGCGCCCGGGGTCGGCACGCCCGTGAAAGGCGGCCTGACGTGGCGGGAGGCCCACCTGACCATGGAGACCGTGTGCGACAGCGGATTGATGTGTTCCATGGACGTGGTGGAAGTGAACCCTGTGATTGACGAGGTAAACCGAACGGCCGTGCTGGCCGTCGAACTGATCATGTCGGCTCTGGGAAACCGGATTTTATGAAGCTGCGGGTAGCTGTTTTGAAAGGGGGGCGCAGCGGCGAACATGAGATATCGATGCGCTCGGCACGCGCGGTTCTGGATGCGCTTGATCGCGATAAGTACGAGGTATCCGAGATCCTGATCTCGCAGGAAGGCCGCTGGTCTCCTCGAGCGATTGTTCCGGAGCCGGACGGGAATGCCGGAATCGACATAGTGATCCCGATGCTGCACGGCACCTTCGGTGAGGACGGTACGGTGCAGGGGCTGCTCGAAATGGCTGCTCTGCCGTACGTGGGTGCCGGCGTGCTCGCGTCGTCCGTTTCGATGGACAAGGAAGTGACCAAGCGGCTGTGTCTGCAGCAGGGGATTCCGGTGGCGGAATACGTGGTCGTTTCGCGCGATGAAATCGACAACACAGCGTACGATTCCTTGCCGTTTCCGGTGTTTGTGAAGCCCGCGAACCTCGGATCATCCGTTGGGATCTCGAAAGCGCACGATGCGGCTGAGCTCCGCGAATCCCTGCGTCTCGCGGCGCAGTTTGACACCAAGATCATCGTGGAGCGCGGTATCGCGGGGCGCGAATTCGAATGTGCGGTGCTCGGCAACGAACATCCCGAAGCGGCCATGCCCTGCGAGATCCTGCCCTCGCGCGAATTCTACGATTACGAGGACAAGTACCTGCTCGACCGGGCAGAGACCGTGTTGCCAGCCGATCTTGACGCTAAACAACTCGCCGAAATGCGCCGTCTCGCGGTGGCCGGGTATCGGGCGGTCGGCTGCGAAGGCATGGCTCGCGTGGATTTTCTGTTGGAACAGGCGACGGGGGAATTGTTCTTAAACGAAATCAACACGATTCCCGGCTTCACCTCCATTAGCATGTTCCCGAAAATGTGGGAATACTGCGGCCTGCCCATGCCAAAACTGCTTGACCGGCTGATTGAACTAGCGCTGGAGAGGCACCGGACGCGCGAGAGCCTCCGCTATTCGCGCTAATCGCATGCTGCTGCCTCTTGTTTTCCTGTTCGTGGCGCCCACGCCCCCGCCGTCCAATACCGCCGATGTCGAATCGTCGCTTCGGCAATTCACAGAAGTATTGGCCACCGTCGAGAGCCGCGAAGCCGATCCCATCGACAGTGAGCACGCCGTGTACGATGGCGCAATCCCCGGCATGTTGCGTGAACTGGACCCGCACTCAGTGTTCTTCGACCCGGAGCAGTTCGAACAGCTCAAGACCATGGAGCGGTCCGAGCAAAAGGGATTCGGGAGCATCGTGTCGGTGCTGCCTGGCCGCGTCATTGTGCTGCAGGCGATGCCTGGAACGCCGTCGGCGCGAGCAGGGTTGTCGCCGGGCGATGAGATTGTCGTCATCAACAACGTCCCGCTCGCCGCGCTCACCTTCGAGCAACTGGTGCAGTTTCTGGGTGAGTCGCATCAGAAGCGGGCGGATCTGTTGGTGCGCCGGCCGGGAAGTGTCAGGCCGTTGCGGTTCACGCTGGATCCTGAGCTGATCGATGCGCCCAGTGTCGATCGTTCGTTTCTGCTCGAACCCGGTATCGGCTATATTCGCGTGGCCAGTTTCGATCCGAAGACGGCAAAGCTGCTGAAGGACTCTATCGAGAAACTCGGCGGCGCGCACCTCAAGGGGCTGGTGCTGGACTTGCGCAATAACGGCGGCGGCGTGGTGGAAACCGCCATGGAATCGGCCAGCTATTTTCTCAAACCCGGCCAACGCATTCTCACTGCACATGGGCGTTTGGTGGATGCCGGCCAGGAAGTGGATGTGCCGAAGAGCGCGATGCCTTACAGCTTCCCATTGGCCGTTCTGGTGAATGAGAAAACCGCGAGCGCAGCCGAGATCGTGACCGGCGCATTGCAAGATCACGACCGCGCCACCGTCGTGGGAGTGCCCACGTATGGCAAGGGTCTTGTGCAGAGCGTCATGACGCTGTCGGGCAACACGGGCATGGCGCTGACCACTGCGTTTTACTACACGCCCAGCGGGCGATCGATTCAGAAGCCGCTGCGCGAGGGACAGCTCGGCGATATCGCCGCGCATCGCGAATACACAACCGATGGCGGACGCAAGGTTCCGGGTGGAGGCGGGATTCAGCCGGATCTTGTGGTGGCGCCCGACGCGCCTACGCGGTTGCGAGTCGCCCTCGAGTCGAGTGGCCTGTTGACGGCCTTCGCCACCAACTACACGCAGGAACACAAACTCACCGAACCGTTTGAATTGAGCGGCGCTATTCTCGACGATTTCCAGTTATTCGCATCCGAGCATGGCATCCAGCCAGCGGTCTCCGAGTGGCTCCAGGAACACGATTGGATTGAGGCGCGCCTGCGCACGGAGATCTACAATCAGGCTTTCGGAGTGGCCAAGGGCGACGAAGTCGAAGCGAAGAACGATCCGCAGGTGAAAGCGGCGGTGGCGGCACTCGCGCGGTGAGAGCGGTAGGATAACGGAGACGATGGACTTCAAGGCCGAGATCCGAAAAATCCACGGCACGCGGGTGGTGGTTGGCGAGATCGAGGCCAGAATGGCAGCGGTGCAGCAGCAACAGTCCACGGTTCAGAAGCAGCAGGCTGAAGGCCTGGCCGCGCACGAAAGACGCATGAACCACATCGACCAGCGGCTTGCGGAGATCACCGATAAGCTGGACGGCCTGATCGGGTTTATGGACAATTCCATCCGCAACCGTCCGGAATCGGGCGACTGAAGCCTTGCCGTCAAGGGGGCGCGCTTTGGGATTCCGGTTCCGCTCGCGCTCTCCAAACTCCCTCTAAACTGCTTCCTCAAGCGCGATATGTACTGCAAAGAGGCAATCTGGTGTTTCAGGACGATCCATATAACGCGTACCTCGACAACAATATCGCCACCGGCAACCCGGTCGGTCTGGTGACGGCTCTGTACGAAGGAGCCATCAAAGCCATCCAACAGGCGCGGCATTGTCTGGAAACCAACGATATCTGGGGGCGGTCGAAGGCAATCTCCAAAGCCGTCGACATTCTCACTGAGCTGGTTTTGTCGCTCGACCACGAGAAGGGCGGAGACCTGAGCGCGCGCCTCAAGGACCTGTACTGCTACATGCAGCAACGGTTGCTCGGAGCGCACGCGAGCCAGGAAGACGAGCCAATGGCCGAAGTGATTGGGT
>Ga0187875_10003730_pt1 | contig 10657 bp, 4 predicted proteins | sample June2016WEW_17_1_2_FD_132978 | JGI IMG/M metagenome (GOLD analysis project Ga0187875, IMG submission 132978) | Peatland microbial communities from SPRUCE experiment site at the Marcell Experimental Forest, Minnesota, USA - June2016WEW_17_10 | ecosystem: Environmental > Terrestrial > Soil >... | reverse complement strand
CGTGACCAGGGATCGGGGTCAGGGCACAGTGTTCTGGGTGGGCGTACTCGGGCCATTACTGGTCCGTAGCGGCGATGAGCCGGTGCCTGTCCCCGCCCCGAAGCAGCGGGTGATCCTGGCTACGCTCGCACTGCGCGCCGGGCAGGTCGCGTCCTACGACGAGCTCGAGGAGATCGTCTGGGACGGCGCGCCGCCAGCCGGGGCCCGGGTGGCCATCCGGAACTACGTGAAGCGCCTGCGGCAGATTCTGGGCCCGGTCGCCGGGCGCCGGATCGTGACCCGTGATCCGGGCTATGCCCTCGAGGCGGACCCTGACGAGGTTGACGCGCTGCGCTTCACCGCGCTGTGCAGCCAGGGCAGTGAGGCCATCCGCTTTGACGCGCCCCCCGGCGGCGGCCCGGGCGCGTGGGAACTCCTGGGCGAGGCCATCGGCCTGTGGCGCGGGAACCCGCTTGTGGATGTGCCCTCCAACGTGCTCATCACGGCCGAGGTACCCCGGCTGGACGCGCTGCGGATGCAGGCCCAGGAATGGCGGATGGACGCCGGGCTGGCCCGGGGGCTGCACGCGGAGCTGGTCGGCGAGCTGACCCAGCTGGCGCAGGATCACCCCTGGCGTGAGCGGTTCCACGCCCAGCTGATGCTGGCGCTGTACCGCTGCGGCCGGCAGGCCGAGGCGCTGGCCGCCTATCAGCGCACCCGGCGGATGCTGGTGGATGAGCTCGGCGTCGAACCCGGCCGGGAACTGCGCGACCTCCAGGCCGGGATCCTGGACGCCGACCCTGACCTGGCCGCCCCGGGTCCCGCGCTGGCCAGGTTCCTGGCCGCCCCGCCCGCGCCGGAGCAGGCCCCGTCCGGCGGGAGGGCCGCGGCCGGTGCGGTGTCCGGCGAGGCGAACCGGGACGAGGGCCGCGCCCGGGCCACCCTGCCCGGCCGGGCCCCAGCCAGCGGCACATCGGCCAGTGATAGCCACACCGCCACTAGCCACACCGCCACCAGCCGCACACCCACCAGCCGCACACCCACCAGCCGCACATCCACCGGCCGCACACCCACCAGCCGCACGCTGGGCGGCCGCACGAAGGCCGGCCAAGCCGCCGAGACCACAGGACGTCGCGTGGCGGGCGAGGTGGCAGGCGGCGGGACCTCAGAGGCCGGGGTCGCCCGCCCGGGCCCCGATCGCGGCCCCGCCGCGAGCCGGGCGCCCGCGGCCAAGGCCAGCCCGTCGGTGGGCGCGGGCTCGTCCCGGCCCGGGCGGGCCGGAGCCCCTCCCGCCGAGCAGGCCCCCGTGGTGCCCCGGCAGCTGCCCGCCGGGGTGGCGCACTTCGCGGGGCGCAGTGCCGAGCTCGCCGAGCTGCAGGCCTGGCAGCAGGACGCGGCCTCAGCCGACGGGGTGGCCAACGTCCTGGTCATCGGGGGAACAGCCGGGGCAGGGAAGACCGCTCTGGCCGTGCACTGGGCCCAGCACAGCGCCGGGGAGTTCCCCGACGGCCAGCTCTACGTCAACCTGCGCGGGTTCGACCCGTCCGGCACGCCCGTGGCCCCGGGGGATGCGCTGCGCTGGTTCCTCGGGGCCTTCGGGGTGACCGAGGAGCAGATACCGGACAGCGTCGAGGCGCAGTCCGCCCTGTACCGTAGCGTGCTGGCCGGCAAGCGGGTGCTGGTCATCCTGGACAACGCACGCGACGCGGCCCAGGTGCGGCCGCTGCTGCCGGGCAGCCGGTCCTGCCTCGCCCTGGTGACCAGCCGGACGCGGCTGCCGGGGCTGGTCGCCACGGAAGGTGCCCGGCTGGTCCCGCTGGACGTGCTGACCGCCGGCGAGGCCCACGAGCTGCTCGCCGGCCGGCTGGGCGAGCGGGCCCGGGCGGAAGCCGACGCCGCCCAGCAGCTGACGGAGGCGTGTTCCCGGCTGCCGCTCGCGCTGAGCATCGTGGCCGCCCGGGTGGCGGCCAGGCCCTACCTGCCGCTCGCCGACCTGGCCCGCGAGCTGGCCGACGCGCAGGGGCGGCTGGAAGCGCTGGACGCCGGAGACCCGGTGGCCAGCATCCGGGCGGTGTTCTCATGGTCGTGTGAGCAGCTGAGCGGTCCGGCGGCGCGGATGTTCCGGCTGCTCGGGTTGCATGCGGGGCCGGACGTGACGATCGCGGCAGCCGCGAGCCTGGCCGGGGTGGACCGCGCGCAGGCCACGGCGGCGGTCGCGGAACTGGCGGATACCCACCTGATCGCGGAGCACGCGCCGGGCCGGTATGCCTTCCATGACCTGCTCCGGGCTTATGCCGCGTACCTGGCCCGGACCACCGACGGTGACGCCGAGCGGCGCGAGGCCGTGTACCGGGTGCTGGATCACTACCTGCATACCGCCTCGGCCGGCAGCCGGGTCCTCAACCCGGTCCGCCCGTACATCACCCTGGAAGCGGCGCAGGCCGGGGTCGTCCCGGAACTCCTCGGCTACGCCAGTGAGACGGTGGCCTGGTTCGAAGCCGAGCACCAGGTGCTGATCGCGGCTATCGCGCAGGCCAGCGAGGGCGGCTTTTACCAGCACGCGTGGCAGCTGCCGTGGGCGGTGTGGCTGTTCTTCGACCGCGCGGGGTACTGGCACGACCAGGTCGCCATCCAGCGCACCGCGGTCGACGCCGCCAAGCGGCTGGGTGACCGGGCCCGGCAGGCACACGCCTACCGCGATCTCGGCGCCGCCGTCGGCCGTCTCGGCCAGCTCGCCGAGGCCCGCGATTACTGCCGCCAGGCTCTCGATCTGCACCGGCAGGTCGGAGACCGGCTCGGCGAGGCCCGCGCACACAACGAGATCGCGATGCTGGCAGAGCAGCAGGGCCGGATCGCTGAAGCGCTGGGTCATGCCCAGCTGGCCCTCACCCTGTACCGCCAGGAAGGGCACGAGCAGGGCCTGGCCAAGATGCTCAACGGCGTCGGCTGGATGCACGCGCAGCTGGGGGACTACGAGCAGGCGCTGGCGTTCTGCGAGCAGGCGCTCAGCATGTACCGGGGCCGCGGCGACCCGCTCAACGAGGCGGCGACCTGGGACAGCGTGGGGTACGCGCTGCTGCACCTGGGCCGGCTGGATGAGGCCATCAGCTGCTTGCGCACCGCGCTGAGCATCATCGACGGACTCCGGATGGGGTACTACGAGACCACCATGCTGGTTCACCTGGGCGATGCTTACCACGCCGCCGGTGAGGTGGGCCTGGCCCGCCAGTCGTGGCAGGAAGCCCTGGACATCCTGGAAGGCCTGAATCACTCCGACGCCGACCAGGTCCGGGCCAGGCTGCAGGGCGACGAACCGCCGGGTCCGGGCATCCCCACGGCCGCGGCCGAGTCAGCGCTAGGCGGTCGGCTGCGTGAGAACCACGCGGTCGGCGCCTGACATACCGGCCCCTAAACCGCGCTACCGGGACGTTACCGGCCGGTCGCATACTTCTTCGAGTGCACCTACCCCCCCCGGTGCACCCCCCTGCCGGGGCCGTCTCCGGACGGCCCCGGCGCCGGACCTCCGGCTTCTGCTCTGGAAGCCGAGGGGTCCTCCGGCCCCTCTTCCTCTGGCCCTTCTTTCTCTCCGGCTTCCCGTTCACGGGCCTCTGAGCGCCGGTTTGGTTCTCTCCAGGTCCCCCGTGGCGATCCTGACCCGGCCAGGGGACGCCAATTCCGCATGCGGCCGTTACGGTGCAGTGGTGAGTGCGCGCCGAAGAACGACACCGGCCGGGGAACTGGCCCGGATGGGATTCGCTGACGCTGGCCGGGCGGAGCGGCTGCTCAGCGAGGACCTGGCCCTCGATGCCGAGGGTGCCGACGCTGACCTGCTGGCCTCGCTGGCGGCGGCGGCCGACCCTGATCTGGCCCTGATCACGCTGGCCAGGATGCCGCTGGACGGCGACCTGCTCGCTGCGCTGCGCGCGGACGCCGGGCTGCGGAGTCGGCTCACCGCGGTGCTCGGCGCGAGCGCCGCGCTCGGGGATCACCTGGTCCGCCACCTCGAGGACTGGCGGGTGCTGAGCGGCCCCGACGCGCTGCGCAGCCCGGCCGCGGCCGAGCTGCGGGCGGATCTGCTGATGGCGGTGGGCGCCAAGCCCGATGATCCGGAGCCGGTCGCCGGCCCGGCCGCGGCGCAGAACGGCGACCCGGCCGCGGCGCAGAACGGGGACCCGGCCACCGCGTTGCCCGCGGCCTACCGGCGGCGGCTGCTGCACCTGGCCGCCCGGGACCTGACGGGGGCCATCACCGTAGACGAGACCGCGGCCGAGCTGGCCGATCTCGCCGCCGCGGCCCTCGAGGCAGCACTGGCCATCGCCCGGTCAGAGCTGCCCCCGGGTTCGGCTCCCGCCCGGCTGGCCGTGATCGCGATGGGCAAGTGCGGCGGCCACGAGCTCACCTACGCCAGCGACGTTGACGTGATCTTCGTCGCTGGCCCAGCCGCCCCCGCCCCCGCCGCGCCAGCTACACCCGCCGCGCCCGCCGCCCCCGCCGCAACCTGCGGGCCCGCTGGGCCGGACACTGCCGAGGCCGAGGCGGCCGCCGTGCAGACCGCGACCCGCCTCGCTGCCGGCCTGGTGCGGACCTGTTCGCAGAGCACCGCCGAGGGTGCCCTGTTCCCCGTGGACCCCAACCTCCGCCCGGAGGGCCGCGATGGCCCGCTGGTCCGCACCCTGGCCAGTCACGTCGCCTACTACCAGCGGTGGGCCAAGACGTGGGAGTTCCAGGCGCTGCTGAAGGCCCGCCCGGTGGCGGGCGACCGTGAACTGGGCCAGGCCTACATCGAGGCGCTCAGCCCGATGGTCTGGCAGGCCGCCCAGCGTCCCCACTTCGTCGCGGACGTGCAGGCCATGCGGCGCCGCGTAATCGGCAACCTGGCCCCCGGCGAGGCCCAGCGCCAGCTCAAGCTCGGCCCCGGCGGGCTGCGCGACATCGAGTTCGCGGTGCAATTGCTCCAGCTGGTGCACGGGCGCACCGACGAGTCGCTCCGGGAGACGGGCACCCTCCCCGCGCTGGCCGCGCTGGCCAGGGGCGGCTACGTGGGGCGGGGGGACGCGGCCAGCATGGCGGCCGCCTACCGGTTCCTGCGCACCGTGGAGCACCTGCTGCAGCTCCGCCAGCTCCGCCGCACCCACACCCTGCCCGAGGACCCGGCCGCGCTGCGCCGGCTGGGCCGCGCGCTGCGCCGGGCCAGGACCCGCAACGGCGCGGGGGCGCCGGCCCCGCCATCCCGGGCCGACCCGGCCGCCGAGCTGATGGCCCAGTGGCGCCAGCACGCCCGCGAGGCTCGCCGGCTGCACGAGAAGCTGTTCTACCGGCCGCTGCTGGACGCGGTGGCGCGGCTGCCGGCCGACGCGGTGCGGCTGACCCGTGAGGAAGCCCGGATCCGGCTGGAGGCCCTCGGTTACGCCGACCCCGCTGGCGCGCTGCGCCATCTCGAGGCGCTGACCTCGGGGGTGTCCCGGCGGGCGTCCATTCAGCGCACGCTGCTGCCGGTGATGCTGGAGTGGTTTGCCGACGCCGGGCAGCCGGACGCCGGACTGCTGGCCTTCCGGCAGGTCAGCGACGCCCTCGGGGACTCGCCCTGGTACCTGCGGCTGCTCCGGGACGACACCAACGTGGCGCGCCGGATGGCCCGGCTGCTGGCCTCCAGCCGGTACGCGACGGACCTGCTGATGCGCGCGCCGGAGACCGTGGCCCTGCTCGGCTCGGATGCGCAGCTCGCGCCGCGGCCCGCGACCGCGCTGCACACCGAGGCCTCCGCCGTGGTGAGCAGGCACACCAGTGCCGGGGAGGCCGCGCAGGCGGTCCGCGCGCTGCGGCGCCGTGAGCTGCTCCGGACCGCCGCGGCCGACCTGCTCGGGGTGACCACGGTGGAGGAGACCGAAGAGGCGCTGACCGTGATCACGGCGGTCACCATCGGCGGCGCGCTGGAGGCTGCGATCAGCCAGTTCGAGCGGGAGTCCGGCCCGCTGCCCACCCGGATCGTCGTGGTGGGCATGGGGCGGTTCGGCGGCCGGGAGACCGGTTACGGCAGCGACGCGGACGTGATGTTCGTCCACGACCCGCTGCCCGGCGTGGCGGACCAGGCGGCGTCGCGGGCCGCCCACACGGTCGCCGAGGAGATGCGCAGGCTGCTCGCCCAGCCCGCCCCCGACCCGCCGCTGGTGGTGGACCCGGGCCTGCGCCCCGAGGGCCGGCAGGGGCCTTTGGTGCGCACGCTCGCCTCCTACCGCGCGTACTACGAGCGCTGGTCGCTGGCCTGGGAAGCGCAGGCGCTGCTGCGTGCCGACCCGGCGGCCGGCGACCGGGAGCTGGGGGAGCGGTTCAAGGCCCTGGCTGATGAGTTCCGGTACCCGGCCGGCGGGATCAGCCCCGCATCGGTCCTGGAGATCCGGCGGCTCAAGGCGCGGATGGAGGCCGAGCGGATGCCCCGCGGCACCGACCCGGCCATGCACCTGAAACTGGGTCCTGGCGGGCTGTCCGACGTGGAGTGGGTCGTCCAGCTGCTCCAGCTGACCCACGCTCACGAGGAGCCCGCGCTGCGCACCACGCGTACCCTGACCGCGCTGCGCGCCGCCCAGGAGGCCGGCCTGATCGGCCGGGACGACGCGGCCGCGCTGGCCGCGTCGTGGCGGCTGGCGACCCGGATCCGCAACGCGGTGGTGCTGCTGCGCGGCCGGTCCTCCGACGTGCTCCCTTCCAAGCAGGCCGAACTGGCGGCGGTGGCCCGGATCCTCGGCTACTCCCCGGACGCCAGCCAGGACCTGGTCGAGGACTACCGGCGGACCGCGCGCCGGGCCCGCGCCGTGATGGAACGCCTCTTTTACGGCTGACCTGGCCTGGCGGTGACCTGGCCTGGCGCTGGCCCGCCGGTGACCTGGCCCGCCGGTGAACTCGGGCTGAAACTTCCGGGCCGTCCGCCCGGGTGCGAACCGAACCGCGGCCAGACGCGTCCTACGAGCGGAGCACTCTCTCGACGAAGGGGACCGTCATGCCTGGTCTCAAGATCGGCATCTGGGCCGCATTACCGGCAGCACTGCTGTTCGCGGCCAGCCCGGCGCTCGCGGCCAGCGGCTGGACCGTCGTCGGGGCCCCGCCCACCGGGCAGAACGCGTTCCTGTCCGGGATCAGCGCGGACAGCGGCTCCGACGCCTGGGCCGTCGGCAGCGAGAACGCCGAGGCCAACGGCGTCGGCGCGAAACCGGTCATCGATCACTGGAACGGCGCCGCCTGGTCACAGGTGACCGCGCCAGCGACCGCGGGGAACACGGCCAGCCTGGCCGCGGTCAGTGCGAGCAGCGCCAATGACGCCTGGACGGTAGGGCGAACGCAGGTAAACCGCGAAGATATCGCCGGGCTTACCGTGCACTGGAATGGCACGGCCTGGACAACAGTGCCAGCGTTCAACTACGTGTACGAGAACACCTTGGTCAGCGTGGCCGACATCGGTCCGGCCGACGCGTACGCGGCCGGCGACAGCTCGTCCACGGCCCGGGGCTTCATCGAGCAGTGGAACGGCACCAGCTGGTCACTGCCCACGCTTCCGGACCCGAACAACGGCCTGGACACCTATCTGGACGCCGTCTCCGCGTCGTCCGCTGGCAATGTGTGGGCGGTAGGGATGGATGTGGTCGGGACCACGGCGGCCAACGAGCGCTGGCAGACCTACTCGCTGCACTGGAACGGGTCGGCCTGGGCGATCGTGCCTATGCCCGCGGTCACCAGCCCCGACCACCTGCTCCAGTACCAGTTCAACTCGATCGACGCGATCAGCCCGACCAACGTGTGGGCGGTCGGCGACAGCGGGGACAACGTCGGCGAAGGCGGGACGCCGGCCAGCACCGTGATCGAGCACTACAACGGCACCAGCTGGAGCGTGGTCCCCAGCCCGTCGCCTGGCACCTCGCCCACCCTGACGGGCGTCTCGGCCAGCTCCGCGGGCAGCGTGTGGGCTGTCGGCTACGACACTCCCTCCGGGGCGACCACGCCGCAGACCCTGACGCTGAACTGGAACGGGTCGGCCTGGTCCACGGTGGCCAGCCCGGACGCAGGCAGTTCCAGCCTGCTGACGTCGGTGTCCGCTACACCCGGAGCCGCGACCGTCTGGGCGGCGGGCTATAGCGGGACCAGCGGCTCGTTCAACCCGCTCATCCTGCAGAACGGCTAGCCACACCCCTCATGGGCCGGCCACTGGCTCCCCCCGCCTGGTACTGCGGTACCAGGCGGGGGGCAGCCTCCTACCGTGGTCGCAGGATCAGGATCGGTATCCCGCCCGATGTGGTGACTGGGCCCGGCCCGTCATCGTGGGAGCGTGAACCCAGCTGACCCGGGGACGGGTGCCGCCCCCAGAACTGCCGGCCGTACCCGGCGCCGTCCGCTCTGGCGCTGGGCGGTGGACCTGGTGCTGCTCGCGGCGGCCGTGGTTTCGGTGCTGACGGAACCTATGTCGATCGCCGTGCACAGCGTCCTCGGGCTGCTCTTCGCCGGGTTCGTCGGCCCGCACTTGTGGAACCGGCGGGCGTGGATCCGCGGCACGGTGCGCCGTCTCTGGCAGCGGCGCTCGCTGTCCCGGGCGCTCCGATGGAGCCTGTCCCAGGCCAGCCTGCTGCTCGTGCTCACGCTGGTGGTCACCGCCTCGGGGCTCTGGGACTGGCTGGACGGGCGCACGACCATCCGCTGGCACGCGATTTCCAGCATCATCCTGCTCGCCGTGCTGATCCGGCACACCTGGACCCGGCGCCGCTGGCTCCTCCACCGCCGCCCCGGCAGCGTCAAGTGAGTCAGCGGCCGTTGGCGCGCAGCCGGGCCAGTGCGCCCACGGTCATCGCGCCGCGCCACTCGGCAGCGGCCACCGGGGACCAGGCCAGCCAGTTGAACTCCCAGCCGCCGTCGTCGCGCTGCGCGCGGGCCAGGTGATCCAGGCAGGCCTCGATCACCGCGGGCTCGAACAGGCCGCGGGCCAGTGACCCGGGCCGCGGCGCGAAGTCCAGCGGCGTGTGGATCTCCCCGGGCGCCGCGGGATCCAGCGTCACCACGTCCGGGCTGGTGATCAGCGGCGCGAGCTGGTCGATCATGCTGACCGCCCGGGCCCGGTCAGGCACGTTATCGAGGAAATGCACGACGGCGCGCAGGTCATACGGGCCGGCCTTCTCCAGTTCGGCAATCCGGGCCCACATCAGCCCGGTCGCGCGGTCCAGCCAGGGATGCCGGGCCCCGCGCCGGTGCAGCGTGCCGGCCAGCAGCCCGGTGGTGATCAGGGACGCCGGCCCGCCTTCTTCCGGCACCCACCACGGCGCGTGCGGCCATCCGCCAATATTTTCCGCAACGAAGACCGCGCCCCCCTCGTCGGGTGCGTTCGCCTCGAGCCATTCGAGGGCTCCGCGAACCAGGCCGTCGTCCCAGGCGTCCGCCTCGTCCAGGGTTTCCAGGGCGAACTCGATGGCCAGCGGCTGGCTGCCCGGGCACCGGCCGTCCGGCTCGAGCGCGTGGCCGAACCCGCCGTCCGGGTTGCGGTAGGCGGCGACCGCGTCACGCACGTACCCGGCCCGCCCGCCGCGCAGCAGCCGCTCGAACCGGCGCTGGTCCAGAACCCGGCCGGTGGCCGCCAGGAACTGCCCGGCCGCGGCAATGTCAATGTCAGGTGAGGTCATGGCGTCCATCCTGACCCCCGGGGCGCCACTCGTCTTGAATGAATCGGTCATCCTCGCGAGCCCGAGGGGCGCGGTACCGACTGGGTTGAGGAACGAGCGACGAGGGAAGCGGAGGCGCCTTCAAAGCGCCCCGGAGGCGCAAAGCACGTAGAGCCACGTGCCAGACTCGTGCCGTGGACTGGTCGCCGGGTTACCGCGAGTACGCGCCCCCGGCCGCTCTCGCCCGCGCCCTGTCCTGCGTGTGGGTGTCGGTGACCCCGGCTGTGGGCGCGCCGCCTACCCGGGTCCTGCCCGACGCCTGCACCGACCTCATCTGGCGCGCCGGCACCGGGGTGTCCTTGGCCGGCCCCGACACCGGGCCGGTACTGGCCCCGTCGCCGCCCGGCTCGGTCGTCGCCGGGGTCCGGTTCCGGCCGGGGGCCGGCGGCCCGGCCCTGGGGTTGCCGCTCAGCGCCCTGCTCGATCAGCAACTGGACCCCGCCAGCCTGCGTACCGGGCTGCCAGGGGGCCGTGGCGCGACCCTGGTGACCCAGGTGCACGGCGGGCTGGCGCCCGATGAAGCCGTGCACCGCCTGGTCCGGCTGGCAGGGGAGATGGTGACCGGCGCGCCGCCGGACCTCGTGGTCGCGGCCGCAGCACGGCGCCTGGCCCGGCCCGGTGCCCGGGGCGGCAGTGTGGCCCGGGTTAGCACGGTGGCCCGGGTCAGCACTGGGGCGGTCAGCACTGTGGCCCGGGTCAGCAGTGTGGCCCGGGTCAGCAGCGTGGCCCGGGACCTGGGCATGAGCGAGCGGCAGCTGCGCCGGCGGTGCGTGGCCGCGGTTGGCTACGGCCCGGTGCTGCTGCGCCGCGTGCTGCGTTTCCGCCGTTTCGTGTCCCGGATCGACGCGGACGGGGCCCTGGACGACCTGGCCGTGCTGGCCGCCGAGGCCGGCTACGCGGACCAGGCGCACCTGACCCGGGAGAGCGGGGAGCTGGCCGGCCTGCCTCCGGCCGCCCTCGCCCGGCTCAGGCGTGGCCCGGCTCTG
>Ga0187875_10003729_pt1 | contig 10658 bp, 7 predicted proteins | sample June2016WEW_17_1_2_FD_132978 | JGI IMG/M metagenome (GOLD analysis project Ga0187875, IMG submission 132978) | Peatland microbial communities from SPRUCE experiment site at the Marcell Experimental Forest, Minnesota, USA - June2016WEW_17_10 | ecosystem: Environmental > Terrestrial > Soil >... | reverse complement strand
TAAATCGCGGTGATAGCCGAAAAATCTTTCTTTGAGTCGCTGCCAGGCAGCCCAACCTTCCAGCAGCGGATGTGCGGGCCGATATTTCGTGGAAAAAACGAACGCCACATTGAACTGGCCCTGGGCGAAGGAAGCCAGTGCAATCTGCGGGGATGTGAAATCCTCGATGCGGGTGACCTGGAACGGCCGCGCGACATAGGCCAACCATGGGCGCGTGAGTTCGTCGGAGGCGGGCCAGGCGGTGAGCACGCGAGCTTCGGGATAGCGCATCGTCAGGAACCGATCCGCTTCGGCATGCAGCACGATGTAATCGCGATATGCGAGATTGTCTTCCAGAGAAAATCCGTAGGGCGGATTGATGAACAATCCAGCTACGAAGGCGACGGCCACTGCGCCGACAATCAGTTCCCAATAGCGCACCCGGCGCCAGAGAGTGGCCACCCACGCCAGAATTACCAGGGGCAGGACGGGCAGAAGATAGCGCGCCAGCACCGCTCCGCCAACGGCCGACATGAACAACAAGTACGCCAATAAAACCGCGCCCAGGGCGGCCTGCTGCCAGATTGCGATGCGGGGACGGGCGACTCCGTTATCGACTTGAGGGGGACGACGCATCGCCAGGACGCCAGCCACGGTAAGCAGGTAGAGACCGAAATATCCTGCGACCTGCCAGAGCCGCAACATGAAGGCCAGCGGGATGCGCAAAGGATTAAGAGTGCTGGCCAGGTTGTATCTGAAAAATTCCGGATTGCCGAACAGGAATCCCGTCTTCGCGTAGTGGAACCCAAACCAGATGGCAACCGGGACGACGGGCAGAAGCGAATGAAAGGCGCGCGAGCGTCTGCTTTGAGGCGGAGCGAGTTCCGGCCAGCGAGCCCCGAGGACACCGGCCACCAGTTCCCATGCAAACAGAGCCATGGGCGCCACGATCGCCGTCTCCTTCGCCAGCACCGCAAACGAGAACCACATCACCTGCTTCCACGGGTGATCCTCGACATATGCAAGCAACGCCCAAAACGTCAGGCCCGCGGCGGCCAGGTCCACCTGCGCCAGGGAACATTGCGTAAAGAAGACCGGATAAATCGCGGTCAGCAGTGTGGTCGCCCAGGCAACCTGTACATTCGAGACGGCCCGCACAAGTCGAAATAATCCGAGCAACGAAAACGCCGCGAGGATCAACATGGCCGTGCGTGTGACCAAGGTCGAATAGCCAGCGACGTGCCACGCCAGCGCCAGCCAGCACATGACGAATGGAGGATGAATATTGGCAAGCGTGGTTTGCGGGATGAGCGCACGGCTCAGATACAAGTCGCGCGCCGACGGAACGTAGTATCCCGCTTCATCCCAAAAATAAGGGAGGCGGAGAAGGGGCGCGTGCAACAGCATCAATCCGGCGAAAAAGATCGCGAACAGTAGAAAATACTGCGCCGCCAACGACCGCGCTGACGAAGGCGTCGATCTTGTTTTCGGATTGAGCTGCCGCGTTACCCACCCAGCCATCAATGAACAGGTCCGACCGGAGCGCGCGGGTCGAGTTTAATTTCGCCAAACGCGGCTTCGTAATTCGCCACGTTCTGCTGCAACAGCGCCATGAGCGCCTTCGCCTGCTGCGGGCTCAAGTAGATGCCTTGAAAGTTATGCAACTCCACCTGGGTTTCGGAACTCTGCTGCATGGTTCCGAAAACCAGGAAAAAGTCCCACACGTTAACGCGGATCTGCACGCTGTTCGAATAAGCGTCGCGATAATCCGGGGTCTGGACGAACTTCACATTGGGCTGATTAACGGTATTCATATCTCGCAGTTTACCGCAAAGAAGAAGAACCGTTCTCAGTTCTCAGCGCACTGGCTTACGCGGATTCTTATTTTCTTTGTTCGAGTTTGACCGGCACAGTGAGCGGTTGACCATCGCGTACCACTTTCACTTCCACCAAGTCGCCAACTTTGCTGCTGCGTAGCGCGTCGGTGAAATCGTAGAGGTTCTTGATCGGCTTGCCGCCAAACTGAACGAGAATATCGCCTGCCTTGAGACCCGCTTTGGCCGCGGGCGATCCGGGCTTGACGTCGGAGAAGCGCACGCCATTTTCGACCTGCCCAAAGTCAGGAATCGAACCGAAGTATGGGCCGTAGCCGCCTCCGCCCGATCCGCCCGTTGGCTTGTCTTCGGCGACAACGATGAATGTGGGCCGCTCTTGCGCATCCGCCAACTGCTCGCCCGTCGAGCCCACGACATCGAGCAATCGGGCGGCGGAGTCGGGATTAATCTTCTCCCAGGTATCGGACGGCTTGTGATAGTCGGAATGCAGACCCGAGAAGAAAAACAGGACCGGAATTTTCTTGGCGACGAATGATGTATGGTCGCTCGAAGAATATCCACCGGGCGAGTATTCGATCTTGAAACCCGAATTCGCGGCCGCTTGCTCGACCGTGGCTTTCAGCGTGGAGCCGGTGCCGACGCCGCCAATATAAATTTTCTGATCCTTGATGCGCCCGATCATATCCATATTGAGCATGGCCACGGCCTTATCCAGCGGACGCGTCGGATTTCTTACCCAAGCCGCCGAGCCAAGTAATCCGAGCTCCTCGCCTGCGAAAGACTCGAACAGAATTCCGCGCCGGAGCTGGCCTTTCAGGGGCGCAAGCATGCGCGCCAGTTCGAGAACTCCAGCTGTACCGGAACCGTTGTCATCCGCCCCCGGATGAATCTGTCCGATCTGCGAGGGCGCCAGCGAATTCGAATCGCCGCGGCCGAGATGGTCATAATGCGCGCCGATGATCACGTATTCATCGGTTTGGCCCGGAAGGTACGCCAGCACATTGTTCACAGTGGCGCGCGTGGTCTTGATGTTGACGGTCAGTGACGCGCTCTGATTTCCGCCGAGTTCGAACGATGCCGGCTTGGTCGACGCGTTGATCTGGTCCTGGAGATCTGCGAGCGATTTCCCTGCTGCTTTCAACCAGCCATCGGCAACAGCGTTCTTGACCTGCGCGAAGATGATGCCGGTATCTTCCGGGCCACTCACGCTGCCAAATCGCGTCAACAGATCTTCTTCGCCGTCTCCCAGTTTTCCATTCACCAGGATGAGCGCTTTCGCTCCGTGGTTGCGGGCATTGATCGCCTTCGTCACCAACTGCGAGTGCCGCGTCATTCCCTGATTGCCCGCCTTCACTGCAAACGAGGACGGTTCGTAACGAATCACCACGACAATCTTGTCCTTGACGTCGATTCCCGCGTAATCGTCGTATTGAAATTCTTCAGCCGTCACGCCATAGCCGGCGAACACCAGCGGCCCGTGCGCCGAACCGGATGAAGAAAAATTGAAGGGAACAAAATCCTGCTTGGACTTGAGTTCGTGCTTCTGGCCTCCGGTCGTCACTACCAGCTCGTTCTTTCCCTTTAGCTGCGCTCCGGTAATCACCGTAAAGGGCTGCAGGTACCCGTTCGTGCCGGCGGGTTCGAGGCCGAGGCTCTTGTAGCGCTTTTCGAGCAGGTGCTGGGCGCGCGTCAGGCCCTTGGTACCAGCGCCACGGCCCTCCATTGCAGGCACAGTCAGCGCCTTGATGTCGTCGAGATAGCGATGCGGATCAGCGGTGGAAACGGCCGGCGGAGCAGCCGCGGCAAAAGATGTGAACGCAACCACGAGAAAAAGAACTACAGAGAGTCTTGCCGCGTCCCGGCGTCCGAGCTGGCAGATCGGCCAACGGGAATTTGTTCTATTCATTTGCATGATGTTGCAAATCGTAAGTGGCAGAAAGAGGCGTGTCAATCATTCGAGACCGGATAGCGGAGAGGAATTGCGATGCTCGCTTCAGAAACCCGCGAAGGCCGTGATGCCCTTGGCTTCCACGCACTCATGCATTTTGCCCGTAGCGAGGTTCTTATATTCTTCCGTTCTTCCGCTGGGCCACTGGATCACGACCCGGTCAATGCGATCGCGCTTGCCTAAGCCGAAAGTTACGGGCAATTCCGATTGCGATAAATAGCTGGAACCGCCCTTCACGAGCCGCGACTGGCTGGAACCTTCATGGTCAATCTTCACCGCGGCGCCGACCGCATCGCGATTTGATTTCGTCCCTACAAGCCGAAAGCGAATGCTGCGGTTCTTACCTGTCTGACCGTTACTCGTCAAGTCGTTGCGATAAAGATAGGCCGGGCCATTGTTGGTTGTAAGCAATAAATCGAGATCACCATCGCGATCGAAATCGCCGTAGGCAAGGCCGCGCCCGACTTTGGGCTGGCTGAAGCCGCCTCCCACTTCATCCGCCACATCACTGAATTTTCCACGTCCATCATTCAGAAAAAGCTGAGGAGGCTGCGCATAACCGACGCCATTCACATTGCGCACCGTGTCGTCGATGTGGCCATTCACGACTGCCAGGTCGAGCGAACCGTCGAGATCGGCATCGAGAAAGACGCAACCGAATCCAAGTTTGTCTTTCGACGCCATACCCACCCCGCTCTGCAACGCAACGTCGCCAAAGCTTCCCCCGCTGCCGTTGAGATAAAGGCCCATCATCTCGTTGTCGAAATTCGTGATCGCGATGCCTGAGTTTCCTGAGTTGTCGAAGTCAGCGACGTCCACGCCCATTCCGGCCCGCGCTTTGCCCTCCGCGGAAAAAGCGATTCCGGCATCGACGGCCACGTCTTTGAAGGTACCGTTGCGCTGGTTGCGATAGAGCTTATTGGGTTGCGTGTCATTGGTTACGAGCAGATCGGGCCAGCCGTCGTGATCGTAATCAAGCATCGCCACGCCCAGCGATTTCGAACTGCTGTCGAAAATTCCGCTGCTGGCGGTTACATCTTCGAATGTCCCGTTCCCGCGATTGTGAAACAGCCAGCAGGTCTCTCCGCGATAGGCTTCGGGAGTGCAATAGGATTTATGTTTGCCGTCGCGGCTGCAAAACACGTCGTGATCTTCGGACCATTTGACGTAGTTGCAAACGAACAGATCGAGCAGCCCGTCGCGATCGAAATCAAACCATAGCGCCGACGTGCTGAAGGCTTGCCGGCCAGCCAGTCCGCTGGTCCTGGTCACATCGACAAACGTTCCCTTCCCCGTATTCCTGAACAACCGGTTCTGGCCGACACAGGTGATGAAGATGTCGGGATAGCCGTCATTGTTGTAGTCGCCGACGGCAACCCCCATGCCGTACATCTCGACGTCGAGACCGGCACTGTGGGTGACGTCAGAAAATGTGCCGTTGCGATTGTTGCGGTAGAGTTTCAGGGTGCTGGGTTCGGACTTACCGGGTTCGAACTTGACGGGTTCGAGCTTTCGCGCAGGTTGATGTCCCGGCCAACTGCTACCGTTGACCAGCAGAATATCCTGCCAGCCGTCGCCATCGTAGTCGAGAAAAGCGCACCCGGAGCCGAGCGTCTCCGGCAGCAGTTTGCCACCGTAAGCGCCATTATTGTGCCGGAAGCGGAGTCCGGCCGGCGCCGTCACATCCGTCAAGCGAAACCCGGGATCGATTCTTTGGCTCGAAGACGCAGCGAAGGCATTCAGCAACAGGCCTGAAGTTGAAGCCATCCCCATGCCCCAGAGAAACGAGCGGCGATTCACGGAAGGTTTACCAGCCCGTTGCGGATGGCATATACGACCAATTCGGCAGTCTTGTGCATTCCCAGAGCATCCATCATGTTCGCGCGATGGACCGCGACTGTGTTTACGCTGAGGTCGAGAACGGCCGCGATCTCCTTATTCGACTTGCCTTCCACGATCATTTGCAGCACTTCGAGCTCTCGGGGAGTGAGCGCCGCGCTACGCTTGCCTCTCAGTACAGTCTCGGGCCGCTTGAGTTGCGAGTCGAGCACAGTCTCACCGGCAACCACCCGCCGGATGGCCGCACCCAATTCGAGATCGACTGCGTTCTTCAGCACGTAGCCGCGCGCGCCGGCATCAAGAGCCTGCCGCACCAGAGTCTCTTCCGGATGCATGCTGAGCATCAACACCAGAGCCTGTGGATGCCTGGCCAGAATCTGACGGGTCGCGTCCAGCCCGTTCATTCCGGGCATGGCACAATCCATCACAATCACTTTCGGATGCAACTCATCGGCAAGTTTGACGGCCTCGGCGCCGTCGCCAGCCTCGCCCACGACCGTAATGCCGGGCTCGTCTTCGAGAATGCGCCGGAACCCCCGGCGCACCAGGCTGTGATCGTCCACCAATAGAACTGAAATTTTATTCGCCATCTGCCTCCAGCTTTTCTGTGGCCGCTTCTCTCAACTCTTGTCTCGGCACTCGCAACCGCACACGCGTTCCACCCGGCGCGGGACGATCGAATTCGACTTTGCCGCCCAATAATTCGGCGCGCTCCCGCATCGCAACCAGGCCAATTCCCTGCTTCACGTTCCCGGCCTCGAAGCCGCGGCCATGATCTTCAACCTCGATCTCCAGTTCCTGCGGCGAGAATCGCAGGCGCACCCAGGCTTCTTTTGCTCCCGAATGCCGCGTCGCGTTGTTCAGAGATTCCTGCACCACGCGGTAAACATGCACTGCGGCGTTGCCGGCGACCGGAAAACGCTTCCCCGATTTTTCATAGAATACGTGAATTCCCGACTGCCGTTCCACCACGGGCAAATACCAGTCCAGCGTGCTCTCCAATCCAGTTTCCTCAAGCATCACAGGATGCAGCGCCTGCGAAAGGCTGCGCACCTTGTCGAGCGTCTCCTGGGTGATCTCGCAGACTTCGCGCAAGTCCGCCCGCAGCGCCGATCCCTCTGGCAACTGCTTTCCCGAGCGCGACAGCATCGCACCAATGGCCGTCAGAATCTGGCCGAACTCGTCGTGCAATTCGCGCGAGATGTGCCGCAAGGTCGATTCCTGCGTGGCGATCACTTTCTGTGCCAGTTCGCTGCGCTGCGCGGAAAGCACGGCCAGTTGCGCGAACAGCCGGCGATTCCACCGGATCATGTAAAGGCTGGTGAGAAGAATCGCAATCAGCGTGGCCGTGAAAAACAGATAGACCTGACGCTGCACTCGGTCATAAATTTGCCCGATTTGCTGCGTCGCCTGCTCTTCGCTTTCGTTGTTCTGCACCAGCAGGCGCGATACGGCCGTGCTCAGCGCCTCCTGGCGCGCGCGCAACGAAATTCGAATCTGCGTCCGCGCTTCCTCCGGATTCGGACCCTGCGCCAGCGCAAAAGTGCGGTCCGCGGCGTCCCAGAACTGCGCCACCGAACTTTCCAGGTATTGCTGCTGGTCGGAGCTGCGGTTCACCGGCGCCACTTGTTGTTCCCGGCGCAGCGCGTCATTCAAGTCGGTGCGCACGCGCTGAAATTGCGCCGACCACGCCGTCAGTGGATAAGGCTCATCATTGTCGAGCATGTCGCGCATAGCCAGCGCGAGCGAGTTCAGATCGTTCTGAATGCGCAGCAACTGGAGAGAGTCTTTGCGGTTGCGGTCCACCAGATTGTTTTGCAGTTCGCGCAATCCGGAGATCTGGCGCGTGATGTAAGCCGAGTAAGCAACCACCGCTGCCAGCGTAATGATCAGGCCTAAGAATAATCCGGGAGTCGGCGAGCGATCGCGCGAATGAGCTGCGGGCACGCCCCGAGAATACAACGTGAGCGGCTTGCTTTACCAACGCGGCCGAACGTCGCCTGCGATTTGTGCGGAATCTGGGCAAGCTAGCCGAAAAGCAGTCGAAAAGCCTCGTCCCGCACCCTTGGAAAAACAATATTCATAGCTCTCTCAATGCCTTACGAAAAATCGGCGGATTCCCGATTGACAGGGCTGTCCCCAGGGTCTACTGTAGCCATCTTGATGGCGAACAAAAGGCGAATCTACTATGTATGCCACACTGCGGAAGGCCCAAATTCTTACTCAGATCGAACAGAAGCTTCCTTCCGCCTTCACGGTCTACCGGCGCCCCCAGCACGGAAATATTCGCACCGGAATTGCCCAAATTGATGAGGCGGTTCAAGGAATTCCACTTCACGCTTTAACCGAAATTTGCGGCAGCAGCGTGGCGTCTTCGGGGAAAACTTCGGTGCTCACCTCCCTGCTGGCCCAGGCGTCGCGCGATCATTTCTGCGCCCTGGTGGATGCCACTGATTCCTACGACCCAACCTCTGCGCAAGCCGCTGGGGTGCAATTGCCGCGGCTGCTGTGGGTGCGATGCGGGAAAACCCGCGTCCAGCTGCCACCACTCGAACAGGCATTTAAAGTCGCCGATATTTTGTTGCAGAGCGGCGGCTTCGGGCTGATTGCCGTTGACCTCAGCGGCATTTCCGAACGAATCGTTCGTAAAGTCCCGTTGAGTTCATGGTTTCGCTTCAGCCGCGTGATCGAGAAACAACCAGCAGCCCTGGTTTTCATCGGGCAGGAGCCGCACGCCACCAGTTGCGCAGCGCTCGTATTGCGAGTCGAGAGCGAACCGGCAGTGTTCCAGGGAAATCTGCTCACCCAATTGAAGCTCAAGGTTGAGGTCGTACGAGGCCGCGAAAAGAAACCGGTTTGCGCGGAAAAATGCCTGGAAAGGACTGGATTCTCTCTCCGGACGCAGTGGGCCTGATTGCGGGTCAAGATATTCCGGGTCAAAACATTGCTGGTCAAGATCATGTTCGCCTGCTTCTACATTCCCGATTTTCCCGTGCAAGCTTCCTTTTTGTCCGAAGCGGAGGAGACGAGGATGGCGCTGCGGAAAACTCCTGTCGCCATTCTTGACGGACCTGCCAATCTGCCTGGAGTTTTCGCCACCAACCCCGCTGCCCGGCGCGGCGGTATTCAATCTGGCATGACCAAGCTGCAAGTCGAAACTTATGGCGGCGTTTTGCTGCGTAAGCGTTCTTTGCCAGCCGAGGAAGCCGCGCACACCGCGCTGCTCGACTTCGCCGGTAACTTTTCTCCGCGTGTGGAATCAACCGCACCCGGAACCGCGCTTCTGGATCTCTGCGGAATGGAAAAGATATTGGGTTCGTGGGCCAGCGCAGCCCGCGCCATCACTGCGCAGGCGCTTGAAACTGGATTCGAGCTGCGCCTTGCCATCGCCTCAAATCCTGACACCGCGCTTCTTGCGGCTCGCGGCTTTTCTAACACTCTGCACACGATCATTCCTGTGGGCGAAGAAGCCAGGCGGTTGGCGCCTCTGCCAGTGAGTGTCTTGCCGATTTCGCCGGAGATGCTGGAGGTTCTGGACGGATGGGGGATTCGAACGTTTCAATCGCTGGCAGCTTTGCCCGCCATTGCCGTCGTTGAGCGGCTGGGGCAGGACGGTTTGTACCTGCAAAAACTGGCACGTGGGGAAATCAATCGTCCGCTATTGACGATCGAACCCTATGAAGATTTTGTCGAAGGTTTCGAGTTCGATGATCCGGTTGAAACACTGGAATCGCTTTTCTTTATTTTGAACCGGCTTCTGCACGAGCTTTGCCTGGAATTACTCTCCGCGGCGCTGGCCGCGCGTGAACTGCGTCTGACAGTCGAGTTGAAAATCCTCCGGCTGCAGAATGGAGAAAAAGCCGAGGAGCAGTACCAGCATGAATGGAAACTGCCCGTTCCCACGCACGACAAAAACCTGCTTTTCGGGCTGGTTCGCCTTCAGTTGGAGAAGACGACGTTTTCGGCGCCTGTTCGCAAACTGACTCTTGCCATTGTTCCCATCAAGCCGCGCGTCGCGCAGGGCAATCTTTTTGCTCCGCCCTCGCCCGAAGCCGAAAAACTGGAAATCACGCTCGAGCGGATTCGCGGCGTTGTAGGCAGCACGGATGCCGATGGCGCCGCTTGCGTCGGCTCTCCTCAACTGGTCGACACGCACAAGCCCGGCAGTTTCTCCGTCGGACATTTTTCCAGCATCCACGAATTCACAAATTCGCCACCGCTGGCTGGGCCAGTCGTCGCGCTGCGTATTTTCCGCCCGGCTCTTGAAACGTGCGTGGAACTCGACGGAGAGGAACCGCATTCTGTCCGGCTGTGGCATCACCCGCGCCCTGTGCTGGCTGCTTCGGGGCCGTGGTCGAGTTCGGGTTATTGGTGGAACTTCGCCACGTGGATGCGCGAGGAATGGGATGTGCTTTTGAAATTGCCGGCGGGACTTGGGTTGTATCGCATTTATCAGGATCGGATTCGCCGCCAGTGGTTTGTGGAAGGCGTATTCGATTAGTAGCTGACAAAACCAACACAGAGACACGGAGTTGTACGGGGATTCTTGAATCCCAATAATTTCTCTGCCTCCTCCGCGTCCTCTGCGGTTTTCATTTTATCCCCATGCCTTACATCGAACTCCACGCCCGCTCCGCATTCAGTTTTCTCGAAGGAGCTTCCCTGCCCGAGAACCTCATCGCCGCTTGTGCCGAAGACGGCATGCCTGCCATGGCTCTGCTCGACCGGCATGGAGTTTATGGAGCGCCGCGCTTTCACATGGCCGCGCAGCAACACAAAATCAAAGCGCATGTCGGAGCGGAAATCTGCGTCGCCGAAGGTGGAAGTTATCCGCTTCTGGTTGCGACTCGCACTGGCTATCAAAATCTGTGCCGTCTGATTACAACCGCAAAACTGCGCACCGCGAAAAAAACAGTCGCGACCGTCGGGCTCGCCGAGTTGCGGGATCATGCCGAGGGATTGATCTGTCTCACTGGCGACGAACACGGTCCGCTTGCGCATGCGCTAGCCAAGGGCGGCATGGCCGATGGGCGCCGGTGGCTTGAGCAACTGATTTC
>Ga0187875_10003728_pt1 | contig 10659 bp, 12 predicted proteins | sample June2016WEW_17_1_2_FD_132978 | JGI IMG/M metagenome (GOLD analysis project Ga0187875, IMG submission 132978) | Peatland microbial communities from SPRUCE experiment site at the Marcell Experimental Forest, Minnesota, USA - June2016WEW_17_10 | ecosystem: Environmental > Terrestrial > Soil >... | reverse complement strand
CAAGCACAAATAGAATATTCATACTATGTTGTTTGCTTTGTTTTCCCTAGTTAAAAAGTCAAATACAAGGCTTAAAACAGACGCATCAAACAATGGATCATTACCAAGCCATAATTCTAAATTTGAATGTTTTGTGTTAATTTGTTGTTTTTTCCTGTGTGTTCTTCGTCGAGGTCGAGTGGCTTCACACAAAACCAATAATTGAACCTCACGCTGAAAACCATCCGTCAGCCAATCTTGCAACATTTTACTATACCAGCCTGACGTTTCCAATATCGAACCGAACGTCATATTGGCAGAATACACGAATTGATGCCTTGTTTGGGCCGTTTTATTTTCCATCTCAAATTCAACCACGTCTGGTGCGTGTATTGATGATTCACTGACACTCGATAAAAAACAATTTGGGCCAACAGCAGTCATTTCGCCAGGAAGGAGTTTATAACCACTTTTAAAATTTCGTATTAAAGTTGTACGTAGTAAGCGAGCAACATTACAAGATGGGGCTTCCACTACAAACTTCTTGTTAATCAAAAACGAGGATTGATAGTCAAGCTGAAAAGAAGCACTTGTTTCCTTCCATGTGCTTACATTTCGTAATATCACACTGGAATTGTTATCCAACGTATCCAACACACGGTGCTGTGATGAAAAGGAAGGAAACGCTGGATCACAATCAATTTGGACTAAAGATCCAGGTGGCAGTACTTTTTTCAATATAGATCGATGCCAACTCGCTATTACCTTTTGATTTTCATTCGTGTTTTCCTTTTCCTTGTGTGATTGTTTTACAGTTTTAATCCCGTTTTCCTTTTTCTTGTTTGAAGAAACGTCCATCATGGACGGTGTTTGTCTGGAATAATATTAAAAAAAAAATCAACAAGACCCGTATTTCCAACTCTTTTAATAGTTTTTACAAACTCCAAATAGTCAACAAAAAAGACGGCATGAAACCGATCTTTAAAAAGGACAATTTTGTCTTTGAATGATGAATTACCAAGAACAAATGTATTTTTTTGGGTCTGTGGTGTTAACAATCTATATGCTATTTACATGCAAATAATCACATTTGTTCTTGGTAATTCAGACAAGATGGATAAAATAGTCCATTTTTTCATGTCTGTCTTTTTCCGTTTTTAAGTTTGGTGGTTCTGACAATTCATAGTCAATAAAAACTCAAAATAAAGTGTACTTGTACATTTTTTGTTTTCAAATTTTTTTTTTTTGAAACCTAAAGCACTGTAAAGCTAACTTGTATTACAATCAATCTCCAGAAAAAAATGAGTGACAATTGTGTGCTGGCTTTGGCCATCTTGCGTTGGCTTTTGTCAATTGCAGAATCCGTGATTTTTCTTGTTCTTGGCGTGAAACGAATTGAATTTTACAAACTCACACCTTTTGAATTTTTCTATACTGGACCTATGTGGCATCTAATGGTTGCGTTGGCTGTACTTATTGGAATTCATGTTACTATTTTTTTGGCACGATTAATGACCTGTTCCTATTCTTGTACTTATTACTGTAACATGTTTTGTAATTGCTGCTGCCATCAACAAGACACACTTCCCATAAGTCAAAATCAAAACGAAACACAACCACCAAATCATAGTGTACCAGTCTTTTCACCCGTGCTTTTGGGTATTGAAGCCATCACTTTAGCATGTGGAATTATATTGATTACATTGTTATTGATTGAAAAACCTGCAAGTTTAACGTTTCCTTTACTTCAAATCTTGCTAAGTCTTTTGATTCTGGTTGGATTTTTAATGTTAAAGTGTCTAGCTGGTTGTATCGTAGGATGTCGCAGTGCTGGAAGTGTATTAGCCGATGGCATGCGTGTCATGGGCTGATTCTTTTATATCTGTTTTTTTTTGTTTGTTTGAATAACACGATATTGTGTTCGCAACGTTCCTAACCGACACTGTGTTGTGAAAGAACAAGTCAAAAGATAAGAACAAAACGAAAAAAAATGAAGACAAACACTCTGGTGTTGGTTTTGGCACTAACAAGAATATTAAATGTCTCGGCGGATATGTGGCATTGGACTTTAACTGACGAGCTCGAATTTTGTAATCAAACACTATCTCAACAAGAAAACGACAAGTCTCTAAAAGCACATTGCGATGGAATACAAAAATGGAAGATCCAACACGAACAAGTCGAGTTAGGATGCAATCGTTTGTTTGATAAAAAGTACAAGTATTGTACTCATTTACAAGGTATCACTTCTCAACCATTAAATAAAGATTGTGATGATGTTATCGAAAAATGGAATGACAACTGGTGGAAGAGTTTTAGCTGGTTCGGCGCAGTTTGTGCAGCTATTGTTTTATTTACTCTTGCTTGCTTTAAATCTGGTCTCGTCTAGTCAGCTTTTGCGGTTTATCCGTGCAAAATCCATACACGACGTACCAGAATAAAGTAAAAAACGCAACAGAACGTATCTCATATGACAATGTTGACTGCTTCTGCTTGTTTGATTACTTGTTCTTCTAGTTGAAAAGACCAAAAAAAAAACTACTCGAAAAAGATCAAGGTACCCAGAAAAAGAAATCAAAAAAAAAACAAGAAAATGGCGTACGCTGGATCGATTGCTAGTGATCGGTGGAGACCGCCACGACTACCGGTGTTTGAAGAAGAAGAGGAAGAAAAATTACCAGTATATTTGCCGGTTTTGCCAAGTGAGAGGTGGCGACCAACCACCATTAGAAAAAGAAGACAAGAGTCAGAGTATGTAGAAAACAGCTTGGAAGATTTAGCTGCTAGTGGCGACATAAAACAATTTGCAGAATTATTTGACAATTACGTGCAACGAGAAGGAAGTGATTGGCGCACACTGGTATCATTACAACAGGGGATACGGGGACGTCAACGCCGTAGTGAACGACGAAAGTCAGTAGGGCAACAGCGCGCAGAAAACTTGTTACGCATTGCATGGCAAAACAATCAAAATGGAATTGTCAAGTACCTGTTGAATGTCCAATTCCATTCTGAACGTCAACGAATCGACCTCAGCTATTCCATATTAGCAGAAGTGTTGCGTCAGGATGATTTGGACATGATGCGACTTCTTGTGGATTATTTGCATGGTGAGGAGGAAGAGGAGGTACTTTTTACTGCTTCACCATACGAAATAGCATTGTCAGTAAGATCGATTGAAGGGTTGAATTTAGCGCAAGCATTTTTGGACAAACATGCCGAAGATTGGGGTTTGATTCCCACCTTTAACTTGTCTAAATTATTTCAACAATTGTATATCAATCCACTTTCTCAACCCATCCCCATGCGAGCCGACATTGCAGCTGAAATTCTCCGCCGCAAGGTGACACAACTTATCGAAACGGGACCCCCAGCCATGACTGTTATGTCATTTAGTCAAGAGTTGTTTGGGGCATTTAACCATATTCGTGGTCGGCTGTCTCCGTTTCAAGATGAATTACAAACACAGCCTGATTTGACACTGAGAATGCATCAATTACTGTTTAACAACGACCCAGAGTCAGTATATCAACAGATCTTTTCCTTTTTGGACGAGCACAAGATGCCACACAAACAAGAGCGACAATTGTGGCAAGCCGAAATAAGTTACTTTACTGAAATGCTGGAGAAAAACAGTGTAGATCAGGCCGCCTTGGCTGAAATACGAATCCGACATCTGGCACAAGTATTTGGAGATGTTTTAGCCATATCTGCGCTGAAAACTCTAAATTTTCCAGAGGTTTTGGAAAGGTTGCGTTCCGATCCAACATGGATCTTTATGGTTTTGAATACTTTTGTAACTGTAGACAGTCTTTTGGGTTGGATTGAACAAGTACAAGCAGGAACAGCAAATAAATTTACAATTGAACAAGTGCGAAATATATTGGGATTGGCACAAACGTTGGCAGCTTATGACTACTTGGCACCTGAAGAACGAGCACTTGACCCAAGGAGGTTGTGGGCACCACTGAGTCTGGATGAACCAGAGATGGTGGCTGTACATCAGCAAATGTTGCGCAATATTTATCAGCGTATATTGTACTTGTTAACCGAAGTGCGTAAAGAATTGGCACCCGAATCACCCGATCACCGGCGTCTGTCACTCTTGATTCCAAGTCTACAAGCAATTATTCTGGCTTCCCAACCAAGTCGACAAGCTGCAATTGAACAAGCAACCGAGCTGCCGTCAGCAGTTGCTGAACTAGTGGGTCTGTTTCAATATCGTCTCTAATTTGTTTCTTTTTGTTTTTGTTCCATTGTGCACTTGGCGAGGAACTATAATCCAACATGTAACATCGCTGAAACGAATAAAAGAATTATTAAAATAGATATGTATCTTGGTAGTTCTAAAAAATTTAGTAATGTTGTTTGTTCTATAAGTTTTAGAAAAAAATAAGTTCATTTTTAAAACAAATCTAAAAAAAAACATGGAATACAAAGAAGATGCAAAACTCGAAGAGATAAAGCAATGGTTTTTGGATAATCCTCCAGTCCACTCAAAAGCCATTTGGTTACCATTTGAAGGGATAAAGCTAACAAAAGTTGGTAACATTCCAGCTAAAAATGAAAGATTACGAAGTAAATTAACAAATGGAAAGATAAATCTAAACGTTAGATACCGCGATGGATCATCACCGTTCCTGGTCGACACAAGAGAGAAATCCGGAACCTGCACAGTCTTAAAATCAACCATGAACGAAGACGGTCACATCGATTGGGTGGTACGTTGTTCATCCTGCGGTCTCATTAATTGTCATGGTGGAAAAGGTGGATTTCGAATTTGTCATAGTTTCGTTTGTCCTGAGTACGAACTCCGTATGAGTGGATATAGTGAAAAATCGATGATGACAAAGACAAGGGCAAACCGGTTTGCACCGTACTAAAAATTGCATAATCGTAGCAAACGTGGGTTCGTCCCAGTTCAAGTTTTGTATTTTTGTACTTGTCTATTTATTCAACATCATCTTCTCTCCTGACTCCAATTTTGATGGCAGAAGACAACCCAAAAACCTGGAAGGAATGGCAAAATCTCATCAAGACAAAGGCACAAGAAAAGACACAACAGTGGTTGAATGGTCCGATGCGAACAGCTCTACTTCCACAAGGAGTAAAAGTTTCGAGTCCAAACAAAGGTGGAATAGCTGGAATGCAAATGCCTTTTGGTATCGCCTCGTATGTTGGCCCCTATCCATTTTCCTCCTTGGAACAATATTACGCTTCCGGTTTATTTGTAAAATACTATTTGAAATTACCGAAAGAACATCAAGCACCAGAACCACTAACCAAAAATGAATTAGAAGTATTAAGCATACGGCGAGCTAAAGAAATCTTCCCCGATGAATTGTGACTCTTGAACTTGTTGGTTTTGTTTCCTGCGTCGCCACAAGTAGTATGCAATAAAACTAATGATGACCAAAATGATGGCCACAACGATTAAAAGTCGCGTAGTAGAAATTCGTGGTACCCAACTACTTGGATTGACATGTAATTTTGGATTGGTGTGTTTTCCTTTCACTAACAAAGTCGTGTAATCATTTTCATGCATATTGATAAATTGTTGACCAGCCTCAAATAATCGATCAAATTTTTTTAGAGATAAATCAATACGAAAATCATCCCAAGACATTTGGGAGTAGACAGCATCGTAACACACAGGTATGGTCAACATGTTGGGTAAAACAACATATCGTTGTGTAATACCACCATCTGCTGCGAGTTGACCACGAAACTGACGTGCAAAACTTAATCCCAACAGGACCAAATGACAACTCGTTAGAATAGTATCTGCTAAATCTTCTGCACTAGTCCATTCCGATATGATTTTGGGTTCAATTGCAGAACTTTCTGAATCCCATACTGAAATCCCAATAAATAATTTATGGTTACACTGTTTCCAGCGATCATTTGGAGAAATCAAACTTAAAATAAATTCACGCCAATTATTAAACAGCTGTTCCGCAGAAGGAGGTTGACCATCCATGTCTGGGTATTTCGTCAAAAAATTTTGTATTAATTCTCTCATCTTTTGAGGTGTATCGTAGCCCATCCTCAAAGCTAACGCAGGTATACACCCTGCCGAAACTCCAGCCAGATTGATTTCTTGAGATTTGTAGCCCTGCTGTTTGGCTAAATTGAACAGTCGACACATGGCACCCATCAAGAAGGGATAGGCTCCTGCTCCTCCACAACTGGAAATCAATAATGGTTTCTTGTAAACTGCCGCCATTTTTTCTTTATTTTACAAATGGCAGTTTGCTCCTGGTCTTGTAGTTAAGTCACTGTATGTTTGTTTAACACTGCAAGGCTAAACTTGTGTTTCTCTTGACGTTTGGTAACAAGAAAAAAAAAAGAACAAAATAAAAAAAACACAAATAAAAAAAAAGATGACAAAACATATGACGCCATATACACACAAGCTGAATCGTGGTATACATCAAATAAAGGAGGAAATGAGATCAAAGTATTCTGTAAATTCATTAGAGATTTATTTGGTGGGAGGGGGTATAATGAGTATAATGAGAAAGAAAATAAAGTGTGATATCAAATACAATAAACAGACAACGTCGTAATTACTTGAAAATGAGATTGTCAGATTGCTTATGCATATCGGGCCATCTTGCAGTAACAATTCGGTTTTTACAATGAATGACGTGATCGATCGACAGAGAAAACACATTTCCATGTTCAGTATTAGCAATTGTCACTTTTCCCGAATTGAGATCAATAGATTTGACATACGCCAAATTATGCCAAGTGTTGTTGCAGTACAACCATTGGTGGTTTGCTGACATTCTTTTGCTTTGTGATTCTGGCTCTGTTCTCGCCCTGTTTTTTTGGGAAAAAAGTCAAATCTCGTGGTTTGATCTCCAAGAAAAAAAAAGAAAAAAAGAAACAATAAAGCGTGTTTCGAGTCGTGATGGAAAAAGAATGCACCGTGAACCACAACAACTACACAATAAAAGACATGACACAAGGACCCGTCATGTCAGATCTGGAAGCAATACAAACAGCAGCCTTTATCAGTCTGGGCAATAGTATTCAGTTATTCTTAGGTGCAATTGTCTTGTATGGATTAGATGTCCTGCACCAGACTGCTCTTTATATTTTAGCCGTATCGGTTTTTTGGACAGCCTTTATAGCAGTCGGTTTTGGTATGTACTTGCGGGAATATCTTTTACGGCCTACTACCTCTGTCACGTTTCCATTGGCTGTCACTAATTTTGTCATTATGGTCATGATATTTGCTGGACAATTAACCACTTTAATTCGGCTGATTATTTTATTTCAAAGTTCACTACAAGATTCGAACAATAATGTGGGTGGGTTACCAAAAAACCAAACCAATACTGCACTAAAGACCTCATTCCATCATCAAAGGCGGAAAAGACAAGATTCTTAAAGCAGTTGATGCACGTTAATAGAAGCAATAATTTCAATTAGGTGTTGTAAATAGGCTTCATCATTTTTAGTATACTTTTTTGCCTTGATTATTATTTCGACCATCTTGTGTATCAAAACCAACGCCATTTTGAGCGGTTTGTGATCTTCGTCAAACAATAACGTCGGACCACCGCCACAATGAGGGACAATAAAAACAGTACCGGTTCCACCCATAAACCACTCTTGTTGCTCTTCGTCATATTCCTCACAGCCAATACTTTGATACATATTCTTGTTGATTTTCAAGCACACTTGAAATCCAGTAGACTTCACCTTGGTGATACTAAAATCCGGAATACTATCAAGCAAATCATCTTGGGTTATGATTTCGCTTTCTTCACTTGCGCTGCTGCTGGATGATGTACTGTTTTCACTTGATTTTTCTTCCTTTTGAGGTACCTTCGACGGTTTCACAAACACTGGCAATTTATCAAAGTCAGCAGGCCCGCCTAGTAGAGCAATAATCAAATCAGTCTTTTGTTTTTTGGATTCAAATGGTTGGGATACTAATTCTTCAACTTGCTGGCGATATTTCTGCCCTTCTTCGGCCAGTCGTTGCCCGGCAAGACGAGTGTCATCCGGATCATTTTCCTCTAATTGAGACAACTTGATGGAATAATCAGCCAACTTCTTCAGCGCATCAAAATAAGGTTGATAATGTGCTGACATGTTATTGTGTTGTTTTTCTTCCTTTTGTGGTGAAGCACAATTGCCCATACACACACACACACACACACACTCAAGCAAAGTAATATTTAAAAAAGTTAACATTTATTTTCGTCTTGTGTGTTTGCTACACTTTGTTTACCAAGAAAGAAAAACAAAATGAAAAAGTGGTAGTGTCTTGCAAGACTGTGTTAGCACCAAAAAATCAGAAATGCTCAAAAATTGACAGACGGCAGTCCAAGCATCACTAGGCAAATTTCTCCATTTTTTATTTTTGTACTATTTAGTTTTTTTCTTTTTTCAGACACAACAACAAGATTTGCATGTTGCTTACTAAGAAAGAACAAACCGTGGGATTTACAGTATTTATTGGTAACGTGTGATGTTTTTATTATCTTCAACAATCATAGCCACCGTTATCTAGTGATTGTTTGGGTCCAATGCCTCCAGAACGACTCAAAGTACTCCAAACAGAAAGAGTGATCAAACTGGAAGATTTTCGTGCTATATTCAAACTGCCGATTTGGGTCTTTTCCCGTCCTGTCGTCACTTAAAAAACAAAATTTATTTTTGAAAAAGGTGATCGTATACCTCTGGCTCCAGAACACAACGACACAAGGATTCTGCAACTTGCCACCATTCCCCTAAATCAGGCCATTTCTTACGATCCACGTGCCATGGTTTTTCATCCTGTTTTCCAACATAGTGAATTACAAATGGTGTCTGGGAAGGTGCCAACCATTGGTAACCGTAAGCCGGGGTTTTGCCGGCAACAAAATTGTACGGTGTGTCAATAAAAGTCCAAGTAGTTTTCGGGCGTTTTAGTAGGTACAACAAGCACAAGGATTGTTCATCCAACATGCTGTAACAATTGAGGCCTTTATTCCATTGTAAATCACTAATTAGGGTTTTATATTCCTCTAAAAGTTCTAAATCAGGTTTTAATAAAATACAAGTTCCAATGGCTACAAAAGAGTTATCGTGTAAACCCATGTCGATTGCAGCAGACCAAATCGTTTCACCATGTTGTTTTAAAAATCCATCTACACTGATATACGGATTATGTATTCCATGTTTTGATGGGTTTCGGGTGCCTTTATCCAACACGTACGGCTCGGCTTGCGGAACGGCGAAACTGCCAGCAGGTGCTTCCAAATTGAATAATTCATCAATGTTTTTCAGCATGATCTTGTCGAGGTCCACAAGCAAAACTTTTTCAAAACAAATTAAACTTAAACATCGCCACTTTGTTGCACTCTGTGACTTCCAGCTTTTATAAATTTGTTCTATGGCTGCTGTTTTTAACTGACCTTCAATCTCCAAATAATCAATTTGAACGACTTGATCGTATAACTTGGCTAGAAGTGCGCGTGCCAATGGTCCCACATCCGGTGTCACCATACAAACAATCTGAGGATGATCTTCTTTTTCTTGTAATTGGTATTTTCGAATCGATTGAGCCGTCACCAATGCGCCTGGCAAATAATTAAATTCACGTTTCTTGTACTGTTCATCAGTCGGTCCGCGCATTAGTAGTGTTACATAAGCATACTTTTCAAATTTTGTTTTTTCTTTTGTAATTGTTTTCAGTCTTTTAGTCTTGTCAACACCAATCTTTTCTTCTTCACGTATTTCTTCTGCTGCAACATCCAAAGGTCTCTTTTTTGGTGCTTCCGCCATTTCCCCCTGTTTTTTTTAGTGTGATGTGCACAAGTCAATGAATGAATTACAAGATACCAAAAATGAATATTACTTTAAAATTAATTAATCTTGGTAACTTGTATTATGACACTGAATGTAAAGTGAAACGCTGTAAACCAGTCAACAAGTAAAAGAACACACAGATGGCTTCTGCACGACAGCAACCAAAAATTCCAAAGAATGCATTGGGCATTCAGTTACCAGATTTCGGTCCAAACAAACAACTTGAGACACAAGACATAGTCATGATTACTTACGAACAGTATATTCTGGCGCTTTTTACCTATTCCAATGTGCCGGCTGAACCTTCAGTAAAAGTTCCCATTGAACTAATTGATCAAGCTCTGCCAATATTGCAAGTTGGTAATCAAGAAATTCGTGTACTTTTGGGGCGGGATGTGATCGAAACAAAAGAAGATCAAGCATTTGTAAATTTTGTACATTCACCATCCTGGTTACGTTCCATTTTGGGAAAAAAGTATACATGTCAAATTGAACAACATGTGGCAAGTTAGATAAAGACTTTAAAATTATACATTTGTCTGTAGATGAAAACAACAAACAAATTTCACCAGAGCAATTGGAAGCTGAAATCAAAGTCATACAAGAACAATTTCGTGTACAAGATAAACGGTTGTGTGACTTGTGCAACAAGATGAATCAACAAATCATTGATTTGTGCTCTACAGTAATCAAACCTGCCATCAGAGCTAGAGATGTCTATCAAACGATTAATTACAATACATCCAAAATCTTTCCTCCCATTCCTTCTACCTGCCTCTAATCTTTTTTTTTTACTTTTTTTTTGTAATACAAAACAGGAAAAACTATTAAAAAAAAACAAAAATAGGGTCTCGTATTGTGTGTTCTTGT
>Ga0187875_10003714_pt1 | contig 10683 bp, 8 predicted proteins | sample June2016WEW_17_1_2_FD_132978 | JGI IMG/M metagenome (GOLD analysis project Ga0187875, IMG submission 132978) | Peatland microbial communities from SPRUCE experiment site at the Marcell Experimental Forest, Minnesota, USA - June2016WEW_17_10 | ecosystem: Environmental > Terrestrial > Soil >... | reverse complement strand
GTCTGGCACAGCTTTGGTTTTCCGGAGCCGGAGATCTTCGGCTTCCTCTATGTGCATCCGGAGCGGCTGGTCTCGGTGGGCATCTTCGTTCCTTCGTGGATGCACGACCCCTCGCGCACTGCCTATCGCTATCTCCAGCACTACATCCAGCACCCCGCGCTTTGGAAGTACCTGAAGGACGGAACGCTGCGCTCCTGGGGCGCAAAATCGCTGGAAGAGAGTGGCAAGCACGGCGAGCCGTACCTCTGCGGCGACGGCTACGCTCGGATCGGCGAAGGCTCCGGCTCGACTAACATGCTCACCGGCTCCGGCGTGGACGAGGCCTGGGCCACCGGCACGCAACTCGGCGAAGCGGTCATCGAACTGCTGCGAGCCGGACTGCCTTTTACGCAAGAAAATCTCGCCGCCACCTACGAAAAACGCCGCCGCGCAAGTTGGGTCGAACGCGGCGCAACGGAAGCCGAGAACGCCCGCAACGGCTTCCAGGACGGCATCGTCAAAGGCATGATCGGTATGGCTCTTGCCGGGCTGACGCATGGAAGACTTTCGTTCAGCGCGCACATCCCGCCGCCGCACAAACAGATTCGCCCCTTCGCATCGCAATCCGCCGATGGCCTCAAACTCATAGATGCAGCAGCGCTGGCCATTGCCGATGGACGCTCCTTCCACGATGCACTGCTCTCGACGCGCGGCTGGCCGGAGATTCCGCTCGATGGCCGCCTGCTGGTCACGCAGCAGGACGCGCTGCTGATGGGCGGCAAGGTTCAGGCCATGCCGGGATTTGCCGACCACGTTGCCTTTCGCAATCCGCAACTCTGCATTACTTGCGGCGAGAAGACCTGCATCGCCATGTGCTCCGGCCAGGCCATTACACAAGGCGAGGACGGCGCGCCCGCCTTCGAGCGCGAAAAATGCGTCTACTGCGGCGCATGCCTGTGGAACTGTGGCCAATCTCCGGATGGCGAGCACTCCAACATCGAGTTCCGCGCCGGCTCCGGCGGTCTGCACTCGGCGGAAAACTAATCCCCGAACAATTAAACTGGATACACAAGGAAACCGAATATGGCAAACATTTTGCACATCGTGGTTTGCGCGGGCATCGTTCCCGACCCGCTGCAAACCTTGGAGCCGGTAACCGGGCCAACCGGTCCGGGGCTGAAGAACGAGATGGTTCTGCCCGCGGTCCTCGACCCCTGGGCTGCTTGCGCACTCTATGAAGCAGCTGCGCTGGCCGCAAAGAACCCCGGCAGCAAACTTTGGCTGGTCTCGCTCGGCCCTAAAGCCAAGCTGCAAGCGGTGATGATGACCGTGGCGCAGAAGGTCCCCTTCGAGCTGGTTCCCATCGACGGCCCCATCGGCGGCTTTCCCGACGCGCACTCGACGGCAGCCGTTCTGGCCGAGACTATCGCCGCATTGCCCGGCCTCGACCGGGCCAAGTTACTATTATTCGGCGGTTGGGAGTCAGCCACGCGCGGCGCGGGCGTGACGCTGCAACTCGTCGGCGAGCGCCTGGGCATTAACGACCAGTTTCAGGGTGTGGATGAGATCAGCCTGCGCGAAGACGGCTCCTTTGAAGTTTTAGAGCGCGTCGAAGGTGGCAAGCACCAGGTTTCGGTCTGTGTTGGAGCGCCCGCTGTTTTGGGCTGGGCAACCGGAAATCTGGCTGAACCAAGAAACAACCCGCAGGTGGGCATGGCGAATATGCGGACGATTATGCCTGCGCTGCAAAAGGCTAAAGCCGTCAAGCTCGAGCCTAACGGCCTTAGTTATGTTTCAGTTAGCCTGCCCAAGCTGCAGCGCGAAACCCGCGTGGTGAAAGATATGACCCCCGACCAGATAGCCGCCGAGCTGGTTGCCTGGATTGGAGCCGAATAATGGATACCATTCTTGTATTGACCCACGCAGACGAATCCGGCTCCGCACTCAGCAAAGCTTCGCTGGAAGCTGTCACAGCCGGCATTGAGCTGGCGGCACGGCTCTCGGCTCCGCTCACCATCGGCATCGTGGCTGCGGACGCCGCAGCTGCGGCTAGCGCCGTCTCTTCGGCCGGAGCGCGCTTGCTGGGCGTCTCCGGCGAGGCCTTCGCTCAGTCGCGCTACGCCTCGGATGTTGTTGCTGCAGAAGCACTTTGCCGCGCAGCCAAGGCCACCATTGTTCTCGTTCCCGGCACTTCGCGCTTCACCCGCGTCGCCGCTGGCGTCGCTCACCGGCTGGGCGGATTTATTGATACTCATATCACCGCGTTAGGCGGTACTGACACCATGGAAGCATCGCGCTGGTTCTATCGCCAGAGGGTAGAGGCCGTTATCAGCCGCAGCGTGCGCCCCTGGTTCCTGCTGCTGGACGCGGGCACCCATGCGGTCTTCGCGGGCGAGAGTAAACCTGTTCAGATTGAGCAGGTTAAGGTTGAGCTGCCGGCATTGCGCACCACCGTCAGCGGCTTCCGCGCGCCGCAGCAAGGTCAGCAGACCATCCGTCCCGATGCCAAAATGTTGCTCGTCGCAGGAGCTGGCTGGACCAAAAAGCAGCCTGACGGCCAGATTCATGTCGCAGAGGCTGGAGAGCTGATTCTAGGATTCCTGCACGCCACCGGAGCATCGCTGGGAAGCAGTAAGTCGTTGGTAGATCAGGGCGGTGAGGGCGAACCCGTGCTGCCCTTCCTCACCCACATGAACCAAATCGGCCAAACGGGATCGACGCCACGCCACGCCAAAGGCCTCTCCACCTGCTGCCACGGCGAGGAGCCGCACGTGGTGGGATGGCGCTTTATCGGCGACAGGCGCGCGATTTCATTGGATCCGAATTGCGGCTGGACGCGAGGCAAAGCCGACGTGGTTTATGTCGCCGACGCCTTCCCGGTGATGGCCAAGGTCAACGCGTTGCTGGAAGCAGCCAAAAAAGCATAACCGCCTGTGTTAACTTAGGGTTGGAGAAAAGGAAAAGAGCATTATGCCGTCTATTACATCGTTTATCAAGCACCACTATCGCCACTTCAACGCCGCCACGCTGGTCGATGCGGCCAATGCTTACAACAAGTTACTGGCTTCAGGCGGAAAGATGTTTGTCACCATCGGCGGGGCCATGAGCACGGCCGAACTGGGGCTTTCGCTGGCGGAGATGATTCGTCAGGATAAGATCCACGGAATCTGCTGCACGGGCGCAAATCTGGAGGAAGATGTCTTCAATCTGGTTGCCCACGACTTCTATGAGCGCGTGCCGCATTACCGCGATCTGACCCCGGCGGACGAGGCTAAGTTATTGAATCGGCACATGAACCGCGTCACCGACACCTGCATCCCGGAGATGGAGGCGATGCGTCGGATTGAGAATGAGGTGCTGAAAGAGTGGGTCCGCGCCGACCAGGCTGGGGAACGATTCTTCCCCCACCAGTTCATGTATAAGATTCTGCTGTCGGGAGACTTGAAGGCGTCGTATCAGATTGATCCTAAAGATAGTTGGCTGCTGGCTGCGGCGGAAAAGAACCTGCCCATGTTCGTTCCCGGATGGGAGGATTCGACCCTGGGAAACATGTACGCCGGTCACTGTATCTCACAGGATGTAAAGAAGATACATACGGTGCGGACGGGCATCGAGTACATGATGGAGCTGGCCGAGTGGTACACGGCCACCACCGCCAAAACGCCGCTGGGATTCTTCCAGATTGCGGGCGGAATTGCGGGCGACTTCCCCATCTGCGTGGTTCCGATGCTACATCAGGACTTGCAGCGGGAGCATGTGCCGCTATGGGCATATTTCTGCCAAATCAGTGATTCTACAACCAGTTACGGGTCGTACTCGGGGGCTGTGCCGAACGAAAAAATCACCTGGGGCAAGCTGGGCGAGACGACGCCCAAGTTCATCATCGAGTCAGACGCATCGATTGTCGCGCCGCTGATTTTCGCCTACGTTCTGGGGTGGTAAAGCGGCGTTTCGTGGTGTTGTAAAACCGATTGAAACTCGAAAAATGGTGTGCTTTAACGCACCGGTTTTTGTAAAACGTGAAGCTAGAACGCACCGGTTTTTGAGAAACGGTGCGTTGGCGCTTTGCCCGGATACTGATTGCGCTGGCTATAAGCGAGCCGCACCACATCAGGAAAAGCGAAAGGCCCGTGGCTAAAGCCGCTCTTATCGAATGCCGGCATTCAGGAGCCTGAAGGCCCCTGCTCCCTCCACAAGCTAACTATCCATTTGATCGATTGCTGATTGCGCAGGCGATGAGCGAGCCGCTGCATTTAGTTACGGCGGATGAGCGGTTGAGGGAATACAGCGAGTTGGTGGTGCTGGTGTAAGGGCGGAAGCGTGGCCACTTTACCTCCTAACCATTTTCTGCGAAGGCCCAGTTATTTCCCAGGCAGAAGTTCAGGATGGAGCAGCAGAGGATTGCGATGCAGTTCGCGGCGAGCAAGGGAATGTGAGCGACGCCGACCAGCAGACGCATCAGCAAGAGATTTCCCAGCATGGAAACCAGGCCGTTGGAGAGATGAAAGCGCATCAGTTGAGCAAGCATCACGGAGTTGTCGCGGCGGTCTCGCCAGGTGTAATGCAAGTGAGCGATGAAGTTGTGCAGCAATGTAATCTCGAGAGCCGCGGCGGAGGCAAGGAGATAATGGCCGGCGAAGCAGCGATTGAAGAAGGCGAGCGAGGCGAGTTGCACGACCATGCCAGCGGCGCCGACGAGATTGAATTTTCCCCAGCGGATGAGCGGGTTCACGGCAGCGGCTCCTGGCGATAGAGTTGCGCGGTGTGGCGGAGTGTGGTGTGGACTGCCATGGCGAACATGCCGATGACGGCGATGGAGCCGCCAAGGTCGAAGAGCAGTATTTTGTAGCCGAAGAGATTGGCATATGGATTGCGCAGCAGCGCGAGGTTGCCGGTGATGAGCAGGATGCGAATCTCCGTGGGGCCGAAGATGCCCTGCGAAAGCTGGAAGCATGAGAGCGAATAGGTGGCGAGAAAGCTTTCGCCGGAGAGGATGAGAAAGGCGATCAGCATGGCGATGGCGGTTTGCCAGTGGAGAAAACCGGAGAAGGCGAGGCCGCACATCAGCGCTAAAGATCCAAAGATGTCCGCCATGTGATCGACATAGAAGCCATAGCGCGGACGCTCGTGATGGCGGACGCGGGCCAGGGTTCCGTCGAGGCTGTCACCGAGCCAGTTAAGCGCGAGACAGAGAATGACCAGAAGCAAGGCATAGCGGTTGTAACGCGAGAGTGCGTAGAAGAGACCAGCGGCGATTTGCGCGCAGAGGCCGAGGAGGGTGAGTTGGTCGGAGGTGAGCCAGCGGGGGGCGCGTGAGGCCATCCACTGCAAGGCGCGTTTTTCGAGGGGAGCGGTGAGGGATTGGTTGACGCGGCGCGCTGTGATGAAGGGCACGGGGCTCTTTAATGCAACGACTTGATTATTCATTTTCGTCTCCTTTTCAAAGGCAGCAAGTTAGCCCCCGCTTCGCGGGGTTAGCAAGCTAGCAAGTTCGCGAGTTAGCAAGTTCGCGAGTTAGCAGGTTAGCAAGTTAGCGTTTGGCCAAGCCCTTCGGCGCTTCGTAATGTGATGAATTTTCCAACTTACATTACTCGCATTTGTGTAACATCACTACTTCCGGAGTGCGTTGCAGGTGGTACGCAAGGTGAATTCCAGCGATTCGCGAGGAACGCTCTCGACGAAGGGGCCAATCGCCCAGCCGAGGCCGGTGGGGACAGAGCGTGTAAGGGAGACAGATTCGATCTGCATGTAAAGGCCGCCGTCGCGCTCCTCGTAGCTCCAGTAGGTGTTCAAGCGCCAGAGGAAGCCGTGCTCCTCGCTGGATGTCAGCGCGCGCTCGTGGCGCGTTCCGGGCGAATCAATTTCAGTAATTTGCGTGCTGCGCGAGATGCTGTATCCGTGCAGTGAATCGAGACGGGCAAAGGTGACATCGTAGGCGGTATCCATGACTACTGTGATGACGTGCTTTTGGCGGACGCGCATCATGACTTTGAAAATTTCACCCTGCTGAGAGAGGATTTTTGACTGGAGAACTTGAGGAGAATAGATTTGCGGGTATGCGTCGAAATTCTTCATCAGGCGCTCGAAGTCCGCGGCTTTGGCTCCTGGGGCGAAGGCTGTGCCGCGCCAATGGTAGAGCATGGCTCCAGGCAAATCCGCAGTGGTGGAAGGAGTGATCTGCTCGATGATCAGTTCACCCTGACGGAGACGCGCTTCGCTCTGCGCGTCCGAAGTTACGGGAGCGATGAAGCCGTTATGCGCGCGATGCTGCTGATCCAGACGCGCCTCAACAGTGCTGATATAGGAATTGAAAGCTGCAACGGCGGCAGGCGCGGGTTCAGACCAGCCGCATGCGGGAGCGGTTGCAAAGATCAGGAAACAGCATAAAACGGATGATCTCAGCGAATTTGATGGATGTTGCGTCATGAACAGCACCATACCCTGCTACCTGTCGACGAAGCAATGCATGGAATCTCACTTGTCGAAGACAAGTTTCTCACGGTGCAAGTGATTGCAGCGGTGAGAGTTGTGGAATGTTGTACATTGAGCGGCAAGACTGGATTGAACGCGTCATCGGTTACACTGGCATGAGCATGACGGATGCACGGCAAGCACGGCGCTATCGCTTCGGTGTTTATGAAGCAGACACGGGAACGGGAGAGCTTCGCAGGCAGGGGCTCCGCGTCAAGTTAAACGCGCAACCGTTTCAGATGCTGCTCATGCTGCTGGAGCGGCCCGGCGAGCTGCTGACTAGGGAGGAAATCTGCCGGGAGTTGTGGCCTGACGGAACTTTTGTTGACTACGAACATGGCGTGAACTCGGCGGTCAATCGGATACGTGAGGCCTTGGGAGATACAGCCGGGAATCCGCGATTTGTGGAGACGCTGGCGCGGCGCGGATATCGATTTGTGGCTCCAGTGGAACGGATGGATGCAGGAGAGGATGCGGACCGCCGAACGGCCGAATTCCCTTCCCCGGTAGTGAGGGGGCAGAAGGAAGTTTCGGCGGAGACGGAAGCGGAACCTGAAGCGGAAACTGAACCGGGTTTTCGGATTCTGGCTACACCGGAAGAGTTGCCGAAGGTTTCGCATCGCGTGGTGAAGACGCTGTTCGTCCTGTTGCAGATCATGTACCTGAGCTTCTATGTCGGGGCGCTGGCGAATCTGGCGGAGATTGAAGAGCTGTTTTCTCCGCTGCCGAGGGCTACGGAGGCATTCGCTGTGCTGATTGTGACGGCGGCGATTTTGATTCCCGTGCGCTTGTTTTTGCTAACCGCTACGCTGTTTCATGCGCCGGGAGCGCGCGGAAAGTTTCTGCGGATGTGGCCGTTTCTGCTGGTGTTCGACGAGCTGTGGGCGCTCGCGCCCTTTCTGCTTCTGCACCACATCAATTTTGGTTTGGCGCTGGCGTGCATGACGCCGCTTGTCTATTCGCCCTTTGCGCAGCGGTCGCTGGTGTTGATGGGCGCGGGTGAGCGGAGTTAGCCAGTCAACACCGGCTTCGCGGTTAAAGAGGTAGTCGCGGAGGTTCTGCAGAATATGTAAGCGGCATGGATGGGAAATTGAGAGCCCTGTGCTGAGTGTCCCAGACCTCGAAAGCTAGCTCTGGAATAATGGATGGGTATGTAGTAATATATTGTGAAATTCAGTGAATAATTTTCTTGGTTGCACATTGTGCATTGTTGTATCCAGAGCATGCGGCGGTGTGCAATCGAACTTTAACAGGATGTCCTCGAAGGGACTTCCACTAACGGGAACGAAAGGATAAATTCAACATGCAAACATTTGTCAAAACTATAGTTCCAGGACTTCTATTATCTGCGCTATTTCTCTTCGTCATGTCTGTGCCAGTTCAGGCGCAGATTCTGGCTCACTCGATTGAAGCTTCAGGCACAATCGGCTATGACCACACGAACATGACCAGTACCCCTGCCGCGACCTCCTATCCCACCAGCCATGACTTTTATGGTGGGTCAGGCGGCTACAATGTGACTCCTCACGTCACAGTTTTGGGCGAGTACAAATTCGATCCACTTGTCGCTCCCCCTCTTAATCCGTTTAAGTTGCACTCTCAACTTGTTGGCAGCGCGGCACGCATCAACTTTACGCCTTCGAAAAAGGTCGTTCCTTACGCGATTATTGGCGCTGGCTATGACCGGTTGACCGGGACTTTATCCGGCACTCCCACCGAGTATAGCGACGGTTATTACGTGAACTTCGGCGGCGGCGCCAGTGTCTATTGTGGCAAGAATTGGGGTATTCGGCCCGAGCTTCGGTATGAGCGGCAACATTCCACGTACGGTCCTGCCAATGAAACCATCACCGCAAATGTAGTGGACGTATCGGGCTCGTTCTTCTATCAGTTTGGCGGAACAGGAAAGAAAAAGAAGTAACTTCTAGCGGTTAAAGTCAGAGACAATTGCGGCCAGATCAACCCATGAGTTGATCTGGCCGTTTGTCATTTTGCAAGCTGGTGATCCATGACTGAAATAATTACAGGACGCGTGCTAGCCACTTGCCTGTATATGAGTGGAGATTTGTGGCGATTTCTTCGGGAGTTCCTTCGGCTACGATTTTGCCGCCGGCTTGGCCGCCTTCGGGACCGAGGTCGATGACCCAGTCGGCGGATTTGATGACGTCGAGATTGTGCTCGATGACGATGAGGGAGCCACCGCCGTCGATGAGCTTGCGGAATGCGGTGAGGAGCTTGGAAACGTCGTCGAAGTGGAGACCGGTGGTTGGCTCGTCGAGGATGTAGAGGACGCGGCTGGCCTGCGATGGTTTGGCGGTGGCGTTGACGGCGCGGACCTGGGCGAGATGAGCGGCGAGTTTGACGCGCTGCGCCTCTCCGCCGGAGAGCGTGGTGGCGGACTGACCGAGGCGGAGGTAGCCGAGGCCGATCTCGTCTAGGACGGCGAGCTTTTCAAGCAGGCGGGGTTGGCCGGCGAAAAATCGCAGAGCTTCCTTGACGGTCATCTGCAGAACTTCGTGGATGTTTTTGCCTTTGTAGGGGACGTTGAGGATTTTGGTTTGATAGCGGGTGCCGTTGCAGTCCTCGCAGGGCAGCTCGACGTCGGCGAGGAATTGCATTTCGACGGTGACGGTGCCGTCGCCCTCGCAGGTGTTGCAGCGGCCTCCGGGAACGTTGAAGGAAAAATGACCGGGGGTCAGGGAGAGGCGGCGCGCCTCGGGCTGCGCGGCAAAGAGTTCGCGAACGAGATCGAAGCCTTTGATGTAGGTGATGGGATTGGAGCGGGGCGTGCGGCCGATGGGGGTTTGATCGACGAGGATTACATCGTTGAGGCGCTCGACGCCAGTGAGGGATTTGTAGACGCTGGAGGGGTCGGCGCCGTCGGACTGGCCGAGTGCGCGGGCGACAGCGCGATAGAGCACCTGGTGCACCAGCGTGGATTTGCCGGAGCCGGAGACGCCGGTGATGGCGACTAACATTCCGAGGGGAATTTCAACGTCGAGGGAGTGGATGTTGTTGGCCGTGGCTCCGCGGAGGATGAGGCGGTCTTTTCCGCCAGGGGGGCCGGGCGAGCGGCGGCGCGCGGGGACGGGGATAGAGATTTGACCGGAGAGATAGCGGCCGGTAAGCGAAGCGGGGTTGGCCTCGATCTCTGCGAGAACACCCTCGGCGAGTAGCTTGCCGCCCAGTTCGCCGGCGCCCGGGCCAAGATCGAGGAGGTGGTCGGCGGAGCGAAGAATGTCGGCGTCGTGCTCGACGACGATGATGGTGTTGCCCAGGTCGCGCAGCTCTTTCAAAATTCGAATGAGGCGTTCGGTGTCACGGGTGTGGAGGCCGATGGATGGCTCGTCGAGGACATAGAGCGTGCCGACCAACTGCGAGCCGAGCGAGGTGGCGAGTTGAATGCGCTGCGCTTCGCCGCCGGAGAGCGTGGAGGCGAGGCGGTCGAGGGTGATGTACTCCAGGCCGACGGCGTCAAGAAAACCGAGGCGCTGGCGGACCTCCTGAAGGATGGGGCCGGCGATCTCCTCCTGCATGGGCGAGAGGCGGAGCGCCGCGAAGAATGCGTTTGCTTCAGCGATGGTGAGCGCGGTGACCTGACAGATGTTCTGGCCGTTGATGCGGACGCTGCGAGCCTCGGCGCGGAGGCGCTGTCCGCGGCAGTCGGGACACTCGGCATAGCCGCGATATTTGCTGAGCATGACGCGGACGTGGAGCTTGTACTTTTTGCGCTCCATCTGCGCGAAGAAACCGAGGACACCGACGAACGTTCCCTTGCCACGCAGCACGATTTCGCGCGTGGCTTCGGGCAGGTCACGCCAGGGGACATCGAGGGGAACGCCCAGCTCGGGAGCCTGACGGCGAAATTCCGTGAACCAGGGGCGGTACTTGGGGCGGTTCCATGGATCGATGGCTCCGCCGTTGAGGGTGAGCGCCTTGTCGGGAATGATCAGGTTCAAGTCGAAGTCCATGGTGTTGCCGAAGCCCTGGCAGCGGGGACAAGCGCCGAAGGGATTGTTGAAGCTGAAAAGGCGCGGATCGGGCTCGCTGCCGGGACGATGGCAGCTCTTGCACTCGTAGGCGGCGCTGAAACGGTGACGCGGGCGCGGGGCGGCTTCGTCTCGGGGAAGTTCCTCGAAGATGACCTCGCCCGATTCGCGGTAGGCTATCTCGGCGGCGTCGACGATGCGGGCGCGATTCTCCGGACTGACGACGATGCGGTCGAGGAGAACG
>Ga0187875_10003713_pt1 | contig 10685 bp, 10 predicted proteins | sample June2016WEW_17_1_2_FD_132978 | JGI IMG/M metagenome (GOLD analysis project Ga0187875, IMG submission 132978) | Peatland microbial communities from SPRUCE experiment site at the Marcell Experimental Forest, Minnesota, USA - June2016WEW_17_10 | ecosystem: Environmental > Terrestrial > Soil >... | reverse complement strand
GGCCCTGCGCGATTCCGGCCTCACCGAACGCGGCTTCTTCGTCGCCCAGAGCAGGGCCTATATGCGCCAGCAGATCGAGACGCCGCTGATCGACGGCCTCGCCGCGCCGAAGCCGCTCGTCGATCTGCTCGCCCGCGTCGAGGCGCAGACGCGCGCCGTCGACTACGTCGTGCTGCCGCCGAGCGCGGCGGGCGACATTCCCGCCCCCGCCGACGACGCGCTCAAGGCCTATTTCAACGAGCGCAAGGATCAGTATCGGGCTCCGGAATACCGCGCGCTCGACATTCTGCTCGTCGATCCGACCACGCTCGCCAATCCCGCCGACGTGTCCGACGACGACGCCAAGGCCGACTACGACAAGGTTCGCGACGCGCGCTTCGCCACGCCGGAAAAGCGCAAGCTGCAGCAGATCGTCTTCCCCGACCAGGCCTCGGCCGACGACGCGGAGGCGAAGATCAAGGCGGGAGCGAGCTTCGACGACATCGTCAAGGCGCGCAACCTGAGGCCTTCCGACGTCGATCTCGGCGAGACCGCCAAGGCGGCGATGTTCGATCACGCGATCGCCGACGCCGCATTCGCGCTGCCGCAGGACGGCGTCAGCGAGGTCGTCAAGGGCCAGTTCGGTCCGGCGATCGTGCGGGTCGTCAGCGTCACGCCGGGCGCCGCGAAGACCTTCGACGAGGTCAAGGACACGCTGAAGAAGGAAATCGCGGCTGAACGCGTCGCCGGCCAGGCGCAGACCCTGCACGACAAGATCGAGGATGCGCGCGTCTCGGGCAAGACGCTCGCCGAAGCGTCCAAGACCGTAGGCCTCGAGGCGCGGTCGATCGCTGCGGTCGACGCCCAGGGCCGGGACGACAAGGGCGCCGCGCTCGACCTGCCTGACCAGGCCGAGCTGCTCGCCGCCGCCTACGCCTCCGACGTCGGCGTCGACGACGCGCCGCTGCAGACCAGCAACCGCGGCTGGCTGTGGTTCGACGTGATCAAGGTCGACCCGGCGCGGGACCGCACCTTCGACGAAGTCAGGGACCAGGTCGAGAAGGAATGGCGCGCCGAGGCGGTCGCCAAGGCGCTCACGGCCAAATCCGACGACATGGTCAAGCAGATCGAGGGCGGCGCGACGCTGGAGAGCCTCGCCCGGAGCGCCGGGCTCGAAGCGAAATCCGCCGTCGACCTTCGCCGCAGCGGCGGCGCCGGGCTCGCGCCGAGCCTCATCAACGCCGTCTTCACCGTGCCGGCGGGCGGCGCCGGTTCGGCGGCGACCCCGGAAGGCCGCGTCGTCTTCAAGGTGACGGCCGACGCGACGACTCCGACCAAGTTCGACGACCCGGCGGTCAAAGCCATTGCGGCCCAGCTCACCGAGGGGCTGCAAGTCGGCGTCGTCGCCCAGTTCGTCAAGGCGCTCGAGAATGAGCTCGGCGTGCGGATCCACCAAAACGTACTGCAATCAGCGGCGGGCGGTTGAGGCCGGCGCGATGACGATGATGAGCCCGACCGACTACGACGAGTTCGCTCGCCGCTACGCCGCCGGTCGCGCAAGCGTCGTCGCGACGACCCTGGTCGCCGATCTCGAGACGCCGGTTTCGGCCTATCTCAAGCTCGCCGCCAACCGCGCCGGCAATATGTTCCTGCTCGAGTCGGTCGAGGGCGGCGCGCAACGCGGCCGCTATTCGATGATCGGCTTCGACCCCGACGTCGTCTGGCGCTCGACCGGCGAGGGCGCCGAGATCAACCGCCGCGCGCTGATCGAGCCGGACGCTTTCGTCCCCTGCCCCGGCAAGCCGCTGGAGGCGCTGCGGGCGCTGCTCGCCGAATCGCGCATCGACATGCCGCCCGGCCTGCCGCCGATGTCGGCAGGCGTGTTCGGCTATCTCGGCTATGACATGGTGCGGCACATGGAGCGACTGCCGCCGGCGAAGCCCGACCCGATCGGCGCGCCCGAGGCGCTGCTCGTTCGCCCGACCGTGATGGTGGTCTTCGACTCCGCGCGCGACGAGATGGCGGTGGTGACGCCGGTTCGCCCGGCCGCCGGCGTCGGCCCGCGCGCGGCCTACGAAAGCGCGCAGGCGCGGCTCGACGCCGTGGTCGCGGCGCTCGAAGCGCCGCTCGACCACAAACCGCCCGAGGTGGATCCGGCGCTGCTCGCCGCCCCGGCCGTCTCCAACACCAGCGAAGCCGAATATCGGGCGATGGTCGCCAAGGCGAAGGAGTACATCGTCGCCGGCGACGCGTTCCAGGTCGTGCTGTCGCAGCGCTTCACCAGCCGCTTCGACCTGCCCGCTTTCTCGCTCTACCGCGCGCTGCGGCGCGTCAATCCGTCGCCCTACCTCTGCTTCCTCGATTTCGGCGGCTTCCAGATCGTCGTCTCGAGCCCGGAAATTCTGGTCCGCGTGCGCGGCGGCAAGGTCTGCATTCGCCCGATCGCCGGCACGCGCCGGCGCGGCGCGACCACGGCCGAGGACGAGGCGCTGGCCGCCGAACTCATCGCCGACCCGAAAGAGCGCGCCGAGCATCTGATGCTGCTCGATCTCGGCCGCAACGACGTCGGCCGCGTCGCCAAGATCGGATCGGTCAAGGTCACCGACAGCTTCTTCATCGAGCGTTACAGCCACGTCATGCATATCGTCTCCAATGTCGAAGGCGATCTGCGCGACGACCTCGACGTGGTGTCGGCGCTGTCGGCGGGCTTCCCCGCCGGCACCGTCTCGGGCGCGCCGAAGGTGCGGGCGATGGAGATCATCGACGAACTGGAGCAGGACAAGCGCGGCATCTACGCCGGCTGCATCGGCTATTTCGGCGCCGGCGGCGAGATGGACACCTGCATCGTGCTGCGCGCCTCGGTGGTCAAGGACGGCAAAATGCACGTCCAGGCCGGCGCCGGCGTCGTCTACGATTCCATCCCGGCGAACGAGCAGGCCGAATGCGTCAACAAGGCGCAAGCGCTGTTCCGCGCCGCCGAAGAGGCGGTGCGCTTCGCCACCAGGGCGAAGAGAGGGCAATAGCGGGCGCCAGACCATTCACGCGCCGAAAGGCGCGGCCGATCCGCTCGAACGTTTCGCCGGGCGGGGCGGGGCGAGGAATACGGGGGACCTCGTGAACGTCGGCATCGACGAAGTTCTGGGCTATGCAGCGGGCGGTTTCGGCATTTACGCGTTCCGCGCCAAGACGATGATTCCGCTGCGCATCGCCGCGACTTGCGGCTGCGCCCTCGGCCTCGCCTACGGCGCCGTGCGCGGCGCGCAGCCGACGATCATCGTCAACGCGCTGATGCTGGCGCTCAATTTCTGGCGGCTGATGGAGATGCGCCGCCTCATCCGCGATTCCGGAGCGGCGGCGCAAATCGACCCTTCGCGGCCGGAAGGTTACGACTGGCTGAAGCCGTTCATGCACCGGATCGAACTGCCGGCCGGGCACGTGCTGTTCCGCAAGGGCGAGGTCGGCGCCGAAGCGTTTCTGATCGGCTCGGGCGAAGTCCACATTCCCGAATATGACGCGCTCGTGCGGCCCGGCGACTTGCTCGGCGAAATCGGCCTGCTGGCGACCGGCAACCAGCGCACCGCGACCGCCGTCTGCCGCACGCCGGTGCGCGCCTGGCGCGTCAGCTATGAGGAGCTCAAGGAGCTCTGCCTGCAGAACCCGCAATTCTGTCTGCATCTGGCGACCGTGATCGTGCGCCGTTACGAGCACAATCTGCGCCACTCGCGCCGCGAGGCCGAAGCGCCGGCGGCGCAATCGCTTCAAACGGCGCCGAGCGGCTAGTTTCGCTGTCGCCTGCCGGGACCACAAAGGAGCGAGCGCTTGATCGTCCAAGCCTGCGTCAATGGCGCGCGCGACGCCGCTTTCCACCCCGCTCTGCCGCTGACCCCGGACGCCATGGCGCGCGACAGCGCGGCCTGCGTCGCCGCCGGCGCCGCGGAAGTGCACTTCCACGCCCGTGGCCCGGACGGGCGCGAAAGCCTGGCGCCGACCGCAATCGACGCGACGGTGCGAGCGGTGCGCCAGGCCTGCCCCGGCACGCTCATCGGCGTCTCGACCGGCGCGTGGATCGAGCGGGACGAACAGCGCACCCTCGCCGCAATCGACGGCTGGCGGGAGCCGCCCGACTACGGCCTCGGTCAACCTGGCGGAGCCCGACGCGCCGGCGGTGATCGAGCATTTGCGTCGGCGCGGAATCGGCGTCGAGGCGGGGCTCGCCTCCGTCGCCGACGCGGAACGCCTGGCGGCGCTGAATTTGGGCGGGCTCGCGTTCCGCATGCTGATCGAAATCGCCGAGCAGGACGTCGGCGAAGCGCTTGGGGTCGTCGACGGCGTCGAGAAGGCGTTGAACCGCGCCGGCGTCCGGCGGCCGATGCTCGTGCACGGCTTCGACGCCACGGTATGGCGCTTCGTCGCGCTGGCGGCGGCGCGGCGCTGGTCGACCCGCGTCGGCCTGGAGGACGGCAAGACATTGCCGAGCGGCGCGATAGCCGCGGACAATGCGGCCCTCGTCACCGCCGCGGCGGCGCGCTTCGCGACGCGCGCGACGAGAGGCCAGTAGCGGCTGGGGTGCGAACGCGTGTAAGCTCTGCTCATCCTCTGATGGTCCATGAAGAGACGGAGCATGGCGGCGCATCCTTCCCGCATCGATCCGCCGACCGAACGAGCCGTCCGCGACTTCCTCCGGCGGATTGCAAGCCGCTATCCCGTCGTCGGCGCGCGGCTCTACGGAAGCCGGGCGCGCGGCGACGCCGACAAATACAGCGACGCCGATCTGGCGGTCTTTCTAAGAGGGCCTCGCGGAGACGCGATGAGCGCCGGCGTCGAAATGGCGGGCATCGCTTTCGACGTGCTGCTGGAGACCGAAATTCTCGTCTCGCCATTGCCCATTTGGGAGGACGAGTGGGAGCATCCGGAGACCGCGTCCAACCCGCGCTTGCTGGAGAACATCCGGCGCGAAGGCGTTGCGTTGTGAAGCCCTCGGATTTCATGAGCAAAGCCGAGAGTTCGTTAGGCGCCGCTCGGTTGCTTTTCGATAACGGCTACACGGATGAAGCCTGCAGCCGCGCGTATTATGCGATGTTCGACGCGGCGCGAGCGGCATTGCTGATCGCGAACGCCCCGGTCGAGGCGGAGGTCGCGCGCACCCACAGAGGATTGATGGCGGCTTTCGGCTTGCATATCGTCAAGCCCGGTCTGATCTCGCAGGAGATCGGCCGCTCCCTCAGCCAAGCTCAGCACGTTCGCCTGATCGCGGATTACAAAGGCGATCCGGTCGAAGCGAAGGATGCGGCGCAAATGATCGCGTGGGCCGGGACGTTCGTCGGGGCCATCCGTGACGCGTTCTACTTGGGAGAGAAATCAGGTCCCGTTGCATGATCATTCGAGATTTATCGATTAATGACTACAGGCAGTTATACCGTAACTGCTATCAATTGTCATGTTGTGGGCTTGTATTCACGCAAGAACGTTGCCGCCCGCCTCACGGTCGCAAACAAATCAACCTCTGGACGACCGGCGATCTTTACGGCGGCCACATCGAAGTCTGACGAAAAGTCGCTCGAAAAAGCACCCGCCCGACTGACTACCTCCTCAGATCTAAGATTTGGATTTCGCGCATTGCCTGACACGACATGTTTGAAGGCATGAGCGACGTCGTCAACAAGTTTGAAGTCGGACGATAGATTACCGAAAATACTTCTAAGATTTCCTACTTTGCCCTTTCGGGTTTTACGCCCAGCTTTGTCGTATGCGAGGTAATCCACCGAATGGAAAGTGACGACGCAGGCCAGAAATGCATGTCGTATTGACGCGGGGTTCCGGGCAAACTCTTCGATTGTCGGTTCGACAAACCCGTCGAGATAATGTATCATGTCTTCCATTTCTCGCTCCTCCGCGAGTGCTGCTAGCCTGACATCCTGGCGTTCGTCTGGCTACCCTCCGGTAATATCTACAATGCGTTGGAGGAATACTGATTCGGAAGGCCGGAACATTCTGATGAAACGGTCGTCCGATCGATGTTCCAAAGGCAAGTAGAGGTCTATGAGCTTAGGCCACTCACCAGCATCGCGAGCAGACATTGCCTGCGCCGTCGAACGAGCCTCTGGAAAAAACTCGCCCCACCCCGCAAAGTCTATTGCAAGTGCTTCAACGGCCAATATAATGGCGCGCTGACGGATTAACGCGGCTTTGCTCAATCTATACAAAATGATCGCTGCAGCCCCTAGTGGTATTAACAATAATAGCGGCCACCACCATCTTATGAAAATCGCTAATACCATCAATAAGACACTTACGACAATGACAAACCGTACAATGGTAAATATACCCGCGGAGTAGCGCGATAAGCCGTTTAGAACATGGCTTTCTGAAGAGAACATCATTGAAGCGGCCACGAAACTGGAACCACTACCACGCGTTTTGTGAAATGCTCTTACAAACGTCTCGCATTTGTGCATCAATTCTGGAGGTATAAATCCAAATTCTTCATCAAATTCATTCATTTCGAGCCCCTATGTCACGGATCTGCGGTGACAGGCGCGAATTTCACTTTTTTCAATACACCACTAGCCTTGGCCGCCTACGCGCTCTGCGCGGCGGAAATTCGTGGCGCAAGCCCTTGAGGCAAAACGATCGTACACGAAAATGGCGCCGGCCTCGGAAGTTGGCCCTCCCGCCCCCTCACCTGATCGGCGGCGCGCATTGCAACCCGCCTTGGGTCCACAGCGCGTTGAGGCCGCGGCGGATCTTGATCGGCGAGCCCATGCCGACGTTGCGCTCGAAGCTTTCGCCGTAGTTGCCGACCGCCTTGATGATGCGGTAGGCCCAGTCGTCGGTCAGGCCGAGCCCGGTGCCGAAATCGCCTTCGACGCCGAGCAGGCGGCGGATCGACGGATTGTCTGATTTCAGCATCTGATCGACGTTGGCCTGGGTCACGCCCAGCTCTTCGGCGTTCAGCATCGCGTAATGGGTCCATTGCACGACCTGGAACCATTGCACGTCGTCCTTGCGCACCGACGGCCCAAGCGGCTCCTTGGAGATGATCTCAGGCAGCACGATATGGTCGTCGGGAACCGACATCTTGAGCCGTTCGGCGTAAAGGCCGGAGGCGTCGGTCGTGTAGGCGTCGCAGCGCCCGGCGTCGTAAGCTTTGGTCGCTTCGTCGTCGGTGGCGAAGACCACCGGCTCGAATTTCATCTGATGGGCGCGGAAGAAGTCGGCGAGGTTGAGCTCGGTCGTCGTGCCCTGCTGAACGCAGACCGAAGCGCCGTCGAGCTTGAGCGCCGAGTCGATCTCGAGCTTCTTGCGCACCATGAAGGCTTGGCCGTCGTAATAGTTGACCCCGGTGAAGAACATGCCGCCGGTCTCGCGCGACAGCGTCCAGGTGGTGTTGCGGATCAGCACGTCGATCTGCCCCGAGGCGAGGATCGTCGGCCGATCCTTGGCGTTGATCGGCAGGTATTTGACCTTGTTGGGGTCATTGAAGATCGCGGCGGCGATGGCGCGGCATTCGTCGACGTCGAGGCCTTTGTAAACGCCCTGATCGTCGGGCAGGCCGAAACCAGCGAGGCCGGGGTTGGCGCCGCAGATCAACTCGCCGCGCGCCTTGACCTGATCGAGCGTCCCGGCGGCCGCGGCGCCGACGGCGAAGAGCGTGAAGGCGGCGGAGAGAAGCATCGCGAGCGTTCGCATGCGTTGGCCTCCTGTCAATGAGGGGAGACGCGAGCATCGCGGCGAAGCCGGCCCGAAGTCAAACGCCCCGCTTCGCGGCGGCGGCGAAAGCTGCTAGGTTTGATCCGTCGCGTTCCCGCCGCCAGGCTGTTTCGATGGGTATTCGCAGACTTCTTCCGGCCCTCCTCGTCGTCGCCGCGGCCTCGCCCGCGATGGCCTCGCCCGCGACGTCCGACGGCGCGCGGCGACTGGAGCAGAACTACGCCGACTATCTGACCCGCGCCGTGATCGACAAGGGCGTGGTCGCGGTGACGCCTGACGGCGACGATTACGTCGTCGCCTGGGACCTCGAGAAAGGGATCGTGCTGCTCGGCGCCGATCCGGGCGCGCTGAAGGCGGCGCGCTTCTCGTACCGGCTGACGCCGACCGGCGACGACGCGTGGCGGCTCGCCGCCGATGGATTCCCAACGCTGACGATCGACGCGCCGACCGACGCCGGACGGATGACCGGTACGTTCGAATTGCGCGGTTTTGGCCTCCAAGGCGCCTACGACCCGGCGCAGGCCGATTTCCTGCGCGCCAAGCTCGGCGTCGACGTCGCTCACGCCAAGTTCAAGGTCGTCGACGCGCAACAGACGGCCGACATCGACGCCGCCGAGACCGGCGTCAGCGGCGAGACGCGCGCCAAGAGCGCCGCCGGCGGCGTCGGCGTCGACGTCGCATCCGTCCATTCGATCGCCTCGCTGACGGAGACCGTCGTCGGCGCCCCGGCCGACGGTTCGGGCCCGACGGCGCTGACCTATTCGATCGGCGCAGGCGTCGGCGAAGCGACGCTGACCGGCCTTCGCGCCAAAGAGATCGCCGAATGTTGGAAATACGTGGTCGCGCACGGCGACGAGGCGCCGATCCCGCACGAATTCGACGACAAGCTGCGCGCGGCGCTGCCGCTGTGGACGGATTTGAAGCTGGTCGGCAAGCTCAGCGACGTCGTGATGAAGGCCCCGTTCGGTCAGGCGAAAGTGAAGTCGATCGCCGAGACGATCGGCCTCAGCGGCCTGACCGCGCCGGCGACGGCCGAATTCGGCGTGCAGGTCGATGGCGTGACGATCGATTCGTCGCAGGCGCCGGCCTGGGCGGCGAAGCTGACGCCGGCTTCGCTCAACTTCGACCTGAAGTTCAGCGGCGGCGGGTTCGACCGGGCGGCCCAGATCGCCCTCGACGATCCGTCCTTCGCCGCCAGCGGCGACTTGTCGCCCGAAGCGCAGGACAAGATCGACGCGGCGCTGTTCGGCGGCGACCCCAAGCTGACGCTCGCGCCCGGGCGGCTGTCGAGTCCGACGCTCGACCTCGCGTTCGAAGGCGAAGCCTCGGCGGTCGCAGGCGAGCCGCAAGGCCGCTTCGTCGTCAGCGCCGATGGGCTCGACAAGGCGCTCGCCCTGTTGCAGGAGATCGCCGGGACCGATCCGGAAGCCGAGGCGGCGATCCTCAGCCTGACTTACGCCAAAGGCTTAGCGAGACCCGGCCCGGACGGCCGACTGATGTGGACGATCGAATTCGAGGGCGGCGACGTCACGGTCAACGGCTCGCCGTTGCCGACAGGAAGGTAAGTCCGGCCCCGCCGACGCCATGAAAAGCCTCAGCTCCGAATCCAAAGCCCGCCTGCGCAGCCGCTCGCGCTTTGTCCATCTTGGCCGCGACAGCGAGGCGTCCTATGGCTTCATCAACCTGCCGGCGTTTCGCGGCTCGACGGTGCTGTTCCCCGACGCCGCGACGCTCAAGAGCAACGATCAGCGCTTCACCTACGGCACCCACGGCACGCCGACCACCGAGGCGTTGTGCGAAGCCTGGACCGCGCTCGCCGGCGCGGCGGGAACCGCGCTGGTCCCGACCGGCATGGCGGCGATCGCCTTGGCGCTGCTCACAGCGCTCAAGGCCGGCGATCATCTGCTGATGACCGATTCCGCCTACCAGCCGGCGCGCATCTTCTGCAACGGCATGCTGAAGCGCATGGGAGTCGAGACGACCTATTACGACCCCCGGCTCGGCGCCGGGATCGCGTCGCTGTTTCGCCCCGACACCAAGGCAGTGTTCGTCGAGTCGCCGGGCTCGCAATCGCTCGAGGTGCAGGACATTCCGGCCATCGCCGAAGTCGCGCACGCGCGCGGCGCCTGCGTCGTCGCCGACAACACCTGGGCGACGCCGCTGTTCTTCCCGCCCCACGCCAACGGCGTCGATCTGGCGGTCGAGGCCGGCACGAAATATCTCTCCGGCCATTCCGATCTGCTGCTCGGCCTGGTCACGGCCAACGCCGACTGGCTCAAACGGCTCAACCGCGCCGCGCGCGAGCTGGCGATCCCGCCCGGTCCTGAAGACGTCTATCTCGCGCTGCGCGGCCTGCGCACGATGGAGCTCAGGCTGCGCGAAGCCGAGCGCCAGGGCCTCGCGCTCGCCGAGTGGCTCCGGGCGCGCCCGGAGGCGCTGAAGGTCATCCACCCCGCCCTGCCCGACCACCCCGATCACGCGCTGTGGAAGCGCGACTTCGCCGGGTCTTCCGGCCTGTTCAGCGTCGTGCTGAAGCCGGTGTCGGCCGAGGCCGTCGCGGCGCTGCTCGACGGGCTCGAGCTGTTCGGTCTCGGCTATTCGTGGGGCGGCTACGAGAGCCTGGTCATTCCGTTCGATTGCTCTCGCTACCGCACCGCGACGCGCTGGGCGCCGGGCGGACCGGCGTTGCGCTTCTCGGTCGGGCTCGAAGACATCGACGATCTGAAGGACGATCTCGCGCGCGGCTTCGAGCGGATGAAGGGGGCGTCCTAAGGCCGTAACGCGCTCGCCCAGACGGCGCGCCGCAGCGCCTGCGGCGGCTGGTCGTAGCGCGCAGGAAGGCGCGGCTCCAGAGGGCGCGCGCCCGCCGGACGTGGTAGGCAGCGGACGCCCGGCGCCTTGCCGCGCGTCCTCCTTGGCCTGCGATCGATCCTTCCATGCGCGATTTCCTCATCGACACCGACACCGCCTCCGACGACGCCGTCGCGATCCTGATG
>Ga0187875_10003712_pt1 | contig 10687 bp, 11 predicted proteins | sample June2016WEW_17_1_2_FD_132978 | JGI IMG/M metagenome (GOLD analysis project Ga0187875, IMG submission 132978) | Peatland microbial communities from SPRUCE experiment site at the Marcell Experimental Forest, Minnesota, USA - June2016WEW_17_10 | ecosystem: Environmental > Terrestrial > Soil >... | reverse complement strand
TGCCGTGCCCTTGATCCGCGACCGGGTGCGAGAGGCGGAGGTGCGTCAGCTCACCCAGGGGCTGGTCGGCTATGCGACCTCGATGGAGGCGGCGCGAGCTGACGACGCTGGGCGAAACTGATCAGACCTGCTGGGTGAAACTGACCAGGGTCTGAGCCTCCCGGGTGGGCCGTTGTCCACCAAAGAGGGAAGGGCTCCCCGAAGCTGACGGGTGTTCCACCAACCGTCGCCACAAGGAGCCCCCCCGCATGCTGACATGGGAGGAAGACGTGGAGGTCTCTGCCCTTCACCACCGCGGCTGGACGATCTCAGCCATCGCGCGGCACCTGGGCCGGAGCCGGAACACGATCCGGGCGTACGTTCGAGGTGACCGCCAGCCGGGCGAGCGGCGCCGGTCGGCACCGGACCCGTTGGCGGCATATCTGGCCTATGTGACCGAGCGGCTGCGGGAGGATCCGCACGTCTGGGCGACGGCGCTGTGGGACGAGGTGCGCCGGCTCGGCTATGAGGGGGCGTACTCGAGCTTCACCGAGGCGCTCCGGCGCCGCCAGTTGCGGCCGCACTGCGAGGCCTGTGCCGGGGTCCGGGGTCGGCCAACGACCGAGATCAGCCATCCCGCCGGCGAGGAGACCCAGTGGGACTTCCTGGAGCTGCCGGCCCCCTGGGGTGGCCGGGCCCACCTGCTGATCGGCTCGCTGGCCCACAGCGGCAGGATGCGCGGGGTCTTCTGCGACACCGAGGAACAGCCGGCGCTCGTCGACGGCATCGACCGGGTGCTGCGCCGGCTGGGAGGCACGACCCGGCGCTGGCGCTTCGATCGGACCTCGGCGGTCTGCTCGCCGGCGACGGGTGTGGTGCTGGCCAGCTTCGCGGCGATGGCCAAGCACTATGGGGTGGGCGTGGACGTCTGCCCGCCGCGGCGGGGCAACCGCAAGGGGGTGGTGGAGAGCCGCAACCGCTTTGCCGCCCAGCGGTGGTGGCGGACGGCTGAGGTGCACGACGTGGCCGACGCCCAGCGCGACTTCGACCGGTTCTGCGTCGAGATCGCCGACGGGCTGGAGCGCGGGGTGGCCACCGTGCGCGAGGTTGCGGCCGGGGAAGCGCTGCGGCCGCTGCCGGTCCAGCCCTACCCGGCGACCCTGGAGGTGGGGCGGCGCGTGTCTGCCTCCGCCCTGGTGGCCTTCCAGGGCAACCGCTACTCGGTGGCCCGGATGCGGCTCGGCTCCGGGGTGGTCGAGGTGGTCGCCGCCACCGGCGCGGTGCTGGCATCTCATCGCGCCGCTCCGGCTGGGGCGGGGGTGCTGGTCCGCTCGGCCGAACATCACGCCGCCCTGGAGGCCGCGGTGCTGAGTGCCTTCACCACGGCACCACCGTGCCGGCGCAAGGAGAACCGCCCGCCCGGGCCGGTGGCCCGGGCCCTGGCGGCTGCCCTGCGCCAGGAGGGGAGTGAGGTCACCGTCGACCTCAGCCGCTACGCCGAGCTGGTGGAGGCCGCGCAATGAGCGAGCAGAGCGTGTACCAGCAGCTGCGCGGGCACCTCACCTACCTCCGTCTGACCGCCGCCCCCGAGGCCCTCGCTCCCGAGCTCGAGCGCGCCAGTCAGGAGAAGCTCAGCCACAGCGCCTTCCTGGTCCGGCTGCTGGGCGTCGAGGTGGCCAGCACCGAGGAACGGCGCCTGGCCGGCCGGCGGCGCTTCGCCTGCCTGCCCGCCCCCTGGCACCTCGGCGACTTCGACTTCGAAGCCCAGCCCCGGCTGGACCGCAAGCTCATCGACGAGTTGGCCACCCTGCGCTTCGTCGAGGAGGCGGCCAACGTGCTCTTCATCGGCCCACCCGGCGTGGGCAAGACGATGTTGGCGGTGGGTCTGGGGCACCAGGCGGTGGAGGCGGGATACCGCGTGTACTACACCACCGCCAGCGACCTGGCGGCCCGCTGCCATCGAGCCGCCATCGAGGGGCGCTGGGCCACCACCATGCGCTTCTACGCCGGGCCCAGCCTGCTCATCGTGGACGAGGTCGGCTACCTGCCCATGGCCAGCGAGGGCGCGGCCGCCCTCTTCCAGGTGGTCTCGCAGCGCTACCTCAAGGGCTCCATCGTGCTCACCACCAACCGCAGCATCGCCAGCTGGGGGCAGATCTTCAACGACGACTCCGTGGTGGCGGCAGCGATGCTCGATCGGCTCCTCCACCGCGCGACCGTGGTCTCCATCGACGGCGAGTCGTACCGGATGCGCGCTCACCGGGCCCACCTGGACCAGATCCGCCAGGCCACCAGCCCGAGAACGCCGTGAAACTTCCAGCCCCTCCGACCGCGTGCCGCTACAACGGCCTGAGAGGCCTGGAAAGGCTCGCCCTCGACCTCTGATCCCTGCTGACAGGAGGCATCATCGACTACCCTTCAAGCCATCTCCATCCGGGGACTCACCTGGTCACTTTCGGCCAGCGACTCTGGTCAGTTCCACCCGGCGCCGTCAGAGCGGGCCACGGCGTTGGTGGAGCGCTGGTCGCCACGGTGCCGAGTGTCCAGTCCTACCTGACGCAGCGGGGTGCGAGCTTCGCCGAGCTGGTCGCCACTAAGCGGCAGCACCGCTTGGACCCGCCCGCGTGACTCTGGAGGCTCAGTTGAGTTCGCGCGCACGACCGCTGACGGGCGTGCCACTGCTGCGGCTCGGGGACGTCATGGTCGAGCTGGGCATAGGTCGGACCAAGGTGCATGCCTTGATCTGGTCGGGCGAGCTTCCGGTCGTTCGGATCGGCCGCGCCATCCGGGTGCGCCGCACCGACCTGGACGCCTTCATCGATGCCCATTTGAGCCCGAAGGGCACCGGCGACGGGACGCTTGTGCCGCTGGTCCCCGCCGTTCGGCCGCGACCGGAAGCGGTGGGACGCCCCTCTCGGGGAGCCAGGCCGACTTGTCAGCTTGCCAGTCCATGGCAAGGTGGCAGATAGCGGCATGGTTTGCCAAATCCTGGACAAGAATTGCCTGATATGCCATAATTGCCAAGTGTAGGCAAGGAGGCAACTCAGGCAAACCATGACTGAACCAGTCGCCGAAAGAGATCTGCTGGACGCCGCGATCGACGTCCTGCGTGCCCGGCTGCCACCGGCGTGGACTGTGGAGAGGATCTCGCTGGGTGGGGACCCCATCGCCAAAGATCTGCTCATCAAGGCGGTTCAGCCTGGCGCCACGCAGACTGTCTTCGTCGAGGCGAAGGAGAGGGTGTCCGCGCGAGACGTTCAGCTGCTGATGGGCGGTCCTTGGCGGCGCTGGCGCAAGCAGATGGGCAACCAACCGATACTCCTGGTCTCCCGATACATATCCCCGGGCGTACGGCAGCGCTTGATCGACGAGGGGGTCAGCTACCTTGATCTCACCGGGAACGTGCGGATGGTCCTCGACTACCCCGGGGTCTTCGTCTCGACCGAGGGCGCCCAGCAGGACCCGGCGAGCGGCAAGGCCGGCAGGCGCGGGCTTGGTGGGGCGAAGGCCGGAGCGGTGGTTCGGGTACTGGTGGACACTCAGCCCCCCTACAACGGCGGAGAGGTTGCCAGGGCCGCCGGCGTCAACGAGGGCTACGCCTCGCGCATTCTCGAGACCTTGGTCGAGGAGGGCTTCGTTGAGAGGGAGCGCTTCGGACCAGTGACAGCCGTCGACTGGCCACGGCTTATCCGGCGTCGCGCCCAAGACGTCGATCTGTTGCGCGGGCCGGGCGTGTTTAGCTTGATCGCTCGCCGCGGAGCTCAAGCCCTCTTAGACGAGCTGGCGAGCAAGAAGCTCGAACCATCGCCGACGATCACCGGATCATTCGCCGCTGCCAGGCTGGCGCCCGTTGCCCCCCCTGCCTTGCTTGTCGCGTATACGTCGACGCCCAGACAGCTGGGAGAAGATCTGGAACTCTTGCCCGCCGAGGCCGGCGCAGACGTGCTCCTGATCAAGCCGGCAGACCAGTCGGTGCTTCGCGGGTCGGCCTTTGAGGAAGGCTTGAGGTGGGCAGCTCCGAGCCAGGTGGCGATCGACTGCCTTGCCGGCCGTGGGCGCATGCCGGTCGAAGGTGAGGCGGTCATCTCGTGGATGCAGCGAGAGCAGAGCCACTGGCGGTACCCATCACTCGCGACGCTGATGCTCCGCGATCGCAGCGGTCCAGCGGGTCACGGTGGCTGACTTCGCTCCCATCTACGTCGCGGCCCGCTCCGTCCTGCTGGACGCCCTGGAGACCCTTGAGTTGCAGCGCGATGCTGTCGTGGTCGTGGGAGCCCAGGCAATCTACATGCGGACGGGTGAGGCTGACATCGCCGATCCCCCCTACACCGCGGACGCCGACTTCGCGCTGGCACCATCCGAACTCGCTGACACGCCCCTCCTAGAAGAACTCATGCAGAGGGGCGACTTCTCACGCCGAGCACAGCCTGGCGCTTGGGAGAAGGAAGTGACGGTCGAGGGCCACCCACGGCGGATAGAAGTCGACCTCATGGTGCCGGAGGCCTTGGCGGGCGGGAGCGGACGTCGCAGCGTCGAGCTTGGTCCGCACGACCGCATGGCCACCAGGCGAACCCGCGGCCTCGAAGGGGTGGTCGTCGATAACGATCGGATCGAGATTGAGGCGCTGTCCCCTCAGGATCCAAGACGGTTCGCGTGCAACGTGGCTGGGCCGGCCGCCTTGCTCGTGGCCAAGTTGTTCAAGGTGCAGGAGCGGGTCGTGGCTGCGCGTCAGGATCGCATCGCGGATAAGGACGCGGGCGATCTCTACCGTCTGATGCTGACCATCCCGATGTCAGAGTTCTCCCCACGGCTGGAGCGCCTGCTGGCCGACCCCGTCTCGCGAGAGCCCACAACGACGGCGTTGCGATACCTGGACGAGCTATTCGGCGCTCCGGCTGCCGTCGGCGTGACCATGGCCGAACGGGGGCTCCGCGGTGTAGTTCCTCCGGAGCGGATCCAGAGTGTTTGCACGGGTTTCGTACGCCAGTTGCGTGCTGCCCTCAAGCGATGAAGCGTCGCGCTGACTCAGGCAGGTCTATCATCTCTGGCGTGCAACGCAACACAAGGGACGATCTCCCTGACTACGTCGCTGAGCGCGCCGCAAGAGATCAAGGGTACACGGCCGTGGTGGCGGCGGAGGTGGAGCGCCAGGCGCTCCGGCACCGTCTTGCAGACTCCGTCAGGAGGCTGGGCTCTCCCGGGCGCTGCGCGCCGCTCAGGTGGGAACCTCGCAAGGGGACGTGCGAGTGGAGGGTGTCCGACAGGCGAAGATGACGTCCAAGACGACCCGCAGAGGCGAACGGTCGGTGATCATCGGTGCTGAGTACGAGCGTGTCCGGGCTCACTTGCTCAAGGTCTGCACACCATCCGGAGGATCGCCCAAGGGTCGGGTGACCACCGACGAGGCCGCCAATGCGGTATCAGGCAATATCCGTGAGCTGCCACATGCGTTCGTCTACGCCTGCATAGCTGACTATCAGATATCGTTCGAGCGGGCATGGGCGATGCCGCGCCAGCTTCTTGATGACCTGGGGACCCTCGAGTTCGTAGAGCTTCGGAAGCTCCGTCAACAGACCTGGATCCGAGTCATGAACAGCCTTGAGCCACGCCACCGATTCCCGAACGTTGTCGGGGAACGCTTGTTCCGCGCCACACGTCGCATCGCCACCGACTACGACGGCGATGCGTCGCGCATATGGGCGGGGACGCCGGCGAGCGCGACGGTCGTACGCAGGTTCCTTGAGTTCGATGGTATCGGCGCAAAGATCGCGACGATGGCTGCGAACATCTTGGTGCGATCGTTCGGTGTCCCCATGGCCGATCGAATCTCCATCGACATCTCCCCCGACGTCCAGGTTGGGCGTGTCATGTATCGACTCGGCCTCATTGAGGACCCCAAGGACGCGACCCAGGTGGTGTACGCGGCGCGCGAGCTGAACCCAGCCTATCCAGGAATGTTCGACGCGCTCATGTGGGACACGGGCAACAAGATCTGCCGGCCACGCGACCCGCGCTGCGGGCTGTGCAGGTTTGCCGTTGTCTGCCGCTCGCGCCTCAGCTGACCAGATACTGCTCGTACCGGCGGTTCCAGTCAGGGCGGCCGTATGCGGCCATCCAACGGGCTTCTTCGCTGCGCGCGTCGTCGGCCCTCGTAATGCGGTACCAGATGGTAAGTCGGCGACCGGCGGCGAGCGCTAGGTTGGCGAGAGCGTTAACATGGCAGTTTGTCTGCTGCCCACCATTCGTCCTGCCCGGTTCGCGCGCGAGCGTGTTATAGGGAGTGATGAGAGAGTAGCCGGTGGCGCCAAGGCGCTTGGAGAGCGTGGTGTGCGTCTGGCCCACATAAACGATGCGACCGTCTTGCTGCCAAAGGTAGATGCCGGGAGCTTCGGGCAGCGGCGGCATGACGAGGCGAGCAAAGGGCCCATCACCGAAGGGGTGGCGACGCCTTCCGTCTGTGGTAGGTGGGGGTAGGACGTTGATGGCGCGATATGTCACGGGCCCGGCGCACGTGAAACCGCTCGTCTCGGCGGTCTGTGGCTCAGGCGCCATGCCGCGATCGTACAGGCGATAGGCGGCGCCCGGTCAAGGGACGAGCTGCCTGGACGGACAGCACTCGAGGCTCGTTGCGCTCACAGCAGCTTGATCGCCGCGGCCATACGGTCCCGGGGATCGCGCGTGTACGTGTCAGCGGTGATGCCGATGCCGCTGTGGCCCAGGAGCCGGGAGACCGTCACCAGCTCCGCCCCGGCATTGACCAGGATCGAGCCGAAGGCGTGGCGGAGCTCGTGGAAACCGCAGGGTACCAGCCCGGCCGCCACCAGCAGGCGCTGGAAGCGCCGGGTCATCGACGAGGGCTCCAGCGGCTCGGCAAACTGGTTGGTGAACACCGGGTCGTCCACGGTCAGCGGCTCGACGCCGAGAGCCCCCCGCTTCGCCTCCTCGCGCCCGCGGTGGTCGGCCAGGATAGCCGCCAGCCGGTCGTTGATCGGGAGGCTGCGCCGCGAGGTGGCGCTCTTCGGCTCCATCAGGACCGACCGGCCTCCCTCGCGGATGACGGAATGGTGGACGTGAAGGGTACCCCCGTCGAGGTCCCGCCACCGGAGCCCGAGCAGCTCCCCCTGTCGCAAGCCGGCGTAGAGGGCCGTCGCCACCGGCGCCAGCATCTCAGTGCCCTCCAGGGCAGCGAGCACCCGGTCCCGCTCCTCAACCGTCCACGCCCGGCGCTCCTCCACCGGCAGCCTGGGTGGCCGGGCAAGCTGGGCGACGTTGGTGGCGACGTGCCCGTGGCGGACGGCGTCGTTCAGGGCGGTGCGGAGGACGGCTCGGAGGTGCCCCACGCTGCGCGCCGAGAGGTCCGGCTGGGTCCGCAGGAATCGCTCAACGTCCGCGACCGTGAGCGCGGCGAGCTGCTTGCCGCCGAGATCTGGGACGAGGTGCAGCCGGGTGATGTTCTCGTAGCGCTTGTACGTCTGGAACCGGAGCCGGCCCTCCTGGGCCGCGAGCCATGCCTGGAGCCACTCCTCCACGGTCAGGCTCTCCCCCTGTGCAGGCCTGGCGGCCCCGGCCTCGGCCAGCGCTGCGGCGAGCTTGGCCTGCGCCTCCTTCTGGGTCGCGGCGTAGACGGAGCGCTGGACCCTCCGGCCGTCCACGACCACGCTGTATCGGCCTTCCCAGCGGCTTCCAGGCCCGGAACGCCTGGTACCCTTCCATCTGTCGATGACCGCCCCCGCCCCGGCTGGCGCCCGCCGCCTGGCCATGACCGCCTCCTTCGCCCCGGTGGATTCTCTCGTACCAACCGCAAGTCTACCATTGTTGGTACGAGTTGGTACGGTTCATCGGAAAACCCTTACGCCCCCGTAGCTCAGTGGATAGAGCAGAGGTTTCCTAAACCTTGTGCGCTGGTTCGATTCCGGCCGGGGGTACTCGATATTCATCAGCTTCCAGCCTCAGCTGACACCACCGATCGGCTGCCCCTCACGGGTGAGGAGGGTTGGTTGACGCGCGCTGATGTGGCCCGGCGAGACGGGACTGCTGCGGACACACGCCAATGAACTCTCAGCGCCGTCTCAGCGACCACGCAGTACCCTGAGGACAACCCAGAACCCTGCTCCCAGTCAGGCAGGGCAGGGTGGAAGGGGGGGTCCCATGAGGGTCAGAGCGCTCATTGCCGTAGCCGCAGCGGCAGCCGCAATGGCAGCGACCGCGGTGGCGCCGCAGCTGGTCTCAGCGGCATCAGGCTTCGCCACCGTCGGCAGCGTCAGCATCACGCCGAATCCCGTGGCACCGGAAGGCGCACTCCATGTTGGGCAGGCGGTGACCCTCACGGTGACTGAGTTCAGCACATCTGGAGCACCAGACCCGTTCGCCTACGTGTGGGTCCGGATTTGGTGGGTCGTGGAGGGCGTTGGTCCCACGGCCGTGGGCCCGACAGGCACTCTCACCGCGGCATCACCGTGTCTGGCCAAGGCCCCGGTCGGCCTCGCCAAATACCACCAGTTCGCGTGCAAGTACCAGCTGAACAGAGTCGGGCAGCTCTCCCTGACCTACACCGCCGGCAGCCCACTGCACCTGGCCTACGCGGATGATTACGAGGACTACATCTACGCGAGTCGCTTCAGTGACCCGGGCGTGCTTGGCTCACCATGGACGATGTCGCCATACGAATACTGAGGTCATCCCATGCCCGAGGCCAGCCTCCCCTGACCTGCCAACGGCAGTCGTCTCTCTCGTGAGAGGTGGGCGCACACGCCCTGCCATTCCTGGCTCCTGCCCGGGGTGGACATGCCCTCCAAGATCGATCCACCAGTCCGGGAGCTCGGGTACCCATCGCCGGCCGGCCCGTCGGCGCCCGCTAACCACCGTACGAGGCGTGTCCCCGATCGTCGACGTCGACATCTCCCTCGGGGATGAGGCAGAACTCGTTGCCCTCGGGGTCGGCCATCACGACGAATCCTCCGGCCTCATACCCCGTGGCCTCGTGGCCGCCGAGCTCCACGACCCGTCGCCGCTCTGCCGCGAGGTCCCGCGTCACCAGGTCGAGGTGCAGACGGTTCTTGACGATCTTGGCCTCGGCGACCCGCTGGAAGCCCATGCCCACCCCCTGCTCCCGGGCGAGCCAGACGTACGGGCCCGTCCTGGCAACCACAGCCCGCCCGAGCAGCGCTCCCCAGAAGGAGGCGAGGCGCTCCGGGTCGCTGCAGTCGACGATCACGTGGGAGATTGCGGCGAAGGATCCGTCCACCCCGCGATCGTAGCCGCGCAGCCCACCCTCGCCTCTGGCGGCGCGCCGCCACACGGTCGACCCCGCACCCGGGCGAGGCCCGCCCATCCGATGACCACGCGCCGCACCTCACGCGACGCCGTCCCTGCACGGCACAATCCCGCCCATGAGCGTCGAGGTCCGCCCCGCCACCATCGCCGACGTGCCGGCCCTCCTCGACCTCTACCGGCAGCTCGCCGAGGGTTTCGGCGACGGTCCGGAGCTGAGCGCCGCCCAGGGGGAGGAGATCTTCCGCCAGATCGCCGTGCAGCCCGACCGCACGCTGCTCACCGCGACCGTGGACGGGGCCGTCGCGGGAACCGTCGACCTGCTCGTGGTCAGGCCCAGCCTGACCCACCGGGGCCGGCCCTGGGCGGCGGTCGAGAACGTGGTGGTCGGACGCGAGTTCCGCCGTCTGGGCGTGGGCCGGGCGCTCATGGAGGAGGCGGCGCGGCGGGCCCGGGAGGCGGGCTGCCACCGGCTCCAGCTCCTCTCGCGGGTGCAGCGCAAGGAGGCTCACGCCTTCTACCGGGCCATCGGCATGGAGGCCAGTGCCCAGGGCTTCCGGCTCAACTTCGACCACCGCTCCGATTCCCCGCGCGGAGATGTCCCCTGAGTGAAGATTTACCTGCGAGAATCTTCACCCTCGCCACCCCTACTCCGAGGGCGGATCGGCCGCTCCACTGGAGGACCCACCGATCATGGCCACTGAAGACAAGCAACGTATCCTCGACTGGTGCGGCGCGGGCAGCGATGTCCGGTACGTGCAGGAGGGGGCCGACCCCGGTGCCGACTTCAGCCTGGTGCTGGAGAGCACGGGCACCGAGCTCACCGCCACGCTCCCGAGCGGCAGCGATCGAATCGTTCTGCGCAACGTCGTCGACCTGGCCCAGGCCGCCCAGCCCGCCGGGAGTGGCGACCTCGCCGCCGACCTCACCGACCTGGAGGAGCGGCGCCCCGGCCCTGTGACCGTGGTTCTCGAGCCGACCGGGGAGGCCGTCGCGGTGAGCTCCTGGGTGGTGAGCGACGGGCTCACCAAGCACAGCTTCCTGACCGCGGTCAGTGACGTCATCCGGACCCGAGGGGCGGTGCTGCGCCTGGCCGGCCTGCCCGCGGATCTGCCCGCCGCCGAGACGGCCGGTGCGGTGGCCGCGCCCGAGGAGCAGGAGGTCCCCGAGGTCGCTCTCTCGGGCGCCTCCACCGAGGCCGTCCCCGAGATGGCCGCGGTCCCCGAGCCGGTGGCGACGTCGGAGCCGTCGCCCTGGGCCTGGACGCCCTCCGCCCCCACGCCCGTCTACGGCGCCACCGAGGAGACGGAGCCGGCGCCGGCCTACGGCGTCCCGGAGGATGCCGCCCCGGCACCAGCGGCCGACGCGCCGGAGGAGGCCCCGGTCTCCGAGACCGAGCCCGCCCCCGAGACCCCGGTCGAGGAGCCGGCCGCCGAGC
>Ga0187875_10003711_pt1 | contig 10688 bp, 9 predicted proteins | sample June2016WEW_17_1_2_FD_132978 | JGI IMG/M metagenome (GOLD analysis project Ga0187875, IMG submission 132978) | Peatland microbial communities from SPRUCE experiment site at the Marcell Experimental Forest, Minnesota, USA - June2016WEW_17_10 | ecosystem: Environmental > Terrestrial > Soil >... | reverse complement strand
TTAAAACAAAGGAGTTACAGTAGAACCATCGCTCTATCCCCCTGAAAACAGGGAATTTCCCACAAAGATACCGGGGGGGGTAGGGGCAGGGGCTTACTGACCACTAACCACTGACTACTGTTTTACCGATTCTGACCCACCCGGGCCTTCACTGACCACTGACAACTGACCACTGACAACTGTTTTAGTACACTGAAACATGCCATGAAGAAAGCAGCCATCGGCCTTTACGCCACCATCACCGTAGCCCTCATGATCTGGGGCTTCTACCAGGCAATCTACGTCGCCCCTGAAGAGCAGACCATGCACGAGGTCCAGCGCATCTTCTACTACCACGTCCCCTCGGCCATGGTCGCCTTCCTTTTCTTCGCCATCTCCCTGGCCGGATCCATCGGATTCCTCGCCTTCCGCCGCAACCGTCCCGCCTACGCGCAGATCTCTGACGCCTGGGCCCTCGCCGGAGCCGAAGTTGGCGTAGTCTTCTGTACTGTCGTCCTCATCACCGGACCCATTTGGGGCCGCCGCGCCTGGGGCATCTGGTGGACATGGGATGCACGCCTCACCACCACCCTCGTCCTCTGGCTCATCTACGTCAGCTACCTGCTTCTGCGCCGTTTCGCCGCCGGCCCGCAGATGCAGACCTTGGCCGCCGTTCTCGGCATCTTCGGCGCCCTCGATGTCCCCATCGTTTATATGTCCAACCGCTGGTGGCGCACTCAACACCCGGCCCCCGTCTTCGGCGGCGGACCGGACTCCGGCATCAAAGATCCCGCAATGCTTGCTGCGTTCGGCTGGAACGTCCTCGCCTGGCTAGCCTGGGGCGTCCTGATCCTCGCCCTCCGCTACCACGTAGAACGCCAGCACCAGAAATTCGCCGCGCAGGAAGCGCAAGACGCGTTGGACGCATAACGACTCCAAGACGAGGGAAAAAGGAAAAAAATGGACCCAAGAGCGATTCTCGACCACCAGTTCACCGCTGCCGCCTACATCATCACCTGGGCCATCCAACTCGGCTACCTGGCCTGGCTGGCTCTCAAGTGGCGCGCGCAAAAGCGCGAAGCCTCCCGCTCCACCCGCAACTCCCGCTAGCCCCCGCGCATACAACTTGGGTGCTAGGCCAGTAGCACTGCATAGTGCTATTCATATTTCCCCCAGAAAAGCCGATGATCATTTTTTGAGCCGCCTGAACACACCGGGCCCAAGGAGTGAAAGAATGCACGACTTCATGATTTTCCTAGCCTTTTTAGGAATCTTATTTGCCCCCGCCATCGTAGCCGCAAAGACCATTTCCGCCGCCAAGAAGGAAAAATAATTGCAGCCCCTGGCCCGCAACCAGCTCATCCATAATTAGTCCGTTAATTTGATACGCAACTCTTAGCCATCTGCATAAGAATCGCCCAATTGCACCACGGTTCGACTTTGAAAACCTTGCAGGATGCCTTGTACCCATCCCACTTAAGTACTAAACCCATAGCACTTGCAGCCCGCAAGTGACTGATAAGTACTATTTTATTTTTTTCTAATCCATTCGACTATGGGTTCCTGCGCTCTACTAAACGCGCGTGAGGAGTAAAAGATGCACGACTTCTTTGTGTTACTAGCGTTTTTCGGAATCGTATTTGCCCCAGCCATCGTCGCCATCAATACCGTAGGAGAAGCCGCCGATGGATACCGGCACGACTTTGACCCAATGGATACTGACGCCGATCCCAACTCCGTAGCCGAAACCACAGCCCACTAACAAAAACCACAGGAAGTAAGGCGGTCCTTCCTTGGTAATCGCCCGAATCCATCACCGTACCATCGGGCCACCCCTGCGCCGCGTGCCTCAAAATGCAACAATGATTCGGGCTTTGGAGCTCTCAGCATCAGTTCGTTAGAACTCGCCCATGTGCCAGCTCATGAAGTAATTGCCCTTCCTCCTCCCACCAATTAGACTGGTGGTTCGAGGGCCATTCATGTTAGTTGTCATGAAATCGCACGCTACGCCGGAAGAAATCCAGGCGGTCTGCGACCATATTGAGCAGTTGGGCTTTCGGCCCCATCCCCTTCCCGGAGCCCAGCGCACCGCCATCGGCATCACCGGCAACCAGGGTGAAGTCGATCGCGGCAACCTCGAATCCCTCTCCGGCGTCGCCGAAGTCATCCGCGTCTCAAAAGCCTACAAACTGGCCAGCCGCGACGTTAAAGAAGAAGACACCGTCATCCGTTTCCCCGGAACCGACGCCTCCATAGGAGGTCGCGACCTGGCCATTGTCGCTGGTCCCTGCTCCATCGAAACTCAAGAACAGGCCTTCGCCATCGCTGAACAGGTCGCAGCCTCTGGCGCGCAGTTCTTCCGCGGCGGAGCTTACAAACCACGCACGTCGCCCTACGCCTTTCAAGGCCTCGGCCTCGATGCCCTCCGCATCCTCGCCCGGATCCGTGAACGCTTCGGCCTGCGCATCATCACTGAAGCCATCGATACTGAATCCCTCGCCCTCGTCGCCGAGTGGGCTGACGTCATCCAGATCGGCGCCCGCAACATGCAGAACTACTCCCTGCTCAAGCAGGCAGGCCGTCTTCGCAAGCCTGTCCTGCTCAAGCGCGGCCTCTCCGCCACCCTGGAAGAGTTCCTCATGTCCGCTGAGTACATCATGAGCGAAGGCAACTACGAGGTCATCCTCTGCGAGCGCGGCGTGCGCACCTTCGCCGATCACGCCCGAAACACCCTTGACCTCAGCATCATCCCCGCCATCCAGCGCCTCAGCCACCTGCCCATCCTGGTCGACCCCAGCCACGGCACCGGTCGTCGCGACAGCGTTCTGCCCATGGCCCGCGCCGCCATTGCCACCGGCGCAGACGGCATCCTGGTTGAAGTCCACCACCAGCCGGAAAAAGCCCTCTCTGACGGCCCGCAATCCATCTACCCCGACCAGTTCGCCGTCATGATGGACGAACTCGCACAGATCGCCCCCGTGGTCGACCGCCATCTCCCCCGCGGCATCCACGCCGTCGCTGCGGTTTAAACCATGAATCAGAAGTACGTCCGACCAGCCCGCCTTTTAGCACTCGCGCTGCTAGGCCTCACGGCCTGCCACCATCACGACTTCCCTCAATACCCACCCAACTTTCGCGAATACGCCTACATCACCAACGGCCAAAGCGGCACCGTCACCATCCTCGACGCAATCAACATGCGCCTCGACCGCGAACTTCCCGTAGGCCAGAATCCAGTCGCCGTTGCCTCCAGCTCCACACGCAACGAAGTTTACGTAGTCAACTCTGGCGCAACGGGTGGCCAGGGCTCCATCTCCGTTATCGATGCTGAAAACAACTCCGTTGCCGCAACTATCCCCGTCCACCGCCAGCCCGTCTCCATCGAGCTCGACCCCGCCGGCAAGCTGGCCTATGTGGCTAACTCCGGATCCAACTCCATCTCCGTCCTCGACCTCGACGCCCGCCGTGAGATGGCCGTCATACCCGCCGGTGAAGAGCCCGTCTCGGCCCGCATCGCCCCCGATGCGAAATCGCTCGTCGTCGCCAACCGCCGCGGCAACAGCGTCAACATCATCAACCCCGCCGACCACAGCCTTCGCGCCGTCTTCTCAGGCTGCCCCGGCGCGTCCGATGCCGTCATCCTCCCCGACTCCTCCAAAGCATTTATCGCCTGTGCCGCCGGCCATCAGGTCATGGCAATAGCTCTCGCCCACTCCAAAACCAATCCTAACCAGCCTGATCGCCTTGAAGCCCTCATGGACGTCGGTCGTGCCCCCATCCAACTGGCCCTCAAGCCCGATGGCGGCGAGCTCTTCGTCATCAACTCCCAATCCGACTCCATCTCCGAGGTCGTCACCAACACCAATGACATCAGCGGCGCAACCATGATCGGCGACAACCCCATCCGCGGTCTCGTCACAAGCGACAACGCCCTCCTCTACGTAGCCAACCTCCGCTCCCAATACGTCACCGTCTACTCCATAGACGACGGCAAGCGGATCGGTTCCATCCGCGTAGGCGATGGTCCGTCTGCACTGGCTTTCTCCAGCAGCGGCCTCTTGCTCTTTGCAGTCGATACCCGCTCCGCCGATGTAGCCGTAGTACGCACAGCCACGAATTCGCTATTCACCCTCATCCCCACCGGCCGTACCCCAAACGCCATCGCAGTAAAATCCTTCAAGCTACCCTGAGTTCCCAAACTAATTTCAAGAAAAAAAAGACCGGGTGCCCCAGGCCCGGGGTCCCCACGGACAGGCGGGTACCCTCTGGGTGGTCCGTGGGGCGGAGATCTCGCCTTTGAGACCTGGGATCGGTTCGCACTCCGCTCTCGTGTTGTCAGTTTCGCCGTGACATCGAACTTTCTAAATAACCCGCGAACCCCGCGCGTCGGGTGCTAACATGCCGCTTTGTTTTCGACTCTACTTGTTATCGTCCAATATCGCCTTATTCAAAAAATGCACGGTCCGCCCCGGCTGTCCATTCAAATCAAAGATCTCAATATCGTTCCCCCGCTGATCGATGATCGTCGATGGCACATAGAGAGTCCTCTGCGGTCCGATATTCCAGAAGCGACCTATAAGCTGCCCATTGATCCACACAACGCCTTTGCCAAATTGACTCATATCCACAAAAGTATCCGCAGGCTGAGGCACGAAAAACTTCCCTCGATAGAAGCAAGCGCCAGTGCAGGTATCAGAGCCATAGTTGTCTGAGCCGGCGTTTTCCATGGGCAGCGTATAAATTTGCCAGCCTGCGAGTGTCTCATCCCCCAGCGTGACCCGCTTCGTAATTCCCGCGCGCTCGTTCACAAACTCTCGGCCGTAGTTCACCCGCCCGGTATTTTCAACCAGAATATCCAGCCTGGCATTGTCGTGCGTCGTGTGAATCGGCAGCGTCGACAGATTCAGCCGCCGGTCGAGCGTTCCAACCAACTCGCCATCAAGGTAGATCTGCGCATAACTGTGCAGCTCATCGATGTGTAGCTCCGCGCTCTGTGCGTGCCCGATCGTTGTGCGGTACAGAATGTAGCCATAACTCTGATTCACGTCTTCCATTGAAAGTATCTTGTCCGATTGAATAGGCTTCGGCAGATTACTCCATAGAGAAACCGCATCCTTCAGCTTTACCGGCGCGTAAACCCTCACCGGAAGAGGCTCCGGCGGTGCGGGAGGTGTCTTTCCCGTAGCCTCGTGAATCGCATCGCGGAATAGATAGAACTTCGGCGTCAACTCCCCGCTCTCGCTCACCGGCGCATCGTAGTCGTAGCTGGTCACGTCCGGCTTGTACTTTCCTTCGTCCATGTCGGCGCCGTTCATCCAGCCAAAGCTGGTCCCTCCATGAAACATATACAAATTGACTGAGTAACCCTTTTCCAGCATCCATTTCAGATCTGCCGCCTGCGTAACTGCATCCGTTGTGTGATGCTTCTCTCCCCAGCTATCGAACCACCCGTCCCAGTATTCCCCGCTCATCTTCGGACCATTCGGCCGTTCCTTGGCCAATCTGTCAAACGCCGTCTCCGCTCTCGTAGGAAGCCCGAAGTTAATCACCGCCGGTAACTCCGGCAGCAGCGACTTACTAACTTGAGAGTCCCCATCGGCGGTAAACAGCATCGCTTTGTCAAAGCCCGCGTCCAGCAGCATCTGCTTCACTCCATGCATATATGCGCTGTCGTTCCCAAAGCTGGCGTACTCATTCTCCACCTGCACGGCAAGAATCGGCCCGCCGTAGGCGCTCTGCAGAGGGGCCAGTTCCTTTCCCAGCCGCTTCATCCATCTCGACGCCGCAGCCATGAACTCCGGATTCGAACTTCTAACCACCATCTTCGGATCCGTCAGCAACCACGACGGCAGCCCGCCAAACTCCCATTCCGCGCACGAATACGGCCCGGGCCGCAAAATCACCCACAGTCCCTCCTGCTGCGCCTCGCGGATAAACTCAGCCACGTCCTTCTGACCTCTGAATTCATAGGTCTCAGGCCCAATCTCATGAAAATTCCAGAACACATACGTCTCCACCGTGTTCAGCCCCATGGCGCGAGCTTTGCGCAGCCGGTCCCTCCAATAACCCTGCGGCACGCGCTCGTAATGAATCGCCCCGGAGATAATCTGGAACGGCTTTCCATCCAGCTCGAAATGATCTCCATTGGCGCGCAATAGATGTCCCGCGGGTGCGGCCGCATTCTGCCCGTGAATCATTCCAGTTACAAACAACGCCGCCATAACTCCCTGTACCAATAACCTCATAACTCTGATCCGCATGATAAATAACTAGTCCTTTCAATCTGATTCGCAGAAAGTCATCTTCCCGCCTGCTTATCCTTGTTTCTGCCCCCACCGTGCCACGCTGAACTGCGCTCCCGCAAACAGAATTAACCCCGAAACATAAGCCCAGAACAACAATCCAACCGAAACATAAAACGGTCCGTAAAGCGATTTCAGATCCATGTGCGGAAGCAAAGCCATAAAAACGTACTTCGCTGCCAGCCAGATGATTCCGGTATAGATTGAAACGCGCAGTACCGGCCGCCACGGAACCTTGCAATTGGGCAACAGCCAATAAATCGAAAAGAAAAATAGAATCGAAGCCACGCCCGTGGTTGCGGCTAGCAAAAGAAAGCAAATCACGTGGAAAACAAAGTTATCCACGTGGTGAAAGAAGACCGCGGTCAGAAAATCGCGCAGACCAGCGTTTAGCAAAATGCTTCCCATACCCAGCGCCAGCATCAGCAGCACCAGCCCAATCGCCACCGCCTGGTTGAAAAGGTAATTGCGGCTCTTGGCCACTCCCCAAGCCTGGTTTAACGCCACCTCCAGCGGTAAAAAGATCCCCGTGCAAGCCACCACAATCATGCCCAGCGAAAATATCTGCACCCCATGCCGCGAGGCTGCGAATGCCACGTCCTTCAGGTTCTCCGCCACAAAATCCTGGTTCGAAGGCATGAAGTAGTGCACCATGTCCCCAATCACGCCCTCCATCATCGTCGAGTGGAAGATCGAATGAGAGATCGTGTAGAGCAGCACAATAAATGGAATGAACGAAATAATTGCATTGGCCGCCACGCTGAAGGAATAGGTATGGACCTCGCTGTCCAGCAGATAGTTAATCAGCGCCATTCCATTTTTGCGCCAGCTATACCACTTCGACTCGGTAACCGGTACGAGTGCATCGGAGCTCTTGGTAACCTCGGTCGCCGCTTCGTTCCTCACATCAATATTTGAAACATCACTCACGTAGTACTCCCCTTCTAAAAGCAAAACGTGTCCCACTCAAACGATCGCCAGGACACCACCACCCTATGCGCAAAGCACATGACTGCGATGGATCTCATCTTCAAGGATAGCCGCTGAGGGTGAAGCGCAGCGAGAAGTGCGAGCCGCAGACAATCTTAAATACAAAAGCCCCGCGCCCCATCCATTCCGGGTTCTTTGCGGAGCGGATGGGATACCACAACACTCAACAACCAGCATTCACCGCACAACCCTCAACTTCCCCAGCGCCCACACTGCCGCTGACCGCACCCCCTCATCCGCATCCCCAACCCACTCCTCCAGCCGGGCAACAAACCTCCGCAACCCGCTATTCCCCATCGCCACCGCCAAATTCCGCCGCAACCCCAAAAACCCCGCCCTCCGCACCGGTGATCCATTAAACCACCGCTCAAACTCCGCCTCATCCATACCCGCCAGCCACTCCAGAGTCGGATTCACCAGTTCATCTCGCGCCTCCATCTCCGGGTCCGCACTCACCACCGCCCGCCGAGGCGAATTCCACGGACAAACGTCCTGGCAGATATCGCACCCAAAGACCTGCCGTCCCATCCCTTCCATCAATCCCGCATCAATCGTCCCCCGATGCTCGATGGTCAAGTACGAGATGCACCGCGCCGCATCCATCTGGTAAGGCGCCGTCAACGCCCCCGTCGGGCAAGCCTCCAGGCACCGCCTGCAACTCCCGCACCGGTCCGGCGGTGCCGCGGGCACTTTCTCATCTTCGACCGGCAGCGAGGTAAGAAGAACCGCCAGAAATCCAAACGATCCCAGCCGAGGATGGATCAGGCAAGTATTCTTCCCCGTCCATCCCACACCCGCCGCCGTAGCCAGCGCCCGCTCCACAACCGGCCCGGTATCCACAAACCCACGCGCCTCAAACTCGCCCAACCCATCGCTCCGCCGCGCCCCTCGAATCCGTCCCTCCACCGCATTGATCCGTTTCCTCAGCACCTTGTGATAATCGCTCGGCCTCTGCACCCCATTCGCATCCACCTGTCCCGACCACGCATACCGCGCGATCCATCCCGCACCATCCTCAGCCGCCTCAGTCGACCGAGGTTGCGCACTCTCATAGTTCGCAAAGCAAACCACCGCCGACCGCGCCCAGGGAAACGCATTCCTCACCCGCGCCCTCAGCAGTCGTCCATCCTCGCCCGTCCGCTTCAGGTACCCCATCGTCCCTGCTCGTCCCGCCCTCACCCACTCCTCAAACCGCTCTGCGTCCCGCCCCTCGTCCGCACAAGGCAGCGCCACCAACCCCGCTTCACTAAACCCCGCCTCCAGCGCAAACTCCCGCACAACTTTCCTGCTCAGGCAAGACTCCGCCTTCTCTCCTCCGTCCCTCAAATTCTCGCCACTCCCACCCAATCGCGTCTCCATAGCCTCTCCGGCCAAGCTACCTATTAAGCCGCCATGAAAATGTTAGTCATCTGATTCAAAACCACTTGCTCACATTCAATTCAAGTATGTCCCCATGCCAATCGAAGTCAAATGATGTCATTACTCAGATCACATTCTCAATCGACGCAATATTGATATACTCTCATCTGTCTTCCCCCATAACATGCTGGCCGTTCTGCACGTGGTGCGCGGGCCGCGCCTTCTTCTACCCGAGCGTACGCGCCGTTTCTGAGGAGAGAACTTCTTTTGAGCAATCATCGTTCGTCATCCGGCACTCTGCTGACCTGTTTGCTTGCCTTTACCCTGCCCGCACTGTCGCAGGGAACGGGAACATTCACCAACATCACCGCACCGGCCGCCGGCACCGGCTCGCTTCAGGGAACCGCCGTTGTCGGCATCGATACAGCTGGGGACGTGGCGGGAACTTATGTCGACGCCACTGATACAAGCCACGGCTTCTTGTATTCAGCCGCAGGCACGTTGACCGTCATCGACATCGCTGGCGCTAATACAGGAAAGAATATGGGCACCTTCGTCACCGCCATCGACGCAGGAGGAGATGTCGCCGGCTACTTCACAATTGCCGGGACAGAGAACAACGGCTTTGTGCGCACGGCCAATGGCACAATCTCCACATTCACCGTCTCGACGGGAGGATGGCAGGGGGAAGGGACCGATGTCATAGGAATTAACTCGGCGATGGCTGTCACGGGGGAATATCAAGAGAGTGGGACTGCTTTTGTACGGTCAGCCAATAGCACGATCACTACCTTCCAGGTTCCGGTTCCTGGAAAAACCACCTTCTATGGAACCGTAGGAATCGCCATCAATACTGCGGGGATAATCGCGGGAAGATACATGGACGGGAACTGCATCTCTCACGGCTTTGTGCGAGCAACGAACGGCACCATCGGAACCTTCGATCCTCCAAACGTAGCCACAACCCACACTTGCACGAGTTACGGCAGCTTCGGAACCATCCCCACCAGCATCGATACGGCTGGAGATATCGTCGGCACCTACACGGACACAAACGGCGCACGCCACAGCTTTTTGCTCCCGGCCAATGGCAGCATAACCACCTTCGATCCTCCAGGCACTGACAACAGTCCGTGTCCGGCCACGGGCTTGGGCGCCATCGCCTGCGGCTCCGGAGCCATCGGTATCAACGACGCTGGGCAAATCGTCGGCGCATATATCGATTTGGATGGCGTAGGTCACGGCTATCTACGCTCTCCCAACGGCGACTTCACCACCTTCAACGATTCCAGCGCCGGCACAGCCGCGCTGACCGGAACCGGCGCTTTCAGCATCAACGCCGCTGGAACCATTGCCGGAACCTACGTTGACACAAACTCCGTACTCCACGGCTTTGTTGGCACTCCACCAACTGAGGCGACAAGGACCGTGCTCACACCCGTACCCGAACCGAATCCATCCGTCTATACCGAGCCTGTAACCCTCACCGCATACGTCTCTTCCAACGGCGGAATTCCCACCGATGGTGAGAATGTTACGTTCTTGAGCGGCACAACCTCACTGGGAACGGCACCGCTAAAGAGCGGCGTAGCCGCCTTGACCACCACCTCCCTCCCCGCCGGCCCCGACTCCATCACCGCGGCCTACGGCGGCGATACCAGCTTTGCCGGAAGCACCTCGACTGCAATCAACCAGGTAGTGATGGACTTCACCGTCGCCGCCAGTCCATCATTACAAACCGTAACCGCCGGTCAGAACGGATCAACCTCCATCACCGTCACCCCGCAGAACGGCTTCAATTCCGCAGTTGCATTCACCTGCGCCGTGCAGCCCGCCGGCCCCACATGCAGCTTGTCGCCGACCTCCGTAACCCCCTCCGCGCCTACTACCACCCTCACCGTAGTAACCACCGCGTCGTCCGCTTCTCACCGCCAGAAATCTAACCCATTCGTACCCGGCACAGCGCTTGCGGTTGTCCTCTGCTTGTTCGGCTTCAAAAAGCGGCGGCGTTTACAGTTGATTCTCCTTCTGGCGGCGAGCATAACCGGCCTGAGCCTG
>Ga0187875_10003706_pt1 | contig 10695 bp, 14 predicted proteins | sample June2016WEW_17_1_2_FD_132978 | JGI IMG/M metagenome (GOLD analysis project Ga0187875, IMG submission 132978) | Peatland microbial communities from SPRUCE experiment site at the Marcell Experimental Forest, Minnesota, USA - June2016WEW_17_10 | ecosystem: Environmental > Terrestrial > Soil >... | reverse complement strand
CCACCTATGCCGTGTGGTGGATCAAGGCGGCCATCCAGGAATACATCCTGCGCTCGTGGTCGCTGGTGCGGATGGGCACCACGGCCAACCATAAGAAAGTGTTCTTCCACCTGCGCGAGGCCAAGAGCAAGATTTTGGCACTCGACGAGGGCGACATGCGCCCGGACCAAGTCAAGCTTATCGCCAAGCGCCTCGGCGTCACCGAGCAGCACGTGATCGACATGAACCGCCGCCTCGGCGGCGACGCCTCGCTCAATGCGCCGATCCACGAGGACAGCGATTCCGCCGAATGGCAGGATTGGCTGGCGGACGAATCTCCGGACCAGGAAACGATGCTCGCCGCGCGCGACGAGTTCGATAACCGCCGCAAGGCGCTGTCCGATGCGCTCGGTGTACTTAACGAGCGCGACCGGCGCATCTTCGAGGGGCGGCGCCTAGCCGAAGACCCGATCACGCTTGCGGAGCTAGCCGACGAGTTCGGCGTGTCGCGCGAGCGAGCGCGCCAGATCGAGGTGCGCGCCTTCGAGAAGGTGCAGAAGGCGGTCAAGAACCGCGTCGCCGCGATTGAGACGCCGGTACACCAGCCGATGCATTAGCTTCCAGCCCTCTCCCATGCCAGGAGAAACTGCCGATGGACGTGTCGTGATGGGTACGTTTTACGGCAACCGAATCATGCGAAAAGGGAGCCGCTCACCGAGTGCTGATCGAGCCCTCGCTCGGCGACCCATGCACGGCACTTTGCCTCATCGATCGGGCACCTAAGCCGTGCGCTGCAGATGCAAAGTTATCCGAAGTTTCACAATGAAATTGTGGTGCCGATCGTCCGCGCGGGCTGCCGCGAGTTTAAGTGCATTGGGGCTAAGCCGCCGCAAGATCACCCACACATCTACCTCAATATGGGCGATGCCAGTGAGATCGTTTGCCCCTATTGCTCAACGCTATTCCGTTTCGATCCGAGCTTGGGCGCACATTCAGCCGATCCGACAGATTGTGCTTACGGTGACATGGACTGAGCAATGCGGCTTCTCTCGTCGTGCTGGCTGCAGCCAGCTAGCGCGAAGCGCGCCGGATACCGATTACGGCGATTGAAGTGTCGATCTTCTGACACTTGGCGTGCGCCTTGTCTTAGGCGCCCTGGCCAACATCGTTTGCTGGCGACGTTGGACCGATTATTTTCGTTAGCGGTTCTTCGATTTCGTTGTAAGTGGACACGCACTCAGCAATACTCTTTTTTTTAAGCTCCGAACCCGGTTTGGAAATCATCACTTGCAAATCGGTTTACTTCTCGGTGCCCTCAACTGCGGGAGTCTCGGCCCGCTGGCTTGTCGAATACCATCACCTTCGAGACGAACGCTGTCACGTCTCGGATGTGGGTCAGACCGCAACCTGCGGCGAGCGTGCCAAAATCCTCGTTGGTGTAGCTCCTATAATAAGGCTCGTGATAATTCTGCGGAAAGAGTTCTAAGAGCTCGTCATAGTCTGGCTCATCGCCGCGCTGGAGCGAATCCACTAGGACCAAACGCCCGCCCGGCTTCAGCACCCGGGCACATTCGGGAAGAACAATGCGCCGCACTTTCGGCGGTAACTCATGGAACAAAAAAATGCTTGTTACCGCGTCCTGGCTTTCATCGGGCACGGGCAACGACTCCGCGTTTCCAACGATGAAGTTTATTCGCGACCAACGTTTCAGCTGACGTTTGGCATATTTGACATATGGCTCAGACATATCGACGCCGAGGGCCGGAAGCCGTGGCCAGGCCTGCTTGAGAAAATCAAGAAAGCGGCCTGTCCCACAGCCGATATCGAGAAGTCTCAATTTGCGCTGATCCCGTCCAGCGAACACTTCATGGAGCTGAGGTAACGCTTGCCGCCGTGTCGCATTGGCAGTTCCGTTGAAGAGCACCTCGACCTGTGTGTCATAACGACTGGCCGAATCGTCCGTCATCCAGCCGCCCGACTGGAAATGGAAATTCTGTAAGTAGTAGCGAGGCCGCTTCCCGCGCATCCCCTTGGCTAAGACTTCGTTGTACGCGTTACTCTCGCGGCGCCGATGGATTGCTGGGAGATCCTCGAAGAAAAGCCGCGAGCGGTGGAGGAGTGTCAACAGCGACCCGTCATGATCGGCAGGAAGCGGGTAAAGGCCGGCCTCGATATTGGTGAGGTCCTGCTGGAAAAGGATGGCCATATCCGCGTAAAGGCGTCTGCGGTCCGGCACGGGCGAATTGGTGTGGGCGCGGGGCCGCGCTTTCTTAACATCTCGTCGCTGCGCCGCCTCGGACAGCCGGCGTACGGCGAGGCCATGCCCAACATACCAAGCAATACGTGGCAACTGGCTGGCGCCATACGCGACGCGCGTGGTAACGCGAGAGAGTGGACTGCTCATGCGTTCAGTTCATTAATATGTGCCGTCGTGGCCGGAACGGATTTCTGCGGATTTTTCGAGGCGAACATGATTTTGGAGCCTTTTTGGCTTTCGTCTCCTTATTATATCAGATCATTGCACCAGGAACTAAAGGGGACGTGCGCTTGTACGTAAACCAGCCCGCGCCTGGATGCCCCGAGCCGCTACGGGCCGGGTGTCGAGCGGAGCTGGCAAGAGTACGCGAGTGCCGTGGTGCTTGGGGTGCTTGGGGCGCTTGTGGAGTTTGACCTACGCCAGAGGCCGTCGAGGCTGCCTGGCGCGTCAATGCCTTGGGATCCCTCGCTCGCGCGGGGAGCATCATCTTCATCGGCGCCACGGCGTCCCTGAGGGCGTTATCTCCGATACCGGACGTAGCCAGCACCCCGATTGAATGAACAGGTCCGATGTCGCCTATTGGCCGATGCTGTTAAAAAAGTCGATCAATGAGCGGCGAAAAGGGCAGCTTTTTGCCGCAGTGCATGAGTCTCCTCATGGCCCGTTTCGACGTTCACCGCAGCGCAGCAGTTTGGTAGCAATTGGAGCAAGGGCGGACGTCGCTAGAGCGCGATCGAAACGTCGAAGGAGACCTATAGCGGACATGTGGCGCAATCGTCATAACTGTAATGGCACTATGATTCACGTCGATGCGTATTTACAATATGCATTCGGATGTGCTGACGAGGTGGTCGAGTAACAAGCCAATATCCCTCATAGCGATCCTTTGCCTGACTTAGGAAACGAACAATTTGTTGTAAGGGAGGTTCCAAATGCCGGTAGTCGTCGTTGTTCATCGTCTGAAAAACTTTGACGAGTGGTTTAAGTTATTCAAGGCAGACCCTCCACCAAAAGTTGGCCGTTGGCGGCTTTTGCGCGGAACCGACGATCGCAACCGAGTTCACGTTGTCGGGGAGATGGCAGCGTCGGAAGTTAAGGTCGTAAAGGACTTCATTGCGTCGCCGCACATGCAAGAAGTATTTAAGCGTGTTAACGCGATGTCCACAGCGCCCCAAGAATTCATCTGGCTCGAAGAGCTAACGCCGTAGTTAGGTAGCGATACGAAGGGCCTCGTCTGCCCCGTATCATGCCGACGTGGACGCAAGTTCGCTCTGCTCGGCGGCGTTTAGACCTGGATAGAATGGCGCACAGGCGTCGATGTCGCCTCTTGGCCTACCGCGACCGATATTGCACTGCAAGCGAATGTCCCCTTCTGGGGGGCGGTCTCAACCGGTCGACGCAACACTGAGCCAGTTGACAATAAATAACGATGACGGCTTGCCAAACGCTCGGCCAAACGGTTTCAGCGAGTCCCTGCGCAACCAGCTATCCCACAACGTGATTTTCTCTGCCGACCTCGTACCACCACGAAATCACTGACTTATCGCCCTATAATTGATCCTTTCCCCCTAAAGATAAAGTGTTGCGTCGACCGGTTGAGATCACCGGGGCAACGCGGACTCTTCACGGCCGCGTCCCTCTCCCGCAAATCGACTTCGGTCAGGAGCACGCGGATCATCAGTCAACATCCTAATCGACATGTCTTATTGACGAAATTGACAGCGGCTGGCCTATTATTTCCACGTTAATTATTCGGCTGACTTTTTGGTGTTTCAGGTCAATCCCGACGGCTTGCTCATTATGTACGAGAAGGTGTCTCGACCTGATTTAACGCGCGCAAGCTCTCGACTTGATTTAATGCGCGCCAACCTTGACATTTCCTGACATCCTATGACGCGGTCATGATCGGAGAGCGGCCTACCCGCAGGGCTTGCGGCCAGAGTTAGGCGGTGGTCCGGCGAATTTGTCCACGGTGGCAATGAGAAAGGCCGGCAAGCGCCGGGGGAGTCACTCCCAAACTTTGGGAAATGTCTGATACGGTGAAGGTGCTAGTGGATTGGGAGGACGCTAACTGAGACAGCTTCCGATTCTGTGTCCTTCCGCGCGGGAACTATTTTCGTTTTCCCCTTGAGTTGAGCCGCGTCAGCTTCCAACGCGTGCCCAAGCGTGTCTAGTTCACTTGCACTCGTATCTAGCTTATCGGCACTCTTGTGTTGCTCATCTGCAATATCGTGCTGAGTTTTTGCGATGTCGAAGCAATCTCCCGCTTTTTCCATAAGTTTTTCAGCCGATACATCAAGCAGTACTTTTGCAAAACGCATTTGGCCACCCTTTGAATTGTAGCTTGGGTTTACGACGCAGCCTCGCAACCGGCCATAAGACCCCTATAAGATTGGGGAAGCCTTAATTTACCACGACGATTTTATCAATTTTACCTTGTGACGCTGACGGTCAGTACCTTTGTTTGAATCCCCTCGACGATGACCTGCTCTGGGCGCTGCTCCGAGGACAACATCGCGGGCAAATCGCGACAAAGATCCTCAAGGTATTGCCTAAAACGCGACGGTTTGTATGTCATCTAACTTATGGGAACGCGCGCGAACCGTGGCCAAAAGCCGTTTCTCAAATCTGGGCTTCCGACCAATTCAAAAAACGGCTACATTCGCCTGAGATTGGCAGTGATCCAGGGACCCTGATTCAGGTTGGTCCTGGCCGCCGATCGGCCAGCACGCCATCCTCACGGTCCCAAGCGCGACGAACTGGCGGCGGAGGCCAAGGAACGCATGTCAATGATAGATGGGGGCAGCGTGGATGGAAGCTTCTACAGCGGGCGCTTCCGGCCGACCGCTACGAGCTGCGACACACGCGCCGTCCGCATCAAACAACGTTATGAACCGATCCGGATACTGCGCGCAGAGCGCACGGTACAGGCGGCACGCAACATCGAGCCGGTCATCGCAGACCAGTTTTTGTTCCATGATGGGAGCCCCATCCCCGACGCCATCAGGATAGCACGATTCGCGGGGGCAAGAGCTGCTCGGCTACTTCTACTTCGACGATGAACCGCAGCGCCGCTCGGTCAATAAGCCGTTTAATTGGGGGGAGCGCGCCAAAGTCCGCGACGCCGCCAAATTTCAACCGCCCTAAGCAGATTGCGATGGTAGTTCGTCAGCTCGCGTCTGCCATAGGACGCCAAAAGTTCCGAGCGGAGGTCTTCCGGCAACGCCATCCAGTGCTCCCAACATGCACACATGCTGCGAGTTGGAGTCGGTGCCCCGCAGCAAACGCACTTACGCAAGTCCCCCTCATCGAGCCCAGCTTCGTCTCGAATCGGAAACTAGCACACATGGCAGGGTGTTACGGGAGCCGGGACGGCGAGCAGCCGCCGACCTCTGATCACGCGCGACGAGGTCCGCCGCATGGCGGCGAACTTCGCCAAGCTGCCCGAGCTGCAGCGGCGGAGGGACGGCTGAAGGCGTTCCGGTAGACTTGATGCGGAATGTTGCCTCCTCGTGGGCCATCCAAGCTGATCACCGCTGGCGATGTCGTCGTCACCTTGGGCATAACGCCGCGCCCGGCGGCTTTGGCTTGATCGCCCGCATTGGCCGCGCAACATAGGCCGCGTGAAAGACCACGATCCGCCCGCCGAGCTGCCCCTGCCCTGTGTCCTCGACGACGACGACATTGACCGGCTTCTGGAAAGGCTGCGCGAGGTGCATGGCGAGCCGCGCCAGGACATTGCGCCGGAACTCAACCGCCAAGGCCGCGCCCGCAAGGCCGCCTAGGTTATCCGCAGCTCAAAACCTTGGCCCGCGCCGCATGGCGGCGAACTTCGCCAAGCTGCCGGAGATGGTGCGACGCTCGCCGCCGACGCCCTATCCCTGGTCCATTGGTGGCGTCGAATACCCCTTGCCGGTCGTCGGCGGTAGCTCTCGCGACAAGTCCCATGGGTCGCCGTGCTGCTGCAATCGGTGAACCACGTCGTCGGCGATGAGGTAGCGCTCGTCCTCGCTGAGCCCCTGGCGGAGTCCCCGCACCAGCTTGCGCGCCCGCATAAGCGCGAACGCGATGGCAGCAAACCGGAGCATATCGCCGCGGGTCTTCATGGCCCATTGAAGAACATATAGAGAACGGAAGTCAATTAGCGTCAAGTACGTTGGTCAGTTTCTTTGCGTTGTTAACTCCCGGTTGAGTGAGTCAGACTGTCGCACGTTAATTGCGCGTTAGGGGCTATTGACTTATATGTCAATACGCGAAGAATGGAAAAAGCTTCTTGAGGAGCGCGAACTTTTCCGGCTCGCGCCACTTGACGGTGATCGACCAACCCGAACTGTTCTGCTCTCGCAAGAAATGGAGGAGTTGCTTGAGCGTGACATGGAAGAAGGCGAGCAAGCCGAGCGCCACGCGCGTCTACTAGCCACCTTCAGAATATTGTGGCCGGTAATCATCTCGTAGTCTGCCTTGAACCTTACAGCGCGCGAAAAGCGATCGTAGGTCGGCTCGATCCGATAGAGGAGTCGGTATTCGACGTAAGATGCCAATCAAAACCAGCCGTGCGAGTCTTTTGCCGTTTCGTAGAAAAAGATGTGCTGCTCGCCGTTACTTGCAGACCACGATCGGCGCAGATGGACTGGCTAGGATGGCTTCCCTTACGGATGCAGTCCAAGCGATGGAAAGAGGCGATCCGGGCGACAACTCGCGAATGGGCCAGGTTATTTCCAACCTACGAACCAGTAAAAGGAGACAGCTTGGGTGAATACCTTTCAAAGGCAACTCCTGAAAGAACTCGGCGACGGCGCTGACGGCGAACCTATTTCAAAGTCGAAATTGGTTTACCTCCAGGAACGTCTGCGCGGACGGTTTTTTGATTTTCTGATAAGTAAATTCGAGGAAGCGCGCGACGGCGGACTCAATCAAGCAAAGCTAGCAAGGCGAATAAGAAAGTCGCCGGAGGTCATTAATCGCTGGCTTTCCGCGCCAGCTAACTTAACGCTGGAATCTATCAGCGATCTGTTCGCCGGTATTGCTGCAGAGGAGCCTAACTTTTCCTCTTCGTCGCTCCTAGGGCGACCGAAAATAAACCGCTTTCACTTGGATGACACCCCAATGGACGATGGCGCAGCAGAGCAAAAAGTTGCCGAAAGCAGCGCATTGGATCAAAAGGGGCCTCGGCCGCCCGGCCTTCCTAGCATCGAAGAAGCATTAAGATAATGAAAATTATTGCTTATGAGGCTAGCCGTCTTACGATACTATTCCCATACGAGGAAGTGGTGCCGTTGGCCGGTGTTAATGATCGTGAGATCATCGAAAAGGTCACGGCGCGTTATAAGTTTTTGAAAAGCCCGAGTTTAGTTAGCGAGGAGATAACTAAAAACGGCTACAGATTCGAAGCTGGGCAAATTACTATAAACGGCTCAATCGAGCGCATCGCAGACTTTACAATTTATCGCGATGGGATCGTTATAAATTCCGCAAAAACCGATAATTCAGAAGCTTTGCTGGACGACGTGATGGGCTACATGAAAGACGAATTTTCTTATCGAGATTTTATCACGCCTCCACGCCGATACTTTCAAAGTCAAATCGTGGTTGAATTTGACAAGTCTCCTGAAACGCTGATTGTGCCTCTCGATAAAATCGGTGCGGCTATTTCCGAGCCACTAAAAGAAATTTACTGGACGGATATTCCAATGAAATTTGGTCGCTTGGATTTTGCAGCGGACAAGCTGAAATTATCCGCTCCTGCACCGGCAACTGTCCATAATTTTATTATTGAACGGCGCATCGGCATACCTTTCGAAAAGGAACGCTATTTTTGCTCTGCGCCCTTTCGAACAGCGACGCATATAAGCGTTCTAGAAAAGATCGAGGCGCTATTGCCTTAATTCTTTCGCCAACGTTCCGAGGCGGCTTCCATCGCAAATCCTTCGATCCGATCAACCGTGCCATCCGGGGATGTCGTGCCGCCGTGCAGCGACGCCGCCACCCTGGACGATCGATGAGGCGAACAACGCCTGCTTTATCGTCCGTGACGGCACCGGGCAGGCGATCGCGTATGTGTATTTCGAGGATGAGCCCAGTAGGCGATCGACCGCCAAGCTGCTTACCCGCGACGAAGCGCGACGCATCGCGGCCAACATCGCCAAGCTGCCGGAGCTGCTGCGGCGGAAGGACGGCAGCCCGTAGAGCGCCCCGCGCCGCGCCAGCCGTGGCGCTGGGGGAGAGTCGGGTTACTACAACAAGCAGCCGATGGCGCGTTTAGGAGCTGCATTCGCTACGTGGCTGACAGCTTGCAGGCGATCTTTGCTGCCCGCTTGGTCTGGTCCAAGCTGATTGGAGCGCCGCCGCCGCTCTCGACCTCAGCCAAGGAGCCACCGCCGCAAGGCAGGCGTGGCGCTGGGCCCCCCGCAAGCCCCCGGTGGAGCCGACGCGGATGATGCCCCGGCCGCCAAGCCCGGCGCAACGGCCGGAAGGGGCCGGAAGGGACTTTTCCCTACGTTTTGACGGAATTCGCGGGCGCAAGCCGTTCTCTGGGCGTCCCCTAGCTGCAGGAAGGCACCGCGCCGAGGCTAGGACGGGGCGCCGGTTTCGCCGGCGAGTCAGGCCGTGATCGAGGAGCATAACGACGCCTGCTTCATCGTCCGCGACAGCACCCGGGCAGGCGCTCGGGCTATTTCTACTTAGAGGATGAGCCCGGCCAGCTACAGCAAGAGCCCCAGCCGCTTGCGGTGTCAGTGGTGCAGTGCAGCGACTGGGGCCCCGGGTCAGTGCGGGTACGCGAACTAAACACAACCCTCCCCACTGTCCCCAAGCAGGACGGTACCGGAAGACGGTTAGCGGCGGCTTAAGGATAGCGTAGAGCGGGGGCTGGCGCCTGACCCGCCGCTGTAACCTTAATCTCAAAGCTCGGTGGAATGTTGGGAAGTAGCGTGCTCCGGCTTTTGCCGAGGCAGCGCGTCTTGTCCTGCGTTTCCAACGCCTGCCTTGGGCCCCAGGCGTTTGCGGTCCCATCGCCCGCGGCGCTTGGGGTTTCCCTTGCTCCGCCCCCTTGTCACCGACCAGAAGTCGTTCAACTGACGGGGATGGGTAATGACGCCCTTCCCCGCCGTGCTATCCTAGAAGCTGTCTCTTTGGGCTTTACGTTGACTCGCGCTCGGTGCGGTTTGCCTCAATAATTTGGTCGGTCAATGCGAGCACCACTCTCGTTGTCTCGTCGATCTCGGCGCTGGTAGAGAGGTCAGAACTGAGCCGCTCTTGGCTGATCTCGTGGATTATCGCCATCCACTTCTCAACCTGGGTGACGGCGTGCTCGTCGGCAAAGCTGCCGGACCCTGAAGTGGGCCTCGACTGCAGATCGACGGCTAAGGACATAACGATGCTCTGAACTACTACTCTGCTTTTCAGCTTCCCTCTTGGCCGGGTGTCTAGACTGTGACCGACGTCACAGTAAGGTCGTTTAGTTTTTGGCCATGCCTCGCGCACATCGAGACGCTTGCGGAGCTGGTGCGACGGCAATAATCGAAAAACTGTGCTGCTGATCACATCCCCACGGCAACCATCGCTCTAGTTTTTCGTCCCACGTCCACGGGCCGAAAAAGAGACAACCGTGAAGAACAGCGTTTTGTTCACGTCCCGTACGCGCTTCGAACACGGGCCATATATCCTCGAAACCGCAGAACGGCGCGGCGTATTGACCGCCCGCCAACAACAGGTTGCGGTGTTGGTTCAGCAAGGCCTTTCCAATAAGGAAATCGCGCGTGAACTGCGAATAAGCAAGGGCACAGTCAAACTGCACGTTCACAATATACTCGTAACGGTCGGTGTTCGCAGCCGAAGGGAAGTAATCGTCGCAGCCATCCCAGAGGCGAACCCAACGATAGCAATAGCGTCGCGGCGGCCATAGTTGGCGTTGCTGGTAGCGTTGCGCCGGGTCGAGCATCGCCGCCACTCGCTACCTATAACCTTAATCTCAAAGCTCGGTGGAATGTCAGTAAGCAGCATGCTCCGTTTTGCCGGGGCAGCGGCGCTTAGAGCTGCAGTGGCGACCGCCTGCCTTGGCCCCAAGCGCTTGCGCTCCCATCGCCGCGGCGCTTGGGGTTCCTGATTTTGCGGAGCACCGGCCGCCACGCGGCTTCCCGCCGCCCTGGACGATCGAGGAGTGAATGCGGGAGCTAACGCGGATATAAATGCGGGTCAGAGATCATGCTCGGGGGCTGGGTTGAACGCGCCAAGAAGGAAAGTGTTTCAATATGACCGGCGATGACGACTATGGTGAAGCGTTCAAGAAAGCGAAGCTTGAACACGACCGACAGCGGGAAAGCCCGACTGAGGTTAAGCGTCTGCAGGCGGAAGCCGATGCAGACGCTGCCATACTGAGCAATGTGGTGCTACCCCAGTTACGGGCCGCTTCTCAAAAGTTGGAGCCGCTTGGCGGCAAAGTAGATATTCGGCAGTACGGT
>Ga0187875_10003703_pt1 | contig 10703 bp, 9 predicted proteins | sample June2016WEW_17_1_2_FD_132978 | JGI IMG/M metagenome (GOLD analysis project Ga0187875, IMG submission 132978) | Peatland microbial communities from SPRUCE experiment site at the Marcell Experimental Forest, Minnesota, USA - June2016WEW_17_10 | ecosystem: Environmental > Terrestrial > Soil >... | reverse complement strand
GGAGGCCACCTGGATTCCTGGGCATCTGCCACGGGGGCCACAGATAATGGCGCGGGCACCGTGGTGGCGATGGAAGTGATGAGGATCTTGACGGCGCTGCATGTGAAGCCGCGGCGGACGATTCGCGTGGGGCTGTGGACAGGAGAGGAACAGGGCGAGTTCGGGTCGTATGGCTATGTGAAGCAGCATTTCGGCGAAGTTCCGCGCTCGACGGAGCCGGACCAATTGGAGGTTACGGAATACGATCGCGACGCTTCCGGGCCGATCATCTTCAAGCCCGAATATCAGAAAATTTCCGCTTATTTCAATTTGGACAATGGCACAGGAAGGATTCGCGGAATCTATCTGCAGGAAAACGCGGCGGAAGCCCCCATTTTCACGCAGTGGATGGAGCCGCTGAAGGACCTGGGCGTTACGACCATTACTATGCGCAATACCGGTGGAACGGACCATGAGGCGTTCGACGCCGTGGGCATTCCCGGATTTCAGTTTATTCAGGACTCGCTCGATTACGGGGCGCGCACGCATCACTCGAACATGGATACGTACGAGCGATTGCAGCAGGAGGATCTGGCGCAGGCCGCAGCGGTAGAGGCGATTTTTGTGTACAACGCCGCGATGCGGGACTTGATGTTGCCGCGGAAGCCTTTGCCACATCCGGAATTGGAGAAAAAGCTTGAGGGACCGCTGAAGGGCGTGATGCCGGGAGTTGAAGCGGCGAAGGAGTAGCGGCGAGGTTGGCGAATCGAAGGGTGAGGCCGCCCCCAAGGTAAGAGCTTGCGCGGTTGCGCCTCTGGGCATATCGCGATACATTGAACCCTATCGTTCAACTATCCCGTATCCGACTAAAGCCAGGTGGCCTGCGCGTCCGGATACGAACGGAGAGTCCGCTTGGCCTCACATCTCTTCCGATGTAAGAGTATCGATCAACTTCTGTCTGACTCCGAGAACGCGGAAATCAAATTAAAGAAATCGCTGGGCTGGCTGAGTTTGACTTCGTTGGGAATCGGCGCGGTGATCGGGTCGGGAATTTTCACCGTCGTGGGCACGGCGATTGCCGGGCAGACGATGCAAGTTTCGTCTATCTTGAACGCGCCGCTGCTGCAATTCCTGATCTACCATTCCAAATCATTTGGGCGCCCCGGTGCGGGACCGGCCATCGCGATTTCCTTTATTCTGGTGGCCATCGTTTGCGGATTTGCTTCGGTGTGCTACGCGGAACTTGCGGCGATGATTCCCATTGCTGGGAGCGCGTATACGTACACGTACGCCACGATGGGCGAACTGATTGCCTGGATTATTGGATGGGATTTGATCCTGGAATATGCCGTGAGCAACATGGCAGTCAGCGTGGGATTTTCGGCACACGTGGTGGATTTGCTGGACTGGTTCGGCTGGCATCCCAATCCGAGATGGATTTCACCGGCGTATCTTCCGACGGGGCTGCAGGACCTGCAGGGCGGCACGCTGTATGGTCCCGGCTGGCATTTCGGGTTCAACTGGCCCGCGTTCATCATCGTGATGCTGCTGACGGTGATCCTGGTGCGCGGGATCAAGGAATCCGCGGAAACGAACAACATCATGGTGTTCCTGAAGATCGTGGCCATCATGGTGTTTGTCAGCTTCGCCGCGCGATTCGTGCACCCCGCCAACTGGCACCCTTACGCGCCCAATGGCTGGCCGGGAATTCTGACCGGCGGCTCGATCGTTTTCTTCACGTACATTGGATTTGATTCGGTTTCGACGGCCGCGGAGGAATGCAAGAATCCGCAACGCGACTTGCCACGTGGGATTATCGCCACGCTGGTCATCTGCACGCTGCTGTACATCGCGGTGGTGGTCGTGCTTACGGGGCTGGTGCCGTGGCACACGCTTCTGGATGACGCGGCGCCCGTGGTGAATACGATGAAGAAGCTGCACTTTGGCACGGTGCGGCTGGTGGTGCTGATCGGGGCGCTGATGGGGATGATTTCTTCCCTGCTCGTTTTTCAATTGGGGCAGGCGCGCGTGTGGTTCGCGATGTCACGCGACGGCTTGCTGCCGCGCATTTTTGGGCGCGTGCACCCGAAGTATCACACGCCGGATTTCTCGACGTGGCTGGCGGGGTTTGTGGTGGGGATTCCCGCGGGGCTTCTGGATATCGGAACCCTGGCGGATCTTTCCAACATCGGAACGCTGTTTGCGTTTGCGCTGGTGGGCGGAGGAGTGCTTATACTGCGCTACCGCGAACCGGATCGAAAGAGGGCGTTTCGAGCGCCGGGCGGGCCGCTTGCGCCCGTGCTGACGATCTTCACGTGCTTGCTGCTGATGGCCGGTTTGCCCATTATGAACTGGCTACGCTTCTTTACGTGGCTGATTATCGGGCTGGTGATTTATTATTTTTATGGCCGGAAGAAGAGTACGCTAAGGCGGGCTGACGCCCAGTGAGGATTTTCGGGGAATGTTGCGCCGCGTCAAAATCAGGTACTGGGGTACGGCGGGTGTGCTTTTGCTCGCCGCGGGAGTGGCGAGCCTGTTACCGCTGCGGGTATCGGCTTGGGGAGAAAACGCGCAACGCCTGGTGGTGAATCATGCGGTGGATTCCCTGCCCTACGAGGTGCGCTCCTATTTTGAGGCGAACCGATCGTTTCTGGTGCATCACGTCAACGACCCGCTGAACCTGATTGACAATCATCCCAACGAACGCAACAACCACTTCATCGAGCTGGACAAATACGGCAAGTTTCCCTTTGATGCGCTGCCGCGGAATTACCGCGCCGCCGTTGCCAAGTACAGCAAATCGAAAATTGACGCGACCGGGCTGCTACCGTGGCAAATCGGCGTGTACAGCCAGAAGCTTACGGAAGATATGAAGACGGGCAAGTGGGATGCCGCGAAGATGGATGCGGCGTTCTTGGCGCACTATGTGACGGAAGCGCATGACCCGTTCAATACGACGGATAATTTCGATGGGCATGCGAGCGGGCAGAGCGGTGTGAACGAACGGTTCAACACCGTGCTGATTGACCGCTACGGATCGTTCTTTCCGGTTAGCCCGCACGATGCGTATTTTATTAACGATCCCACGGACCACGCGTTCGATTCCTGCATGGCGGCTCATAGCCAGGTGGAATTGCTGCTGCTAGCCGATCGCGATGCAAAGCATGGGTTGAGTTCTTACACGGACGAGTATTACGACCGGTTTTACAATTTGGCGGGGGCTTCGCTGATCAAGCAGCTTTCGGATGCGGCGACGGATGTGGGGTCGTATTGGTTGACGGCGTGGATTAATGCGGGGAAGCCGGCGTTGCCGCGTTGAGGGGGCGCGAGGAAGAAGCGGCCTAACGACCGGTCAGTGCAACCCAAGAGCGAGGCGCCGGGCGAAACTCGAAAAACGAAAATTGAGCCGAACCGTTGTGATGGTGCCGCGATCCCTCCACTACGGCCCGCACAGGCCGCGGGCCTCCGGTCGGGATGACAATGAGAGATAGTTCTGAGAACTTGCGGCACCGTCACGAAACGCATTGACCCTGCTAAAATTCTAAAGTGGAACCTACTTCCTTATCACCGCGCATTGCTGCCCTGCCTAAGGCGGAATTGCATTTACATTTGGAGGGATCGATCCGGCCTGGCGTGGCTTGTGCGCTGGCCGCGCGGCATGGAGTTGCGCTGACCGAAGACGAGGTGCGGCGGCGGTACGATTACAACAATTTTACGGAGTTCATTGAAGCATTCAAGTGGGTGACTTCGTTTTTGCGCGAGCCGGGGGATTTTGCGCTGCTTGGCGCGGATGTTTGCGAGCAATTGCTGCAACAGAACGTGGTTTATGCGGAGGTTACGCTTTCGGTTGGCATCATGCTGTTGCGCAAGCAGGATCCTCAGGCTAATTTTGAGGCGTTGCTTGCCGCCACGGAACCTTTTGAGAAGCGTGGGTTGCGGCTGAATTGGGTTTTTGATGCGGTGCGGCAGTTTGGGCCGGAGTTGGCGCTGGAGGTTGTGGAGGCGGCGCGGCGTTGCGCTTCGCCGAGGATTGTGGCGTTTGGGATTGGCGGGGACGAGTTGCAGGTGCACACGCGCGAATTTACGCATGTTTATGCACGAGCGAAAAGTTGCGGGTTGCATCTGCTGATGCATGCGGGGGAAGTTGGCGGGCCGGAAAAGATTCGCGAGGCGGTGGAGATTCTGGGCGTGGAGCGGATCGGGCATGGGATTGCGGCGATTCATGATCCCGCGCTGATGGAATTGCTGGCGAAACGGCGAATTCCGCTGGAAGTTTGCCCTACGAGCAATTTGCGGACGGGAGCGCTGGGAGTGCAGTTGCGGAATCCTGAGGCCGTGCTTGAACAACACCCCTTGCCGCAGTTGGTTCGTCGCGGCGTTTCTGTGGTGATTTCTACGGATGATCCGGCGATGTTTCATGCAACGCTTCTTGGCGAGTATGAGGTTGCGGCGAAAACGGGGTTGACTGAGGCCGAGCTTGTCGCCCTGCATCGCGCTGGATTCGAGCACGCATTCCTTCCTCAAGATGAGCGCTGCAGCTATCTTGCCAAGTTGCCGTAGCCATACGATTGACATGCTAGTGCCGGGCGCAATATAAGGAATTGCGTTCGCCGTTATCCTGATCCGCACTTCCTATGGCGCTATCGAGCCTCTCTACTTTTCGAAAGGAGAAAATCTATTGTTTGATCGCAGACAGTTATTTTCGATGGCTGGGCGTGGGGCTGTGCTCGCTGGAGTTCCTTCACTGAATGGGATGGCGACGGCTTCTTTCTTTTCGAGCGAAGCACTGGCTCATGTTGGGATTTTGAATGTTAAAGCGTTTGGCGTGGTTGGAGATGGGCAGACGATCGACAGCCCGGCGATCAACAGAGCGATTGATGCGGCGGCGGGTGCGGGAGGGGGAACGGTTTATTTTCCGGCGGGGACTTATGCTTGCTACTCAATTCATTTGAAGAGTCATGTGTGCCTTTATCTGGATCAGGGCGCTACGATTCTGGCTGCTTCTACGCCGGTGGAGGGAACGACGAGTGGTGGATACGACGCAGCGGAATTGCAGGGGGCTTGGGAACCCTATCAGGATTACGGCCACAACCACTGGCACAACAGTTTGCTATGGGGCGAAGACATTCATGATGTGGCGATCCTGGGGCCGGGGCGGATTTGGGGGAAGGGGCTGAGCCGGGGATTTTCCGGGGATAAAGATTTGCCGGACACTACGAAGCCGGGCGTGGCGAATAAAGCCATCGCGCTGAAGAATTGCCACAACGTCATCTTGAGGGATTTCTCGATACTGATGGGGGGATGGTTCGCGATTCTGGCTACCGGCGTGGATAATTTGACGATTGATAATTTGAAGATTGACACGAACCGAGACGGGATGGACCTGGATTGCTGCCGCAACGTGCGGGTTACGAATTGCTCGGTGAATTCGCCGTATGACGACGGCATCTGCCCGAAGAGTTCGTTTGCGCTGGGATATGCGCGTCCAACGGAAAACTTGACGATCGCAAACTGCTTCCTTAGCGGGAGCTATGAAATTGGCACGATGCTGGACGGAACCTGGAAACGCGTGCCTGCCAGTTTTAGAGGGCGCGGGACCGGGCGAATCAAGTGCGGGACGGAATCGAATGGGGGCTTCCGCACCATTACCATTGCGAATTGCGTGTTTGAGAATTCGCGCGGGATTGCTATAGAGACCGTGGACGGGGCGCTGTGCGAGGACATCACGATTACGGGAATCGCCATGCGAGGCACGCTGGATTCGCCGGTGTTTCTGCGACTGGGCGAGCGGATGCGCGGACCAGCAGGCGTTAGCGTGGGCACGCTGAGGCGCGTGCTGATCAACAATGTCACCAGCTACGGCGCCGCGCAGCTTCCAATGATATTCAGCGGCGTGCCGGGGCATTCCATTGAGGACGTGAAGATCAGCGATGTGTATCTGCAACAGGCCGGCGGCGGAGACGCTGCGATGGCGGGATTGCAGCCTCAGGAGCGCGAAAAGGAGTACCCGGAACCCACGATGTTCGGCGCGTTGCCTGCGACGGGATTTTTTGTGCGGCATGTCAGAAACCTGGAGATGAGCAACGTGGAGATTGCCACGCGGGATGCCGATCACCGGCCGGCATTTGCACTAATTGATGTGGATGGAGCGGATTTCTTTCGCGTGCGCGTGCCGCGGCAGAGTACCGGGGCGGCGTTTTCCTTGAAGCAGGTGGCGAATTTCCGCACGTTTGGGAGCCAGTTTCTTTCGGATTGGAATGCCGCGAAGGTGGATGAAAAAGTTTTCTGAGGCGAGTTGGAGGATAAGGGCCAGAACGACACGCAGGATGCGGGGAATTCCAGTACAATCACGTTCAGAAAGCCAATCGAGATTCCGGTGAACTCCGAGACCCTACCTTGTCTAACAGTCGCAGGAAATTCCAAACGGGCTGAAATTGAGCATTGGGAGGATTCCGTGGCGCGTTTTCGCGTTCCAGTCAAACGATTGTGGATGGTGCCGGCGCTTTTGCTGGTGCTGTCCGTTGCTGTTGCGGCTAAGAGGCCTGCGCCGGGGACGTTGTATGTTGTGGTGAAGCCAGTGGCGAACATGTACCGCGATGCGAGCACGAACACGGATGTTGTGTCGCAGGCGATTTATGGGAACAACGTGACGTTGGTGGAATTCAAGAAGCACTGGGTGAAGATCAAGACTGCGGATAGTTACGCCGGATGGATGCAGATTGGGGATTTGCGAAAGCTCGCGGGGCAAGCTTACGCGGCGCAGGGGGCTGCCGTACGCGTTGCGGAACTTAGCGCCAATGTTTACCGCGAGCCCGATGTGACCGCGCATGCGCCAGTGGTGACGATTCCTTGGGAGAGCCGGCTGGAGGTCATCTCTGAGAAAGTGGCGGACGGGGACCGGTGGTTGAAGGTGCGGCTGGCGGATGGATCGGAAGGTTACGTGCAGAGGGGTGATGTCAGTTCGGATTTTGCGCCGCTGAGCATCGAACAGATGATTGGCGTGGCGCGGCGATTTCTGGGTGTGACGTACACGTGGGGAGGCACATCGTCGTCCGGTTTCGACTGTTCCGGGTTCACGCAGATGCTGGAGCGCCAGCGTGGGGTGGTGATGCCGCGCGACGCGGATCTGCAGGCGGAGTGGAGCGGAGTTAGCGAGGTACAACGGACAGATTTGCTGGCGGGCGACCTGCTATTTTTCGGAAAAGATGCCAAGCACATTACGCACACGGGGATGTACATCGGGAACGGGGAGTTCATTCACGATTCGACGCACGAACATCCGATGGTGCAGATCAGCAAGCTGGACGACAAGCCTTGGACAGAAATTCTGGTAGCGGCGAGGAGGATAAAACCATGAACCGGCGGGAATGGTTGCAAGCGGCTGGAGTAGCGGGAATTGTGAGCGCAGGAGGCGTGGAGAAATTACTGGCGGGCGGCGAGACGACCGTGGCGGGCAAGGAAAAGGCCGTGGTTAATGTGGAATTGAAGCGACTGAATTTACGCCACACGTGGACGACGACGATGTCTTCCAGCACATATCGGGATACGGTGAACCTGCGGTACACGCGAGATGGAATCACCGGACACGGCGAGGGCGCACCGATCGTGCGTTACAAGGAATATCCGGAAGAGGCGAAGAAAGCTATTGACGCGATTGTGGACAAGATTGCGGCTGGCGATCCGTGGCAGTTTGACCCCTTTCTTGCGGAGATACGGAACCTGCTGGGGGATCACCAGCGCGCGGCAATGGCTGCCGTGGATATCGCGGTGATGGATTGGATTGGAAAGAAGCTGAACGTGCCTTTGTACAAATACTTCGGGCTGGATCCGGCCGCGGCGCCCGTGACTACATTTTCGATTGGGATTGACACTCCGGAGATCACCAAACAGAAGACGGCGGAAGCGGCCGCGTATCCGGTACTGAAAATAAAGGTGGGGCTGACAACCGATGAAGAGACCATCGCCGCGGTGAGGAGCGTTACCAACAAGCCGTTGCGGGTGGATGCCAATGAGGGTTGGACGGACAAGGAAGAGGCGATTCGCAAGATTAACTGGCTGGAAACACAAGGTGTGGAGTTTATCGAGCAACCGATGCCCGCGTACATGTTCGAGGATGTGAAATATGTGCGCAGCAAGGTGCACCTGCCGATCATTGCGGACGAGGCTTGCACGAGCGCGGCGCTGATTCCACAGTTGAAAGAAGCTTACGACGGCATCAACGTGAAGCTGGACAAGGCCGGAGGGATCAATGAGGCGTACCGGTGGATCAAGATGGCGCGGGCGCTGGATATGAAGGTGATGATCGGCTGCATGATTTGCAGTTCGTGTTCGGTGACGGCGGCGGCGCACCTTTCGCCGCTGGTGGATTATGCGGATTTGGATGGGAATTTGCTGATTGCGAATGATCCTTATGCGGGGGTTACCGTGGAGAAGGGAAAATTGATATTGCCGAAGGGGGCGGGGTTGGGGTTGCGGGTAGTGGGATAAGAGTTGTTCATTTGTGTTGAGATCCATGCGGAGAAATTGAAGTTCGGGGAGTGTTGCCCCTACGGCGGACAACGGGCGTGAGTGCCGCACCTACGGCGCTGGACTCTTTTGTGCTCTGCTGACCCAAGGCTTACGCCTTGGGCTAAACTGTTCCGCGCCTCCGGCGCTTGATCAGCTGGAGAATAGAGTTTTGCGCCCTTCGTTGAAATTTTCGCCGGAAAGCCAAACAGAGCCGAAGCGAATTCGGTTCACGCGGGACAAAATACTTGGGGAAGAGGCAATTGCTCAGGGGTTGCCTGTGTCGAGGGGGGAGATTACGCGGCCGAGGTCGGAGGCGCGGCTCAGGCGGTCAAACATTTGGTAGGCTGCGTTTGAAATTCTGACGATGGCGTCTCCGCCGTCTTTTTCGCGGCGCAAGTAGGTGGTCATCACGCTTATTACGTAGGGACGGTTGCCGGTGAAGACGATGCCGGAATCGTTGCGCACGCCTTCGAGTTCGCCGGGTTTGTTGGCGACGCGCAGATCTTCGGGCAAATCGCGCGGAATGTAACTTTCCTTCTTGACGCTGAGCAGCTTGAAGTAATCCTCCGTGAACTGCTTATTGAGGACTTTGCCGCGGTAGAGGGATTCGAGCAGGAGCACCATTTCGCGAGGGGTGGAGACATTTTCACGGCCTTCACTCGCGGCTTTCAGGTCCATCATTTTGCGGCGGAGGCGGGTGTGCGTTAAGCCGACCGAATCCAGAAGTACGTTTACATTTTCCATGCCTACGCGGTCGATGATGATGTTGGTGGCAGAATTGTCGCTGACGGAAATCATGAGAGCGGCGACATCGCGGAGGGTCAGGCGGGTGGTGCCGGGCGTGAGGGCTTCAGTGATGCCGCTTCCGCCGACGATGTCGCTCTGCTGAAGAGTGTAGAGGTCGTTGAGATGCAGCTTGCCCTGCTGGGCTTGCCGGTAGAGCTCTGCGAGAATGGCGATTTTGATGGAGCTGGCCGTGGGCATCACTTCATCGGCGTGGAGGAGATATTTTTGGCCGGTGGAGAGATCGAGGATGGCTACGCCCATGGCGCCGTCCAGGTGGGTGTCCACTTCGGTGATGGTGGTTTGCAGCTTCTGCCACAGGATTTGCTCTTTCTCTTGAGGAGGTTGCTGCGCGGACAACGAGGACGGGATAAACACGGCAAGCAGTAGAGAAGCGAAACACGTGAATCGACGGGACACGAGAACCTCCGTTTCGGGACGATTATACGCGCATTCATGGGCAGAGCCGCGAGCGCCCCGCTGATTGTTTCTCCTTTCGACGCGACAAGGTCGCCCCCGCAGCGAGAATCACCTCGCTGGAATCTGAAAACACAGCCGAACTCTTAAATTCGGCAGTGGCTCAGTTTCCGATTATGCAACTACACGAGCATGTAGAACCTTTTTTGCGAGGCCAAAAGAATGACGATAGAATTGCAAGCATGCCTCACGTGGCCTTATTGGGAGATTCCATCTTCGACAACGGTCAGTACACGAGCGGCGGCCCGGACGTTGTGTCGCAAGTTCGCAACTTACTGCCATCTGGATGGGGTGCATCATTACTCGCAGTCGATGGATCTACGACGGTTAACATTTCTGACCAGATGGAACGACTGCCAAAAGAGTGCACCCAACTCGTGCTCAGTGTTGGAGGCAACGACGCACTGACGGAAGCATCAAGGCTCGGTATTTCGTTCTTCGGTATGACAGGCGAGTCCACTTCAAAATCACTGGATTCCTTGGCAGACATTTCCAACGCATTCGAGAATCAATACCGCTCCGCCGTGGATGCTTGTCTGCGATCCGGTCTGCCGCTTGGCGTCTGCACGATTTACAATGGTTGCTTCCCCGACAGGTCGTATCAGCGAATTGCGTCACTGGCTCTGGCCATTTTCAATGATGTAATCATACGAGTCGCTATCGAGCGAGGCCTCCCAGTAATCGACTTGCGCCTAGTATGCACGGCCCCTACAGACTATGCGAACCCCATCGAACCCTCGTCGATTGGTGGCGAGAAAATTGCAAGGGCAATCGTGGCATTGGTGACGGGACGATACGACCAGATGTATGGAACGCGAATACTCAGTACCTCCCGGACGCCTTCGGCCTCCTGCTAACGCATTTATCGAAAACTGATCCACCCCCGTACTTTGGGGCAGGGTGAACGAGGTTGCGGGAATTGCTATACTGATGAGCATGAAAGCTCATGTTTGGGT